>Ga0209181_10006929_pt1 | contig 15722 bp, 16 predicted proteins | sample MAT05_FD_187208 | JGI IMG/M metagenome (GOLD analysis project Ga0209181, IMG submission 187208) | Freshwater microbial communities from Lake Fryxell liftoff mats and glacier meltwater in Antarctica - MAT-05 (SPAdes) (version 2) | ecosystem: Environmental > Aquatic > Freshwater > Ice > Liftoff... | reverse complement strand
GTTGCATGCACAAGGGATGCCACGGACGTGACGGTCGGGTCCGACGATGTCGGCGGCGCGCGGAGTTCTGAGGCGGAGATCGTAGACAGCCCGCCGTTGGCAAGGTCGCGCACCACGACGCCACCGTCGCTGCCAACGCGCACGACGGCCACCAACCGGTCGGCGGCGACAGCTACGGCGTCAGGAAGCGCGGGAAATGACCCATCTGGGCAGCCCCTTACTCTGCTGCGCAGATGGTGCCAGATTGAAACGGTCAAAAGCAAGGTTGTGCCAAATGAAAGGAGCAAACCAGTCCGTACGCCCTTCGTGGACCTCAAACATCATGTGAGTACCCGCTCGCGCCGCGACCTTGGAGAAACGTGCGGTGAGGTCACTGGATCGGTGACAACATGAAAGATCGAAAGTGACAGCTTGAAGGGAAACCGACACCCGGGCTGGGCCATGATGACAACTGCCGAGCGCACCGAACACATGAACCGCATGGGCTCGATGAAGACGGTGGACGAATGCAAGGCCTACGTCCAGAAGCACCACGAGGAGATGGCCTCGCGAGCCAAAGAAAAGGGAACCAAGGTTGTCGCGCAGCCGCGGCGCGATCCGTGCACAGGGTTGAAGCCCTGAATTCGGGCACACCTACCGTCGCAGTTCAGGCAAGGGATCAGCGGCGGTGTGTGATGGCCCGGTTCAGACGCAGGGCCAGCGAGCCGATGCCACCACCGTTGGTGGCCTTGGCATAGCCCATCTCCCCGAGGACGGTGCATGCGCGACCGGAGCGGGCGCCAGAGCGGCAATACAGCACCAGTGGTGTCGCACGGTCGGGGATCGCCCGCTCCATGTCGGCCTCGATCCGGTCCAGTGGCAGCAACATGGCGCCCTCGAGGTGCCCGGAGTCGAACTCGCCTTGCGAGCGCACGTCCACCAGCACAGTACCGGCGGGCAGCGGCGGTATGTCATCGTTTGCGACAGGCGCAGCCACTTGCGCCGGCGTTTGCGCAGCTATTTGCGCGGGTGATGCGCCCAGAAGTTTCCTGATCCATTTCATGGGTCATGCCACTTTCAACAGTCGATCGGGTCTTTGTCGGGTCATGCGAACGGGTCTTGAGGACGGGCCAGATGTCCTAGACCGAGAGGCCCTGTCCGGCCTCCTCCACGGTCCGCCCATCCCTGATGTGATAAATGCGCTTGAAGGTCGGAATGATCTTCTCGTCGTGGGTGACCACGATGATCGCGGTCTGGTGCTGCACGGCCATCTGATTGAGGATGCGGACCACGGCCAAGGCCCGTTCGCTGTCGAGCGGGGCGGTCGGCTCGTCGGCCAGGATCACAGGCGGCCGGTTGGCCAGCGCGCGGGCGATCGACACCCGCTGCTGCTCACCGCCCGACAGCTCGGAGGGCTGGGCGTGTGCACGATGGCCTACATCCAATGCATTCAGCAACTCGAGCGCTCGCGCCCGCGCTTCGGCATTGGGCCGGCCGGCCAGCATCGGCAGCAGCGCGACGTTGTCGGTGACATCCAGGAACGGGATCAGGTACGGCGCCTGGAACACGAAGCCGATGCGGTCACGCCGCAACGCGCGCAGATCGGGGATCTTCCAGCCGTTGTCGTAGATGGTCTCACCACCCAGCACCATGCGGCCGGCCGTGGGTTCGATCACTGCGCCCAGGCACTTCAGCAGCGTGCTCTTGCCCGAGCCCGAAGGCCCGATCAGGCCGACCACCTCGCCGGGCGCCACCACCATGTTGACGTTCTTCAAAGCGTCGACTGCGGCGCTGCCCTCGCCGTAGCGTTTGCTCAAGCCTTCGATGCGGATGCCGGGTTCAACCATGTGGGGTCGGCCCGTCATCCACCGATGGCCGCTGCCGGATCGACCTTCAGCGCAGCCCGTATCGCCAGCGTGCTGGCCAGTGCGCAGATCACCACCACGGCCACCAGCCCGCGCACGGCATCACCGGGTTCCAGCAACACGTATTTCGGGAAGATCGGTGCCCAGAAGGTGGCCGCCACCTTGCCGACGATGAACCCGATCAGCCCCAGCCCCAGCGCCTGCTGCAGGATCATGCCGGCGATGGTGCGGTTGCGCGTGCCGATCAGCTTGAGCACCGCGATCTCGCGGATCTTGGAGAGGGTCATCGTGTAGATGATGAAGGCCACGATGGCCGCGCTGACGATGGCCAGGATGACCAGAAACATGGCGATCTGCCTGGCCGAAGTGGCGATCAACTTGGCCACCAGTATCTCTTCCATCTGCGCCCGGGTGAAGGCCTCCAGGTGCTTCCAGCGGCGGATCGGTTCGGCCACCGCCTCGGCCTCGAAGCCCGGCCTCAGTTGCACCAGCACGGCGTTGACGTTGTGGTTGCTGGCCTGCGAGGCCTGAATGGCCTCCAGCAGCCCAGGCACGCCGGGCCGGTTCAGGCCTGGGCTGGCAGCGTTGCGCGCACGGTCGTTCAGGATGGCGTCGTTGTCCTTCAGGAACTGCGCTTCCTGCGCGTCCTTGAGCGGGATGAAGACCATCGGGTCGCCGCCCGAGGACACCATGCGCTGCGTCAGGCCGACCACGGTGTAGTCGTGGCGCCGGATGCGGATGCGCTGGCCCAGGGCAAAGCCCGTCTTCACGTCGGCCACGGCCTCGTAGTGGCTGCGCGTGATGTGGCGCCCGGCAACCAGATAGCCCGGCGCGCCGGGAAACCCGGGCTGGCCGATTTCGAAGCCCACCACCATGGCGCGCACGTCGGCGGCCTCGCTGCGCACCTGCATCGTCAAGTAAGTGACGTTGGCGGCGCGTGCCACGCCGGGCATGCCGAGAATCGTCCGCACCACGTCATCGCGGATGCCCGAGGCCTCGGCATAGGGCCCTTGGGTGTCTTGTTGCACCACCCACAGATCGGCGCGGCTGTTGTTGAGCAGCATTCTTGCGTCGTCCACCATGCCGCGGTAGACACCGGCCATGGTCAGCGTCACGCCTATCAAAAGACCCAAGCCGACCCCCGTGAGCACGAACTTGCCCCAGGAATGCAGGATGTCCCGGCCGGCCAGACTGATCATGGCTTCTGGCCAGCCACCGCATCCACGACCTTGATGCGGCTGTCCGCAGTGAGCTCTTTCTCGCTGTACACCACGACCGGGTCACCGGCCTGCAGACCCTGCAGCACCTGCACGCGGCCGTCGAGCCCCGTCTGGCCCAGGCGCAGCGGCGCGAAGCGCAGTCCGCTGCCGTCGGCCAGCCATACGCCGGTCTTGTCGCCCTGGCGTTTGACGCTCGCGTTGGAAACCACCAGGCCCGGCGCGGTGGTGGGCAGGTTGACCGTCACTTCGGCCAGTTCGCCGACGGACAGACCCACTGGCAATGTGTCGAAGCTGACTTGGGCAACGCGTTCTTCGGTCACGCTGTCGCTGACGGCTTCAAGGCGCGCCACCTTGCCGGCCAGCGGCAACGCGGGGTTGGAGCGCAGGCTGATGTCGGCGTGCAGCCCTGCGACCAGGCCCGCCGAGCGGCCCTGGTCGAATCGCACCTTGACCCACAGCGTCGCGGGCTCGATGAGCCTGAGAACGGCCTGGCCCGCCACGACGGTGGAGCCCGGTTCTGCGTCGCGGCTGATGACCAAGCCGTCTGCCGGTGCCACCAAGCGCACGTTGTTGCGCTGCTGTCGCACGCCGGCGCGCTCAGCGTCCAGTCGGCGCATGTCCTGGCGAGCCGCAGCGAGGTTGGCATCGGCGCCACTGACCCCGGCATCGGCCGAGGTCTGTTCCTGCAATCTGGCCTCCAGGGCGCCGGCGCTGATGAAGTTCTTGTCGGCCAGGTCGGCAAAGCGCCGCGCATTGATGGCGGCCAGTTCCTTCTTGGCCAAAGCGTCCTGGCGCTGCGCTTGCACGGCCACTGCGGCACTGCCGGCGCGTGCGATCGAGGCGTCCAGCGCGGCAACCCGTTCGTCGATGTCCACTGGGTCCATCTCGGCCAGCAACTGCCCGGCCTTGACCCGGTCGCCGACATCGACGACCACCCGCAACACGCGGCCTGCGGCGGTGGGTCCGATCAAATAGGCGCGCCGTGCCTCGACGGTGCCGATGCCGAACAGGGCAGGCGACACGGTGGCGTTTTCTGCCTTGTGCACCGTGATGCGGGTGGGTGCCAAGGGGCCCGAGCGCATCACGACGAAAGCCAGTGCCAGCAACAGCATGGCGCCCAGAAGCCCCAGGCCCCAGCGGCGCAGTGCCGGCGCTGACAGCTTGAAGCGGCTGGCCGTGTTCACCGTTCGAGCCGCTCGATGCCCAGCGACTTGAGCACATATTTTTCGTAAATCGGCTCCGAGCTGCCGTTCTTCATCTTGTACATGAAGTACTTCTCGTAGCCCACCTTGGCCAGGTGCACCCACTTGCCCTTCTTGAACCAGTTCACGTTGCGCGGCGGGATCTGCGGCATCGCCACGAACGCCGCACCGGTGTCGCCCATGTCGGCCAGGCAGATCGCGTTCCAGGTGCCCTTGGCGGTGGCGGGTTGGCCGGCGATCTCGCTGGCGATGTTGTGCACGATCGCGGTGACCATGGTCTCGATCATGTAGCCCGTCTTGGGCGCGCCGGTAGGCACGGGTGTCACCTCGACCGGCGGGATCGCCACGCACACGCCGGCCGAAAAAATGTTGCGGTACTTCTTGCTGCGCTGGTACTCGTCGATCAACACGAACCCGCGCGGGTTGCACAAGCCCTCCACGGCAGCGACCGCATCCACGCCCTTGAAGGCGGGCAGCATCATGCTGAACTTGAAGGGCAGTTCATGCTCCTTCTTCGGCTGGCCCATGTCGTCCATTTCGGTCACGAACATCTTGCCTGCTTCAACCTTTGTCACCTTCGCGTTGGTGATCCACTTGATGTCGTTGTTGCGGAAATCGCTCTCCAGCATCGACTTCGAATCGCCCACGCCGCCCAGCCCCATGTGGCCGACGTAGGGTTCGCTGGTCACGTAGGTGATCGGCACCTTATGGCGCAGCTTGCGGCGCTTCAGGTCGGTGTTGAAGATGAATGCGAACTCGTAAGCTGGCCCGAAGCACGAGGCGCCGGGCATGGCGCCGATGACGGCCGGGCCGGGGTCCTGCAGGAACTGCTGGTACTCCGCCCAGGCCCTCTCGGCATGGTCGACCTTGCAGATCGATTGGGTGTGGCCCTCGGGCCCGGCGCCAGGCACTTCGTCGAACGAGAGCTTGGGGCCGGTGGTGATGATGAGGTAGTCGTAGGCCAGGCGGCTGCCGTCGGCCAGTTCCAGCGCATTGCCTTCGGCATCGATGCGCTGCACGGGCTGAGCGACGAACTCGATGCCCTTCTTTTCGAGGTACGGTCGGATCGGGAATGTGGTGGTCTCGCGCTCGCGCCAGCCCACGGCCAGCCACGGGTTGGAGGGTACGAACTGGAAGTAGTCGACGGAGTTGACGACCGTGATGCGGTGCGTCGAGTCGAGCAGCGCGCGCAACTCATAGGCCGCGGGCATGCCGCCGATGCCGGCGCCGAGAATGATGGTGTGTGCCATGGAAGTCTCCTTTCGAGGGTTCAGTTTCAGGGTGGTGCAGCGGCCAGTTCGGCATTGACCGAACGCAGGGCTGTTTCGTCGAGTCGCCCCGTCAGCGCCGCCAGGCGCAGCCGATCCAGCAGCAGACCCACGCGGCCTTGGGCCAGCGCGAGTTGCGCAGAAGCGCTGTCGTTCTCGGCATTGAGCAGGTCCAGCGTCGTGCGCTGGCCGACCTCGCGGCCGATTTGCGTCGCCTCGCGTCGCGACGTGCTGGCGCTGAGCGCCTCTGCGAGGGCCTGCACCCGCTCGCCGCCGACGCTCAGGCCCAGCCAGGCCGAGCGCACCTGCTGCGCCACCTCTTGTCGCGTGCGCTCGACCTCTGCCGCTGACTTGTCGGCGAAGCGCCGCGCTTCCTCTTCCTTGGCATCGCGGTAGCCGCCGGTGAACAGCGGCACCGACAGCTGAATGCCGATCGTGCGGTTGGTGCCGCCGTTGCTGGCCGACCCGAAATCGCCGCTGCCGCTGAGTCTGTCGCGCCCGGCCTGGGCCACGAGCTCGACCGTGGCCGACGAGCGCAGGCTTTGTTTGCTGGCTTCGTGCATGGCGACTTCGGCGGCCAGCAGTCGACTGCGGATGCCGGTGTTGCCGGCCTGAGCCTCGACCAACCAAGATTCCAGCGGTCGCGGGGCCGTGCCGCCGACCATGCCGTGCAGCGCTGCAGGCAAGCGCGCCACCAGGGCGGTCGCCGGCAGACCGGTGCTGTCGGCGAGCAGGTAGCGTTTGACCTGTACGTCGCTCTCGGCCGCCAGCATTTGCGCGCGCACGCCGGCCAGGCGCGCACGCGCCTCGTGCGTGTCCGTGACCGGCACCGAGCCGAGCTTGAAGCGGTCCTGCGCTTCGGTAGTGGCGCGCAGTACCGCGCCCAGTTGCAGCCGGAGCACGCGCAGCGTTTCTTCGGCCAGGGCCAGATCGAAGTAGCGCTCGGCGGTGCGCAGCATCAGCGACTGCCCAGCCGCCTGCCACTCGAGATCGGCCAGGTCGGCGGACAGCGACAGTTGCTGCTGCTGGGCTCGGCGCTGCGGGTTGTACAGCGGCTGGGTCGCGGCGATGGCCCAGCGCCCCGAGGTGCCGCTGGTCACCGAAGTGCTGAAGCCCACACCGCTGGACTGCCCGAAGCCCGGTGCGCTGAACTGAGCGCCGCGGGTCTCGGTCTCGTTGGTCGCAACGCCCATCGATGCGGTCAGGCCCACGCTCGGCCTCCACAGTGCTGCCGCCTGATCGCGACGTGGTTGCGCACTCGCATGCGCCGCGCGGCCGACCGCGTAGGTCTTGTCGTTCTGCAACGCGGCTTGCCAGACATCGATCAGGTCGGCTGCGGTCGCGGTCTGGGCCTGGCCGGCCAACGCGAGCGCGAGGGCCAGCGAAAGTGTCCACGGGACGCTGCGCACGGTGTTCAGCCTCCACGCGCAAGTTGCGCCTTCACCCATCGCACCAAGTCACCGGCGGCCATTGCGCCGGCCTGGCGCGCGAATTCCTTGCCGCCGCGAAAGAGGATCAGCGACGGGATGCTGCGGATGGCATAGGCCGCGCTCGCTTGCGGGCAAGCCTCGGTGTCGACCTTCGCAAAGCGCACTTCGGGCAGTTGCGTTGCGGCGTCCGCGAAGTGGGGTGCCATCACTTTGCAGGGACCGCACCAGTCGGCCCAAAAGTCCACCAACACCGGCAGCTCCGTGTGGGCGATGTAGCTGGGGAAGGTGGCATCGGACAAGGCGAATGGCTTGGTGGCCATCAAGTCGGCGCCACACTTGCCACACACCGGCTGGTCCTTCAGGCGGGTGTCGGGCACACGATTGGTCGCGCCGCAGGCAGGGCAGGCGAGGTTCATTTCAGGCCCCCGCGCGCGCGCCAAGCTTTCGAACGATGGTTTCCATCAGGCACCACTTTGTCAACGCGCTCTGCAGCAGATTGACGCCGACAAAAGCGGTGAACGCCAGCCACCATTGGTTGACGAAGATCGGGCTGCCGGGGATGCCCAGGGCCAGCGACAACAGGATGAACGCGCCGGCGGCGAGACGAACGATTTGCCAGGAAGTCATGGTCAGGCTCCTTGAATGGACGGTGGGTTGGAAGAAGAGGTGGCGGCATCCGGTTGGTCTGGATCGACAGGCCCGGTGATGGCCGCGAGCCGTTGGCGGTAGGCGACGTAGTAGAGGATCGGGATCACGACCAGCGTCAGCACGGTCGAGACGAAGATGCCGAAGATCAGCGAAATCGCCAGGCCGTTGAAGATCGGGTCGTCGAGGATGAAGAAGGCGCCCAGCATCGCGGCCAGGCCGGTCAGCACGATGGGCTGCGCACGCGTGATGGCCGAGCTGACGATGGCTTGCTTGAAGTCCATGCCAGTCCGCACTTGCAGGTTGATGAAGTCCACCAGCAGGATCGAATTGCGCACGATGATCCCGGCCAGCGCGATCATCCCGATCATGCTGGTCGCGGTGTACTGCGCGCCGAGCAAAGCGTGGCCCGGCATCACGCCGATGATGGTCAGCGGGATCGGCGCCATGATGATCAGCGGCGTCAGGTAGCTGCCGAATTGCGCCACTACCAGCAGGTAGATCAGGATCAGGCCCACGCCATAGGCCAGGCCCATGTCGCGAAAAGTCTCGTAAGTGATCTGCGATTCGCCGTCCCACTTGATCGCGTAGTCGCGGTAAGGGTCGTCGGGCTGGCGGATGAAGTATTCCTGCAGCGTGCCGCCGCCCGGCGTCGCGATCTTGGTGATCTCGCCGCGCATCTTGAACACGCCGTACAGCGGGCTGTCCCGCGCGCCGGCCATGTCGGCCACGACGTAACTGACCGGCAGCAGGTCCTTGTGGAACTGTGGCTGTTCGCGCACGGTGTCGGTGACTGTCACCAGTTCGCGGATCGGCACCAGCTTGCCATCGATACTGCGCACGGCGAGTTGCAGCAGCGCGTTCAGATCGCCTTGGGCGGAGGGCGGCAACTGAATGATGGCGGCCGCAGGGTACTTGGTCTCGTCATGCAGATAGGCCGTGGCCTCGCCCGCCAGGCCGGCACGCAAGGTGGTGACGATCACCTGCTGCGGCACGCCCAGCATCGCGGCCTTCTGGCGGTCGACCAGCAGCAACGTCTTCGGCGCGGCGGCGATGCTGCTGTCGTCGACGTCGACGATTCCCGGTGTTTTCTCGAATACCGCCCTCACCGCCTTGGCAAGCTCTTGCCGCCCGGCGGCTTCGGGGCCGTAGATCTCGGCAACGATGGGCGACAACACAGGCGGGCCCGGCGGCACCTCCACCACCTTGATGTTGGCTCCGAAGCGTTGGCCGATCTGCTGCAATGCCGGCCGCACGCGCGTGGCGATGGCGTGACTCTGCGCTTTTCGGTCGTGCTTGCCGACCAGGTTGACCTGCAGATCGCCCACGTCGCCACCGGCGCGCAGGTAGTACTGGCGCACCAGGCCGTTGAAGTTGATCGGCGCAGCCGTGCCTGCGTAGGCCTGGTAGTCGGTGACCTCGGGTACTGTGACCAGGTAGTTGCCGAGTTCGTGCAGCACGGCGGCGGTCTGCTCCACCGGCGTGCCGGCGGGCATGTCGACGATGACCTGGAACTCCGACTTGTTGTCGAAGGGCAGCATCTTCAGCAGCACCAGGCCGGTGGCCGGCAAGGCCAGCGAGATGGCGATCAGCACGGCGACGCCCAGCCCGAGCAGGCCGCGGTTGCGGCCGCCCCGCCGCTCGTCGAGCAACGGACGGAAGACGCGCTCGAAGCCCGGTGCGATCTTTGCGGACAGACCGTGGTGCCCCGCCGGCTGCTGCGCGGTGTCTGTGGAATCGAAGGCCACCGCCGGCGTGGCCTTCATCCACAGCCGCGCCAGCCAGGGCGTGACGACGAAGGCGATCGCCAGCGACAGCAGCATGCCCATGCTGGCGTTGATCGGGATCGGGCTCATGTACGGGCCCATCAACCCCGACACGAAGGCCATCGGCAGCAGTGCGGCGATCACGGTCAATGTGGCGAGGATCGTGGGCCCACCGACCTCGTCGACCGCGCCGGGAATGATCTGCGTCAGCGTGCGGCCCGGGTACAGGCCTTGATGCCGGTGGATGTTCTCGACGACCACGATGGCGTCGTCGACGAGGATGCCGATCGAGAAGATCAACGCGAACAGCGACACGCGATTGAGCGTGAAGCCCCAGGCCCAGGAAGCGAACAGCGTGACCGTGAGCGTCAGGATCACCGCGCTGCCGACGATGGCGGCTTCGCGCTTGCCCAAAGCGAGGAAGACCAGCGCCACCACCGCAGTGGTCGCGAACAGCAGCTTCTGGATCAGCTTCTGTGCCTTGTCGTTGGCCGACGCACCGTAGTTGCGCGTTTCGGCCACCTGCACGTCGCCGGGAATCACCGTGTTGCGCAGTGCATCGACGCGTTTCATCACCGCATTCGCCACGTCGATGGCGTTCTCGCCGGCCTTCTTGGTCACCGCGATGGTGACGGCCGGATATTCGGCAGCCGGGGCGCTGGCTGCAGCCGCCACACCGTGCCAGACGTAGCGGCTGGGCGGCAGCGGGCCGTCGCGCACGTTGGCCACATCGCGCAGGAAGACCGGCTTGCCGGTGTGCACGCCCACCACCAGGTCGGCCACTTCGCTGGCCTGTCGCAGGAAGGGGCCGGACTCGATGGCGACCGCTCGGTTGCCCCTTATCAGATCACCGACCGGCAGGCCGAGATTGGCGGACAGCAGCGCATGACGCAGGTCGGGCACGGTGACGCCGACGCCGGACATGCGGACGGGATCGATCTCGACCATCACGGCGCGCCCCGGGCCGCCGATGGTGCTGACCTCGCGTGTGCCGGACACCCGCTTCAGGTCGGCTTCGATGCTGTGCGCGACGCGCTCCAAATCGTAAGGGCCCGCTGTCGGGTTTTTGCTGAACAGCGTCAGGGTGACGATCGGCACATCGTCGATGCCCTTGGGCTTGATGATGGGATCAAGGACTCCCAGACCCCTGGGCAACCAGTCGGCATTCGAGTTCACCGTGTCGTACAGCCGCACCAGCGCCTCGGTTCGCGGCACGCCGACCTTGAACTGCACCGTGATGATGGCAACGCCGGGGCGCGACACCGACATCACGTGCTCGACGCCCGCGATCTGCGCCAGAACCTGCTCGGCCGGGCCGGCGACCATCTGCTCGACATCGCGCACGGCCGCCCCGGGGAAGGGGATCAGCACGTTGGCCATGGTCACGTTGATCTGCGGCTCTTCCTCGCGCGGCGTGACGCCGACCGCGAAGAAGCCCAGCAGCAAGGCCACCAATGCCAGAAGCGGTGTGATCTGCGCGCGCTGGAAGTAGGCAGCGATGCGACCAGAGACGCCCAGAGCGGCGCTTCCCTTGTTCGTCGTAGACGGCTGGTCCATGGTGCTCCTTCAGCGCGTGCGGGCGGCGGTTTGCGGGTCGGAGACGACCTGTTCGCCGGCCATCAGGCCGGAGAGGATCTCGACCCGTTCCCCCTCGACTCGGCCCAGGCGGACCTGGCGCAGCACCGGCTTGCCGCTCGGGTCCAGCACGTACAGGCCGGTCATCTCGGCGCGACGCACGATGGCTTTGAGCGGGACCGACAGCGTTGTGGAAGCAGTGCCGGTACCTGCCGCAGCCTGAGGCAAGCGCAACCAGAGCCTTGCGAACATTCCGGGTGACAGGCCGGCCACTTCGGCAGGCAGGTCTGCGCGAAGCTGCACGGTGTGGGTCGCCGCGTCGACCGTCGGCAACAACTGCACGCGCGACGGCGTCACCCAGGCGGCGGCCGGGAGACCAGGCAACTCGACACGCGGCAAGAGGCCAGCCGCCATCTGCGCCGCAATGGACTGCGGTACAGCCGCCGTCACCCGCAGCGCGGCCGGGTCGTAGAGGGTCATCAGTGGCCGACCCGGCATCGCCATGTCGCCCAGGGAAACCGGGACCTCGGCGATCACGCCGGCAAAGGGCGCGCGCACGACATAGAACCCACTCTGAGTTCGGGCTGCACCGGCTTGCGCCAGCTGCGCGCTGGCCTGCGCCTGCGTCGATTTGAACTCGGACTCGGCACGCTCCAGCGCGGCCTGGCTGATGTAGCTTTTCTGGAAGAGCTGCTTCTGGCGCTCGAAGTCCCTGCTCGCCACCTCCAGTGAGGCGCGGGCCGCCAGCACCTGGGCTTCGCTGGCCGCGGCGTTCTGATCGGCGGCGCGGGCATCGATGCGCACCAGCACCTGCCCGGCCTTCACTCGGTCTCCGACTTTTGCATCGAGCTGCACGACGGCGCCTGGAACCTGAGCCGCGACCACGGTCTGGCGAACGGCTTCGACGACGCCGTCGAAGGCAGAGGCAGCCGCGCTGGCTGCAGCTTGCGCCGGCGCCGCTTTGAGGGCCTGCGCGTGACCAGCAACTGGCAGGCCGCAGATGAGGGCAGCGGCCAGAGCGGCTGGGACGAGACGGAGCGTGAACATGGGGCGTGCTTCCTTCTGAGGGCCTTGACCTGAGGGAGGGCTGGATCCACCCGGCCTTTAGATATTATGTGCGCATGTAGTTAAATAGGCAAGTACCTTTGTGTACAATGACGAGACAGAAGTTCAACTTCGCGGCATCATGGCGACTCTTCAACATCCGGCGTGCCCCAGCATGGAAGGCCTACCCGACGAAGCGCTGGCGCAAGTGGCGGCGTACTTCCAGGCGCTGTCTGAACCGACCCGCCTGCAGATCCTCAACCTGCTGCGCCAGCAGGAGCGCAGCGTCGGTGAACTTGCCGAGCTTTGTGGCTACAGTTCGGCCAACATCTCGCGCCACCTGAGTCTGCTGACCCAGCGCGGGCTCGTCGCCCGCGAAAGCCGCGGCAACAGTGCCATTTACAGCATCGCCGACAAGTCCGTCTATGCGCTGTGCGACCTCGTCTGCGGCAACATCGCGCGGCAGTTCGAGCGCACCGCGCAAGGGCGGGCCGCCTTCGTCACCCCAGCCACGAAGCGAGCCAAAGCGCGCTGAACCGTTCCGCCTGCGCGCATGCGGGTTGAGCCGCGACGCTCTACGCGCTGCCAGTTGGGTGAGAGAACTCTTCAAAGGCGTTGACTGCACTGGCGGCATACATCAACGAGGGTCCGCCGCCCATGTAGGTCGTAACGCCCAGCGTCTCGTCGACTTCCTGGCGCGTCACGCCCAGCTTGACCAGCGTCTGCATATGGAATCCGATGCACGGGTCACAACGTGCGGCAACGCTGAGCGCCAAGGCGATTAACTCCTTGGTTTTCTGATCGAGCACGCCACTGGCGGTGGCCGCGCGACCCAACTCGCCGAAGCTCTTCATGACAGCCGGCGTGCTGGTGCGAAGGGAAGCCAGGCTCGCAGAGACGCTGTGCGTGAGTTCGCGGAAACTTGTGGTGGCGTTGGACATCGTCAAGCCTCGGCTGTTCAACGCAAGGTGGCGCTTGACTTGACGGCGCAGGTGCTGAGCCCAAACGGCAGGTAGGCAGGGCAGAAGCGGAACAGGCCCGTGGCCAGCGGAACGACACCGATCCAGCCCCAAGGGCCGATGGCCCCGAACAGGGTGGCGCCAATCAACGCCACCCCCGCAACGACGCGAATGATGCGAAAGATGCGATCCACAGAACCAACGTTTTGCTGCATGGCACTCTCCTTCAAAGTTGCATCATCAATCTCGTTTCGCAGCGGACCGTGACGCAGATCAACGATTCGGCAAGCAGGCGCTGCTGGGCATGTCCGCGGTCGAGAGCAGCGCGACGGAGACCGCCGGTGTCTGGCCGCCAAGCGCAGCGGGCGTTTCGATATCCCGCTTGTGCGGGCTCGCCTGCACATTGCGAGTCGCAAAGATGTGCAGAAAACGCGTGACGTGCGCAACGCTCGCCAACTCAGCGCGCTCTTGTTCATAGAGCTTCGCGCCCTCATCGACCGGCACATGGGCTTCCCTATGCCAACAACGCCACGATCCGCTTCTGATCGGGCTGTTGTCTGTCGGCGCCGATCCAAATCTGAGCCACCGCGCCGACCGAATATTGAGCCAGGGGTGGAAGCCGACTTTGGGATAGTCGGCTGGGGATAAGTTTTGGTCATGGTCTGTTTCGTAGTCCTCCTTGGGTGTTGACGCCGACCGAAAACTGACCCACTTGACGCGATAGTGCCGATTCAAATCTGACCCGGGTGTTCAACCTACCCTGCCTCTTTCTTGAGCAGGGGACGAGGAGTGATCACCATGGCCATGATTGGCAAGGTCAAGCGGATGTTTTTCCGCGAGAAGAAGTCTGTTCGGGAGATCGTTCGGCTGACGAGCCTGTCGCGCAACACGGTGCGCAAGTGGCTGAAGGCGGCAGTGTTGGAGGAGCCGAGGTACCGGCGGGTTGAGGCGCCGGGCAAGCTCACTCCGTTCCACGAGTCGCTCAGGCTTGCGTTGAAGGTTGACGCCCACCGCCCGCGGCACGAGCGGCGCACGGCTCGCGCGCTTCACGCCCAGATCAAGATCGAGGGCTACTGCGGCGGCTACAGCCGCGTCACCGACTTCGTGCGCGCTTGGCGCCAGGGTGAAGGCCAATCCATCTCCACCACGGCCTTCGTGCCCCTGGCCTTCGAGCTGGGCGAGGCCTTCCAGTTCGACTGGAGCGAAGAGGGCCTGGTCGTGGGCGGCATTTACTACCGCATGCAGGTCTCGCACCTGAAGCTGTGCGCCAGCCGGGCGTTCTGGCTGGTGGCCTACCCGAGCCAGGACCACGAGATGCTGTTCGATGCGCACACGCGGTCGTTCACGGCCCTTGGCGGCATCGCCCGGCGCGGCATCTACGACAACATGAAGACGGCCGTGGACAAAGTGAAGAAAGGCAAGGGGCGCACAGTCAACAAGCGCTTCGCGGTGATGTGCGCGCGCTACCTGATTGACGCCGACTTTTGTAACGTGGCTAGCGGCTGGGAGAAGGGGGTCGTCGAGAAGAACGTGCAGGACAGCCGGCGGCGCATCTGGATCGATGCCGCCCAGCAGCGCTTCGGCTCCTTCGTGGAACTCAACGCCTGGCTGGGAGCACGCTGCCGGGCCCTGTGGGACGAGGTCCGCCACCCCGAGCACGACCAGTTCAGCGTGGCGGAGATGCTCGAGAACGAGCGACCGCACCTGATGCCCATGTTCGAACCCTTCGACGGCTACGTGGAGAACCCGGCGCGCGTGAGCAGCACTTGCCTGGTGGTGGTGGCGCGCAACCGCTACTCGGTGCCGTGCGAGCTGGCCGGACAGACAGTCAGCACGCGGCTGTACCCGGGCAAGATCGTCGTCGTCGCGGGCGACGAGATCGCGGCCAGCCATGAGCGGCTGAGCGACCGGGGCCAGACCAAGTACGACTGGCAGCACTACATCCCGCTGATCCAGAGGAAGCCCGGGGCGCTGCGTAACGGGGCGCCCTTCCTGGACATGCCCGAGCCGCTGCAGCAATTGCGCCGAGCTTTGCTGCGCGACCCGGGCGGGGACCGCGTGATGGCACAGGTGCTGGCCATCGTGCCGACGGCGGGGCTGGACGCGGTGCTGGTGGCGGTGGAGCTCGCCCTGCAAAGCACGCGACGCGGGCGGGTCAGCGCCGAGCACGTCCTGAACGTACTGGGCCGCCTGACGGCCGTGCCGGCGCCCGAGAGTGCCGCCACGGCGTTGCAGGTGAGCACACCACCGCTGGCCAATACCGAGCGCTACGACAGCCTGCGCCCTGGAGCCGTCACCACCGAGGAGGCTGACCATGCGTGAGCTGGCTGTCGAACTCAAACAACTGCGCATGCACGGCATGGCCAGCGCATGGGCCGATCTGGTCGAGCAAGGCGGGGGTGGTAGCGGTGGGGCGGCGCTGGAGAGCTCGCGCTGGCTGCTGGAACACCTGCTGCAGGCCGAGACCACGGACCGCGCCATGCGCTCGGTCAGCTACCAGATGCACACAGCCAAGTTCCCGGTGCACCGCGACTTGGCGGGCTTCGACTTCGCGGTCTCGCCGGTGGACCGCAAGCTGATCCATACGCTGGCCGAGATGACGTTCACCGACGCCGCGCACAACGCGGTGTTGGTGGGTGGAACCGATCACGCGACATGATGCTCACCTCGCTACGTTATTGAAGTTCAAGGGAAATTTGATTGGGGTCTGTTGGGCGCGGTCTGCCGCTAGGACGGTTGATCGCAGCCTGGACCTCCGGGCGCTGGGCG
>Ga0209181_10006927_pt1 | contig 15723 bp, 15 predicted proteins | sample MAT05_FD_187208 | JGI IMG/M metagenome (GOLD analysis project Ga0209181, IMG submission 187208) | Freshwater microbial communities from Lake Fryxell liftoff mats and glacier meltwater in Antarctica - MAT-05 (SPAdes) (version 2) | ecosystem: Environmental > Aquatic > Freshwater > Ice > Liftoff... | reverse complement strand
AGGGGCCGCCGTGATGACCAGGTGCGTCGCCGCGCGGATCGCCGACCCCGCCGCGGCGAAAGCCACCACCGCAACGCCGGCCGGCGCCCGTGCGCGGGCAGGATCGCGCGTCGTGCCGGTCACTGCAAAGCCGGCCGCCTGAGCCTCCGCCGCGATCGCGCCGCCGCTGTAGCCGAGCCCGGCCACCACCATTCGCATCTGTTCCATGCAGCCCATCTGCGCGCTCCCGACACGATGTGGAAGGGGGATGCGCGCCGGAACTGGCGCGACCGCACCTGCCTCGGTACAAGGGTACATGCGCCGCCAGACCCGCACCGTGCTACTCGGCGTCTTTGCCGCCGCGGCGCTGTCGGCGTTGGCGGCTGGCGTGTGGATGACCGTGGCGCCAACCGTCGCCCTCACCGCCGAGGAGGACACGCTCCCGACACCGCCCGAACCGCCGCGCCTGGCTGATGGGCCGGATTTCGACCGCTGCCTCACCCTGCTGCGCGAAGACCCCGAAGGCGCGCGCCGCTTCGCCGATGCCTGGGATTTGCTCGGCGGCGGCGAAGGCGCACGGCAATGCCAGGCGCTGTCGCTGATCGCACTCGGCGAGCCCGCCCTGGCGGCGCAGCGGCTGGAGGCGCTCGCAAGCCGCTCGCGCGCCGGCAATCCCGCCCGCGCCGCGGTCTATGCGCAGGCGACGCAGGCCTGGCTGATGGCGGGCGATGCGAATCGCGCGGTCGGCAGCGCCACCCTGGCGCTGACCCTGATGCCCGACGACGCCGAAGCGCTGACCGATCGTGCCCTCGCCCTCGGCATTACGGGCCGCTTCCGCGAGGCGATCGAGGATCTCGACCGCGCGCTGAGCCTGACGCCGGACAGGGCCGAGGCGCTGGTCTTCCGCGCCGCTGCCTATCGCCAGACCGATCGCGTGGACTTCGCCATGCGTGACGTCACGCGGGCGCTGGCGATCGAGCCCGAGAATGCCGAGGCGCTGCTGGAGCGCGGCATCCTGCGCCAGCTCCGCGGTGATCCTGGCGGTGCCCGGGAGGATTGGGAGCGCGCCATCCGACTGTCCCCCAACAGCGCCACAGCGGATCTCGCCGCGCAGAATCTGGCGCTGAATGAGGCCGGGCCACTGCGGCGGTAGCGAGGCTCAGAAGTCGAGGTCGGCGTAATGGGCCGGCGGCTCCAGACCGCTCACCCGGTCGGCCAGCAGCGGGCGGAAGCAGGGGCGCGACTTGACGCGCGCATACCAGGACTTGGCGCCGTCATGCGCCTTCCAATTGACGTCGCCGATATAGTCGAGCGCTGAAATCTGCCCAGCCGCGGCGAGGTCGGCGAGCGACAGGTGCGGCCCGGCCAGCCAGCCGCGAGTCTCGGCCAGCCAGCCGATGTAGTCGAAATGCGGCTTGAGGTTCGCATAGCCCGCGCGCAGCGCCGCCGCATCGGGGTTGCCGCGGCCGAGCAGGCGTTTCATCTGCTTCTCGTACAGCAGGTTGCGCGTCACCTCGGGGTAGAATTTGTGGTCGAACCAATCGACCAGCCGGCGCACCTCGGCGCGCTCGGCCAGCGTCCGGCCCATCAGCGGCATGTCGGGGTAGGCTTCGTCGAGATACTCGCAGATCGCATAGGATTCCGCGATGGCGAGGCCGTTGCTCTCGCACAGCACTGGCACGGTGGCGGCCGGGTTCATGGCGAGGAATTCCTCGCGCCGCTCCCACACCCGCTCGAGCCGCAGATCGAAGGGCAGGCGCTTTTCCATCAGTGCGAGCCGCACCTTCCTGGAGAAGGGCGAAAGGGGGATGTGGTAGAGAATCCGCATGCGACAGTGCCAGAACCGGGGTCGCCAAAGCTATGCCACGCGACGCCGGACCGGCCAACCCGCCCCGCGCCCACCGAGCGCGGTGGCGGGGGGCAGGCGCAGCCGCTTCGTGGTTCAGCCGGCGCGATAGGCCTCGATCAGGCGCCTGCCGTCATCGCCGGCACGCGTCACCCACTCCTCCGTCATCTGTGTGCTGACGCGGCGCAGCCCGGCCAGGAACTCCTCCGTCGGCGGCAGCACCTGCATGCCGCGCTGGCCGAGTGTCGCCTCCGTGGTGCGCTGCGCCTCGGCGGAAATCTCGTAGCCACGGCGCTCGGCGGTGGCGGCGGCGGCACGCACCGCCTCCTGATCGGCGGACGAGAGCGCTTCCAGCGAACGGCGGCTGACCAGCACGGCGTTCTTGGTCATCGAGAAGCCGAGCGGTGTGAAGACGCGCGCGTAGTCCCAGGCCGAGGTGTCCACGCCGGTCTGGGCCGAGGTGATCTGCGCCTGCACCACGCCCGTGGCGAAAGCCTGAGCGAGTTCCGCCGCCTGCACCAGCGTGGGCTGCGCGCCGACGATGGTCGCGAAGCGGTTGGTAGCCGGGCTGAAGGTGCGGAAGCGCAGGCCGCGCAGGCCTTCGATGGTGGTGATCGGCGCCTGGGCATAAAGGCCCGCCGGCGGCCAGGGCACCATATAGAGCAGGCTCAGCCCCTGGCGGGCCAGGCGCGCCTCGATGAACGGGCGCTGCAGATCCGCGAGCTTCTTCGCCTCGGCGAAATTCGTGACCAGCTGGGGAATGGCGTCGGCGTCGAAGAACACATCCTCGTTGGCGTAGGCTGTGAGCAGGATCTCGCCAAGCTGCACCTGGCCGGTCTGCACGCCGCGCTTGATCTGGGGCATCGGCAGCAGGCTGGCGTTGGAGTGCAGCTGCACCGTCACGCGCCCGCCGAGGGTTTGCTCCACCTCGGTCACGAACTGGCGGATGTTGCGGGTGTGGAAATTGCCGTCCGGGTAGGCGGTGGCCATCTGCCAGCGCGCACCGGCCCCCTGGGCGGAAGCACCGCCGGCAGCGAGGGTTGCGGCGCCGGTGGCGATCAGGGCGCGACGGTTCAGCATGGCGGGGCTCTTTCCTGTTGAAGATGCCCGAGCATCGCCCCCAAAGGAGTGCCCTCGCAACCCCCGGGCGGCGCCGGAAGGCGCTTCAACGATTGATCGATCCCGATTGGCCATCCCGGTCCCCGCTCACAGCGACATTCCAACAGCCGGAGGCCTTCAACGATTGATCAATCCCTCTTGGCTAAACCGATGCCGGACAACAGCCGGGATTCCGTCGCATGCTGCCAGGCAACCTGACCCAGCTATTGCCGGCGGCACCGCTTGGACGGCTCAGCGCGATCATGGCGCTGGTGCTGCTGCTCGGCATGCTGCCCACACTCGGGCTGCTGTGGATGGTCGCGGCGGCAGGGGCTGAGGATGCGAAGCAGGAAGTCCGTTTCCGCCTGACCCAGACAGCGCAGCTCGCAGCCGGATTGCAAAGCGATGCCATTGCCAGCGTGCGCCATGCGCTGATGCTGCTCGGCCAGCAGCCGCTCGACTGGGCGGAGGAGGAAAGTTCCTGCACCGCCGGCGCGCGCGCCATGGCGCACCAGAATTCCTTCATGTCCAACTTCGCCGTGATCCGGCTCGACGGCACGGTGCTCTGCTCGGCGAGCGGCCAGGGACACGGCCTGAACCTGTCGGACCGGCCGCATGTCGAGGCGGCGCTGCAGGGCGGCGGCTTTGTCGTGGGGGCGCCGAGCGAGTTGCGCACCACCGGGCGCTTGGTGCTGCCCATGGCGCATCGCGCCACTGGCAGCGCGACTGGCGCCAACCCACCCGCGGTCTTCGTCGCGACCCTGGACATGGAGCGTATCGGGCAGCGATTCGTCAGCGTGCTGAACGAAGAATCGCGTGCGGCCGATGGGCGGATAAAGGTGCATGATGCCGCCGGGCGACTGCTCGCCACCTATCCGCCGCGGTCTGGCGCGCGAGCAGAGCTGCCGCTCGACCAGCAACTGGTGGCCGGACCATTCGGCAGCTTCGAACACCAGGCCGGCGACGGGCGCCAGCGCCTGATGGGCTACGCCCATGCGGCCGAGGGCGGCACGATCTACGTCGCAACCCTGGTCACCAACCTGATGCTGGCGCCCGCCCATGCGCGTTTCTGGTTGGTGCTGGGTTTAGGCGTGCTGGCCGGGGCGCTCGGCCTGGTTGCCGCGCTGTACATCGCGCGGGTGCGGATCCTGCGTCCGCTGGCGGTGCTGACCGCCTTCGCCGCGCAGGCCAGCAGCGGCCGCGCAAGCGAGACCCCGCGCCTGCCTGGCGAGTTCGACCTGCTGCGCCGCGCGATGACCAGCATGATCGAGGACGTGGCCTGCCGGGAGCTGCGCCTCAACCAGGCCAACACCGAGCTGCAACGCCTGGCGGAGCGTGACGCTCTGACCGGCATCGCGAACCGCCGCAGCTTCAATTCCGCCCTCGCCGAGGCCTGGGCGCGCGGCCTGACCGACCAGGAACACGTGGCGCTGGTGATCCTGGACGTCGACCACTTCAAGAAATTCAACGACCGCTACGGGCATCTGCCCGGCGATGCCTGCCTCTGCAAGGTGGCCGATTCGATCGATGGCGTGCGGCTGCGTGAGCAGGACATGGTCGCCCGGCTTGGCGGCGAGGAATTCGTGATGCTCCTGCCGCGCACCGACAGCGAAGGCGCGCTGGTGGTGGCGGAGCGCGCGCTGGCGGCAATCCGCGCCCGCATGATCCTGCATGAGGATGGCCTGGACGGCACGGTGACGGCCAGCGCCGGCGTCGCCGCCTGCGTGCCGATCCGCGGCATGGATCCTTTGGCCCTGTTGGCCGCGGCGGATACCGCGCTCTATGCCGCCAAGGCGCGCGGCCGCAACCAGGCCCTCACCGCCAGCAGCCTCACGGTCTCCGCACCCGGCTGAGCCAGGACGCTGCCCGGCACGACGGCCACCGCGCTACAGCGGAAAGTCGCGCGCCGGGTCGATGCCGGCGGCCTCGATGAATTTTCGCATCTCGACCACCTCCTGCTTCGACAGGCTGTGCTGCGTGTCGTGGAAGCCGTGCGAGTTGCCGCCCAGCGTGACCTTGATGTGGCCATGGCCGCCGTGATTCACCTCGCCCCCCAGGCCCTCGAAGACAGCCATGACATGCTTCGGGTCGATGTTGGCGCTGACGGGGTGGGCGAACAGCGCGTGCAGCACTTTGCGATGCTGGTGGTTCATGCGGGCGTGATCCTCTGTGGTGGCCAATTCGGCAAAATCGGGCCATTGGCCGCTTCCCGTCCTTGACCTGGGTCAACGCGCGCCAGGCATTGCGGGTTTCAGCCCGCCCCCCTTCAGCCCGCTCCCTCGACGAAGTGGCGCAACTCCTCCGCCTCGTGCTCGGCCTCGGCGATGCGCGCCTTCACGAGATCCCCGATCGAGACCATGCCGGCCAGCGAGCCGTCCTCGGCCAGCACCGGCAGGTGGCGAACGCGGCGGTCCGTCATCAACGCCAGCGCCTCAGTGCATTGGCTGCGCGGTGTCACGGTGTGCAGCGAGCGTGTCATGATCTGCGCCGCGGGCAACGCGACGGCGCCCGCCCCATGGCTCGCCATGGCGCGGACGATGTCGCGTTCGCTCACGATGCCAAGTACATCGCCCCCAGCATCGCGCACCAGCACCGCGCCGATGCGCTGCTCCGACAGGGTTCGGGCGACGGTGCCGAGATCATCGTGCACGCCGACCGAAACGACAGCCGAGCCCTTGTCCCGCAGGATGGCGGCGATGCTGATCATGGTGCTTCCTTCCCCATTCGGCCGCACGCTCGCGCGCCGCCGGGGGCCGAGCCTGCCAGGAGAAAGGGCGCGACTTCAAGCTTTCTCGTCAGGCGCCGTGGCGGAGGTAAGCTGCGTGCGCACCAGTTCGGCAAAGCGACCGCCGAGGGCCACAAGCTCCTCGAAGCTGCCGCGCTCCATCACTTCGCCGGCCTCGAAGACCAGGATCTCGTCGGCGTCGCGCACGGTGGAGAGGCGATGCGCGATGACGAAGGTGGTGCGCCCGTTCATCAGCGCGCGCAGCGCCTTCTGCACGCGCGCTTCCGTCGCCGTATCCAGCGCGGAGGTCGCCTCGTCCAGGATCAGCACCGGCGGGTCCTTCAGCAGCGCGCGCGCGATGGCAATGCGCTGGCGCTGGCCGCCGGACAGCGATGATCCGCGCTCCCCCACCATCGTGTCGTAGCCCTGCGGCTTGCGGATGATGAAGTCGTGCGCCTCGGCCATGCGGCAGGCGCGCTCGATTTCCTCCTGCGTCGCATCTGGCCGGCCGGCCAGCAGATTGTCGCGGATCGAGCGGTTGAACAACAGGCTTTCCTGGAACACCACGCCGACATTGCGGCGCAGGCTGTCGAGCGTGAGGTCGCGCAGATCCTCGCCATCGAGCGTGACGCGCCCTTCCACCGGGTCCCACAGCCGCTGCATCAGCGCCATGGCGGTGGATTTGCCGGCACCGGTCTGGCCGACCAGCGCGATGGTACGCCCCGGTGTCGCGTGCATCGACACATTGGCCAGGATGCGCGGCCCGCCGGGATAGGCGAAGGCCACGTTCTCGAACACCACCTCGCCCTTCGAGCGGCCCATGGTGCGCGCGGCGGGCTTCTCGGGCACCGTGCTGCGGGCATCGAGCACGGCGAACATCTGCTCGAGTGCCGGCAGTTGGAACACCAGGCGCGAGATGAAGCCGACCGCACCTTCGAGCCGCCCGATCAGCAGCGTCGCAAAGCCCATGAACGAGACGATGTCCCCAACCGAAGCCTTGCCGCGCATGTGCAGCAGCGTGCCCAGCACGAAGATCGCGATGACGGTGATGGTGCTGGCCGCGCGCGTCAGCACGGCGACCAGCGCCCACCAGTTCAACACCGGGAATTGATGGTCCAGCACCTGGCGCACGATGTTGCCGAACAGCCGCGCCTCCGACGCGAGGCGCGAGAAGGATTGCACGACCACGACGTTGGACAGGGTATCCTGCGCATTGCCGGCGAGCTGGCTGTGCAGTTGCTCGACCTGGTTCTGCGCCGATTCCGTCTTGCGGATCACCCAGGCGGAGACCACGGCGTAGACCGCCACCAGGATGATCAGCAGCAGGCCGAGCCGCCAATTCATCACCAGCGTCAGCGGCAGCAGCACGATGGCGGCGATGAAGGTGGTGAGATGTTCGCGAAAGAAGCTCAGCCAGAGGCCGAACAAATTGTCGGTGCCGACCAGCATGACCTTCATCAGCCGGCCGGATTGCGTATCGCCATGGAAGGACAGCGGCAGCGACAGCACATGCTCGAAGAAGCGCGACATCATGGTCAGGCGGTTGCGATGTGCCATGCGGTCCGCCAGCAGCGCCACGGCCACATTGGCGCCGATGGCCGAAAGCCCGACCGCACCCCACAGCACCAGCAGCGCCACCGCCTCAGTCCACATCGCCGCCTCGGTCATGCGAGAGGAACGCGACAGCAGGTCGATGAGCCGGCCGAAAATGACCGGCTCGAGGAATTGCAGCCCGGCCAAGGCGAGGGCGCCCACAGCCAGGCCGTAGGCGACGAATCGATCCGGGGCGAGCAAGCGGAGCACCCGTCCGTAGACCCTCAAAAAATGCATCCAGACCCTTTCCGCAGGCCCCCTCCGCTGCCGCCGGGCCTTGGCGCGAGCCTCCGGCAAAGCGAAGCGCCTTGCAAGCTTCGCCAAGGCGCGGCAGCAATGGGGCAACGCGAAGTGCTCCGGCAGCAAGCCCGGCCCGCGGGAGGAGACACGAACATGACCATCACCCGTCGCGCCGTGCTTGCCGCCGCCGGCCTGCTGGCCGCCCCTGGATTGCTGCGTGCCCAAGCGGTTTGGGCGCCGACACGCCCGGTGCGTATCGTGGTGGGCTTCCCGCCCGCCGGTACCACCGACATCGCCGCCCGCCTGCTGGCCGAGCCGCTGTCGCGCCGCCTGGGCCAGACGGTCACGGTGGAGAACCGGCCCGGCGCTGGCGGCAATCTCGGCAATGACGTGGTGGCCAAGGCCGAGCCCGATGGCCATACCCTGCTGATGCAGACCATCTCGGGTGGCGCCATCAACTACTCGCTCTATGGCGCGCGCATGCCGGTGAAGCCCGAAGACCTGGCCGCGGTGGCGCTGATGCTGCGCGTGCCGAACGCGATCTTCGTCAACCCGACCCTGCCGGTGCGCACGCTGCGCGAACTGGTGGACTACGCGAAGGCGCGGCCAGGCGTGCTCAATATCGGCAGCTCTGGCGCCGGCACCTCACTGCACATGACCGGCGAGTTGTTGAAGCTCGAAGCGGGCATCGACATAACCCATGTGCCCTTCCGCGGCGCCGGCCCGATGATGCTGGAAATCATCGCCGGGCGCGTCGAGGTGGGCGTGGACAATCTGCCGAGCGTCATCGGCCATCTGCGCGAGGGCCGGCTTCGCCCGCTGGCCGTGACCACCGCCACGCGCAGCCCGGCGATGCCCGAGGTGCCGACGACGGCGGAGGCGGGTTTCGCCGGCGTGGAGGCTACGGCCTGGTTCGGCCTGCAAGGCCCCGCGCGCATGCCGCGCGCTGCGATCCAGCGCATTTCGGATGCGATGAACGAGATCATCCGCGAGCCCGACATGGTCCGCCGCCTTGCCGATCTCGGCGGCATGGAACCGGCACTGCGGCCCGATGGCGGCACCAGCCCCGAGGGCTTCGACGCCTTCATCAAATCCGAAATCATCAAATGGGGCGCGGTCGTGCAGCGTTCCGGCGCGAGGGTCGAATGAATCACATGATCGTCACACGTCGCAGGGCGTTGGGCACGGCGCTCGCCCTGCCCTTCATCAGCACCGCTCGCGCCCAAACCTGGGCACCCACGCGCCCGGTGCGGATCGTCGTGCCCTTCCAGGGCGGCGGCGCGACCGACCTCACCGCGCGGCTGCTCGCCGAGCGCCTCACGCCGATGCTCGGCCAGCCTGTGGTGGTGGATAATCGCCCCGGGGCTGGCGGCAATCTCGGCGCCGAGAACATCGCGCGGAGCGAGCCCGATGGCCACTCGCTGCTGATGTGCACGATCGGCACGGCGAGCATCAACCAATTCCTCTACAGCCGCATGCCCTTCCGGCAGGATGAGTTGGCGGCGGTGGCGCTGGTGAACCTGGTGGCGAACGGCATCATCGTGCACCCCTCCGTACCGGCGACGAACCTTGCCGAGCTGATCGCCCATGCGAAGGCCAATCCAGGGCGGATCAACTACGGCACGCCCGGCAACGGTACCTCCGGCCATCTCTCGGGCGAATATCTGAAGGTACGGGCCGGGATCGAGGTCACACATGTGCCCTATCGCGGCACCGGCGGCGTGGTGCCGGATTTGCTCAGCGGCAACATCCAGATGGCGGTGGACAATCTGCCGGCCTACCTCCAGCACGTCCGCGCCGGCACGCTGAAGCTGCTCGCCGTGACCTCCGCGCAGCGCTGGTTTGCGGTGCCGGAGACGCCTACGGTGCAGGAGGCGGGCATTGCGAATTTCGAGGCCGTCGCGTGGTTCGGCGTGCAGGCTCCGGCGCGCATGCCAGCCGCCATCATGGCGCGCTATGCCTCCGCGATCGCCGAGATTTCGGCCGACCCGGCGGTGATCGCGCGCCAGCGCCAGATTGGCGCGGAACCCCGCCCGCTCGGACCCGCGGAGTTCGAAGCCTTCATCCGCGCCGAGAACGAGAAATGGCGCGAAGTGGTGAGGGTTTCCGGCGCGAAACTTGATTGATCGCGCCAAGTCACGTTTCATCGTGTCAATTATCGAATATTTGACGGCTTTCGTCACTCGCTCGGCGGTGGCCTATCGTGCCGCTCAACGCATTGCAGGCCGGCCGCGCGCGCCGGCCTTTGATGGGGGCCGATCCGTGCTACGTCCCCACCATGGAAACCGCGCTACCGATCCCCCTCGCCATCCTTGTCGGCATCCAGACGCCCGAGGTGGATGACGTCGCTCTTGCCGCCAGCCTCGAAGAGCTGGGGCGCCTGGTGAAGACGCTGGGCTATGAGGTGGCGGGCAGCGTGTCGCAACGGCGCGAGGGCACTGGCGCTGCCGCCGTGCTGGGCAGCGGCAAGCTCGCGGAACTCGCGGCGTTGACGGGCGGCACCGGCCTCGTCGGCTCGATGGCGCCGCCGCCGAAATCCAAGGCGCGGCAGCGTTTCGAAGGTGCCGGCGAGACCGCGCCCGCCCCGGCGCCTGAGGAGAAGGCGCCCCGCAAGCCCGAATTCGTGATCGTGGACCACGAGCTTTCGCCGAGCCAGATCCGCAACCTGGAACGCGCCACCGGCGCGCAGGTGCTTGACCGCACCGGAGTCATCGTCGAGATCTTCCACCGCCACGCCAACACGCGCGAGGCGAAGTTGCAGGTCGAGATGGCGCGGCTGAAATACGTCGCACCACGCCTGCGGGAATCCTCTGGCGGTGGCGAGCGCCAGCAGGGACCAGGTGCGGGCGAATCCACGCTCGACCTCGACCGCCGCAAGATTCGCGACCGGCTGTCGGAGCTGAAGGAACAGCTCGAAGCCGTGCAACGCGACAGCGACCAGCGCCGCTCCGCGCGTCGCGACCAGCTGCGCGTTGCGCTGGTCGGCTACACCAATGCGGGCAAATCCTCCCTGATGCGGGCGCTGACCGGCAGCCAGGTGCTGGTGGAGGACAAGCTGTTCGCCACGCTGGACACCACCGTGCGCGTGTTGCAGCCGGAAACCCGGCCGCGCGTGCTGGTGTCGGACACCGTCGGCTTCATCAAGCAACTGCCGCACGATCTGGTCGCCTCCTTCCGCTCGACCCTGGCGGAGGCGCTGGAAGCCTCGCTGCTGCTGTTCGTGGTCGATGCCTCGGACCCCACCCATGAGGCGCAGTTGGAGGTCAGCCGCAGCGTGCTGCGCGAGATCGGGGCGGATGCCGTGCCCTCGCGCCTTGTGCTGAACAAGATCGACCGGCTCGACGCCACGGCGCGCGCCGACCTGATCGCGAAGCACCCGGACGCGATCCTGCTTTCCGCGCATGCGCCCGAGGATGTGAGCGCGCTGCGCGATACCATCATCGCGTTCTTCGAGGCTGCGATGGTCGAGGATGTGCTGATCCTTCCCTATGCGAAGCAAGGGCTGATCGGCGAGGTCTATGAAAGTGCGCGGGTCCTGTCCGAGACCTATGACGAGACCGGGCGCGTGCTGATGGTGCGCGGCCTGCCCGCCGCCATCACGCGGCTGCGGCGGAGTCTCGCCGCTACCTGATCGCCTCGGGCGAAGCGTTCTCGCGCGCGAAGCGGATCGTCACCCGCACCCCCTCGTCTGGCGACGAGGATACCTCGACCTTCGCGCCCGCATTCTGCCGCAACGACTGCACGATCAGCGCGCCGAGGCGGCCGGAGGTGGGCCAGGCGGTACCTGGCGGCAAGCCGATTCCATCGTCGGCAATGGTGACCTCGCAGCCCTGCTCATCGACCAGGCTGTGCAGGGTCACGGTGCCGCCCGGGCGGCCCACGAAGGCGTGCTTCAGCGCATTGGTCATCACCTCGTTCACGACCAACCCCGCCGGCATCGCGACGTTGACCGAGACCGGCCAGGTATCGACCTTCAGATCGAGCCGGATGCCCTCGACGGCATGCGCCTTCATGACCGCCGAGGCGATCTGGCTCAGATAGACGCCCAGATCGATGCTGCCGGCCTCACCCTCCTCGGAGAGCGTGTCGTACAGCAACGCGAGGGCGCCGACCCGGCCTGCCAGCAGGGCGAAAGTCTCGCCGGCCTCGCCATGCGGCGCATGGTGGCTTTCCATCCGAATCAGCGAAGTGATGAGTTGGAGGTTGTTCTTCACGCGGTGCTGCAATTCGCGCAGCAGCAGGTCCTTCTTGTGGAATTCCTCCGCCTGCGAAAGGCGGGCGCGGTTGACCGCAGCCAAGGCCAATAGCCGGAAGGCGTCCGTGCCGTTGTCATCCCGGATGACGTTCGACCAGACATCGACGGTGAGGCCTCCCTCGCCCCCCTCGGGTCCCATGCGGAAGGTACCGACATGGTCGTCGCCGGCGGGAATGGCGTCGGCGAGGCGGCGTTCATCGCCTTCGGCGCTGGCAATGGCCTTCAACTCGCTCCAGGGGCGCCCGAGCAGTTCCGCGGCCGGCTGGCCGGAAAGGCGTTCGAATTCGAGATTGGCGTAGGTGACGCGCTCCTGTGGGTGCAACGCCGCCACGGCGATGGCGAAGGGGATGTGATCGAGGAACTGCTTGAAGCGATCGCTGTTGAGTGCCAAGGCGAGGTCAGGGGCGCCCAACATCTCCGTCAGCGGCGTGGGCATCGGATCGGCCGTCGTCATGGGAAACCTCAAAGTGGCGGCCGCCGTCGCGACGGGCGCCGGCTTTGCCGTGATGGGACCGTGGAGAGTTGAATAGGCGGCGCGGGGCCAAGAGGCAAGCAGCGCGAGCATCGAGGTGGACTTTCACCTGCCCTTGGTTGCGCTCGGAGCCCGATCACTCCAGCCTGAACAGAACCGCATCAGGATCGGGCAGGTGCCGAATGGCGCGGCTGCCGTTGCCGCCAAAGCCCATCGCCAGTGCGGCGCGCGGGGGGGGTCGTGCGGCCAGGCGTCCGCTTCCTCTGACGGCATCATTCTCCTCCAGGCAAAGCGCCCCTGGTGGCATGGTTGCAAGGCCTCCGAGGTATCGCGCCATTCCGGCGAAATTGGTGCAACGCAGCATCTGGCGCGGCGTTGGGCGCTTCGTGGACCACAGATGGACCGACGAATATGCCGCCAGCCCGCCGAAATCCGCTGATGAGTGCCTGGCTGAGCCTGGCGAACCGCGCCGCCAATACCGGCCGCGACGACGCCTCGCTCGCCGCAAGGCCGACCCTGACGGTGCCCGCCAGGATATTCAAGGGTCTCGGACGGGCCGCGTCGCGCATGATGAGTGTCGCCCTGCCCCTGTCCGACCCGCCAGATGGACGCGGCGGCACAGCAGGGCGTGTCACCGAAATCGCGGATTTCGGCTCCAACCCAGGCGGCCTGCGCATGCTCGTTTATGCGCCGCCGAGGACGCCGCGAGCGGGTGCGCCACTCATCGTTGTTCTGCACGGCTGTCGCCAGGGCGCCGAGAGCTTCGCGGCCTCGGCAGGATGGATCGATGTGGCCAGAACGCTGGGTGTACCCCTTGTGCTGCCCGAACAGGTCAGCGCCAACAACCGCAACCGCTGCTTCAACTGGTACCGCCCCGGCGATGTCCGCCGCGGGCGTGGTGAGGCGATGTCCATCCGCCAGATGGTCCGCACCGCGACGACGCGTTTCGGGTCCAACCGCCGCCGCGTCTACATCGTGGGTCTCTCCGCCGGCGGAGCGATGGCCGCGGCCATGCTCGCCTCCTATCCGGCGGTCTTCGCCGCCGGTGCAGTGGTCGCGGGAATGCCGGTCGGCTCGGCGAACACCTCGGCCATGGCGCTGCTGCGCATGCATCGCGGCGAGCCACTCCAGACGCGAATTGGCCTGGTCGCCGCCCTGCGGGCAAGCACGCCCACGCGCGGCACCCGGCCCTGGCCGCGGCTATCCATCTGGCAGGGCGAGCGCGACCGGACGGTGAATCCGGCCAATGCGGAGCTGCTGGCCGCGCAGTGGAGCGGCGTTCATGGTTTCGAAGCCGAGCCGACCACCGACGCCGTGGCGGCACCGGGTCTGCGTCACCGAAGCTGGGTCAAGGGCGGCGTGGCCGCGGTGGAACTGTGGACGATTGCCGACATGGCGCACGGCTTCCCCATCGACGCGCGTGAGCCCGGCGGTGGCCGGCCCGGACCCTGGGTGGTCGATGCCAAGATCGCTGGCGCGCGCCGGATCGCTGCCTTCTGGGGGCTCGAACCACGGCGTTCCTGACCGGACCGGTCTGTCGCCACCGTGAACATCGATGGCACAGACAAAAGCAACCTATCCTCCTCCAAAGCATTGTTGTGAACAGGCGCCTCCAGGACGGAGGCGCTTTTGGACAAGATCGTACCGGAGGAAATTCTTATGAATTCCGCGAGAGTTGGCTTGATGATTTTCGGCGCCATTGCTTCGGCGACCGCCTCGGCGCAGACGACCCCATCCCAATCACCCCCGTCTCAATTCCCCCCGTCCCAGTCGCCCACGTTCCAGTCGCTCCCGTCCCAGTCAACGACGTCCCAGTCAACGACGTCCACGCCGCCCGCGGTCTTGAGCCCCTCAGGCCCCGGACCGCGCTCCGAGGCGCCGCGGGAAGGCATCGTCGATGCGGCGATGCTCGAATCCGGCGCCAATAGCTTCACCGAGGGCCAGGCGAGCGGCCGGTTCGAGGCTGCGGGCTTCACGGCCATCCAGGGCCTGAACAAGGATGAAGCCGGCTTCTGGCGCGGCCGCGGCATGCGCAATGGCGCCACCACCGACCTCGCGATGGATTTTCGCGGCCGGATCGCGGTGGGACCGGCCGCGGCCGCGCTGCCGACCGCCACGTCGCGGGCGACGTCGCCCACAGACAGGACCTTTGCTCCCTCCACCGGCACCGTGACGCCCACGCGCTGACACCCGTTTCGTCGAGACACAGAACAAGGAACACTTTGATGACCATGCAAACCCAGACCAAAATGTTCGATACCCACGCACAGGCCGCGGCCGCCGTTCGCGACCTTGAGGCAGGCGGCTTCTCGGACGATGAGATCAGCATCGTAGCAAATGGCTCGCCTGCCGCGTCCACCAGCGACGCCGCGTCCACCAGCGACATGGCAGCGGATGAGGAGGAGACCAGCGGCACTGGAGTCGGCGCTTCGGTCGGCACGATTGTCGGCGGCAGCGTCGGATTGCTTGCCGGCCTTGGTGCGCTCGCGATTCCTGGCGTCGGGCCGATCGTGGCAGCCGGATGGATCGTTGCCCTGGTGACCGGTGCCGGCGCCGGCGCGGCGGCCGGTGGACTTATGGGGTCGCTGACCGGCTCGGGCATCGATGAGAAGTCGGCGCATGTCTATGCTGAAGGCGTGCGGCGCGGCGGCACGCTCGTGACCGTCCGCACCGAAGACAGCCATGCCGGCCAGGTGGCGAGCATCCTCGCGCGCCACGACTCGGTCGACATCTCCGCGCGCGAGGCGGAATACCGCGCCAGCGGCTGGAACGGCTACCGCGAGAGTGATCACGCGGTGCTGACGGCCGGCCACTCCACCAACCCGCCTGGCACCATGGCAAGCCGCGGTGTGGACGATGTGGCTGGCACCAACATCAGCGGCGCCCGCCCGGAAAACACGGCGCGCCGAGCCTGATTGGACGGGCCGCGTAACGGGTCGGTTGTCACCGCGGCGTGCACAGCGCGCCGCGGTGTAGCCCATTGCGGTGTTTCACGCCGGACCTTCGCTTTTGGCCAAACCCAACACCCGCCGCTCGGTGGGCGTGAGCACCGAGGGCTTGGCGATACTCGTGCGCAGCGCGGCATCCGCCCACAGCACGCCATGCAGAAGCGGATCGGCATCGTGCCGACCGGCCCGCAGGGCAGTGACAAGGTGCGCCATGGTCTCACCCCTCGACTGCGCCTGTACGGCCTTCGCGCTTGCGGCGAGCCAGGCACCCAGTTCGGCCTCACGCGCCGCCATTCGGATCGCGGCTGCAACCATCAGCGCGGCATAGCGCGCGTCGCCTGAGACGAAAGGCAGCACGGCATCGTTGAGCGTGCGCTGCGCAATGTCGAGCAGCGCGCTGCCGGCTGTCTCGGGATGCAGCGAGAATTCGGGCTTTGGCTGCAACCGCCCTGCGTCGGGCATTGCCAGCGCCCCGGCCGCACCATCGCGCCAGTTTTGCGGCGCCGTGGCGCGCAGGGCGGTGAGTTCGAGCTCCGCCGCGAGCCGGCCGGTCAGGGCCAGTTCGAG
>Ga0209181_10006925_pt1 | contig 15724 bp, 12 predicted proteins | sample MAT05_FD_187208 | JGI IMG/M metagenome (GOLD analysis project Ga0209181, IMG submission 187208) | Freshwater microbial communities from Lake Fryxell liftoff mats and glacier meltwater in Antarctica - MAT-05 (SPAdes) (version 2) | ecosystem: Environmental > Aquatic > Freshwater > Ice > Liftoff... | reverse complement strand
ATTTTACAACTGCCTGATTAACAGTAAGTAAAATAAAATAAATGGTGCTAACAATGCATATACGCACATGCCGCCGAAAGCCAACGCTCAAAGCCCACGCACGGCGGCACAGGCGCATATGCCACCGTTCCAGGCTTTGGGTGCAGGGCATAGCCTTGTCACCCGAAGCATTATTTTTTCAAAATCATGAAGAGCCGTTGTTTTATTTTTTTGGGATTTCTCCCCCTTATCGTTTTCGGACAATCCAAATACGATTCTCATTAGACCATTGGGTACGATACATCTTTACTCGACCCAGGAGGGGATGTAATCCTAATGAATTTCAACCTAAATCCTGTAAATGTAAAGACAGTAAAAACAGTGCATAGGTTTTTCTCATTTGCTTCTGTGTCCACGATGTCCGATGCCGAAGGTAATCTGATCTTTTATACCAGCGGATGCTATGTGGTGAATGCTGCCCATAAAATCATGGAAAATGGAGATACTATCAACCCCGGCCACATTCAGCAATACGTATGTCCTTTCGGAAGCAGCAACAATGTTGGAGGAGCAATCTCCATCCCCTGGCCGGACAGCCCGAGCCTTTATTTGTTGTTTGTAAACGACTACGAACAGACTCTTTCCCTGGTGAGCCATTTCCGGAAGGTAGTTCGCGTCACTTACATTATAATGTGATTGATATGACTAAGGACAGTGGATTGGGAGCCGTTATTTTAAAGAATCAGGTGGCGGTTTTGGACACGATGGCCATTAATTCTATCGAGGCATGCCGCCATACCAATGGGCGCGATTGGTGGGTGCTTGCGGCAAAATCCCGCAGCAATTGTTATTTTTTAACCCTGGTAACCCCAGAAGGCGTGGGTTCGCCCAATGTGGTCTGCACGGGCTCCCCCTGGCATAAATACGATGAAAATGGACAGGCCTGTTTTACACCTGATGGCAGCAAATTAATCCGGTTTAGTCATGATGCGGGTCTCCATATCTACGATTTTGACAACACTACCAGGCTGCTCAGCAACGATAGGCTGATCCTGCTCACTGATTTAGGTGCCTATCCAGATGGCGCATCTGTTTCACCCAATTCGCGCTATTTGTATGTCAGTGCATTGACCCAACTCTTTCAATACGATTTGGAATCGCCGGATATAGCAGCAAGCCGGGTACTTTTGGCCGTGCCGGACAACGTCCCGGATCCATTTGTGCCTTCTGTATTTACACTATGCGCCCTTGGCCCGGATGGAAAAATTTACATTTCAAGTGGCAGCACCCATTTGAGCCTTCATGTCTTCCACCGGCCAGATTGCCCTGGACTGTACAGCCTTCCGGAACGCAGGGGCCTTGCGCTTACGTCGTGGAACTACTTTGGTATGCCCAACATGCCCCATTTCCGCAACGAGCCATCCAACTCGCCCTGCGATTCCTTGGTAGTGCAGACCCATACGCCCGTAGATGGGAGCAAGGATGTGGTCGTGTTCCCCAATCCAGCCAGCGAAAAGGTCACGGTTTTTGTGAACCATCCATTGACCCAGCATTCCAAATGGGTTTTGTATGACCAACTGGGGCGTGTTGTCAGGCAAATCGAATTGGAGGCCCAGATTGAAAATTATGTTGTGGATTTGGAAGGAGTCCCGCCAGGCATCTTTTTTTATGCGGTATTGACCAACGGCAGGACCATTCAACAAGGGAAGTTGGTGGTGTTGGAGTAAGGAAATGGCGGATATAAACGCTTTCCCTTCAAATAAAAGCAAAACCTCGTAGATTTTCAAAATCTACGAGGTTTAAGTTAAGGAACGTATGATTTGCCCTGCTTTTCAATTTCTCGCCCCCATACTGCTCCCTTTTACCACGCTCAACTTCGATACTTCCGCTTTTCCATTCCGCTTATCCTCCATACGCACAAAATAGATGCCTTCCGCAAGAGAACTCACGTCGAAATAATAGGAATTGAAGCCCGGATGTACCATTTCCGTACGCGCGGCGATGAGCGTACCACCTAAGCCGTGCAGGGTAAGACGGGCATCGAATGCCTCGCCTCGATTTTCGTAGGCGACCTCGGTAGAGAGGCTGGCAGGGTTGGGGAACAGGCTCATCGGGCGGAACTGGTCTATCACGATTTCCGCGCCGCCCCATTGGCAAGCTGGGTCTACGCGATAGTCGCGGTTCACTAATTTCATCTTGTCATAGCCGTCGAACATCGTCTGCTCCATAACATAAGGGTTAGCGCCGAGCCAATCCTGGAGCAAGGTGGTAAACACCTGGCGATAGTCGAACTGCATGACTTTTATCTGGTTGTCTGTCGTCAGATTATCCAAGTCAGGATTGGTTCCGAGCACCCCCGGTTTCACATTTTTGCCAAAAACCAACATAGGCGCCATCGTACCGTGATCGGTGCCAAACGAACCATTCTCTGCGGCACAACGGCCAAACTCAGAGAAAGTGCAGCCCAATACGTTGTCTGCCAGGCCCATTCCTTGGAGGTCATCAAGGAAGGTTTTCACCGCGTTTGACATTTGGCCAAGCAAATTGGCATGGGCGCCCAGGCTGGTATCCCCAGAATCTACCTGAGCTGAGTGGGTGTCGAAACCACCTGTTTGGCAAAGGAAAATTTTGGTTTTACACCCCCCTTTAATCATCCGGGCCACCGTCTTAAGTTGAGCCGCAAGTCCCCCGGCAGGGTAGGCGGTGATTGAATTTGAACCCGCATTGAACACGTCGGTGATGCGCTGCGCATACAGGTTGATGCTGCGTTCCACGCCCATAATATAGTCCAACTCAACGCCGTGGTCGCTGTCAGGCACGTTCATGATGGGCGCTCCACCAATGGTCTGTATGAGCGAGTAGAATCCGGAAGGATCCTGACCGCTGAGGTTGATGACGTTCTGGTGCTCTGTATCGGTATGAAAGCCGAGGGAAGTGGTGGGGTCGCCGACTTGGATGCCAAGCGGGTCGGGCATATCTGCCACCGGAGCACCTTCGATGTGCGGGTAAAAAGCCTGCAGAGCACGCCCCATCCAACCGGAAGTGAGGCTGTTGAGGTAGGTGGATCCTCCCCCGCCGGAAAGCCAAAGGTCCGTGCCTTTGAAGTGGCTTTGGTTCATGCTTTGATATCCGGCTGATTGCACCACGGTCATCCAGCCGCGGTCATAAAGATCTTTCATAGCCGTCATAGCAGGGTGAAGACCCGCCTGATCGGCACCGGGAAGGGTGGTGTCAATCGGAATGAAAGCCCCAGTGCCAGTGTCATTAATTTTAGTGGTAGGCCGAAGTGTGGCATAGCGGTCGTAGTTGGCCGCAGGTATGATCATGTTGAGACCGTCATTTCCTCCTTTGAGCTGTATCAGTACGATCGTACGGTCTTGTATTCCATCGCAGGAACCGAGTATGCTGGCCATTCGGCTGTTGGCGAAGGGGCGCATGGAAAAACCGTTGACGGCAAAGGAAGTGACCCCGGCAGCAGGGAGTAATCGGAGAAAGTTTCTTCTTTTCATGTTAAAGTCGAAATCTATAGGCGTTTGGCGACTTGTTGAGAAACAAAAAGGAGGGAAAATGGGGCTGGAGCAGACACTTAGAGATTTAGATGCGTAAAGGTTTAAAGAAGATGGGATATTTTTTGATTTTTTTTGAGCGGTGGAACACGGATGATACGGATTTCTCCTAATTGAATATAAATCCATGAAAATCCGTGTCATCTGTGTTCCACCGCTCGAAAAAAATCCTATCCCTCAATCCTGAATATCCTTCGTCCCCGGTTTTTTAAAATCCATAATCGCTGTCCAAACCGACAGCACCCCCTTATCCAACCTTGTCCAAATGGGCCGAACCACTCCGCCGTGGGCAGAAATGTGGTTGTAGTCACCGAAAAAAACTTTGGTGTCGGGTTCAAACGGCGCTGCGCTGACTTTCAGGTTTTTAAAAGAATTTCCGCCATCCCGACTGACAGCGACGTACACATCCGTCTGCTTGTCGGCATAATGGCGACGGTCGTAAAAAACGGTGTACAAATGCCCGGTCTCCTGATCAATGGCAAGCCAGGGCAGGAATTGCTGGCGACCTTTTTTGTCGTCGTTCACACGGGCAGGCTTGCTCCAGGAAAGGCCACCATCCAGACTTTTTGCCATGAAAATATCGGTGTCTTCCACGCCATTGCGTTGATCGCCCCAGCAGAGGTAAAGCGTTCCGCGGTTTGGGCTAGCCGAGAGGTCGCACACGAGCACGGGCATCACGTTGGTACGGTTGAGGCCAGGGATGTCAATTTCCCAACCGCCCGGCTGTTCGGCAGCAAGAATGTCTTTGTCGAGCCAGGTTTTGCCGCCATCTGTGGAGCGGTCGAACCAGATTTTTTCGTTGTAGGACCATGCCACATAGATTTCGCCATTGGGGCCATAGGCGGGCACGGCGCCTTCGGTGGTGTCGTCATTGTCAAGGCAGTTGCCTTCGAATTGATTGATTGCCAAGGCTTCTGACCATGATTTTCCAGCATCCAGGCTTTGGGAGAAAAGGATGCGGCTATGGTCTTTTTCCAAATCTTTGGAAGCGTATTTGTCGAACTCCGTCCAGGTACAGGCGATAAAACCGGATTTTGGTTCGGCGCAAAGCCAGGGCTTGTCCTGGTCTTTGGGGTGGCGAAGGCCGCACCAGGTGCCGTCGTCGTACGTTCTGCCACCATCGGTGCTTTTTTGGATGACGATCCGATCCAGTAGTTTTTCGCTCATCCAGCCCTTGCCTTCCGGGTCACTGAGGTGGGAATAGAAAAAATTGCCCTTCCAATCAGCAATCAGCACAGGATCGCCGTACACACCAGAGGATTTGGACGTGAGTTTGTTTGATTTCCAGGTATGCCCGCCGTCCTTGCTCCAGTAGTAGCGGTTGAGGATAGCGCCCGCAGCCAAGTTTTGAGGGTTCTTCGGACTCACGGCGATGCTTGGCTCGCAGGGGCCGAGACCGTCGCCTTTTTCACCTGTGGCGATGAGGATGTTTTCAAAATTTTTCGGGAAATCATCGGCAGAAGAGCCTCTTTTTTGAGAGATTGCACAACCCGAAAGGATGAGTGCCAGGCCAGTGGTGTACAGGACTTTTGGGGAGACAAATGATTTAGACATGCTAGATGAATAGGTGAAATAATTCCGCTTACTTGTTAACCGAATTTACGATTTGGGTTTTTTCTTCTTGCCTTTTCCCAGATAAAAGTAAGTGATGGGAATATCAACCGTTGCAAAAAAGCCATGCCGCCACCCACTTTTGTTTACGAGTGCTCCCAATTCCGTCACTTTGCGCAGGCTGGGGCCAATTTGTGCCCCATAGCCGACTGCGATGGGCAATTTTCCCGGCAGATCGTACACGACATATAGTCCGGGCGAAAGAATATTCCCCCAAGTGAGTTCAGGCAGGTCCTGCGCCGTGCTGTCCTTGAATCGCAGGGCGGTCACAGCGCCCACGTCTATCAAGGGGACGAAAAATCCAAGACTGCCCCAACTATAAACTTTGTCTTTGTCGTCCTTTTCCTTTTCGGGAATATCACCCTCTACCTTGTCATTATGGCCTCTTTTACCCAAGCCCCATGACAAGCTCAACCCCAATGGAGCGGTCAATGCCCCAAAAAATTTGGGTGCTTTCTGACCGTTGAGATACTCGGCGCCACCTGCCAAACCGGTATAGGCATTGAGCGCCACCGCAAAGCGACCGGGCTGTTTTTTCATTTGGCTGCTACCCGGAGGAAGTGCAAAAAGTTCGATGGCATTCTCCATCTCATCGGGCGAATTTGCTTCCGCAATAGCAGCCATGAAATTGGCATATTTCAACATCATGGCCACCTTGTCTTTGTCGCTTCCGAGAAGGCTCAAACAATAAATAACATTGCTCACGGCGCCTGAAAAGTTGCGCTGTCGGACATTGAAATACAGCGCATTGCATTGCCGCATCAGTAGAATGTACTCCGTTGGGATAAGGTCGTTTTTGCGACTGAATAGGATGCGTCCAGTCTGATTGACAGATTGCAGTATATTGGTTATAGACTGTGAATACGAGAAAAAATCATCTGCGCCAGTGGTCGCGGTGGCCGCGCTTGCACGAAGCCCAAATTGCAAGGATTGCGTCAGTTCACTCAGCGATTGAATGGATTTGCGCCATTCTTCCGTCAAACCAGTAATGGAGTTGGCATCTGCCATCATGCGCTTCAAGGAATCGAGTTGGGCGGTGCCTTCCTTTGCAAAGGCAATGGCATCCACTTTTTGCCACAAAAGGCCGAGATAAATCTTAAGTACCTCCGGATCGTCCAGTTTTTCCCTGATCTCGCGGGCGGTATACCATGGCATGAGGCTGTCTTTGGATTCGGGGTTGCGAAATGACTCGGACACGATGTTGAGAAAACGAAGTCCACTCGCCATGTTGTAAAGTGGAGGCTCGGAGGTAAGGGCAGATTGAATGGCCGATCCAGGTTCTGCGAGATAAGCGATCATGTCAATGGGCGGCTCGCCATTCACCATTTGCTGAGCGATGTGGAAAAAATCTGTGGTGACCTTGCCCGCTGGTTTGTCCAGGCAATCTTTGCAAAGCGTGGGGTCGCGCATAAAACTTTCGGTGCTTCCAGGCAGAGCGGTCATATCTGCTGTGAATCCTTCGCGCAAACTTTCCAGGTAATCGTTGAATTGGTACACATCGGAATCAATCAAGAGCAGCTCTGACTTGGTAAACGGACAAAAATGCTGCAGATAGCGGTCGTTTTGAACCTTATTTTTGAACCCTTCAAAGAAGGCCATCGAGAGTTCTTGCTTGGTACGTTTAACCAGAAATCTTGCAAGGCCATCGGCAAGGCTCGATACGGAGAAACCGGCGGCGGGAGCATTTTTATCCGAGCCGCCGCCAGCGACTGCCTTCATTGAAAATAGGTTTTGAGAAGTAGCCACAATCCGGATAAAAGGATTCCCGCCGAAAGTGCTGTTGATTTGTTTGTTGTCGTATAGGCTGTCTGGGTGCATATATTTACTCAAAATATTGCTGACCTCCGGATCCGTTATTTTGAATTCGGGCATGGAGGGTCGTTTTTGTACATCCACTTTGGTGGGTGGGCCAAAATGTTCTTTTAGCTGCACGGCATCATAAAGCAAGGCTTGCGCTGAAAAAATCGTGGGCAAAAAGAAGCCAATAAGTACAAATAGGATCTGCTTCATAATTTGGGCGGTTTAGAATTTGTTAAAAAGGGCGGGAGTGGCAAAATCGCTGGAGGCAGCGTCTATTTGCTGGCTATGCTCAGCAAGCAATTGAGTCAATTGAGCCCTGTCTGGCATAGCCCCATTTTGTTGCTTGAAAAAACTGGCCGCAAGCGCCGCGATTCCCCCCACGATGGCGACCGCTCCTGAATTGGAAAAGGGCACTTCAACAGCAGGGTTTGAAACAGGCGGTTCCATGGCTATCAAGTCTAGGATACCGCCGTCTTTGCTTAGCAAATTACCTTCAAAACCGGCAGCCAAAAAATGGATGGGCTTGGCTTGGATGGTGCTCGCAACCCGATCAAAGTCAATGGGCAATTTTGCCACGTTGAATACCTCTGGCCGAAGATTGGGGAAATAACCACCCGTGATATTGTTCCAATCCCCCCCTTTCGAGCGGTTTTCTAACGCCGCAAAAATGTGCATCTTCTTTACTCCGGGAAGGCCAAATACCCGATCCAGTTCGGCTGGTGTCAGTCCTTCGCCCGCCAATTCGGTCATGGGGACGCACTGCCCAAGGATCGCAATTTCAATCCCCAAATTGGCAGAAAGTTCGAGTGCATCCTTTAGGTTTGTAATCGTAGTGGTAACACTGGGGTCGCGGGCTTTGATGATATAGAATTCAGCGCCATTCGCAATGCCGGTTACTAGGTCTGTATCGGCAGGCGGGGGAGGCGCATCGGGCGTTTTGCCCGCGAGCAGCGAAGCATACAAGGTGCCGTGGCCTGAATTGGCATCCCCCATGTCGTCGAAAACTGGGTCTTGCCCTGTTAGTTTGGCTACGGAAAATCCATCCGCACTGGTGAAAAATTTATGACCTGCCTGATTCAAATATTTCAGTGAAACTGCTGCGAAATTTACCCCAGTGTCAATAAAAGCGACTTTCACGCCTTGACCCTTGGTAGCGAGCCATTCAGCCGGAATAGGGTTTACGGGCAGTTTGGAGATTGTTTCCGACCAGTCAAAAGAGATTGGCATAATTCGTTTTGGTTTGAATGAAAAAATATGGTTCTAAATCTTTTTGTTCCAACGCATTAAAAGATACAGCAGCAGTGCCGCTACTGGGATACGAATGATTCTTTCCCAAGGAAGTCCCGACCTTATTTCGATGAAAAAGGCCGCTGCCAAGCCGGCCAGCAAGACCCAAAAACCCCAACGACGATCTTTTAACAGCGCTAAACTGCCCACGATCATTCCAGTCGCTGCGGCGATATATTCTTTGTAAAACGGCTCAATATCAGGGTTTTGCGTCAAAAAATCATTGCGCATCAGCAGAAAATAAAGCACCCCCACCGTCATGCCAAACAAGGTGAGCATGAGGTAAACGTGGAAAGCAATTCGGGAGGCTTTTGACATGATTTATCGGGCAAGTGAGTACTTGATGACGGACAGCGATTGGGTTTTTACATCGGTCCAGGCTTCCTGCAAGTCTTTTCCCCATTCATAATGGTGTTCCACATAAATGTCGTGCAAGGTGGTGATAAAAGTATCCAAAAAGAGTTCGAATGTGGTCATATCAAAGTGTCGGTGGGTTTGGTCAGAAACCCTTGAACTCAAATTTTCGCCTCCATGGTTTTCCTCCAGTAAGGTGTCGACAGCCATTTGGAACATATAGGCTTGTCGCTCCCGATTCTTGAAATACCCGTGCATTTCGGCGGGTATTTTGGCCAGCAAGTTGTTGTAAAAGATCTTTATCAACTCATTTTCAATTTTAAGGCAACGGACATAACTGCTGCGCACGATGCTTTGCTTTTTGTTCAATTTGTTCTTTAGGGTTTGAAATTCACCCAGCAGAACATGCAGGTCTTTAAACCGGTTGGCCGGATTTTCCTGTAGCGTAGTGCCTATCAAGGCTATCAATTCTGGGGATTTCAGGGCAGCAAGCAGGGCTTTTCGGTAAGATTTGTTTTTTGGATCCAAAAACCGGTTGCGGTTTTCGATGATTTCTTTGATCGAACCGCCATGGAATAAATCTTTGCCAGTCAAGATTTTATACGCCACCAGCCCCAAGGTAAACTGGTCGGAAGCTTTCATGGCACGTTTGTCCAGTTTTTCTCCATCGCTCAGCAGCAATTCGGGGCTGAGGTATTGGCAGTCTTCGCGGAATTTTCGAAGTGTGCGGTCGTCCATTCCAGCTTTGATGATATCAAAAGGCGAAAGCATGGGATGGTATTCCCGGTCAATAAAAATTTTGGAAGGGCGGATGTTTGAGTGGGCTATGTTTTTCTGGCCGAGATAATCCAATACATCGCAAAGTTCAGTAAGCCAATTCAGGGCTTGAGAAGGCGGTCGGGGGCCAGCCTCGGCGATGACATCTGAAAGCACGAGTCCGTCTACAAATTCACAAATGATGAAAAATGGAAAACGATCAAGCGATTCTCCATACAATTTGATCAGGTTGCGGTGTTTCAGTTCGGATACCTTTCCTACCTCATCCCGGATTTCAGGCGTCAGCATCTGTACTTTCAACACTTTTGCTACCGCCTTTCTTTTCGTGAAGATATCATTCAATTTGAACACCACCGCGGAGTTGCCCTCCCGAATCAAGGCCTCCACCTCATAATGGCCGCGAAGGCGTATTGCCATTACATCCTGAATGATGTTAATCTGGTTGTCGGTGCCGCGCAGCAAGATTTCCGGGCGCGACAAATCCAGGTACATGGGTAAGATACTTTTGAACGCATCCAATTCCGAAAGAAAGGCGTGCCGGATCTGGTTTTCTTCAATGACGGCAATTTTTTCGTCTATTTTACCCAGATCCTTCTCTTGTTTCAACGTGTTCAACCGTCCCATTTGATGCAAGACATTGGTTTGCATGGATTGAAACATTTTGACAAGATCATCAAAACGTTCAAATCCGTTTTCCAGCGCACCCTTTTTTAGCGCATCTTCCATACGCAGGGTAGATGAGTCTTGATGGTCGGTGGTTTCGAGTTTGGCCATAGTCAAGGAAAGTAGGGGATAAAAGTAAGGATTGTTTTATGACTCAAACATCGGAAAAAGCCCGATTTTGCACCCTACTTTTTTCTAATGACTATACCCATCAAAGTTTTCCTCCGCCCCGGCAAAGAAATCCCCATTCTCCGATTCCATCCCTGGGTGTTTTCCGGCGCCATTGCATACACAGAAGGCAACCCTGAAGATGGAGATATCGCCGAAGTTTTTGACAAACGTGGCAACCTGCTCGGCGTTGGCCATTTTCATCACGGAAGCATCGCAGTCAGACTCCTGAGTTTCGTTGCCGCCGATCTGGAAAGCGAAAATTTTTGGGTTGAAAAACTGCAAAATGCATTGAATGTGAGGGCGTTAGCGATACCGCAACTTCCCGAAAGTTTATCCCGAGCACTCGGGACGGGAAGTTCACAAACGCTTGGCTTCCGACTGGTACACGGCGAAGGCGATGGCCTCTCTGGCCTGATCGTGGATGTATATGATCACACCGCCGTAATGCAGTGCCACAGCATTGGAATGCACCGCCAACGCGAAGTAATCGCCGCTGCGCTTCAAAAGGTTTTGGGTAAAAAATTGACAGCGGTTTACAACAAAAGCGCCGAAAGTCTTCCGCCAAAATATGCTGAAAATCAAGAAAATGGCTACCTATGGTCGGCCAGCGAAAGCCCCGAAACCTCGGCCATCATCGAAGAAAACGGCGCCCGATTCCGCGTGGATTGGGTGACAGGCCAAAAGACCGGGTTCTTTCTCGACCAGCGCGACAACCGCCGGCTCTTGGCCGAATTCGCAGCGGGCAAAACCGTACTAAATGCTTTTTGCTATACAGGCGGATTCTCCTGTCTCGCGCTTAATGCTGGGGCTAGTTTGGTTCATTCGGTGGACGTTTCGCCCAAAGCCATTGCGCTTTGCAACGAAAACGTTGGACTTAATGCGCCTTATTCTGGTGAGCATGAGGGCTTTGCCGACGATGTGTTGAAGTTCCTGAAGAATTCCGAACGCGATTATGAAGTCATGGTCATTGACCCGCCCGCCTACGCTAAGAGTCTCGACAAACGTCACAATGCGGTGCAGGGCTACAAAAGGCTCAATGCTGAAGCCATGCGAAGGGTCGCACCAGGCGGTATTTTGTTCACTTTTTCCTGCTCCCAAGTGGTTGATAGAGAGTTGTTTTACCACACAGTGGCGGCTGCGGCCATGGAAGTGGGACGACCTGTGCGGGTGCTGCACCATCTTTCTCAAAGTGCGGATCACCCGGTGAGTTTGTTTCACCCGGAGGGAGCGTATTTGAAGGGATTGGTGCTTTCGCTGTAAATGTCCAATGTCCAGGGGAATGTCCAGGGGAATGTCCAAGGGAATGTCCAATGTCCAACAAGGAATGTCCAATGTCCAACAAGGAATGTCCAATGTCCAACAAGGAATGTCCAATGTCCAAATAGGCGCTAAGCCTGGCATTTGTTCCTTGAAATCAATGGTTTGGAACCCACTTGGACATTGGACATTCCTTGTTGGACATTGGACATTCCCTACGCCCCCTTCTTTCCGCCTCCGAATTTTTTCAGGTCGCTTTCCAACTGTTGCAGGCTCTCGGCCTTTTCCAAAGCCTGCTGCTGCTTTTTGAACTGGTCGTACTGTTGGCAGGCCAATTCGTCGGCCAATTGTCGGCTGATTTTCCCGAAGTGTTCCAGCACAGGTCGTTCGTTGATGGCCAAAATGTCATTGAGTTTTTTCACCCAATCGCGCATATACATCGGTTTGCGCTGCTGTGCCTGTGCTTCGGCGAAGGCAAGGTATTGTTCCACCAAGAGATTGAGCGCGGTGATCTCGTCGGCGTTCAGGTAGTTTTTGGCAATACCCACGTCGTCTTTCCGCACTTTCGCACCCGCCCAGGTGGTTAGCCCCATATTGGGCTGATCGGCATTAGCACGTTCGGCCACGATTTCCGGGGCTGTGTGCTGGCTGATGGCCCACAGGAGTTTGTTCTGCACCATTTTGAAAAACTCCTGCGTGGTTTCGGTATTCGGGTCGTAGTCAATGCTGGTCGCGTAGATGTCTTTGACCCGTTGATAAAACACTTTTTCAGAACTCCGAATGTCGCGCACCCGCGCCAGCAGTTCGTCAAAGTAGTTCATCGCACCACCGCGCTTCAGGCGTTCGTCGTCCAGCGTGAAACCTTTGATGATGTACTCCCGCAGCCGCTGGGTGGCCCAGATGCGGAACTGTGTGCCTCGGTGGGAGTTGACCCGGTAGCCGACCGAGATGATCATGTCGAGGTTGTAGTAGTCCACCTGATAGGTTTTCTCGTCGGCGGCAGTTGTTGCAAAATTTGCAACAACTGAATCAGGCTGTAATTCGCCTTCTCCAAATACATTTTTGATATGCCGCGAAATCACTGACTTATCCCGTTGGAACAGTTCGGCCAACTGGTTCAGCGTTAGCCAAACGGTTTCGCCCTCCATGCGGACTTCCACTTTGGTAGCGCCGTCCTGGGTTTGGTAGAGAATGATTTCGCTCTCCATGGGAGATATTTAAAACAGAAAATTATTTGAACCGTTCCGTTTCACGGGGCGGTTTCGGCATTTTTAAGGTAGTCTACGAATGGAAAACCGAGTCCGGTCTAATGGTTGTGGAGAAGCCGCATCCAAATTTCAGGCGGCACAAATCAAATACCAGACAGCGGCCAAACGCTCCTGTGGTGATTTTGACAACCAATAGCTGCGCTGATGCCTGGCCGACTCAAAGTTTAGGATGATAAAAGCCTGACAATCTTAACGATACATGGATTTCGGGCTTTTCAAATTTGCATTGATTTCAAGGTACAAATGCCAGGCTCAGCATCCACTTGGACATTGGACATTCCTTGTTGGACATTGGACATTCCCTACGCCGCCTTCAACCGCCCAATCCTCGACCCTTCCAGCTTCTCCATAGCGTATTCCCTACCAATCACCAACTGTTTTTTCTCGGTTCGGCCGCCAACGGTAGGCAGGTCGAACATAGCGTCGGTGAAGATGGCTTCGCAGAGCGAGCGCAGGCCACGGGCGCCTAGTTTGTATTCGAGGGCCATTTCTGCCACGAAATCCAGCGCGGAAGGCTCAACGATGAGTTCCACGCCTTCCATGGCGAAGAGTTTTTGATACTGCCGTATGATCGCATTGCGCGGCTCCGTGAGGATACGACGCAGGGCGTCCAGATCAAGTGGGTCAAGGTAGGTGCAGATGGGCAAGCGGCCCAAAAGTTCGGGAATAAGTCCGTAGGCTTTTACGTCGGCGTGGGTGACGTATTGAAGGAGGTTGTCGCGATCAATCCGGGCGGTTGATTTCTTGTTGAAACCAATGACCTGCGTATTTACCCGGCGGGCGATGAGTTTTTCGATGCCGTCAAATGCGCCGCCGCAGATGAAGAGGATATTTTCGGTGTTGATTTTCACCATTTTCTGCTCTGGGTGCTTGCGACCGCCCTGGGGAGGCACCATCACTTCGGAGCCTTCGAGCATTTTAAGCATCCCTTGTTGCACACCTTCGCCAGATACGTCGCGGGTGATGCTGGGATTGTCCTGTTTACGGGCTATTTTGTCAATCTCGTCAATATAAACGATGCCGCGCTCGGAAGCTTCCACGTCCTGATCGCACATTTGCAGCAAACGGGCGAGGATGCTTTCCACGTCTTCGCCGACGTAGCCAGCCTCTGTGAAAACGGTGGCGTCTACGATAGCGAAGGGCACGTTGAGGATTTTGGCGATGGTTTTTGCCAGGAGCGTTTTGCCCGTGCCGGTCTGCCCAACGAGCAAGATGTTGGATTTTTCAATTTCCACATCGTCGTCTTTCCGCTTTTTGCCCTTGTTTTTTTCCAATTCTTGCAAACGCTTGTAGTGGTTGTACACGGCTACAGAAAGCACTTTTTTTGCGTCTTCCTGACCGATAACGTATTGATCCAGAAAGGTTTTTATCTCCCGGGGCGGGATGAGGTGCAGCGGGCCGCCGTAGCGTTCGCTTTTGCCTAGGCCGGGCTGTGGTTCTTGTTTTTGCTTTTTGTCTTCACGCTTCACGCCTGCGCTTTCGAGTTCCAGGTCAATAATGTCTTGCGCTTTTTCTGCACAGGCTTCGCAAATCTGCGCTTCCATACCGGAGACGAGTATCATCACCTCTTCCTCTGTGCGACCACAGAAGGAGCAATAGCTCTGAGGATTTTTTCCACGTTTTGTCATAACTGAAGTAAGGGAATGGGCAGCAAAGATACTAAGAGATTAACAGGAAAATAGAGAAACCGCAAAACAGTAGAACCGAAAAACAGGAAAATGTAAAACCGTGAGGAGGTTCCCGCATGAATTAAGTTGATCCAATTGTTTGTTTCGAGGTCTCGGCTCACACTACTATATTTTTTCGCGCAGATGTTACGCAGAAGTCCAACACAGATGTTACACAGAACTTTTCTGCGTAACATCTGTGTTGGACTTCTGCGTAACATCTGCGCGAATTAAAAATGCCCAGTAGTGTGGGCTCGCGCTCAGTTTTACTTTTTCCTGTTTTACGATTTAAATTTTCACTACGTTCACCGTCTTCGCTATCCCCGGGAAAACAAGGCTGTAACAGCCAGCAGGCCAGGATTCCACAGAAATAGAAGTGCGGGAGTCTCGCAATATTTGTGTCTCTATTATTTGTCCCATTGCGTTAAAAACCTGCATTTGGATATTTTCCCCTTCAGGAATTTCCAGCATCAAATCTTTGGAAGCGGGGTTGGGGAATGCCCGCACTGCGACTCCAAAAACATCGCTTGTGCCAGAAACTGTCACCAATTCTACGGGTGTCAGCACAGCCGTGCAGCCATTGGCATCGGTGGCCGTTTGGGTGTAAATTCCAGCGGGAGCGTCTACCAGGTTTTCTTCATTAGAGAATGGAATATTACCCTCATTGACCCATTGGAAGGAATAAGGCTCGGTACCTCCAGTGGTTTCCACCGCTACTGTGCCGGTTGGGTTCACAACGAGCGGAAGTTCGGTGAGTGATGTCAGTACCAATTCTTCGGGCTCCGAAAGGATGGCAGTAGCGATGGCCGTGCTTCCTGTGGGACTTTGTACGGTGACGGTGTATACATCTGCCACAAGATCTGAAATGGTGGCGGTATTGCCTCCATTCGACCACAAAAAGGTGTAGGCCGTGCCAACGGGGCTGACTACTGCGGTGAGACTGCCATTGTTGCCGCCGAAGCAGGAGATGTTTTGGTTCACTTGGATAGTGACGCTAAATTGGGCACTGAGTGTGGAGATGTTGAGTAAGAGGACGAGCACAAGCCCTTTTTGAATGAGTTGCATGATGTATTTTTATTGATTTGTTTAATGTTGGATTTGGTGATTTGAACTGCGCAAACTATTTGCCGCCAGTAAATCGAACGGCCACTGGCTTGCTTAATTCAGATTCGCCGCCGTCGGCCCAAAGTACCTTCACGAAATACTCGTAGCCGTCTTTTTGCGACACGAGCGAATCATCTTCAAACGCCCGTTCTGCGCCAGCCACTTGCGCGAGGGTTTCGGGCGCTTGGCCCGTCACAGCTCGGTACACGACGAAGTTGTA
>Ga0209181_10006919_pt1 | contig 15728 bp, 6 predicted proteins | sample MAT05_FD_187208 | JGI IMG/M metagenome (GOLD analysis project Ga0209181, IMG submission 187208) | Freshwater microbial communities from Lake Fryxell liftoff mats and glacier meltwater in Antarctica - MAT-05 (SPAdes) (version 2) | ecosystem: Environmental > Aquatic > Freshwater > Ice > Liftoff... | reverse complement strand
TCGAAGACGAATCTGCCGCGACCGAGACGAATTCTCGATAATCCGCCGAGGCGTGCGCCGCTCAAGAGCACAGGAACGCCAACTATGCCCCACATCTCCAGCATTATCTCTCTCGTCCTCCTCCTCTCTCTTCACGCACCTGGCTGCGAGGAGGACGTGCCCGTCGGAGAAGATCTGCCCACCGATGCGGGCGCCGATGCGGGCACTGATCTGGGCACCGATGCGCCGAGCGCTGGCCCGTGTACCGGACGCACGGCCGGCACCGTCTGTCGCGCGGCGGCGGGCGCCTGCGATGTCGCGGAGGACTGCGATGGCGTGAGCGATCTCTGTCCGGCAGACGCCACGGCCGCCGTCGGCACGGCGTGCCCGGCGGGTACCTGCGATGTGACTGGTGTCTGTCTCCCGACGACGACGTGCACCGCGGGGGTGCCCTGTGCGACTGGCAACCCGTGCGAGAACGGCACGATCAACTGCGCGAGCGGCAGCCCTGTCTGCGTCGCCAGCGGCTTCGCCCCCGCCGGTGCGACTTGCCGCGCGGCGGTCGACGCGTGTGACGTCGCCGAGGTCTGCACCGGCGCGAGCGGCGCATGCCCCGCGGACGCGACGATCCCCGGCTGCGGCAGCGCAGGGCCGTGTACGGGCCGCGCGGCGGGCTCGATCTGTCGCGCGGCGACTGGCCCGTGCGACGTCGCGGAGGCGTGCAACGGTGTCAGCGACGCGTGCCCCGTCGACTCCTTCACGACGCCCGGCGTCGTCTGCCGCGCAGCGTCCGCTGCGTGTGACCCGGCAGAGCTGTGCAGCGGCGCGAGCGCGCTCTGTCCCGCCGACGTCGCGTGTCCGTAAGCGCGCCGTCGCGACCTCGCGTCACTTGCGCAGCGTCTCGAGGCTCTCGACCCACGCCTCCGGGCTCGGCACGCGCCACGCGATCGCGTCTTCGACGCCATTGACGGTGAAGCGCACATGCAAGAGCTTCGTGCCCTGCGTCTTGCCGAGATGGCTGCGAACCAGCGTCACCGCGACGATCGACGGCAGCGGTACCGCGAGCGAGAAGCCGCCGACGAGCATCGAGAACCACAGCTCGTTCCGCGTCAGCGCGAGGACGCCGTTGCCGCGCATCTGCGTCGCGCCCTTCGATTGCAGACCGAAAGACAGCGCCATCGGCTCGCTGCGCACGACGTCGGCCGCCGGATAGCGCGCAGCGAGCGCCGCGCGGCCTTTATCGCGCAGCCCATGCACGAACTGACGCACCGCGAACAACAGCGCGGCGAACGCGAGCAGCCCGCCGAACACGGACGCCGCGATGATCAGCGCCCCTCCGAACACCGAGCCGCCGACGACGAGCGTAGGGTCCATGCGCGCGACTCTATCCCAGCGATGCCGAGTGGAGTGAGATCGCCGTTACTCGCGCAGCGCCGACAGCTCGCGTCGCAGCGCGTCACGCGACACGAACAGCGCGTCGGCGAGCTCGTCCATGCGGGCGATCACATGCGAGCTCCCGACGCCCGCGATGTCGAGGATCGACTTGCCGGCGGGGTTCCACAGCCACCAGCCTGGGCCGCTCGCGTAGCTGCGCGACACCGGCGGCGCGCGGGTCGCGTGGTCGGGCGCCTCGACCCACGCCATCAGCGTGATGAAGCGCTCGTCGGAGGCGGCGATCGTGCCACGCGGATCGACGAGATACGGCGCGAGGAAGCCGCCCGCGCCGGGGTAGTTCGTCGGATCTTCGAGCAGCGGCATGAGGCTCTCGCGGATCCAGAAGCACTCGGTGATGAGCGCGCGGCGTGCGTCGACGTCGTCACGCGCGAGCGCGCCCAGCGTCGACGCGATCGCGTCGAGCGTCTCGCGCTCCGCGATCGACGTTGCGCCCTGGGCAGCGCTCGGCGTCGCGCCCGGGGCTGCGCTCGCCTCGGCTGCCGCCGCGTAGCCAGCGACGACGATACGAGCGTGATCCGTCGCGATGCGTGCGAACACGAGCGCGACGGAATTACCGAGCATCGTCCGCGCCGACACGATGAGGTCATTCGCCGCGCGCAGCAGCGTCAGCGCGCGCCGTAGCGCCGCGGACCAGTCGCCGTGCAGCGCCGCGTCGAGATCCGCGACGGCGGCGAAGCGCACCAGATTGATCGCGCGAGCCATGTTGCACTCGGACCCGACGCCGAGACACGGATCGGCAAAACGTCGCGCGCCGATCGCGGCATCGATCTGCAGAAGCTCGGCCGTGCGGAGCGCAGCGTCGGCGTCCACGCCGGTCCACTCCGCGAGGCGCGCGCTCTCGTCGACGATCGACGCCCAGCGCGCCGAAGGCGCTTCGCGCTCGAGCAGTGCGACGAGCGGCACCAGCTCCTGCGGGACGTTGCGCACGTGCCACGAGCTGTTCGGCAGCACGACGTCGTCGAGGCCGTTCTCTTCGGCGGCGGGGATCGTCGGCAGCTCGCTCGCGCTCCACGGCGCCGGCGGAAAGTCGCGCGACGCGAGGCGATGCGCGAGCAGCCACGATCCCGGAAGCGCCATGAGCACGCCTGCCGCGAGCGCGAGCCAGGGCCAGCGGCGCCGCGGTTGTGCCGCATTGCCTCGGGCCGGACCGCGCGAGTCGCGCGTCATGAGCCGGCACCCGCGGTGCTACATCTCTCGCTCGCGCGCATGGAGACCCTATATCGCCGTCCGCTTCCCGAGCACAACATCGCGTTCAGCTCCGTCGAAGGGCGCGCGTTGTTTCAGCAGGCGCTGGTCGACGGAACGGCGCAGAGCTTCTTCGCGTTGTCCGAGCAGTTTCACACGCAGGCGGAGCCGGCGTTTTGCGGCTTGGCGTCGTTGGTGGTCGTGCTCAACGCGCTCGGCATCGATCCGCAGCGCACCTGGCGCGGGCCATGGCGCTGGTTCAGCGAAGAGCTGCTCGACTGCTGCGTTCCGCTCGCGCGCGTGCGCGAGACGGGCATCTCGATCGGGCAGCTCGCGTGTCTCGCGCGCTGCAACGGCGCGGAGGCCGTGGTGCATCGGCCGACGACCGACTCGCTCGAGAGCTTTCGCGAGGCGGTGCTCCTGAGCTGTCGCTCGACCGACGGGCCTTTCGTCATCGTGAGCTACGCGCGCGACGCGCTCGGGCAGACTGGAGACGGTCATTTCTCGCCGCTCGCCGCGTACGATGGCGCGCACGATCGGGTGCTCGTCCTCGACGTCGCGCGCTTCAAATATCCGCCGCATTGGGTGCCGCTCGCGGAACTCTACGCCGCGATGCTGCCGCTCGATCCGAGCACGCAGCAGTCACGCGGCTGGGTCGTCGTCGATCGCGGCATCCGGCCGAGCCTCGCGTATTTCGTCTCTTGCCAAGAGCTCAGCGGGCTCGAGCTGCTCGAGAAGATCGATCGCGAAGTACCAGCACATCTGCGCGAGCGCGCACCGCAGAGCGCTGCAGACGCGATCCGCGCCTTCGCCGAGGTCAGCACCTTTGGCGGCCTCGAGGCGCCGTGCGCGGTGCGTGATTCCGGCGACGACGAGCCGGAGAAGGTGCGCGCGCTCCGCGTTGCGCTGCGCCTTACCAAGGTGCACCAGATCATCGCCGAGACGCTCGCCGAGCCGAAGTCCGAGCTCGCCGCCGCGCTGTTGTTGGTGATGCCGGAGGCGATCTGGGGCGGTCTCGACGCGCCAGTGCGCGAGGCGCTGCTCGCCCTCATCGAGGAGGCCTGGCAGACGCCGGAGCTCGTCGAAGAGCTGACCTATGTGCGCGCTCAGCTGCACGAGCTGCTGCGCGTTTCGCGCGCTGGCTGAGCAGCTCAGAGCCAAGCGCAGAACGTCTGCCGCGCTCGCACGTCCGAGCGTGGCATCATCCGCGCGCGTCGCCGGACGGCGTTCCCGGGCCGTGCAGCGCACGGCGGAGGTCTCTCATCGTATGCAGCGCTCACTCGCGGGTCGTCGCTCGTTCTTCGTGCCGTTTCTGCTGCTCGCGCTCGGTGCGCTCTTGCCGACCCTCGGTGACGCACACGCGCAAGATCCGGGGCGCACGCCGACCGGGCCCGGCTACGAGCTGGCGCTGTTCGGCACGCTGCAGGCGCGCTACGGCGAGACGCTGCGCGTGCAGGGAATCGCGTACGAGGTGCGCGGCCTGGCCGAGCTGATCCCGCTCGCGCAGGGCGAGGTCGTGGCGCGGATCACGTCGACGGCGAATCCGCGCACCGGCGCGCGCGACACGGTCGTGACGCGCACCATCGCGACCGGCGCCGGTGGGCGCTTCGAGATCGCGCTCGACGTGCCCGAGCGGCCGCTCGCGTCGCCGGTGCTCGAGCTGCTCGTGCGGCGCCGCGGCGCATCGGGGCGCGACTATTCGTACGCGCTGTCGACCGCCTCGCCGCTCGCGCTCAATCTGCTCGCGGATCGCCTGCTCTATGAGCCCGGCGAGACGATTCACGGCTGGTCGCGGCTGGTGCGCGTCGGCGATGGTGCGCCGGTCGGTGCGCGGCGCGTCACGCTGAGCGTCGCTGATCCGAGCGGTCGCCGCATCGCGGAGCAGCTCGTCACGACCAGCGCTGCGGGCGTGGCCGCGCTCGATGCGGCGCTGCCGGCGAGCGCGCCCGACGGCATGTACACGCTCTCCGCGCAGGCGCTCGATGGGGTGGCGATGGCCAACGCCGCCGTCGCCGTGCGCGTCGGGCGGCGCACCGTCGAGCGGTTGCTCGTGACGGCGACGCTCGATCAGGCGATGGTGCCGCCTTCCGGCACGCTCTCCGGGCGCGTCAGCGTGCGCACGCCGAGCGGCTCGGCGGTGCGCGGCGCGCGCGTCGAGGTGCGCGTCGCGGGCGGACGCAGCGAGCCGATCGTGCTCGAGACGGACGGCGAAGGACTCGCGCGCTTTCGCACCACCGCGCCGGCGTTTCTCTCCGGCGACGTCGCCACGCAGAGCGTCGATGTGCGCGCGATTCATCCGGCGCACGGCACGCTGCGCACCGTCGCCACCTATCAGCTCGCGCGCGTAGAGTGGGTCGTCGCGGCGACCGCTGCCGCGGGCGCGCTGGTGCCCGAGGTCGACACGGAGGTCTACGTCGCGGTGAGCGATCCGCGCGGCCGTCCCGCGCCCGCGAACACGCCGATCGTCGCGACGGGGCCAGCCGTCCGCGGCGGCTCGCAGCAAGCGACGACTGACGCCAATGGGCTCGCCGTCGTGCCGATGCGCTTGCCGCGCGGTGCCGCTGCGACGGTGACGGGCGGCGGCGCGGGCTGCGTCGGGCAGGTCGCGACGGTCGTCGATGTGACGATCAACACCGCGCGTCCGCTGACGGCGCGCGTCTGTGTACGTGCAGCGCCCGACGCCGAGGTGCTCGCGCGGGTCATCGCTCCGGTCGTCGCGCCCGGCGGCGAGCTCGCCTTCGACGTGAAGCGACGCGACTCGGTGCGTGGTCGCGCAGTGCTGGCCGAGGTGATCGCCGGCAGCCGCACGATCGCTGCGACCTGGCTCACGGGCGCCGAGACGCGCGGCGTGGTGACGCTGCCGACTGGGCTCGCGGGCTTGGTGTTCGTCCGCGTGCGCGCGCTCGGCGCAGAGAACGTGCTGGCGCCGAGCGACGAGCCGGCTTTCGCAGGCGCAGGCGCCGGCGCGTACGACGCGGTGTTGGTGCGCCCGGCGGATGCGTTCGCGCTGAGCGTCGAGACCGGCACCGAGATCGCGCACGTCCGCACCCGCGCGCGCGTCGCGCTGCGCACCGACACGCCGCGCGCTGGCTGGGCGGCGCTGGTCGCGCGCGATCTCGCGGCGCATGGCGGCGAGACGCCGTGGTCGCTCGCGTGGCTGAACGGCGTGCTGCAGTCGGCGGCGGCCAAGCCCAACGAGCCCGGCAGTGAGCGCGTGCTGCGTGCCGCGCTCGCCGCGACGCTCTCGCCTGACACCGCGCCGTCGCGCCCACCGGCGCTGGTGCCGCGTCCGGGGACGCAGCCAACGTGGTTCAGCGCGGAGAGCTCGCAGTCACGCGGGCAGCTGCGCGATCCGGTCGCGCTGCGCGGCGAGTTCTTGCGCCGCGGGCTTGGCCCAGCGATGGGCGCGCTCGAGCGGGCGGTCGCAGCGCTCGACGGAACGCCTGCCAGCGAGCGCGGCATCGTCATGCGCAGCGGCGCGCGTGTCACGTTCGATACCAACGCCATCGAGACGCTCGTGGGGCGTAGATTGTTGGCCGAATCACAGGCGAAGACTCTCGGCGATACGCGGCTGACAGTCGCGATGCTCACCCAGGCGGACCCGAGTTTCACGTTCGATACCGTCGCGCGACGCGTCGCACGGGCGCGGCTGGTTACGCTGCTGCTCGCGCTGTCGCGCTTCACCAACCCGGACGACGAGAACGCGGCGCGCGCGGCGTCGGGCGAGCCACCCGAGCGCTGGCTGTCGAAGCTGGTGCGCCTCGGGCTCATCCCGGCGGCGACGTTGGTCGATCCGTGGGGCCGGCCGTACGCGTTCCGCCGTGCGGGCGGCGCGGGACCTGCGGTCGTCGTCGCACAAGCGGCGCCGGCCTACGAGTGCGTGTCGGCCGGGCCCGATGGCAGCTTCGGCAACGGCGACGATGTACGCGATCCGTTCGCGCGCGCGGTCACGCGCAGCAGCCCGTACGCGGTGACGAGCGGCGAGGACGCGCTGATGGAGCGGCTCGCGGCGCTCGGGCCAGGCGCGCAGGTGCTCATCGCGATGGCGGGCGCGTACGACGCGGTCGCGCTTGCCGCGCGTGAAGAAGCGCGGCGCGGCGTCGTGACGGCGACGGCGAGCGAAGCGAGTGCGGAGGAGCCGATGGCCGAGATAACCACCTACAACTTCGTCGATGACGCTGAGGGCGGCGGCGGCATGGGCGCCGGGCGGAGCGGTCGCTTCGCGGCGCGCATGGGCCCACAGCCGTCGGCTACTGCGGCGCCATCGGCACCGCAGGGGCAGATGGCGCGGATGCGCAGCAGCGACCGCGAGGAGAGCGCCGCCGACCGACCAGACACCGACGCTGACGGCATCCTCGACAGTGAAGACCGCAACGCCAGCGCCGAGGGACGCGCGGCGGTCGGCTCGCGGCTCGCGGTGATGGGCGAGCTGGTGCGCGAGCGCTTCCCTGCGACGCTGTTCGTCGCGAGCGAGATCGCGCTCGATCGCAGCGGCGTGACCATCGTCGAGGTGCCCGTCGCGGACGCGCTGACTACCTATCTCGTCGAGGCGATCGCGTGGACGGCGAGCGGCTGGACGACGAGCGCGAGCGGCGAGATCCGCGTCGACCAAGACGCGATGGTGGACGCGCCGGTGCCGCCATTTGCGACCGCCAACGACGTGCTGCGCCTGCCGGTGCGCGTCGCGAATCGCACGGCGCGCGCGCTGTCGGTGCGCGTCGAGGTCGCGGCCGAAGGTGGGCTCGCCGTGACGGCGCCGGCGCCGCGCACGGTCGAAGTGCCGCCGAACGACGCGGTCGAAGTGCTGACGGAAGTGCGCGTCGGGCGTGCCGGTGAAGGCGCGTTGGTGGTGCGCGCGGTGCGCGCAAGCGATGGCAGCGCGCTCGATGCGGTGCGCCGTCCGCTGGTCGTCTGGGAAGACGCGCGGCTGGTGCGCGCGTCGACCGAGCAGCTGCTCGATGGCGCGACGACGTTCGAGGTGAGCGTACCGGCGGATGCGTCGGCGCGTGGGCCGGGCGAACTGCGCGTGACGGTCGGCCGCGATCTGTTCGGCGACGCGGCGGTCTGGGGCGCCGCGAGCAACAGCAGCGCGGCGGCGTGGGCGCTGTTGCTCGCCGGCGCCGAGGTGCCCGACGCGCTGCGTGCAGAGTCGCGCAGCTTGCTCGCCGGCGACGGCGACGACGAGATCTCGACGGGCTACGACCTCGAGGCGATGGCGCGCGCGGTCGGCGTCGCGTGGACCGACGATGCCGTTGGCGAACAGCGGCTGCGCGCCGGGCTGCGCATGCTCGGCGCGGTGCTCGAGGTCGGCGATCCGACCGAGCCGCGCGTCGGTGAGATCGGCAGTGCGCGTGCCGGAGTCGCTGGCGACCGCGCGGAGATCATCGCGCCGCCGCAGCCTCCGCCGCCCGGTGGTGGCGGCGATCCGCAGCTGACGCGCGTCGCCGCGCACGTGCTCGCGATGTTGGCGCCGGCGGTGCGCGCGGCCTCGCATCGCGCCGCCGTGAAAGACGATCTCGCGCGCTTCGTGCGGCGCGTGCGCACCAAGGTCGAGCAGGGCGCGGCGGCGTTGTCGGAGTCGCCGGCGCTGAGCGCGGAGTGCGCGGCGGCGCTCGCGCTGAGCGCGCCGCGCGACGATCGCAACGCACGCGCGAAGGAGCTGCTGCGACGCGCCGAGCGCGGCGTGATCAGCGTCGCCGATCGCGCGTTCCTCGATCCGGACGACGGTGCGCCAGTCGCCAGTCAGCGCATCGCGCCGACCGCATGGCTGGCGATCGCGCGCGCGCTGCTGGTTGGCCGAGGCGCAGCGCTCGCACCGGTGCGCGAGCTGGTCTCGCTGCGTCGCGGTGCCGCGCGCTGGGATGAACAAACGCGCGCGCTCGCGACGGCGGCGGTCGCCATCGTGTCGGGTCGCAGCGGTGCACGTGAAGTGCATGTGCGCGTCGATGGGCGCGACGTCACGGTGCGCCAAGACGCGGGTGCGGCGGTCGCGGTGCTCGCGACGATCGCCCGGCCGGGCACGCATCGCATCGAGGTGAACGCGGCGCCGGGCTCACTGGCGCTCGCCTTCATCGAGGTGCGCTATGGGCGTCCGTGGAGCGCGCCGGCGGCTCGCGCGGCGCCGATCGCGCTCGGACTCAGCGGCGCCATCGGTCCGCGCGATGGCCGCGCCGGGCTGCGACTCGAGCTTCGCAATCGCGGTGCGCGCGTGCTGTCGGCGCCGATCGCGGAGATCGATCTGCCAGCCGGCGCGGAGCTCGACGAGTCGACGCGCGCGCGGCTCGGTGCGCTCATCGCCGCGCCGCCGACGATCGAAGGTCGCACGCTGCGGCTGCGCCTGCGGCCGATCGCGCCGGGTGGCTTCGTGCGCATCCCGCTGCCAGTGCGCTGGAGCACCGGCGGCGTCGTCCGCGGGCTCGGCCTCACGGCGTTCGACGACGCCAATCCGAGCTCGCTCGAGGGCCCGCCGGTCGCGATCTTGGCGTCACGCAGCGTAGAGATCGCCGACCGCGGGAGCGAGCCGCGCGAGGTCGACGGCGCCGCGTCTCCGGAGCCCGCACCACCGCCACCACCGCCGCCGATCCTCTATCCGATGAGCCCAGTATCCGCTGCGCCCAACGCACGCCGAGCCATCGATCGCGCTCCCCTACCGGCGTCTTCGCAGCGCTCCGCTCACGCGCTCCGCGCGCAGGTGTCCCGATGATCCGCTCCGTCTCTCTCGCATCGCTGTTCGTCGTCGCGGCGCTCGTCACCTCGACGGCGGCGGCGCAGACCTCCGCGCGTCGTGCCGTCGGCGCGGGCGAGGTGCGCGGGTTGGAGCTCGGCCTCGAGGGCGCGCTTCACGCGACGCGCGGTGATCCGCTGCGCTGGCTCGTCGCCGTTCACGAGGTCGTCGGCTTGTCCGATCTGCGTCCCGCAGCGGGCGCGAAGGTGCGCGTCGTGACCTCGTTTGCGCCAGCGGAGGCGACCGAGCTCACCGCGGATGCGCTCGGTCGCGCGACGATCGAGGTGCCGATTCCGCTCGATGCGCCACAGAGCTTCGGCGTCGTGATCGAGCTGTTCGCGCGGCAGGGCGGCGTACAGCGTCGCTTCGAGCTCAACGTCACGACGCGCGATCCGCGCGTTCTCGAGCTGTCGATCGCGCGCGCGTTCGTCGAGCGTCACGCTGCCTCTAGCAGCGGCGATCGCTACGGCACCGTGCGCGCCATCGCGCGGCTGACGCATCGCACCTCGCATCGGCCGCTCGCCGACGTGCCGCTGATCTTCGAGCTGCGCGACTCCGATGGCCGCCCGCTCGGCGCGCCGATCCATGTGCGCACCGATGCCGGTGGCCTCGCCGCACACGCATTTCAGCCGCCGCGCGGTCAGACGCGCGCGTTTACCGTGCATGCGCGCGTGCGTGAAGCGCAGCCGCCCGCGGGTGGCTCGCCGACCGCAGAGGCGAGCGTCGGCGTCTGGACGATGAACACGCCGACGCTGCTCGTCGCCGTCGCGCCCGAGCGCGTCATCACCGCGCCCGACGCGCCGATCGCGGTCGACGTGGTCGTGCGCACTGCCGACGGGCGACCCGTGCCGCGCGCGCTGCTGAGCGTCTCCGGCATGCCGATCACCCGCGATCGGGAGCGCATCTACACCGACGCGCGCGGCCGTGCGCGCGTGCGGTGGAACGCGCCGGACATCACGGGCGCGTATCAAGACATCGGCATCAGCGTCACGGCGTCACGCGAGGGCTACGGCAACGGCAGCGGCGCCGCGCAGGTGCGCCTCGCGCGCGCCGCGTACGCGGGCTCGCTCGCGGCCGAGGGCGGCGTGTTCCCGTCGACGATCGGCGGTCGCATCTACGTGCGCGTCGTCGGCATCGACGGCCGCTCGGCGCCGGCCGGTGTACCCGTCGTGCTGACCGGGCCACGCCTCGGCGCAGCGGCCGCTGCGGGCACGCTCGCGCGCGACACCGACGCGGACGGGATCGCGACGTTCGAGCTCGCGGCGCTCGCGCCGGTGGCGGGCGAGGGCGGCGACGCGTGTGGCGGTGAGTCGGCGACGCAGCTGACGGCGCGCATCGGCGACGACGCGCGCGCGGCGACGGTGGTGCGCTGCGTGCCGCTCGATCCCGACGCCGCTGCGCGCGTGCGCGCGCTGCCTTCCGTCGCCGCGTCGGGCGAACATCTGCGCGTCGAGATCACGCGCGCAGCATCGGCGCGCGATCTCCCGGTGCTGGTCTCGCTGCTGGTGCGCGACACCGACGGAGGCGCGGGAACGCTGCGCGCCGTCGCGTCGCACGTCGTGCCTGCAGGCGAGACGATCAGCGAACTCACGCTGCCGCCCGACGCCGTCGGCCAAGTGCTCGTGCGCGCGCGTCCGCTGGTCGGCCGCGAACTGCTCGAGGTGCGCGGCGGGATGACGTCGGTGTGGGTCACGGCAGGCGCCCGCGCGAGCACCACGCTCACGCTCGATGGCACCACGCACACCGCGTCGCTCGCGTTTCGCGGCGCGCCTGGCGAGCGCTCGACGGTGGTCGTCGCGCTGCCGATCGACGAGGCGCGCACGCTCTCGCGCGAACTCGAGATCGCGCTCGCCGGGCCGCTCGGCGAGCTGCGTCGGCCGGCAGCAGAAGCGGGAGAATCGCTGCTCGCCGCGGCGCTCGCCATCGCCACGCCATTCGACTTTGGCGCGCCCTCGGTGCTGCGCGGCCGTGAGCGCGTCGCCGTGCCTGCGCCCGATCAGCCGCTGGCGCTCGGCCTGCTGCGCGATCCGTGGCGAGCCCGCGCGCGCTTCGTCGGGGGTCGGCTCGCGCTGTTGTTTCGCGCGCTCGAGACGGCCGTCGAGGCGGCGGTGCCCGGGCGCGTCGACGACGTCGCGGTGCGCACGCCGCGTGGCTGGGACTTCAACGCGCTGGTGCTCGACTCGGTGCGCGGTGACGCGCTCGGCGATGCCGGCGCGACCGGCCTCGGCGGCGAGCCGCTGACCATCGACGCGCTGCGCCGCCTCGATACGTCGTTCACCTATGACAACGTCGCGCGGCGCATCACGCGCAAGCGCTTGTTCACGCTGCTGCTCGCGCTGCGCCAGCTGGTGCAGCAATCCGCGCTCGATCTGCGCTGGGCGGTGCGCGGCGATCCGAGCGAGTGGCTGAAGCGCGTCGGTCAGGTCTACGTCCCCGCGCGTGGTCAGGTCGACACACGCGGCCTCGTCGACGCGTGGGGCACGCCGTTCGAGCTGCGCCCGGCAGCGGGCGGCCGCTCGCGCTTCGCGCAGCTGGTGCCGGTCGTCGGCTACGAGCTCGTCTCCGCAGGCCCCGACACGCGCTTCGGCACCGGCGACGATGTGTGGGACCCGACCGCCGCCGTGCTCCCCGAGCGCGGCCTCTACGCCGAGGCCGTCGGCGAAGCGGCGCTGGTCGCGCGCCTGCGCGGCGTGGAGCTCGGCCGCGCGACGGTCGAGCTCGCCGGCGGCACCTTCGGCATCGGCGTCGGTGGCATTCCGGCGCAGGCCGAGAGCACGCCATCTTCGGCGCTGCGTGACGGCTGGGACGCGCTGCCGTCACTGCTCACGAAAGACGAATACGCGCTCGCGCTGCGCCGCCCCGGCGTGCCCGGCGATGGCGCTGGCGGCAGCGTGCGCACACTGCCGAGCGGCGGTGGCAGCGTGCCGCTCGCGCTCGACGACGAGCCGCGCACTTGGGGCGCAGTTGCCGTCACCGTCACGCGAGACGGCTTCACTTCGGTCGCGCTCGGCGAGGCGCCGGCCGGCGCGCCCGTGCTCGTCGCCGGCGAGCTGCCCGAGCGCGTGCGCGTCGGCGAGCGCATCGTCGCGTCGCTGGTCCTGACCGATGCGCGTCCTGCGCTCGGCGGGCCCCAGGCCGGTCCCGCAGGCGACGCGCGCTACGCCGTGACCGTCGTCGCGCCCAATGGTGTCACGGTCGATACGCCCCGCGAAATCACCGTGCCCGGTGAACAATCCGTGGTGCTCAGCGTGTCGATCACCGCCGCGCAGGCGGTCAGCGGCCCGCTCCGCATCGTGCTCAGCGCTCCGGGCAGCGCCTCCGGAGCTGCGACGCCGGTGCGCACCCTCACGCAGGCGCTCGCTGCCGACAACGGGCGCCATCCGATTCGTCGCCGCGCGACGGGCCTCGCGCGCGCTGGTGCCGGCTGGCTCGCCGAGCTCGAGATCCCCGAAGGCGTCACGCGTCCCGAGGCGCGGCTGGTGCTGCTCGCGCCGCTCGCGCTCGCCGACGATCCCGATCTCGACGAAGCACGGCGCGAAGATCCCGCGCTCGTCGCGTGGTCGACCGCGCTCGCCGGTCGCGCGATCTCGCCAGCGCTGCGCGCGCGTCTGCTCGGCGCGCAAGAGCCGGGCGGCGTCGTGCGCGGCGATGCTTCGGCGCTGTCGACCGCGGCCGCGGTGCTCGCGCTGGCGACGCTCGGCGTTGAGGACGAGGCCGCGGAGAGCGCGCGCGTTCGTGCCATCGGCGCGCTCGGCGCAGGCGCAGGCTTTGACGACGTCGATAGCGATGGTGCGCAGCTGCGCACCGAAGCGGCGACCCTCGCCGCGCTCGCGACTGGCGGCACGCTCGATCCGATCGACGAAGAAGCGTCGGCGAACGACCCGGTCTCCGCACATCTCGTGGGCCTGCGTACACAGTTGCGCTCCCGCCTGCGCACCGAGCGCGGCGAGCCGTCGCTGCTCGCGCGTGCGGCCGCTGCGCTGCTCGTCGCCGATCCGCGCGACGGACACGGACTCGCGATGCTCGCGCTCGCGGCCGCGAGCCTCGAAGAGGCGCCCGGCGGCGTGCTGGTGCGGCCCACCGACGCACGCCGCGTCGACGGCACCGAGGCGCTGTCGGCGTCCCTCGCGCTCGCGCTCGCCGCGCACCAGGCCGGCGATACGGCGCTCGCACAGCGCTTGCTCGGCGCTGCGACGCGCCATGCGGCCGTCGCCACACGCATGCGCGGCGAGCCGCTGTTCTGGCTGCTCGCGTGCGGCGCTTATGGCGCGCTCGGCACCGGCGATGCGCCGCGCGTCACCGTCACCGTCGATGGCACCCGCGTCGCTGCACGCTTCGACAAAGGACGCGCCGTCGTCGCGCTGCCGCGGCTCGGCAGCGGCAACCACGAGATCCAAGTCGACGTCGCTGGCGACGCCGCCGTACTCGCGCGCGTCGAGGCGGTGTTCGGCGCGTCGTTCGCGGCGCAGACCGGCGGCGCCTTCGCGCTGTCGATCGCCGGTGACGTTGGTGATGCCGGCGGCGTCGCGGCGCTCGAGCTCACGCTCGAGGCAAAGCGCGCGGTGCGTCGCTCGGTCGTCGACGTGCAGCTGCCCGCCGGTGTCCGCGCGGATGAAGCGCTGCTCGCCGCGCTACGTGGCGCGCCCTACGTCAGCAGCGCCGACGCGCGTGAGCCCGGCTTCATCCGCGTCGTGCTCGGCAGCGTGGATAACGGCGTGCGCGTGTTGCTGCCACTGCCGCTGCGCTTCACCGGCTCCGGCCGACTGCGCGGTCTCGGCGTCGTCGCCTATCCCGCCGCGACGCCCGAAGACATGAGCGTCCTCGCGCCGCGCGTGCTCTCACTCTCCGCCGCTGCTGAGTGACGGCGCCGTTCAGAACGGGATGACGGTGCCGTCCCTCGACGGCACGAGGAAATACACGTCGCGCGTGTCGAGCACGGTGACGCCATCACCGACGACATCGACCTGCGCGCGGAACAGCTGCGGCGCGCTCGTCGGCATCACCGTGTCGTTGCGCCGCGCGATGATGTCGAAGCAGACCGGTACGCCGGGCGTCACGTCGGGGAACGTCTCGGGCAAGCCATCGCCGTCGACGTCGCTGGTCGGCAGCCCACCGACGCAGATCACCGTGGGATCGGTCGGGTCGGCGATGCCGCCCGTGGTGTTCGGCTCGATGCGCTCGATGAAGATCGTCGCGTCGACGCCGTCACCCGCGCCGTCGTCGACGTCGCGCGCGCGTGCGGTGATATCGAGCGGCGTGCTGCCGGCGAGCTGCCGGATGGCGTCGACGATCTGCGCGTCGACCGTCGCCGAGCCCGCTGCCGGAAAGATCAGCGGCGCGCCAGTCGAGCCGACGGCGCCCGTGCCGCTGACGATCGGCGCCCACTCCGCCGACGAGCCCGTCGGTCCGAGCACGATGACGCGGCCGCGGATCGCGGCGAACGCCGTGAGGATGTCCGCTTCCGCCGGGAAGCTCGCGCAGCTCGAGCACACAGAACCGCTGCATGCTGCGCCGGCGACGTTGTAGCTCTCGGCGTAGCGCTCGTCGCCGATCATCACGAGGATCGGCAGCGCCCCTGCGCGCACGCAGCCGAGCCCGACCTCACCTGCGGCGCACGCGGGCGGCGCCATGCGCGGCCAGCGCGAGGTGTCGCCCGTCGCCCAGACCCACATCGCTTGCGCGTACGGCTCATGCACTCCCGAACAATCCGCCGTCAGCCCGCCGAGCGCCGTGGCGACCGCGGCCGCGTCAGCGGAGCTGGTGAGGTCTTGCTCGATGCCGCGACAGACGCCCTCGCGATGCAGCGACTGCGGGCACACATCGAACTGCCCGACGCCGAACGCGACGTCTGGAATCGCCGCGGTGACGCCGGGGATCACCGTCGAGATCAGCGAGGTGCGCACCGTGTCGATGTAGCCCTGCATCGAGATGCTGGTGTCGATCATGAAGTGGATGTCGGCGCGCTGGATGTTCGTGTCGAACACCAGCGTGTCGCGCGGTGGCTCAGGCGGCGCGCCGTACGGCACGAGGAAGAAGAAGTCGCCGCGGGTGCGTGGGCTGTCGGTCGGGTCGCGCGGATCGGTGCGGGCCTCGACCTCGACGAGATCGCCGACGCCATCGTCGTCGCTGTCCGCGTCGCGCGGATCCGTGCCCGAGCCCGCTTCGTCCGCATCGGGCAGGCCATCGCCATCGCTGTCGAGGTCGCGAAAGTCGGCTCGCCCATCGCCGTCGGTGTCGACGGGCGGCGTGCTCGGGTCACCGTCGCCTGCTTCGTCCGCGTCGAGCAGTCCGTCTCCGTCGCTGTCGTCGTCGCTCGTGTCGAACACGCCGTCAGCGTCGGTGTCGACGCTGCCCGAGCCTTCTTGCGCGTCGCTGATCGTATCGC
>Ga0209181_10006918_pt1 | contig 15728 bp, 9 predicted proteins | sample MAT05_FD_187208 | JGI IMG/M metagenome (GOLD analysis project Ga0209181, IMG submission 187208) | Freshwater microbial communities from Lake Fryxell liftoff mats and glacier meltwater in Antarctica - MAT-05 (SPAdes) (version 2) | ecosystem: Environmental > Aquatic > Freshwater > Ice > Liftoff... | reverse complement strand
CGACCGTCTCGCTCGCCGGGTTGAAAAACTCTTGGTCGACCTCGGTAATCGCGAGGTCGTCTTTGATTTCCACGCGCACATCGAGACGACGAATTACCAGCGGCCAGCGCGCCGTGCCGAGCTCGTCGGGCACGCGCGCTTCGAGCTGACCCATGCCCGCCGGCGCATCGCCGACCTCGGGGCCCGGACGCGCGAGACCGCCCGTCCAATCCGTCCACAGCGTCTGCGCCGATACCCGCGGCGCAGCGGCAGAGAGCAGCAGCTCTTCACCCGCGCGCACCACGCCGCGCTGCGCGCCCGCGGTGTACGCCGCCTCGCCGCGCACGACGTAGACGCGCGCGCTGCCGTCCGCTGCGATCGCGATCGACGCCGCGCCATCGTTCGTGCGCACAGAGCCCTTCGGCGTCACCAGTGACAGCGCTTCGCCGAGCGGCACATCGACGAACACGCGACCCGCGTCGAGCTTGAGCGCGAGCTCGCCTTCCGTCGTGTCATCGAGAAAAAGCTTCGCGCCAGCGCCGAGCACCAAGCGCTGACCACTGTCGAGCACCAGCCGCGCGAGCGCGCCCGCGGGGACCAGCACCGCGCTGTCGTCTCCGGCGCCAATGCGCACCGTCGGCGCTGCGCGCGTCCCGCCCACCGTCACCGCGCCGCGCACCGGCGTCAGCGTGCCGAGGCTCCGATCGGCATCTTGCGGATCGCCGCCACAGGCGCTCAGCGCGAGCGCGATCGACATGACGAGACTGAGACCGACCAGGAACCTTCGCATGTGCGTCTCCCCTTCGGCCTCGCGGCCGCAGCGACGGACACTCTACGCGCCTCCATGTTCCCGCGGCGCGTCGACTACGGTCGAACGTGTTAGAACGGCGAGATGTCCATCCTGCGCGTCAGTCCGGAAGAGGCTCTGCGGCTGCTTCGCGAAGAGGGCTACACATACCTCGACGTGCGCTCGATTCCGGAGTTCGAAGAGGGTCATCCGGAGGGCGCGTACAACGTGCCGCTGATGCACATGACGCCCGCCGGGATGCAGGCGAACGGCGATTTTCTCGCTGTCGTGCAGCAGACCTTTCCGGAGAGCACGAAGCTCGTCCTCGGCTGTAAGTCCGGCGGCCGCAGCCTGCGTGCCGCCGAGCAGCTGACGCACGCCGGGTTTCAGCACGTCGTCGATCAGAAGGCCGGCTGGGCCGGACAAACCGATCAATTTGGACGCGTCGCCGAGGAGGGCTGGGGCCCAAAGGGCTTGCCGGCCGCGAAGGAGACCGAGCCGGATCATGGCTACGAAGCGCTGTTGAAGAAGGCGTTCGCCGGCTGAGCGTGGTGCCTGTCGTCAGTCGTCGCGTGGTGCGTGTCTTCAGTCGTCGCGTGGTGCGTGTCTTCAGTCGTCGCGTGGTGCGTGTCTTCAGTCGTCGCGTGGTGCGTGTCTTCAGTCGTCGCGTGGTGCGTGTCGTCAGTCGCCGCCTCTAACCGCCTTGCGCAGGAACAGCTCCTCGAGCGTGTCGCGGTGCGGCGTCACGCTGAGCACGCGTGCGCCAGCGTCGAGCGCCGCGCGCAGCACCTCGGGCACGCCTTCATCACCCTCGACGACGACGGTGGTGACGTTCTTCGCCGTGCGCACCTCGAGCACGCGCGGCCGCAGCGCCTCGCAGAACCCAGCGTCGGCGCCGTCGAGCTCGATCTCGACGCGTCGCACCTCGCTGCGCAGCAAGCTCGAGAGCGGCCCGCTCGCGACGACGGTGCCGCGCTGCACGATGGCGACGTGATCGCAGAGCAGCTCGACGTCCGCGAGGATGTGGCTCGTCAGCACCAGCGTCTTGCCGCGCGCGCGCTCCTCGACGAGCAGATCGCGCACCTCTTTGCGGCCGAACGGATCGAGCCCGCTCATCGGCTCGTCGAGCACCAGCACATCGGGGTCCCCGAGCAGCGCCTGCGCGAGGCCGATGCGCTGCGTCATACCTTTTGAAAATTTGCCGATCGGTCGATCGATCGCGTGCGTGAGTCCGACGCGCTCGATCATCTCGCGGCTCTTCTTGTCGCGTTCGCCGCTGCGCATGCCGATGAGGCGGCCGCACAGATCGAGGAACTCGAGCGGCTTCAGGTACTCATAGACGTAGGGATTCTCCGGCATGTAGCCGAGCCGCGCGCGCGCCGACGGATCGGTGACCGGCTTGCCGAACAGCCGCGCCTCGCCTTTGCTCGGAAAGATCAGCCCAAGCACCGTCTTCAGCGTCGTCGTCTTGCCCGCGCCGTTTGGCCCCAGCAGGCCAAACACCTCGCCCTTGCGCACGGTGAACGACACGCCGCGCAGCGCGACGACCTTCTTGCGAAAGAAGCCGACGTGAAACGTCTTGTGCAGATCGCGCACCTCGAGCACCGGCGTCTCGCTCTGAGGCGCAGCGTCCGCGGCTTCGCTCGACGCGCCCGCGTCGTGCTGCGTTGCGCCGCTGACGCTCACGCTCTCCGTCTCGACGCTCACAGGACCTCGATGAGCGCGCTGCGAATCGCGGTCGTCGCCCGATCGACGGTGGCCTCGTCCATGTCCGGCCAGAGCGGCAGCGCGACTCCGCGATCGACGATCGCGCTCGCGTTCGGGAACGCGAGATCACCTTCGCCATAAGGCGCGTATTGCGCCAGCGGCGCGAGGCGATGCAGCGCGTAGGAGAGCTTGCCGACCTCGACGCCGCGGGCGCGGCACGCATCGGCGAAGATGTCGCGCGTGCGTGGCGTCGTGCCGAGCGGTAGCAGCGCGCCGAGCGTCTGCTGGTTGCCGAGCGCGCCTCTCGGCTGCTCCTGAAACGTCAGCATCGGCAGCGCCGCCATAAGCCGCACGGCGAGCCGTCGACGCGCGTCGAGCATCGCGTCGAGCCGCTCCATCTGCACGCGGCCGATCGCAGCGGCGACCTCCGCGAGCCGCGCGTTCGGCCCAGCCGTCGCGAACTCGCCTGGCGTGCGCTGCCCATGATTGCGCGCGATCCGCAGCGCGTCCGCGAGCGCTTCGTCGTCGGTGACGATCATCCCTCCTTCGCCCGTCGTCACGACTTTGCGCGGATGAAACGACAGCGTCGCCAGCACGCTCGGCCCGCTGCCCGCGGGCGTTCCATCCCCGCGCATCGAGCCGATCGCACACGCCGCATCTTCGAGCACCGCGATGTCCGGCAGCGCCGCGACGATCTCCGCGACGCGCGCCGGCACGCCAAACTGATCGATCGCGATGACGACCTTCGTACGCGCCGTACGCGCCGCTGCAAACGCCGCCGGCGCCGAGTTCCACTCCCGCGCATCGACCTCAATCAGCACCGGCACCGCGCCGAGCCGCACGACCGCGTGCGCCGGCGACGGCCAGGTCAGATCCGGCACCATCACCTCGTCGCCCGGCCCGACACCGAGCGCCGCGAGCCCGAGCTCCAGCGCCGTCGTCCCATTTGCCACGGCGATTGCGTGCTTGCGCTGCGTACGCGCGGCGACCAGCGCCTCGAAGCGCGCGACCTCCGCGCCTTGTACGAGCATGCCCGAGCGCAGCACCGCCGCCGCCGCCGCCACCTCGAGATCACCGAGCCCAGGAACCGCTAGCCGAATCACGCGCCGAAGATAGCACCGGCGGCGCAGATTCCGCGCACCGGCAGCGCGGATTCCGCGCCCTGGCAGCTCACGCGGGCGGCGGATAGTCGAGCACGCGGCGCGGCTCGAGCACACACGGGAAGAACGAGGTGGAGCTGAACAGACCGCCACTCATGTAGCCGCCCTCGCATTCCCGATCGGCAGGACCGACATGCAGATTGTCTTGGTCGTCGTCGCCCCAGCACCAGAGCGCGTCGCGCGCGGACACACACGTGCCGAGTCGCGTGACGGAGAGCTGCTCGATGAGTTCCGGCAGTGGCACTTCGGTCGGCTCTGCGCGCGGGCGCACGTCTCCCTGACCAAGCTGCCCACTGCGGTTGCCACCCCAGCAGAACACCCGCCCGTCATCGGTAAGCGCGCACGCGTGCTCGCGGCCGAGGCCGATATCGACGATGTTCGCTGGCAGTGTGTCGACGCGCGCTGGCGCAAAACAGCCATCGCCGAGCGCACCGTCCGCGTCCGCGCAGCAGTAGAGCTCCGTCCCAGACACCGCGGAGATCTCGTCTGGACGCGCGAGAGAGAGCGTACCCCAGAGCCAGACGCCGCCGGCAAAGTCGATACCTGCGTACGCGCCAACACCCGCGCGCAATACCCGCAGCGGCGGCACGTCGATGGCGACTGGCGTCGCCGATCCCAAGTCGTTGCGCCGGCCGAGCTGTCCGGCGTCGTTCGCGCCCCAGCAGTGCACCTCCCCAGCGATCGACAACGCACACGCGCTGAACGTGCCGACGGCGACGTCTGCGGTGGTCGGGAGTCCGAGCACCGCAGTGGCCTCGTCGAGCACACCGACTGCGTCGTCGGCGCTCCCGGGATACGGAAACCATCCCGTGTAGCCCCTGCACAGCGGTACTCCGTCGCGTACGAAGCAGAGCATCGTGCCACCGAGACCGGCAGCGTCGACACCGTCCGCTTCGCGCCACTCCGGCAGCCAACGTCCCGCGCCGATCGTGTCCGCTGACGGCGCGACGCCCCAAAAATCAGAGTAGCCCTCGCAGCGCAGCGCGCCGTCGCGCGCGCGGAAGCAGCGCATGCTCGCACCAACGTCGACGTCGACGACGTCACGGCGCACGACCTCCGTCGGCGCGACACCGCCGTCGGGCGAGTAGTCGCGTGGCCAGCCGAAGCAGAGCGTCTCGTCTGCCGCATTGGTCAAGCAGTGGCTTCCGGCGAGGAACTCACCCCCACCGCCGTAGAGCCTGCGCACGTCACACTCGCCTCGCGCGGCATCACACCGCGCGGTCGGGAATGGTGCTGCCGTAGCCGGCGGCCAGACGCCACCGTCGACCTGCTCGACACGACCCTCGCTCAACTCTGAAGGTACACACAGCGGCCGCTCTGGCGTCGGCACGGGAGTGCTGAAATCGAGGCTCAAGTCGAAGCAGCCACTCACCAACAGCGACACCGCGCACGATGAGAGAAGCGCTACCCGTCCACACATTACTTGGATCATGTGCCCTCCGTTTGACATCCGTGTTTCAACACGTCGATACACGAAACAAGCCAAGTGGCCGAATCACGATATCACTGCAGAAAGGCTCCGCGCCAACCCGTGTCCTGTGAACACTCGCGTGGCACAGTGTGAACGAGATTCACTCCATGGCGTGAATCGCGACGCTGCAGCATCCCAATGCTCAGGCACAAGGAGGCCCGATGGACGACGCGCGCCTGCTCGTCGCGCTCGAAGACGCGCTCACGCGGCTCGAGGTGCCGCTGCGCATCGAGGCGATGGCCGAAGACGCGCGCTTCTCGGGCGGTCTCGTGCGCTTGCGCGGTGTGCCGCTGGTGATCGTCGCGTCACGCGCGTCGATGGCCGAGCGCATCGACATTCTCGTCCGCGCGCTGCGCGAGCTCGACACCAGCGCGCTCTACCTCGCGCCTGCGGTGCGCGCGCGGCTCGAGCAGACGTAGCAGCGACCTCACGGCGCCGCGCGCTGCACACGATCGGTGAGTGACGGCGCAGTCGTGATAGGGTGCCCGCCGCGTGTCGGACCACGGACCGCTGCCGCAAACTCTCGGACGCTACCGCGTGATCCGTCGCCTCGGCGCGGGCGGAATGGCGGAGGTGTTTCTCGCGCGGCAGACCGGCGCCGAGGGCATCGAGAAGGTGCTCGTCGTCAAGCGCGTGCTGCCGACGTTCGCGCGCTCCGCGAAGTTTCGCACGATGTTCATCGACGAGGCGAAGGTCGCGCTGCGCCTCAATCACCCGAACATCGTGCAGGTCTACGCGTTCGAGCAGGTGCGCGAAGAGTTCCTGCTGGCGATGGAGCTGGTCGACGGCCTCGATCTCGGACGCCTCGTCGCCGCCGCGAAGCGCCTCGATCGACGCATCCCGTATGGCCTCGCCGCGTTCATCATCGCGGAGCTCGCGAAGGGTCTCGACTACGCGCACAACCGCAAGGACGAGCAGGGCCAGCCGCTCGAGATCGTGCATCGCGACGTCAGCCCGCAGAACCTGCTGCTCTCGTACGAAGGCGGCGTGAAGGTCGCCGACTTCGGCATCGCCCGCGCCCGCATGGTCAGCGAAGAGACCGGCGTCATCAAAGGCAAGTTCGCGTACATGTCGCCCGAGCAGGCGCGCGGCGCGAAGGTCGACCGGCGCAGCGACGTCTACTCGATCGGCGTGCTCCTCGGCGAGCTGCTGATGGCCCGCGCGATGTACCCGGGGCAAGTCGGGCTCGACGTGCTCGACCTGGTGCGCGTCGGCAAGCGCACCCTGCCGCGAGAAGTCGACCCTGAAGTGCCCGAGGTGCTCAACCGTATCGTTCGTGATGCGACAGCGCTCGACGTCGAGGAGAGGCCACAGACCGCACGTGCGCTCGCCTCGGCGCTGAGCACCTTCCTCCACGCGGAAGAAGACGTATGGGACGGCGCCGCGCTCGAGCAGTTCATCGCCGAGATCGCCCCGCGCGAGACGACCAGCCCGGATGGTCGTGCCCCGCGCTCCGTGCGGGACGAGCCGCGCGCCTCGGACAAGACCGCCGGCATGACGGCGCTGACCGTCGCTGCCGGCATCGACCGCGGCGGCGGTGAAAAAGAGCTGCGCGAGCGCCGCCACGTCGTCGTCATCAGCGGTATCGTTCGTGGTACAGGCACGCAGATCCTCGCCGAGGGCGCGCCGAGCGTGCCGCTCCCGCCCGAGGGCGTGCAGGTGCTCGACAAGATCGCGTTCCGCGCCGAGGCCGTGCTGCGCTGGCCGGACGACGGCGACCGCCGGCACTTCCGCATCTTGCTTGGCCTCGGCCGCGTCACCGTGCATGACGCGCTCAAGGGAGCGCAGCTCGCGCTCGACGTCATCGAGGCGATCAACGCGCTCAGCGCCGATCTCGTGCGGCCGGTGCAGGCATCGGTCGGCATCTCACGCGGCGTGATGGCGGTCGTCCGGGCACCCGATGGCGTGCTGCTGCGCTCGGAGCCGGTGGGCGCGGTGCTCGAAATCGCCGACAAGCTCGCGTTCGCTGGGCAGACCGGCGAGATCCTCGCGGCCGGCGAGATCTACCGCGCGACTCGCCGCGACTTCGCGTTCGATCACGAGCCGCGCGAGGTGCCCATCGCGGTCGAAGACGACGCCGGCCGCACGTTCCGCGCGTACGGCTTGCGCGGCCAGCGCTCGCGCGAAGATCGCGCCGCCGAAGCGAGCCTACCCGGTGCAACGGGGATGCTGGTCGGCCGCGCGCGCGAGCTCGCCGCGGTCGTCGAAGCGTTCCAAGAGGCCGCGCAGTCGAACCGCTCGGTGCTGATGGCCATCGTCGGCGATCTCGGCGTCGGCAAGACCTCGCTCGCCGCCGCCGCCATCGACTCGCTGCCGCCCGATGCGCGCGGCCGCAAGGTGCGCGTGCTGCGCGTCGAGTGCGCGTTCGGCGCGGGTGATGTGCCGTACGTCGCCGTCGCCGAGATCATCCGTGAGGCATGCGGTATCCATCGTGATATCACCGGTGAGCTGCTGGCACAGCGGCTGCGCGCTGCGATCGACCGCATGGTCCCCGACGTCGACGAGCGCGACAGTGTGTTCGGCGCGATCGCACCGCTGCTTGGATCTGGCTCCGAACATCGCCCGGAGGAGGGCGAAGATCGCGCGCGTGCCATCGTGCGTGCCGTGCGGTTGCTGCTCGGTGCGCTCGGCACCGAGGGCCCGCTCGTGGTGCACGTCGACGCGCTGCAGTGGGTTGACCAGCCGAGCCTCGAGCTGCTGCAGGCGATCATGCGCCGCACCTACGAGATCCCGCTGTTTCTGTTGCTCGGCACGCGCGCCGATATCCGCGTCGACAAAGCGCTCGGCGGCGCGCCGCGTCTGGAGCTCGGCGAGCTCGATCGCGAAGGCCGGCTCGCCCTGGTGCGTGCGCGCTTCGCCGGTGCGCAGGTGCCAGCAGACGTCGAGCAGGCCGTCATCGATCGCGCCGGCGGCAACCCGTTCTTCGTCATCGAGCTGGTCGACGCGCTGTTCGAGCGCGGCATCGTGTCGATCGAGGGCACCGGTGCCGAGCGCCGCGTGGTGCGTAAGCCCGGGCCGATCGCGCTTCCGACGACGCTCGAAGGTGCCATCGCCGCGCGCCTCGTCGAGCTGCCATCCGAAGAGCGCCAGGCGATTCGCTGGCTCGCAGCGGCGGGCGCGGGCCTGCGCGGCGCCGACCTCGCCGCCGTCGCCGCAAAAGATCTGACGCGCGCGCTCGACGGCCTCGAGTCGCGCGGCTTGGTCGAGCGCCGCGCCGAATTTTACGTCTTTCCGAGCGCCGTCGTGCGTCACGTCGCGTACGAGTCGACCGACCCAGACGATCGCCGCCGCATGCATCGGCGCATCGGCGCGCACCTCGCGACGATGGATGGCATGCCGCCCGCGCGCATCGCACGGCACCTCGAGCGCGCAGGCGATTCAGCAGGCGCCGCCGAGGCGTATCTCGGCGCGGGCGCCGCGGCGCTCGATGCGTTCGGCACGCGCGACGCGCTGCGTCTCTACGGCAAGGCGCTCTCGTTGCTGCCGCCCGAGTCCCCGGCGCGCTTCGTCGCGCACGAGGCGCGCGAGCAGATCTTGCGCGGCGCCGGCCGCCGCACCGAGCGACGTATCGAGCTTGAGTCCATGCGCGCCATCGCTGATCGCTCGGGCGACCCGCGCCTGCGCGGCACCGCGTTCAATCGGCTGGCGCGCTATGAGCTCGAGGAAGGCCGCACAGCCGGCGTCGATGCCCTCCTTCGGCGCGCGCTCGACGCCGCGATCGACTCGAGCGATCAGCCGGCGGAGGTCGAGGCGCTGCGCCTCTCGGCCCAGCTCGCCAGCGACTCTGGCGATGTACCGAAGGCGCTCGACGCCTGCGATCGCGCGTTGCTGCGCTCCGGCAATGATACCTCGCAGCTCGCCGTACGCGGCGATGTGCTGGTGCAGCGCGGCATGCTGCTGCGCCGCCTCGGACGCACCGACGAGAGCATCGAGGCGCTGGCCGAGGCGATCGTCATCTTCCGTCGCATTCAGGACAAGCGCGAGGAGGCCAACGCGCTCAACGCGCTCGCCGTCACGCTGCTCGGCGAAGGCGCGTACGAAGACTCGATCGCGCTGCTGCGCGCGTCGATCGCGCTCGATCGCTCGATCGGCGATGTGTTCCACCTCGGCAAGAAGCTCTCGAACGTCGGCCAGCTCTACGCGGAGCTCGGTGATACCGAGCGCGCGCTCGCGTTCCTGCGCCGCGCGGACGATGTGTTCGAGGCGCTCGACGACAAGACGCACCGCGCCGATGCGCTGGTCGGCCTCGCGCACGTCTTGCTCGAGCATTCGCGCGATCCGGCGGGCGCCGAGCAAGCGCTCGACCGTGCGCGCCAGTTCGCCGAGCGCACCGGCGACCGCTACGACCTCGCGCAGGAGCGCTTGGCGCGCGTCGGCGTCGACCTCGCCCACGGCAGGCTCGAAGGAGCGCTGCGCCACGCCGATGAGGCGGTGAGCGAGTCGCGCGCGGCTGGCGTCGTCGGCTTCGAGCTGCTCGCGCTGGCGCTGCAGGCGCACACCTTCGCGCTCGCCGGCAAGCCGCAAGAGGCGCGTACGACTGGGCTCGCCGTGCGCGCCGGGCTCGCGCGCACCGGCGCGATCGAGCGCGCCGAGCGCATCCATTTCTCCATATCGCTCGCGTTCCGCATCATCGGCGATGGCGCCGCCGCCGACGCCGCGCTGCGCGATTCGCGCGAGATCGTCGAGCGCCGCGTAAGTCGCATTCGTGATACCACGCTGCGCGAGCGCTACCTCAACAACCCAATCGTCCAGGCCATCCGCGCGTGACCGAGCCGCTCCGCACCTTCCCCCCGCGGCCTTCGCGCATGCCACCACGGCCGGCCTCGCGCGCGCCGCTCGGCGTCGTACTCTCCGGCGGCGGTGCTCGCGGCGCGTACGAGGCCGGCGTCCTCAGCTATGTGTTTGGCGAGCTGCCCGCGTCGCTCGGTCGCACGCCGGAGATCGACTTCGTCTGCGGCACCAGCGTCGGCGCCGTCAACGGTGCGTTCCTCGCGTCCGTCGCGGATGATCCGGTCATTGGCGTGGGCCATCTCGGCGAGCTGTGGACGCAGATCCGCCTCGGCGACGTGCTCGACTTCGGCGTGCGCCAGGCCTCGCGCCTCTACCGTGTGCTCACTGGCAGCGAGAAGGGCGACACCGTCGGCTTCTTCGACGCGCGTCCGCTCGCAGCGCTGGTCCAGCGCGAGGTCCGCTGGCGCCGGCTGGTGCGCAACCTGCGCTCTGGGCAGCTGCGCGCGCTGACGCTGACCACTACGCATGTCGCGACCGGCCGACCCACGCTGTGGGTCGACGCAGCGCCCGATGTGCCGCTGCCGGAATCACTGCCGCGCAACGTCGAAGTGCGCGCCGGGCGCGTGCGCGTCGAGCATGTCCTCGCATCAGCAGCGATACCTATCCTCTTTCCGCCGGTGCCCATTGGGCTCGATCTGCACTGCGACGGCGGCCTACGCCTCAACACCCCGATGGCGCCAGCCGTTCACCTCGGCGCAGAGCGCCTGCTGGTCATCGGTATGGCCTCGTCGATCGGCTCCGACTCCCCTTCGCTCGCCCCTGGCCAGGCGCCTGGCGCCGCGTTCCTCCTCGGCAAGGTGCTGAACGCGTTCCTGCTCGACCACGTCACCACCGATCTAGAAGAGCTGGCGCGGCTGAACGCGCTGATCGACGCCGGCGAACGGGCGTTTGGCCCGGAGTTCATGACGCGCGTCAACGGTGAGCTGATCGCTAACGGTCAGCAGCCGCGCAAGCGCCTGCGCGCGCTGGCGATTCGGCCGAGCCTCGATCTCGGGCGGCTCGCGGGTGAGCACATGCGCGAAGAGCGTGGCCGCGTGCGGCGCGAGCTCGGCACGACGCTGCTGCGCTTGCTGGATATCGGCGAAGGCGCAGACGCGGATCTCGCGAGCTATCTGCTCTTTGACGGTGCGTACGCCGCGCGGCTGGTGGAGCTGGGTCGCAAAGATGCGGCCGCGCGCCGCGACGAGATCGCCGATTTCCTCTTCGGAGGCTGACGTCCCGAGCGCCGCGGGCTGTGCAGCGTCGACTGTTCAGCCCTGATCGGTCGATGGCTGTTTTGTTAACCACAGTGACGTCGGGGCCGTGGACAGGCTGTGGATAGTGTTGTTCAAGTGTCCGACATCAGACGGGATTCGACATGGTTAGCGCCTGTGCTACCTTTTTCGACCGAGTATCTCTAGAGACACATTGACTCGCCATGGCAGACCCACGACACGCGGCATCCGGGTCGACGGCGGAGCAGGAGCTGCTCCTCGCCATCGCTGCGCCTGACGCTGGGACGCGCGCGCAACATGCTCTCGCCGGGCTCGCGCGGCCTGATATCGAAGTCGACACCCGGTACCTGCTCTTGCGGCAGCTCTATCTGGCGCGCTTCGCGGAGCGGCAGTATCGCGGCGCGGTCGACCTCGCGCGGCAGATGGTGGAGACGGGCACCTTCAACGACCTCGCGCACCACGACGCGGCGCGTGCGCTGCAGGCGCTCGCCGATTTGCCCGGCGCGATCGCCGAGCAGCGGCTCGCCACCCGCGCAGCGCCGCCCGGACGGCGCTCGTTTCACTATTGGTCCCTCGCGACGCTCGAGCACTTCGCTGGCGACGTCGACGGCGCGCTCGCGGCGCTCGGCCACGGCCTGCGCTGGGCACGTCGCGACAGACCGCTGCTCCGCGCGCACGCCGCATACATCCGCCTCGACGCCGACCGCGCAGCGCCCGCACTCGCCGGCACGATCGCGTCCCTGCAGCGCGCGAAGTGTCGCGAAGGATACGGCCAATACCTCCTCGGCATGCTCGCCTGGCACATGGGCGACCTGCCACGCGCCGCGCTCCACCTCCGCGCATTCCTGACTCGCAACGCCGACGCCGACGAAGCAAAGACCGCCACGCTACGCGAAGAGCTCCGCCGCGCACGCCTGGCGCTCGCGAAGGCGGGCGGGGTGGACTGACGCTGATCGGTCCCATGCCTGGAGCCTGGCGGCAGCGTGCTGCAACGAGCTGAGCTGTCGCGCGCGCCCTCGCGTTGCACACCTGTGCGATGCTCACGCGCCATGGAGACTCTCAGCACGCTGACGTACGAAGTCACCGGGCGCATCGCCCGCATCACGCTGAACCGGCCCGAGCGCGGCAACGGCATCACGCTCGACATGCCGCGCGAGCTCGCGGCGTGCGTCGAGCGCGCCTGCCTCGATCCGCGCGTGCACGTGCTCGCGCTCGCCGGCAACGGCAGGGGTTTCTGCGCGGGCTACGATCTGGTGTGGAGCGCCGAGCAGCGGCCGAGCGAGGGCGCGCTCACGCAGGCGAGCACGGTCGGCACGCCGATCGACCCGGAGACTGTCGCGCAGAACCACGATCCCGAGCGCACCTGGGATCCGATCACCGACTGGCAGATGATGAGCCGCAACGTGCGCGGCTTCATGAGCCTCTTCCACGCCGACAAGCCGGTCGTGTGCAAGGTGCAGGGCTTCTGCGTCGCGGGCGGGACCGACATGGCGCTCTGCAGCGATCTGCTCGTCATCGAGGACGAGGCGAAGATCGGATATCCGCCGGCGCGCGTGTGGGGCGTGCCGACGACTGCGCTGTGGGCCTATCGGCTGGGCGCCGCGCGCGCGAAGCGGCTCCTGTTCACCGGCGACTGTCTCAGCGGCACCGAGGCGCTCGAGTGGGGCCTCGCCACCGAAGCGCCGCCGCGCGACGCGCTCGACGCGCGCTTCGAGGCGCTCCTCGAGCGCATCGCGCGCCTGCCGATAAGCCAGCTCGTCATGCACAAGCAGCTGGTCAATCAAGCGCTGTTTGCGCAGGGCCTCGCCGCGACTCAGATGCTCGGCACGGTGTTCGATGGCGTCTCCCGCCATACGCCGGAGGGCTACGCGTTCCAGCGCACGTCGGTGGAGCACGGCTTCAAGGAGGCCGTGCGCCAGCGCGACGAGCCGTTCGGCGATCGCGGCCGGAGCACGTTCAAGGGCTGATACGGCTTGCGGCTCACGCGCCGAGTGCGCTACCAGACGACGCGTACGTCGCGGTTGTCGAACTCGCCGATGTAGAGATGACCCGCGTGGCCAGCGACCGAGACCGGCCGGTTGAGCTGGCACATCGGCGCCGTCGCGAGTCCGTAGTCGCCAGCGCCGCCGGCCGTGCCGTTGCCGGCGACGGTGGTGACGAGCGAGGTCGTGAGATCGATGGCGCGGACCCGGTGCGCCCCCTGCTCAGTCACGTACAGCGTGTTGCCGACGATGTCGACGCCGACGAGATCGTTGAACGACGTCATCTGCGCCGCGACGCCCTCGGTGGTCAGGCCGCCGTTGCGTCCGCCGAACCACGAGAGCGTCCCGGTCGGTGAACGACGCACGATGCCGTTGGTCACGTTGCACGTGCTCGAGGCGCCCCACGGCAAGGTCCCGCCGATTCCGGCGCTGAAGTACATATTGCCCGCCGCGTCCCAATCGAAGCTGCACGCGTTGGCATCGCATCCATCGTAGAAGAACGGCAACGCCGCACAGCTTCCATTACCGACGTAGGTGGTCGTGGTGTACGGCGCGACTGGATCCACGCGACGGATGCGGTTCGCGGACAGCTCGCCGATGTAGAGCGCCCCATCTGGACCGAAGCGGAGATGCGCAGGCCCGCTGAGCTGCACGTTGCGCGCTGGGCTCCCATCGACGCCCATCCCGCCGCCCGCATAGCGATCGATGAGCCCGGTCGCCAAGTCGATGACACGCACGACGTTGCCAGTCTGTTCGGCGACGAAGAGCCGCGGTCCGGTGGTCGGCGACTCGTCGAGCACGAGGCCGTTCGGTACGTTGAGCGCGGCCGCGGTCGCGAGCCCACCGTCACCGGTCGATGCGGCAGTTCCGGTCCCCGCGATGATGGTGAGCGCGCCCGCGGGCGTGTTGCGATACACGCGGTTGTCGGTGGCGGTGGTGAAGTAGGTGGTGCTGTCGGCTGCGACGATGAGACTACGCACGCTGTCGACCTGCGTCATCGTCGACGGACCGTTGCGTGGCGCCCCGACCGGCGCCGTGCGCGTCGTGTTCACTGCAGTGAATACGACCCCAGCCGCGGGCGCCGTCGCCGTCTGTGTGAAGGTGACCGGGCTACCCGGGAGCTCCGTGCCCGCGAGGTCGAACGCGCGTGCGCGCCAGCGATACATGCCGGGGACGAGGCCGCTGCGCCCGAGCGTCGACGCCGTGCCGATGGCAGAGGTCGACGCCATCGGCGGGTCGACATACGCGCCCTCGTCGAGCGCCTCGAAGACGATGGGCACGGAGCCGACAGGCGTCACGCCGCTGCGCAAGCGCACCGTCATCGCTGCGTAGAAGTTGCCGATGACGGCGCTCTGCGCGTTGCCCGCATCGAGCGTGAGCAGGACCGGTGTCGGCGTAGCCGTGCCCACGCGGCCGATGCGACGCACATCGAAGCTGCCGCCATTCGCGACGCTCAGCGTGCCATTGCTCGACAGCGCGATGCCATTCGGCGACGAGAGGGTCGCCGCGGTCGCTGCGGTCTGATCGCCGCTCGAGCCCGCGGCCCCGGTGCCGGCTACGATGGTGACACCGCCGGTCGTGACATCGACGCGACGCACCACATGCGAGGTCGTATCGGCGAGGAACAGGTTGCCGGCGTCGTCGATCACGATGTTGGTGATCGAGGGGAAGCTGACCGCTCTGACATAAGCGCCACCGCTCCCAGCGACGCCCGAGGCGCGGCCACCGACCCACGTCGGCGCGCCCGTCGCGACGTCGATGCGGAACAGGCCCGTCTCCGCACACGAGCTGTTGTTGCCCGTCGCCGTCCCGCCGATCCAGCCGCTCATGTAGAGGTCGCCCGTGGCGTCGACGGCGAGAGCGCAACTGGTTGTAGCGCTGGCTCCGTCGCAGCCGAACCAGCGGAACGGCGCAACCCCGCCGCAGGTGCTGCCCGACAGCAGCATCGTGATGGTGCGCGTGATTGGATTGATCTGGCGGACCCGGCGCGCCGTTCCGCCATTGTCGACGATGTAGAGCGTCCCGTCGGGGCCCACGGCGAGCGCGCGCACATCTTGGAAGGTCGCGTCGAGGGCGGTGTTGTCGTCGCCGAACGACGGCGCGCCGATGGTGCCGCCGCCCGCGTACGTCTCGATCACGCCGCTCGACAGCGTCACCTTGCGCACACGGTCGTTGCCGCGGTCGGCGATGTAGAGGATGCCCGCCGTCTCGTCGAGCGCGAGCGCTTCAGGCGCGTTGAGGCGCGCGGCGAGCGCCGGGCCGAAGTCGCCGGTGACGCCCAACGTGCCGCTGCCCGCGAAGTTCGAAATGACGCCCGCGGGGGACACCACGAGCACGCGTTGCTGCGTTGGCACGGACACGTACATCGTACCGTCGGCCGCCATCACCAGGCGCGCAGGTGCAGAGATGCGCGCGGAAGTGCTCGGTCCAGGGACGCCGATCGCGCCCGTCGTGTGCGCGACGTTGATCGCGGTGTAGATGTTGCCCACCGGCGGCTCCGTCGCGTTGACGGTCGCGGTGACCGACATCGCGCTCGCCGAGGTGAAGCGAATCGTCTCGGGGCCCGCGCGCATGCCGACTCGCACCGTGAAGCGCGCGATGCCTGCGCCGTCCGTGGTCACGCCGCCAGAGAGCGTG
>Ga0209181_10006915_pt1 | contig 15731 bp, 9 predicted proteins | sample MAT05_FD_187208 | JGI IMG/M metagenome (GOLD analysis project Ga0209181, IMG submission 187208) | Freshwater microbial communities from Lake Fryxell liftoff mats and glacier meltwater in Antarctica - MAT-05 (SPAdes) (version 2) | ecosystem: Environmental > Aquatic > Freshwater > Ice > Liftoff... | reverse complement strand
TTAGGGTTTAGGGTTTAGGTGCTTCGGTCAACGATTTTATACTAAACCTTAGACATTCAACCCTAAACCCTCTCAACCCTAAACCCTAAACTCTAAACCCTCTAAACCCTCTCAACCCTAAACCCTAAACTCTAAACCCTAAACCCCAAACCTCTCAACACACATTCTAACACATAAAAAATGAAGAAGTATTTTCTGCTGACCATTGGCCTGACCATCGCCACGGTTGGCTTTTCTCAAAAATTTGGGTACTGCAATTCTGGCGCCCTGCTGACTTCTATCCCGGAGGTTAAGGCCGCCGACAGCGATCTGCAAGCCTTCCAGACCCAACTGACCAAAAAAGGTCAGGAAATGATGAAAGCCCTGCAAGACAAGGTGACCGAACTGGACCGAAAAGAAAAACAAGGTTCCATTTCGCCCAAAGAACTGGAAGCCCAAGGCGCAAAACTGAAAGAGGAACAAGCGAGTATCTCCAAATACGAGGAAGAGGTTTATAAAAAACTCGCCGAAAAGCGAGAAGAGCTTTTCAAGCCTATCCTCGATAAAGTAAACAAAGCGATGGCTGATGTGGCAAAAGAAAACCAATTTGCCTTTGTTTTTGACCAAAACACTCAGATATTGCTTTATGCAGATGAATCGCTCGATGTGACAAAATTGGTAAAGGCAAAACTGGGTATCGCAAACTAAGGAACGCGGTTGGAATAAAGGTACAATTTTGGGGTGTCGATTTTGTCTCTGTCAAGACGCGAGGAGGGAGTTTAGTGGGACTAAAAAATCGACGAGCAACGAAGAGAGGGACAAAATAAGGCCGCCAAAATTGTACCTTTATTCCAACCGCGTTCCTAAGGCTTTATCCCTGCTAAAATTCGAGCCTTCAGCTTGCGCTATCTGCGTCATGGTATTTGACAAGTGCCTAACTTCGCGGCCCTTTTACCCGTCTATCGTACCATGTTGCCAAAGCTCTCTGATCGAACTCTACTGATTGTAGGGGCATTTTTGTGTGCCATCGCCGCGTGGTGTACGATAGGCTATCACAACCCCGACGAACATACTCAGATCTGGGAGTTTGTCAATTACAAACTTGGCTACGTCTCCGCTAAAGACTTGTCTTGGGAGTTTCCGTGCAGGATGAGGCCTGGATTACAACCATTTATAGCCTATTGTTCGGTGCTGGGGGCAAGTGCAGTGGGGATTACAAGCCCTTTTATTCAGGTTTTTTTTATGCGCGTGCTCAGTGGTGCAGCCGCGTTGTTGGTCTATTGGAAATGGAGCATCTGGCTTGAACGGGATCTCAAAAACCCAGCTTCCGTCCGTTGGATGCGCATAGGTCTATTGTTTTTTTGGCTAATGCCTTACCTTAATGTACGGTTCACTTCCGAAAACACTGCTGCCATTTGTTTTTTTGGCGGCCTTTTACTTTTGGTCCAGGCGGTTGAAACCCAAAAAAATAAATTTAGTGGCAAATTGGTTTTGGCGGGGCTCCTGCTCGGCCTTTCCTTCTTTTTTCGTTACCAAATTGCTTTTGCAGCCATTGGGCTGGTCGCCTGGCTCCTGTTCCAAAACCGATTAGTTTTTTCTACCTGGGCCGCGCTTTTTTTCGGGGCCCTGCTGGCTGTGGGTATAGGTCTCGCCACCGATTTTTGGCTTTATGGCGAATGGGTGTTTGCCCCGTATAATTACTATTTCTACAATATCGTGGAGGAGAAGGCCGCCGGGTTTGGAGTCTGGCCTTTTTGGTGGTATTTTACAGAAATGCCCATTGCACTCATCCCTCCGCTGAGCATGTTGCTTGCAGCATTTGTACTTATTGGCATTTGGCGACAGCCACGACATCCACTCACCTGGTGCTTAATACCTTTTGTACTGGCACACTCAATGATAGGACACAAAGAAGTGCGATTTATGTATTCCATGGCACTGCCCTTTTTCTTTTTGGCTGTGGCAGGCTGGCAATATTTTTATGCAAAATACACCGTGAAAAAATGGATGGCAAAAACCTTTATCTTCCTGCTTTGGCTGAATATGGTGCTAATGGTTTTCAGGATTTTAATCCCTGCCAAGGATGTCGTTACCTATGCTGAGTTTTTGTGGAACTGGTATAACAAACATCCCAACTCGACGGTGTACTTCGTAAAAGAAGAACCCAAAAAACATTACGCGCTCAAGTTATCTTTTTATGAGAATCCGGCACAAATTCAAAAACCTTGGTATACGCTCCCATTGTATAAAAATGACACAACAGCATTGCGTCCAGGAGATTTGATGGTTTTTACCGAAGTCATAAAATCACCTCCTGCTGCACCTCCGGGTTATCGTATCGTACGTGAGTTCGCGTATTATCCGGACTGGATTTTAAAGATAAAGATCAACAACTGGCAAAGCCGAACGCTTATCTGGGAAATTTACAGGTTGGAATACGCCGATAAATGATTTTATCGGTACTTAGCGTTTGTTCGGGAGGTAAAATTTGGGCTGTATTTCCTTTCAGGCTTCTTTCATAGTATTACAAGACAATATGATTCCGACTTTTTCTGAACGCAGGATGTTATTGGTGGGTGCCGTATTGTGTGTCATAGCGGCATGGTTTACAATTGGCTACCATCACCCTGACGAACATTTCCAGATTTTAGAATTTGCCAACTATAAGCTCGGACGCATTCCAGCCAGCGACTTGCCTTGGGAATTCCCTGCACAAATCCGTCCTGGACTGCAACCTTTTTTGGCTTATGGAATAGTACTTGGCGCAGATGCGCTGGGCATTTCCAATCCATTCGTCCAGGTATTTTTTATGCGGTTGCTTTGTGCCGCCGCTGCATTATTTGTCTATTGGAGTTGGAGCAAATGGCTCGTACGCGATCTGGAAAACAAAGCATCCATCCTTTGGATGCGCCTGGGACTGTTGTTCTTTTGGCTCATGCCCTATCTTAATGTACGTTTTACCTCCGAAAACACCTCCGCTATTTGCTTCTTTGGGGGCCTTTTGCTCTTACTTCAATCCTTTGAAACCCAAGCAAGTAGATTCAATTGGAAATTGGTGTTGGCGGGACTTCTGTTGGGTCTCTCCTTTTTTTTCCGGTATCAGATTGCATTTGCAGGCATCGGGTTAGGAGCTTGGCTATTGTTCCAAAATCGTTTGACAGGATCAGCTTGGGTTGCCATTTTTTTGGGGTCTTCGTTTGCCATTTGCTTGGGGCTCGCTACCGACTTTTGGCTGTACAATGAATGGGTGTTTGCCCCTTACAATTACTTTTTCTCCAACATCGTGGAAGGCAAGGCCGCCGGGTTTGGCGTAGAGCCCGTTTGGTGGTACCTGACAGAAATGCCAATGGCTCTAATCCCGCCCCTTAGCCTGATACTTTTAGCCTTCTTCGGGATAGGTATTTGGCAAAAAGCTCGGCATCCGCTCACTTGGTGTGTGGTGCCTTTTATACTGGCCCATTCTCTGGTAGCACACAAGGAAGTGCGGTTTTTGTTTCCGCTGGCCATGCCTTTCTTCTTCCTAGCTACTGCTGGCTGGCAGTATTTTCAAGCAAAATATGCTGTAAAAAAATGGATGACCACTACCATCCTATTTTGCTTTGGAATCAATGCTATCTTATTGGTTACAAGGATTTTCACTCCCGCAGAAGACCGTGTTTATTATTCAAAATTTCTCTGGGACTGGCATCAAATCCATCCTGAATCCACCGTATATTTTGTAAAAAAAGAACCCAGGAAAAGATTCCCCCTAAACACTCCTTTTTATGAAAATCCGCAACAACGTCAATTATCCTGGTACACTGACCCGGCTTACAAAAACGATACTACAGCCCTTCGTCCGGGAGATTTGATGCTTTTTACGGAAATTTTGTCTCCAGTGCCTGAAGCCCCCCCAGGGTTTCGCTTGAAACGCGAATTCGCAAAATACCCCGATTGGATATTACGCAACAATACCAACGGATGGCAAGGTCGCACCCGTATCTGGGGAGTCTACCAACTGGTAAAGGAAGGTCTCTGAATCAAATATCCTTATGGCACCCAATCTTTCAGATCGCACTTTACTCCTATCTGGCATTGCACTTTGTGTTCTAGCCGCATGGTTCACCATAGGCTATCATCATCCAGATGAGCATTTCCAGATTTGGGAATTTGCCAATTACAAACTGGGAAATATCCCCGCTGCCGACTTGCCTTGGGAATTCCCTGCCCAGATGCGCCCCGGGTTACAGCCGTTTTTAGCCTATAGCACGGTGTTGGTTGCGCAAAAACTGGGGATTGAGAACCCTTTTCTGCACATTTTCATAACCCGATTAATCTGCGGTTTAGCAGGGCTTTGGGTCTCCTGGAAGTGGTTTTTATGGTTGGAACGCGATTTAAAAAGCCCTGATGCAGCACGTTGGATGCGGATCGGGCTGTTGTTTTTTTGGTTCATGCCTTACCTCAATGTCCGATTTTCTTCTGAGAACACTTCAGCCATTTGCTTTTTTGGCGGCTTGCTTTTATTGCTTCAACAAATAGAACAACAAAAAGGGCGCTTTAGCGTGAAATTGGTCGCCGCAGGGCTATTATTGGGGTTTTCGTTCTTTTTTCGCTATCAAATCGCCTTTGCCGGGATTGGTCTGGTGGCATGGCTCTTGTTCGAGAAAAGGCTTAGTCTCTCCTCTTGGGCAGCACTTTTTGTAGGCGTTTTAGGGGCATCTGTAATGGGTTTTGCTGCTGATTGTTGGTTGTACGGAGATTGGATATGCCCACCTTACAACTATTTCGTTACAAACATCCTGCATAGCGAAGCCAAATTTGGCACAGAACCCTGGTGGTGGTATTTTGAAAATACGTTTATTGCCCTCTTGCCACCCTTGAGTCTTGTCCTCCTGTTCTTTTTCGCAATTGGAATTTGGCAAAAGCCTCGCCATGTGTTGACATGGTGCTTAGTGCCTTTTATTCTGGCACATATAGCGGTAGAACACAAAGAAATGCGTTTCCTTTTCCCGATGATCTTACCGTTTTTCTTCCTTGTAGTGGTCGGCTGGGAATATTTTCGAGAAAATTACGGGGTAAAAAATTGGATGCAAAAAGTACTGCGTGTGAGCCTTTGGATCAATGTGCCGCTCGTCATTTTTTGGACTTTTACGCCTGCCAAAGGGCTGGTAGCCTATCCATATTTTCTTTGGGATTGGTTTAAAAAAAACCCAACATCCACGGTGTATTTTGTGAAAAGTGAGCCCCGGAAACACTATCCGCTCAACATGCCTTTTTACGAAAACCCGGCTCAAAAACAGGTCTCCTGGTACACTGATTCAAGGTATCAAAATGATACGAGCGCCTTACGGGCAGGCGACCTGATGTTTTTTAGTGATTACCTCAGTCCTGCGCCTGTACCGCTGCCCGGATTCCGTTTTGACCGTATTTATGCTTACTACCCAAATTGGGCTTTAGCTTACGATATTAACGGCTGGCAAAGTCGCACACGCATGTGGGTAGTTTACGAACTCAAAAAGGAGTGATTGAAGGATAAAGTGATTGTCCCTCCTTTGGGCTTTTATCAATGCATGGCTCGATCACCTCCAAATTCACGCATCATAATTCAATACTGGAGCAAGCCAGCGCTCCGCCTCGGCGAAAGGCATTCCTTTTCGACGCGCATAATCCACCACCTGATCCTTCCCGATTTGACCCAGCCCAAAATATTTGGACTCCGGGTGACTGAAATACCAGCCGGACACAGAAGCCGCTGGATACATAGCACAACTGTCGGTCAATTGCATCCCAGCATTTTTCTCTGGGTCGAGCAATTGCCAGAGCGTCCGCTTTTCAGTATGCTCGGGGCAGGCCGGGTAGCCTGGAGCCGGGCGGATACCTTGGTACACTTCCTGTACAAGGTTTTGATTGTCAAGATTTTCATCCTTTGCATAGCCCCAAAATTCTTTGCGCACGCTTTCGTGCATCCGTTCGGCAAGGGCTTCGGCGAGCCGGTCGGCAAGGGCTTTGAGCAGGATGGCGGAGTAATCATCGTTGTCCTTTTCAAATTTCTCTACCCATTTTTCGATGCCGATGCCTGCGGTCACGGCAAAACTTCCGAGGTAGTCGTCGCCATTGGGGGAGATAAAGTCTGAAAGGCAAAAATTGGCCTGGTCCGCTGCTTTTACGTTTTGCTGACGCAAATGGTGGAGCAAAACGTTGGAAGAGCTTGAAATCCTTCCAATGCTTACGTTTATATCATCCCCCACCGCCGTTGCCGGGAAAATCCCGATCACTGCCCGTGCTTCCAACCATTTTCCGTCTATGATCTGACGGAGCATCACCTGCGCATCGTGGTAAAGTGATTTGGCCTCAGAGCCGACAATTTCGTCCTCCAAAATTGCCGGATATTTACCGGCCAATTGCCAGCTTTGAAAAAACGGCGTCCAGTCAATATAGTCTGTCAGTGCTTCGAGTGGGTAGTTTTCAAAGGTTTTGACACCCGTAAAATTGGGTTTGGGCGGCGTGTATCCTTCCCAATCCAGTTTCATCTTGTTCGACCTGGCTTGTTCCAACGTCAGGTATTGTTTGGAAGATTGGCGCCCAGCACGTTGGATGCGGATTTGTTCGTACTCAACTTTTGTTCTGGCTACAAAAGCGTCATTTTCTGCTTCGTTTTTGGTCAAAAGTGAGCTCACCACCGCCACCGAACGACTGGCATCGAGCACATGTACGACCGGGCCATTTTGGTATTGCGGCTCGATTTTGACGGCTGTATGTGTTTTGGAAGTCGTGGCGCCACCGATAAGCAGTGGTATTTTCATGCCCAGTCGCTGCATTTCTTTGGCAACGTGAACCATTTCATCCAGTGAGGGGGTAATGAGTCCCGAGAGGCCAATTACATCCACATTTTCAGCAATGGCCGCTTTGATAATTTTGTCAGCAGGAACCATCACCCCGAGGTCTACGATGTCATAATTGTTGCAGCCGAGCACCACACCGACAATGTTTTTGCCAATATCGTGTACGTCACCTTTTACTGTAGCCATGAGGATTTTTCCTTTGGCCGTTATGGTGCCGCCTTTTTCAGCTTCGATGAAGGGTTGAAGGTACGCCACCGCTTTTTTCATCACCCGTGCTGATTTCACCACCTGCGGGAGGAACATTTTACCCGAACCAAACAAATCGCCCACCACGTTCATGCCGTCCATGAGTGGGCCTTCGATGACTTGCAATGGAGCAGGGTACAGTTTCCGCGCCTCCTCCGTGTCTTCCTCCACAAATTTGTCGATACCGCGTACAAGGGCATGTGTGATGCGCTCTTGAACAGAAGCATTGCGCCATGCGAGGTCTTCGCCGATGACTTTGCCACCCGTTTCTTTAAACGATTCGGCCAATTTCACCAATTCCTCCGTGGCATCAGGATGTCGGTTAAACAACACATCCTCAATACGTAGCAGTAGCTCTTTCGGGATTTGCTCATACACTTCGAGCATCCCGGCGTTCACGATGCCCATATCCATTCCAGCCTGGGTTGCATGGTATAAAAACGCCGAGTGCATGGCCTCGCGGACGTGGTTGTTGCCCCGGAACGAGAACGAAAGGTTGCTCACACCCCCTGAAATTTTTGCGCCCGGACAAGTGGTCTTGATGGTGCGCGTAGCTTCAATGAAGTTGATCGCGTATTCATTGTGTTCTTCTATTCCTGTTGCTACGGCGAAAACATTGGGATCGAAAATGATGTCAGTTGGATCGAAGCCAACCTGATTGGTAAGAATTTTATAGGCCCGCTGACAAATGGAGACCTTGCGTTCAATCGTATCGGCCTGACCTTGCTCATCGAAGGCCATGACCACCACTGCGGCGCCAAAACGGCGACAAATATTGGCTTGGCGAATAAACTCCGCTTCCCCCTCTTTCATCGAAATCGAATTGACGATACTTTTGCCCTGCAAACATTTCAATCCAGCCTCGATGACGCGGAATTTTGAAGAATCCACCATCACAGGCAGTTTGGCAATGTCAGGCTCGGCGGACATGAGGTTGAGGAATTTGACCATTGCTGCCTCTGAATCTAGCAAGCCCTCGTCCATGTTCACGTCAATAACCTGCGCTCCGCCGTCTACCTGTTGACGGGCCACGGTGAGGGCTTCCGAGTAGTTGCCTTCTTTGATGAGTTTGGCAAATTTGGAGGAACCCGTCACGTTGGTACGCTCGCCGATGTTCACAAAATTGGTTTCCGGACGGATGATAAGTGGCTCGAGGCCAGCGAGTTGGGTATATGCATTCTCCAGACGGGGAGCTGGAATTCGCGGCGGGTATTGTTTTACATGCGCTGCAATGTGCCGAATATGATCCGGCGTAGTACCACAACATCCACCCACAATATTTACAAAGCCTGAACGGGCAAAGTCTTCCATAAACACACACATTTCGTGCGCTGTTTGGTCGTATTCGCCAAACTCATTGGGCAGGCCGGCATTTGGGTAAGCGCTGACAAAACAGTCGGCGATACCCGCCAAGGTTTCGAGGTGTGGGCGCATTTCTTCGGCGCCGAGGGCACAGTTGAGCCCGACGGCGAAGGGTTTGGCGTGTTTGACTGAAATCCAGAATGCCTCCACCGTTTGTCCGCTCAAGGTCCGGCCAGAGGCATCTGTAATCGTACCGGAAATGATGACGGGCAGGCGGAAACCCTTTTCTTCAAAAACCTCTTCGATGGCGTATATCGCTGATTTGCAGTTCAGTACGTCAAAAATGGTTTCCACCAAAATAATGTCTGCACCACCATCTACCAGACCTCGAACCTGTTCGGCATAGGCGTCTTTAGCCTCGTCAAAAGTGATGGTGCGGTAGCCGGGATCGTTTACATCAGGGCTTAGACTTAGCGTTTTATTCAGCGGACCCAATGCACCCGCCACGAATTTGGGGCTGCCTAGAGATGAAGGATTGAGGGTTTGCCATTCACGTATGGCCTGTTGGGCAATTTCGGCGGCAGCCTTGTTGATGTCGTAGCATACGCCTTCAGGCATTTCGAAATCTGCCTGAGAAATGGAGGTGGCGTTGAAGGTATTGGTCTCGATGATGTCTGCACCTGCCTCCAGATATTTGAGGTGGATGCCCTCGATAATATCGGGGCGAGTGAGGCAAAGCACGTCGTAGTTGCCCTTTAATTCTCGGAAATGCTCCATAAATCTTTCCCCACGAAAATCAATTTCGGGCAGGTTATACGATTGCAGAAAGACGCCCATAGAGCCGTCAATGATGAGAATGCGCTCGCGGGCAGCGGCGGTAAGTTGCTGAAGAGTATCTTTTTTCACGGTATATGGCACCTCGGGATTACGGTCCCGGGCAGTTTTAGTGGCGAAGGTAACAGTTTGGGGATCACTCTATCTCCAGCAATTCATGCGCCCCAATCTTCCGCGTCAACAACCTCGGCACCCCGTTCGTCGCTCGTTCAATGACTGGGCTAAACTTTGCATTCCACACGATTTCTTCCCCAGAATAAGACCGCCGAGCATGAACAACCTGCTGTGACGTCTCATCTGTGCCTTTTACCAGCACCATGATTTCTGCGTTCGCATCGAGTATGTCCTTGGCAGAAAAATTGAAAATGGGGCTTTGTTCATTGAGCGGGTGAACGATCGTCCAGGAGAGGGAAAAGAAACTTACTTTGTTGATTTCCAAGCCCAAGGGATAAAATTTTCGACTCACGGCGCCGTCCTCTTCCCGTTGATTGAAGGCCATTAACACTTGTGCTTCAGTCTCAATGAGTTCACTTCTGCTGGCGTTTCCCATTCGGAACATCAGTCCTTTTCCACTTTTGTAAGGCGCAATAATTAGGTTTTCGCTGAATACAACTTTGGCTGAAGGCCGCGAAAACCGTCCGTACAACAAACCGGTCATCAAGGCAAAAGCAAGCAAGCCCAAAAAGGATTCAAACGACGCCAAAATACTGATTACCAGACCATTTGGGCTGATGTGACCATAACCGACCGTGGTGAGTGTCTGGCTGCTGAAAAAGAAGGCCTGCATGAAATTATGCCCAAAGCTACCCAAGGTGACCCCATTAAAATTCTCAACCCCTATGAGGACGTATATACCCGAAAAAAGGATATTGAGCAGCAGAAAAAAGCTAAAAATCAGCATAAAAAAATACCGCCAAGGCATGGTGACCAAGTGGTAGTAAGTATTGTCCCAGCGCCCAAGTGGTTCTCGAAACACATTAAACGAACCATCAGAGTTCATCAAACGGCCATTGAGGGTTACGTTTTTGCCAAAGCCCAACTCGCGGTCGAGCGGTTTGTTCTTGATTTTTCGCAAAAGTGTGCTGAGGTTTTTACTGTTTTCTTTTTGAGCCATAAAAAGCAGGTACAATTAAGCCGTTTTTGCAAACAAAAGGCGCTTCTTAAAGTTTAACGGAGCATGAAACGACGCGCCATTGTTTGGTTTCGCCAAGACCTCCGTCTTCACGACAACGAAGCCCTAGCCACCGCCCTGCGCATGGCAGAGGAAGTGATCCCCATTTATATTTTTGACGAACGAGTTTTTCGGGGAAAAACTCGATTGGGTTTCCCAAAAACAGGCAAGCACCGTGCCCGTTTCGTCCTTGAAAGCGTAACTGAACTGCGTGAAAATGTTCAGAAACTGGGGGGGAAATTATTGGTTCGCATCGGAAGGCCCGAAAGTATTCTCGCTGAAATGGCCCAACAGATTAAAGCCTCCTGGGTAATTTGCAATCGCGAACGCACCCAGGAAGAAGTGTTGGTGCAGGATGGGTTGGAGCAGAAACTTTGGAGCGTCGGAGTGGAACTATTGTACACCCGTGGGAAAATGCTCTACCATACGCAGGATCTGCCCGTGCCCGTGCAGCATACACCCGATGCCTTCACCCAGTTCCGCAAAGAGACTGAACACATCACGACGGTTCGCGAGCCGCTCCCATCTCCCACCGCTTTGCCCCCTTTGCCCCAGAACTTAGAGCCTGGCCAAATGCCAACGCTGGAGGATTTTGGGATGGCTTCCTTTGAACCCGACCCACGTGCCGTCCTTGCTTTCAAAGGCGGCGAGACAGAAGCCCTGCAACGTTTGCGCCATTATTTTTGGGAAAAAGACCTCGTTGCCCAGTATAAAGAAACGCGCAATGGCCTTCTGGGGCCGGATTACTCCTCTAAATTCTCCCCTTGGCTCTCTTCGGGCTGTCTTTCTCCCAAGTTTGTCTACCACGAACTCAAACGGTACGAACGTGAGCGCGTAAACAACGAAAGCACCTATTGGCTTTTTTTTGAACTGCTCTGGCGTGATTTTTTTCGCCTCATGGGCAAAAAATACGGCACCCGAATCTTCAAAAAAGGGGGCACTCAGGAAAAAGACCTGCGCCACCTGAAAGATAACAGGGAGCTGTTTGATCTCTGGGCTACTGGCCAGACAGGCGTTCCTTTTGTGGACGCCAATATGCGCGAACTCGCAGCCACGGGATGGATGAGCAACCGGGGACGCCAAAATGTGGCCTCGTTTCTGGTACGCGACCTGAAAGTAAACTGGCAAATGGGCGCTGAACACTTTGAAAGCCAACTGATTGACTACGACCCTTGTAGCAACTGGGGCAACTGGAATTATGTGGCAGGGGTGGGCAGCGACCTTCGGGAAGACCGATATTTCAACATACTAACCCAAGCCAAAAACTATGACCCTCAGGGCGATTACGTTCGGATCTGGTGTCCCGAACTTGTCGCAATCCCCCCTGAAAAAATCCACAGGCCCGATCTGTTAAGTACTGCCGAACGCAATGGTTACCCAAAAGCGCTGGTTAGAATTGACAAATGGACGCAGTAGATGCCAATTCGGAAACCTCCAGTAGCAAAGAAATGCCCTCTGGAGGTTTCCGAATAGACTCGAAGGCTCAATAATCCTTATCGTCGGGGATGTCTTGGACATCGTCGTCGTCGCGGCGGCGCGTCACGATGATATGATCATCTTCGTCGGTCGGCCCTTCGTCGACATCATCGTCGTCTTCGCCTGCTCCATCGAATTCATCATCCACTTCCACTTCCACGTCAACGATTTCTTCTTTAAGCTGGCCATCATCGTCGAAGTCTTCATCTTCTTTAACGATGCGCTTGGCCTCAAGAATGGTCATACGGATGAGATAATAGGTATCGTCGGTCTCGAAAGGGAGTGCCGATACCTTTTTGCCTTCCTTGTCACTATAGGTGACGAGGCTTTCGGCATAGCCCGAAGGGTATTTTTGCTTTACAAGCCGGGTGATGTCCTCCGAAAGGGCATCATAATCTTTGACAACGCGTTTTTTAGCCAAGGTCAGGGAGAGTTTTGGTTTTGATAATCAGTGCACTAAAGTGTGGTGCGGCTGCTTCCAATGGCGGCAAATTTATGGGGCTGTTTTTCAAACACACAAATTTTTTTTGAAAGAATGCAATCTGGCAACTTTTTAATTTTTTGGTACCCGATTCCCGCGCCTCCTTTCTACCTTTCGCACGAAAAAATTTCTGAACAATGATGCGCCATCTCGCTGCTTTATCTTCCATTTTTGTCTTTTTGGTGATTCCCACTTATGCTCAAGTGGCCCTATTCACCGAAAATTTTGATGATTGCACATTACCTGCCGGTTGGCAGGTAAATTCCACCGGCAATCAAAACCCGGTGTGGTATGTTGGCGATGCCGTCTTAAACAACGACAACAACGGCCAAAGTATGAACGGCTCCTGCTTTCTTTTTATAGACGATGATGCTACGGGCGATCAAACCCCTGCCTACATCCTTGATTTCGTGTCCCCTCCTTTCGATGCTTCGCAGCATCCCACGGTCGAACTTTCCGTGGACGTGCATTTCCGAGACTGGGATCAAGCCAATGAATCTTTTGATGTGCTGGTAACTGACGGCACCACGGAAACCTTGATTCGCCGCTACGACAATTTCCATGCCACTGGCAGCAATCTCTATGAATTTGAAACACTTGTGTTCGACCTTTCCCTACTGACCAAGTCGTCAAACGCCCAACTTATTTTCCGTTACAATGACGCCAACGGCTTCAACTGGTGGGCGGGGATTGATAATATTTCTGTGACTGGAAAAGGCCAAGGTACGAATGTGGTGGTAGAACCTTTTAATGGTTGCGAAAAACCTGCTGGCTGGGAAACACAAATCGTGACCGGCGTGGACAATTGGAAGTTCGGGCTTATTACGGAAGGCGCTGCACTCGGTGACGGCAACTCGATGGACGGCACTTGTTTTGCGTTTTTTGACGACGATCTTCTGGGACAAGATACTCCTTTTTCTGTAGTGCGCCTTGTTTCGCCCTGGTTCGATGGGGCACAGTTTGGGCAGTTCGGCTTGGATTTTGACTTAATATTGCGCTATTACAGCGAAAAAATCGCTATTTACGTCCAAAATGGAAACGGAGAAGAGTTTTTGGTGCGAGCATCCGAAGGTGATGTCGGTGGCCCTTATTTTTCCAACTATGTCCACGTTGTACTCGACCTCTCGCCTTACCGTTCGCAGCAAATGCGGGTCATTTTTGAATACGATGATGGCCAAGATTGGGGCTGGTGGGTCGGGATTGACAATGTGAAAATCACTGGCAATGGCCCAGCCAATGATATTTGTATCAACGCCCAGCAACTTTTCACAGGCCAAAACTGCCAACCCAGCTCCAATAACAACGCCATCTTGGATGGCCCGCACCCTACTTGTGTTGAAAAAAGCGTGGGTGGTCTGTGGTACACTTGGACAGCGGATTTCACAGGCACCGCCAAACTTAGCACCAACGCAGTTTTCAACGATGTGGTCAATGTCTTCACGGGCGATTGCAGCACCCCCCAACTGCTACTCTGCAATAATCGCGACGAACATGGTTTCACGGGCGAAAACACTTATTTGTCAGTCCAAAACGGCACGACTTATCTGTTCCGTGTCAGCGGGCGAGAAGGGGCCTTTGGCATTCCACGCGGCACACTTTGTGTAGGCATAGCGCAGGTTGCATCCGCTCCATTGATTCCTACGAACGACGTTTGCGCCAACGCGCTCCCGCTTGTAATAGACGCTCCTTGTGTCAACGCCAATAATTTGAATGCCACCTCCTTCCCCATCTTACCCGCACTCAACGAGTTGGCGAGGCACGATGTATGGTATTCCTTCATCGCTCCTGCGCTCGCGCCCAATGAACTGTTGGAAGTGCGGAGCAACGCCGATTTCTCCGACATCATCACGGTCTATTCTGGCGGCTGCGACACAATGGCAGAATTGGCTTCCAACCACCACGGCCGTTCGCTCGAACTCAAAAGCCTGACGGAAGGCGAAACGTACCTCGTTCAAATTTCAGGCACGTTTGCCACTGTGGAAGGCTCGCTTTGTCCCCAGATTTTGAAGAAAAACCTGGGCGCACCGGTCAATGACCAATGTGCATCGGCTATTTCAGTCAACATCGGTGGTGCTTGCGTGGACGGAAGCAACGTGGGCGCGACGAATTCCGGCCTGGTTCCGCCTTGTGTGATTTCCATATCAGGCGATGTGTGGTATAGTTTCATTGCACCTGGTTCTGGATCCCTGCGCTTTAATACAGGTGCTGATTTTCTGCATGTTTTGGCCGTTTGGAAAGGTGTTTGTGGCAATTTCGAAAATGTGCTTTGTGCCGAAAACCCGCTGCGCTGCGACGGCTTTTTGACCCTCGGGGCACTTTCTGCCGGGGAGACCTACTATGTTCAAATCGCTTCGCAGGTTGCTGCGGCTGGTCCTCAAACGGGCAGTTTTTGCCTGCAAATCCTGGACGGCTCATTACAAACCCCCTTTGAAGCCATCGCCTTACAAGTGGAAGAAAAATGTATCAGCACCAACATTTCGGAACTTAAAATCGAAGCGCAAGGCGGCATTCCACCCTACACGTTCAGCGGCACACCCAATGGTCAAACGCTGGCATCCGGCGAAACCTACCTCGTGGTAGTGACCGATGCAATTGGTTGTGAAAAAGCGTTGTCGGGCACCGCCGATGATTGTGAAGTGGTGGTTTGTAACATTGCTGGAACGAATATGCTCATTCATCCTGATTGTTTCAATGGCACGAATGGTTCGGTGTCAGTTATGGTGGTAGGTGGCACAGCGCCTTACCAATATCTCTGGTCGAACGGAGCAACCACGGCTGAAATCAGCAACTTGAGCTCTGGCAATTACGCGGTCACGGTGACCGATGCACTGGACTGTGCATTTAATTTGACCACAACACTGCTAGACCCTTCCCCGATTTTTGCCTTCCCTTCCAGCATAGTGCAGCCGCAGCCAGGCCAAAGTGATGGGGCTGTTTTCGTTGAAATTTCAGGTGGATCTGGCCAATACAACAACGTTTGGCTACTCAATGGAGTGCCTTTTATAACTTCCGAAGACCTCACCAATGCCCCGGCGGGCAACTATACCTTGGTGATCACCGATGGCGGTGGCTGTACCGTTTCTTTCGATTTTACTTTGACAGAAACCGTTGGAAATCAGGAGGTTTCGACCGAATTTTTCACCGAAGTATTCCCTAACCCCGCCCACGAAAAGGCTTGGCTGGCCGTGGCTTCCCCCAAAGCGCAAGCGCTGCACCTCACGCTCCTGGATGCTACTGGCCGGGTACTCAGCACCTGGACGGTACGCGACGTGACGGAGCAGAATATACCGCTGGACTTAAAGCATTTGCCTGCGGGGAGTTATCAGTTGAGGATTAGGACGGAGAAGGAGGTGAGGGTGGAGACGGTGGTGGTGAAGTGAGGGTGAATGTCCAATGTCCTCCTTTTAATGTCCAATGTCCG
>Ga0209181_10006914_pt1 | contig 15731 bp, 11 predicted proteins | sample MAT05_FD_187208 | JGI IMG/M metagenome (GOLD analysis project Ga0209181, IMG submission 187208) | Freshwater microbial communities from Lake Fryxell liftoff mats and glacier meltwater in Antarctica - MAT-05 (SPAdes) (version 2) | ecosystem: Environmental > Aquatic > Freshwater > Ice > Liftoff... | reverse complement strand
ATAAATACCTTCCATCACCACACGGAACGCTTCAACGGCGTTATCTGCGGTGACTCCTGCCGCAAGCAACGCCGCACCCGTGTTTCTAGCTGCTTCAAGGATGTCAATACTTTCAAAGGGCGACCATGTGCCCTCAAGCACGATTCCAAAATCGGCTAAGGTCGAAGGACAGTCGTCTGTGTCCGTGGTTGAACTCATCGACGCAGATGGACAAACCAACGGCGGAAAATCAACAACCGGCAGCATCGCACAAGGCGAGTTCACATCGTTGTAATCCCCGGTCGCGTAATTAGCAGTGGGGTCACTCGTGAGCGGACTACCCGCATCCACATTATCGTTGATGTCTTCGGGGACAGACGGTGCCGACGCCCACCAATTCCCAGTAGCCACTGTGGGGGTTTCCCAAAAGTAGCTGTAAATCTGATCTGCGCTGCCGGTTGCCTGTCCATGATAGGCATAAAAACAGCGCGCCTAGCAAAAGTAGGCGCGCTGTTTTCATAACTTAGACTTGATCACTGCGCCGTTTGCAACGCCGCCGCCACCGCGATCAAGTCGGCGGCACAGGCACCGCGCTGTGCGAAATTGCTCTAATTTCAGTGAATCACGAATGTGCAAATTATCCATGAGTGGCTGTCATTTTAAGCCAACTTTACCCCAAAAACCTTCGATTCTTGCCACTTTCCGCATGGAGAAGGGCGGTTGAGCGCAGCGAAACGAGGCGAGGTTCTCAAATCCGTGATTCACTGAATTTAGGGTTGCTGATTAAGCGGGAACAACATTAGGGAGATCCCTCAAATACCTGAAGGAGGTTCAATGCACTTTGATCTCCGATAGGTGATCCAAGTGGTGAAACATCATCTGTGCCAATTGAAGAGATAACAGCGAGCGAAAGACCTGAGTTGTTCCATGCGCCAGCAAGAAGCGGTTGAATTTGGCGATCAACAAGTATTAGATTGGAACCAACATCCCATCGCTGTAAAGTTCCATCCGCCGCTATACTGACGACTTCATCGCTGTCATCAACAAAGTTGACATCACGAATCCATGTCTTTGATAATTGCGCATAACTTAACGCTATTGATCCCCGCGACTCTCCGCGCTCATAGCTAGGGCTGCCCGGATAGGATAAAATGGGTGTACTCGAGTCAATCGACCAAACATTGACTGCTCCGTTCATACTCCCCGACGCCAATATCTGGTTGTTGAGATTCCATTCCATAGTGGTCACGAAGATATTGCTATCATTTGGCGTTATAAACTGGATGACATTTGCCCACGTTTCAGTATTCCACACGTTGATACTCGAACTACCAGTGGCAAGATAGTCGCCATTACGGCTATAAGCTAAACTAGCGACACTTGTGGCAACTGACGCAACCTGCGTTCCAGTTTGGAGATCCCAGATAAAGAGTCCGTCTCCTCCATCTGGATCGGCACCTGACGCGATTTGTGCGCGTGTCGGCGACCACGCCAGTGCGGTTACAAACATTCCATTGCTATTTATGGTTCTAACGAGTTCCTGCGTGGTTAAATCGTAGATTTTAACCAATCCGTTTGAGAAACCCAATGCTATATACTGCTGGTCTGGACTCCAAGTAAACGCTGATATGGTTTGTATAGTGGCTTCTTCAAAAACAGAAGTCACCCTGCCCTGCAGATTTTGGATAGTTAACACCGTTCCTTGAATAATAGCTATTGATTGATTATCAGGACTCCAAGAAGGTGCAATGCGGAAAACTTCTGTTATTGATGTCGCCGAGTCCTGTGCAAAAACAAGGAACGACGAAAAAGTAAGGCAAATTCCGAAGAGGAAGATTTTCCAGAGATAACGGTTCATCGGGTTCTCCTACCAACTCAAATGAGAATTGAAAAAGCCTTGAATGATTGTGTGTATTTTAAAAAGCCTAGTATCACCCGACAAAGTAGCATCAGATGATCCCGGTAGGGTTGTGCCTACAGAAGCTGTACCATTTGCCCAACTACGATTTAAAAATCCATCACCTATCCAGTGTTCGGGGGTTGGAGTAGGAATCGACACACATGTGTTTACCGGAGGAAATAGTAAATCAGTAGAAACACGATAAACCCAATTCAGAAACATATCCGCCGAAGCTTCGAGAATTTCCTCATTTGTTTTGATGTTTTGAGCGAAGGTAGGATTCTGCTGAAATTGAGTGATGAGTGGTGCTATCGGCGCACCTGCACCATCTCGCTGGCTTGCAGCAGGTCCGCTTCCCCATCCACGCTCACCACGAGTCCAATCAGAACTACCTGACTGATCATCCATTACACGGCTCATTGAGCAATCCTCTAGTCGATAGAAGGTGTCTAGTCCAAATTCAATGCTGAGTCCTCCATTGATATCGTTACCGACAGGCGTTCCCGTTAAGAAATCGAATACGTGACCTAACTCATGTATGAGTGTATAGGAAGAAACTTCTCCGCCTGCTGCCCCTGTATAGTTATCCAGTAAGGAACCATTGCAAATGACTGCACGGGGACGTACTTGACCGGAAAATAATCCCTCTGGGAAAGCTTTGCAGTAACCTTGGTTTATATCCTCATAAGGGATATCTACATAACTGATGCCTTGAGAAGTGAATGAAATCCGAACATCGGGAGCAGCACTAACATAACTCAAATCTGTTGATGTGTTTACACGCACAACAAGAACAAGTCCCGGTGCTGTACCGGTGTTTGTTGTAAAAACTCTGTTAAAGGCATCTTCAACCTGGGTGGCGTTCGATGAGTAACGAAGCAATGCGTTGCCAACTTGCCTCAATCCATTATCAACTGCAAGCAGTTCACTTGGCACCCAAGCTTGGTTTCCATCCGTTGCTAAAACGACATTGAATGATGTAGCAGATGGCGTCAAGCTTGGTAACGGCGAACCTGTCGCAGTGGGCGTAGGAGTGGGCGTGTCAATATCAATTTGACAATCAGGGCTGGGGCAGCGCCGCATCCGCCCTATTCATCGCACTTTGCCCCTCTGGTGGGCAGATAGGCAGGGTCGGCGTCATCGTGGGTGTCGCGGTTGCTGTAGCTGTGGGGGTTGGCATACAGCGACGGATGTACACCGAGACCGCGCCTGCGTTGTCGGAGAAGCTACCGGGCACATCGTTCATCAGCAAGCGCAGCCGTCCGCTGGCATTCGCAATCCCTGTCACCCCGCTGCCGATGTTGAAGTAGCCACCGCCAAAGTTGCCGATCAGCGCCGCTAAGTTAGCTGCCGGCTGGACGGCGCTGGGGTTTGTCGCCCCGTACCCGTTCGGACCGACGATAAAGCCGCCGTTCTCGGTGCCGAAGTCCCACTGACCCTCCGCGCTGAAGCTGATCTCTTGCCCGCTCACGATGTCAATTCCCGTATCGAAACCCGGGAGTTCTGCGCGGGCAGGAATAGCGATGTTGACATCACCCACGCCCACTGGGGGAAACGTTCCCGTCGGCGTGGGTGTGGGGGTAGGGCTACACAGGTCGATAGTGACCGTTAGCGCACCTGAGTTATCCGTGTATCCACCGGGCACATCGTTCAGCAGCAAGTGCAGTCGTCCGCTGTCCGTCATGAACAGTGTGCGGCTGGTGCCGATGCTGAAGTAGCCGTTGCCGACGGTGCCAATGAGCATACTTAGATTCGCCGTCGCCGACACTGTCCCCGGATGCCTGAAGCCAGTACCTTGGGCAGAGGTCACATAGCCGCCATTGATGGTGCCGAAATCCCAGATCCCTGTCGCGCCGAAAACCACCTTTTGCCCGATGACAAGGTCGATACCCGTATCGAAACCCGGGGGTTCTGCGTTGGCGGCGGCAGAAACGGTGACCATACACGCGGAGCTGGCGGCGAACGCCAAGGGGGTAGCGAGATCAGGCACGCCCTGCAACAGGAGGTCAGGGGTCAGTTCAGCCGTCATCTCCGGCACGACTTCGGACGTCGCCATATTGTCAAGCGTCGGCGCGGGGAAGGGCGTTACGCTGGCAACCACCGTCGGAATCACTTGATCAGCAGGCTGATACGCGGTGAAGGCAGCGAATGCCACTTGATTTTGGGGCGGCATCGGTGTCACTAGGTCAGACAGCGGCGCGAACGACGCCGACAAGCCTACCTGCCCCGGCGGCAGTGGCGCGGGATCGATCGTCACCAGCGTGGGCACGCCATCCACCTCGACCCACAGCATGTCACCTGCCACGTTGAGCCGCACGGTATGCGGGACGGTAGCCACGAAATTCGGCAGGGTCGCCGCTGCAATCACCACTCCCGCACGGAGCAGCAAGATCTCCCCAATTGGAGTCAGCCGCGCTTCATAGGCAAATGTGCCACTGGAGCGGGCATACAGATGAGCGGTTCCGGCGCTCACATCAACGCCTGCTTCGACTGCCACATCCGCCACGATCACCCCCTGATAAAAGATGGGCGCGCTACTGTTGAACACCAGCAGTCGGCTTCTCCCGTCGGGCTGTGGGGCATAGCCCCATCCCGGACCGGTGAAGTTCCAGTCGTTAGGATTGGGTGCCGCGAATCCGTCGGTAAACACAGCATTCCAAAGGACGCTCGGCAGAATCATTGGCGTCGGGAATGGTGTGTAAATCGGTGGCGCAGAGGGAACGAGCGTCTCGGTGGCGAATGACAGTGTGGTCAGCGTCCCCTCAAGGAAACGCGAGTCCGTTTTTTCTTCGGTGGGCACAGCTGGAATATTATTTTTTACTAATATATGAGGGGGGTAATGTTAGCTGAGCAAGGGTTAGTGCGGGTGTTTCTTGGGTCACAGGTGGTTCTTGGGCAGTGACCGCCAGCGTAAGTATCAGGGTAAGAGCAACCACAAATGCTAAAAACCGGAATAACAAAGGACGACGTTTTCGATTCATGAATTCACCTTTGGCTGATTGTTAAGGGACTTACCTTATACAGAACCATGCCATCTTACCGTAGGATTAAGAGTAAGGCAAGTCATTCTTACTGGCGTAGGGCAAGAGTCAGGATCAAAAAACGCGCCAAGGGCACCCCCTCCCCTAGCGCGTTCATCAACCCTATCACCCTACTCGTTACCCCTTGAGCGGCATCTCGGGATTGCCGGGGTTGAAGTGCTTGAGCAGCACCAGCGGCTCGGTCTTGCTGCCGTTGGTGATCGTCACGCCCGCCGTCGCCGCCCCCGCCGTCACAAAGAATTCATCCTCGGTCATCTGTCCGAAGCGGATCATCGTCGGCGACGACACGGTATGATCCCCGATGTGACCGTATCCCTGCACGCAAATCGCGCCATACGCCGCTGGATCCGTCACCGTCACCGTCCGTCCGGGCAACACGGTCAAGCTTTTGGCGCTAAACCACTCGCTGCCATACACGATCCACGATTCAAAGAAGCCATCGACCGCTTCCGCCGAAGCAGTCGGGATCGGCGCACAGAAGAAGCGCTCCTTAAAATCAGGCGCGACGTTCGCCTCCCAGTCCAAAAGCGACAGCATATAATCGTAATCATAGGCTTTGTCGGGAGGCATATTGCTGACCAACAACGACCGATCCACGATCTGTTGATCGGCGATCAGCGACTGCCACATCGAAAAAATATCGCTGGCACGTTGTGGTTCATAGGTACACATCGTCCCCGGCGCGTGCAACAAACCCGGCGGCACATACCACCCGGTATCCAGTTGCAAACGGGACGCCTTCGACAAGGCGAGGATTTTGTTGTCGCCCTTCTCGAAGTTCTTCAAGCACTCCATAACTTGCTCTTGCGTGGTGCCGGGTTCCAAGCCAAAAAAAGTATAGGGGAAGGTATCGACCGCAAAATTATATTGTGACGGGTAGAAGTAGGCTTCCGGCTTACCGAGCTTGCCCACATCGGCGGCTTTCTCGTCATTGTGGTGGATGTGATGCGGCAAGGGGTACATATTGTCGAAGAATTTGCTGTACATCACCCAACCGCCATAGGCATCGATAGCGGCTTGCCCCAAAAGTTCGATCCCCATTTCTTTGATGGCTTCCGCCAGCGTCACCTTCAATTTATCGCTGACATAGATGTAGCTCATGCCCTCATCGTGTGGGGTCAACGGACCGTTTTCCGCCTTGATCGTGCTAGAGAACCAACGTTCATCGATCCCGCCGCGATTGCCCCCCAGCGCATACAAATCATCCGTGTGCAGCCGTAAGCGTCGCCCCGGCACGCAAAAAGAACGTGGCACCCAAGTGGGCATCAACCGAAAAATACCCCCGCCTGATTCCAACGCTTGTTCCACATAAGACCGATTAGACATCCGTATCATCCTTTTGGGTATGGTTTATGATGAAAGATAAAGACAAAAAATTAAACAGGAAAACGCACCGGCACGATGATATTCACAACTTTGCGACGGTGCGCCCTCCTGTTCAGTCTTTCGTTTTTATTCTAGCTGACCCATAAAAATCCGTCCGCCTCGGCATCACAACCGACACAGGGGCGGGCGGATAAAACCAACAGGGCGTTTAGCCGCCCACTTCACTGATACGTTCAGCCATATTGATGCTGGTGGCATCCAAAACAATGGGCGTCAACAGCACCGGATTGGCGATGTCATAGGCACAGCCACGCGCTTCCAAAACGGCGGCGCGCAAGGCAGTACGAATTTGACCGCCGGGGAACTGCTCGACAGTGGCGTCCATGCCGCCATTGATGATGCTGCCCAAGGCTTCGGGCAAGGCATCAAAACCAGCGATCTTGATGGTGTCGCCCATGCCCAGTGCATTGATGGCTTCCAATGCACCCAACGCCATATCGTCGTTGGCGGCGATGATGACATCAGGCGGGGTTTCCAAACCGGACAAGCCAGCTTCGGTCACGCTCAAGCCTTCATCACGGCGGAAGTTGGCGGTTTGTTCAAACACGATTTCGTAGGTGGGACCCGCCGCTTCAATGGTCGCGAAGAATCCTGCCTTACGGTCGATGGCAGGACCCGAACCGGGTTGCCCTTCCAGATAGAAAATGCGCGCGCCCTCTGGATAGTTGGCGATCACCCATTCGGCTTGCGCCTGCCCACCGAGGACGTTATCCGCGCCGACATGATTCAAAATGCCCTCGACACCTTCGACGCGACGATCCACCGTCACGACGATCAAGCCCGCTTCCACAGCCTGCACCAGCGCCGGCGACATGGCAGCGACATCAAGCGGGCTGATCACGAGCGCTTGCGCGCCCTGAACAATCGCAGCTTCGACATCGGCGGTCTGCTTGGGCACACTGCTTTGACCATCAGTTTCAATATAGGTGACGTTGCCAATGCTGGCGGCTTCGTCACGTCCTTGCGCCTGCATATGAACGAAGAAGGGGAATGCCAAATCGGGCATCGAGCCGACAATGGTCAGCGGGGCGTCATTGTCGCAAGCGGCGAGCGCATCGCCCAACAACACACCGGGGAGATCCATCGCGGTCGTCATCATGCCGGGGACTTCGCCGATACGTTCGGCATCCATCAAGTTCATGCCGTCGATCACGACTGGGGTCAACAAGATCACCGTGTTTTCGGGCATGATCCCGTTGGCAGCGTTCACAGCGATTTGTAGAGCAGTACGCCCTTGTTCGCCGGGGGTTTGTTCGACAGTGGCGTCAATGCCCCCGTTAGCGATGCTTTCCAACGCTTCGGGCAGGGCGTCAAAACCAATGATCTTGATCGCGTCGCCCAAGTCTAAACCGTTGATGGCTTCCAACGCACCCAGCGCCATATCGTCATTGGCGGCGACAATCACATCCGGCGGGGCATCCAAACCGGACAAGCCGGCTTCGGTCACGCTCAAACCTTCGTCACGGCGGAAGTTGGCGGTTTGTTCAAACACGATCTCATAGCTGGCACCTGCTGCTTCAATGGTGGCGAAGAAACCGGCTTTGCGGTCAATCGCCGGGCTGGAGCCGGGTTGTCCTTCCAGATAGAAAATGCGCGCGCCTTCGGGATATTGGGCGATCACCCATTCCGCTTGCGCTTGCCCACCGATGACGTTATCGGCACCGACATGGGCGACGACTTCGACGCCATCGACGCGGCGATCCACCGTCACGACCGGAATGCCAGCATCAACGGCTTGTTGCAACGCCGGAGCCATTGCTGCGGCATCCAAGGGGCTGATCACGATGGCGGCGACGCCTTGCACAATCGCCGCTTCGACATCGGCGGTCTGCTTGGGCACACTACTTTGCCCATCAGACTCGACCAAGTTCACGCCCAGCAAAGCCGCTTCATCACGAATCTGCGCCTGCATGTGGACGAAGAAGGGGAACGCCAAATCGGGCATCGAGCTGGCGACCGTTGGCGTATCTTGAGCGGCGGCTGGCAACGACAATGCCAACAACGCCACCACGATAGAGATTAAAAGGACACGAAACTTACGCATAGAAATTTCTCCTCATGAAAAGTCCTCAACGCCCTGTGTAGGGACGCCTTTCAGCACGTCGGTCGATCTGATTCTCCCGACGGGCTGAAGCGCGCTCCTACCTACGCGCAACACGATCCCACTAGCGTTTCTGCCGCGATTTGATAAATTGATCGAATGCCACCGCCAACACAATGATGATGCCGATCACGATCTGCTGCACATAGGACGACACATTGTTCAGCACCAAACCGTTGTTCAGCACCCCGATCAAGACCGAACCGACGACCGTCCCCAACACACTGCCGCGTCCGCCAAACAAACTGGTGCCGCCGATCACGACCGACGCGATCACGGTCAACTCATAGCCCGCCCCGGCGACCGCCTCGGACGAGTTCAAGCGGGATGACAAGATAAACCCACCCAACCCCGCGAAGAACCCGACGATCACATACACGCTCAACGTCAAGCGGCGCACGTTCAAGCCCGACAAGCGCGCCGCTTCGGGGTTACCGCCAATGGCGTAGACATGGCGTCCATAACGGGTATAGCGCAAAATAATATGCGCCAAAATCGCGAACAAAATGAACAAGATGACCGGCACCGGCACATCACCAAACACCTTGCCCTGCCCCCAAAAGTTGTAGGCTTCATCAAAAGTGCTGATCGGTCCGCCGTTCGAGTATTGCAACGCCGCCCCGCGAAACACCGACAAACCACCGAGCGTGACCACAAACGCCGGCACGCCCAATCGTGTGATCGCTGTGCCTTGCAACAACCCGCCTAAAATGCCGATGCTGATGGCAATCGTGGCGGCAAGCGCGACATTGCCCCCTAGTGCCGAAATATCCAGCCCGGTGATGCGCGTGAAGAACTGCCCGCCTTTATAGACATCGGCACAGATCAGCGCCGACACTGCCAGTAGCGACCCCACCGAGAGATCGATACCCGCCGTCAAAATCACGAAGGTCATGCCGATGGCGATCAGCCCAGTAATCGAAACTTGGCGCAGCACGTTCCAAATGTTCAAGGGCAGCAAGAAACGCGGATTGAGGCTATAAAAAATAAGCACCAGCACGACCAAGAAGATCACAGGTGCGAACTGCCCCAGTAAACGAACAGGATCAATACGATTGTTGTTCAAGAAAGAGTCTCCATGATAAATTTTTGAGAATGCCGGATCACGCTGTCACCATCGCCAGCGCCATCGCCCCCATGAGGCGTTCTTCGGTGATTTCGGCGCGGGTGAATTGCCCCGTCAGACGCCCTTCACGAATCGTGATCACACGGTCGCTCATCGCTATGATCTCTGGCAATTCCGACGAGATCATTACAATCGCGATGCCCCGACTGGCAAGTTCGTCCAATAGTTGATGCACTTCCGCCTTTGCCGCCACGTCAATGCCGCGCGTCGGCTCATCGACGATCAAGAGTTTCGGTTCCATCGCCAACCAACGGGCGATCACGACTTTTTGCTGATTGCCGCCGCTTAGGTTGCCGATGGTTTGTTCGGGGCTAAACATGCGGATGTTCAACGCTTGTCGGTAGCGTTCCACCAGCGCGCGCTCGGCGTCAAAACGCACAAAATTGAGCCAACGCACCATTTTACCCAGCGCTGTGATCGTCAAATTTTCGCGCGTTGCCAGTGATAAAAAGAGCGCCTGTTGTTTCCGGTCTTCGGGCACCAGCCCGATCCCTAATTGAATCGCATCCAAGGGCGAGTGAATCGTCACGGGTTGCCCCATAAATTCGACCGTCCCGCCGATGAACTTATCCGCGCCAAAGACCGCCCGCGCGATCTCGGTGCGTCCCGCCCCCACCAAGCCAGCGATCCCCAAAATTTCGCCCCGCCGCACCTCAAAGCTGACATCGTGTAATGCCGTCGCGGTCAAATGATTGATGTTCTTCGCCGTCGTCAAGCCGTTGACACGCATCACGACTTCATCGGTAGCATAGGCGGTGGTGCGCTTGAATAAATCGCTCGCACTGCGCCCCACCATCATCTGGATGATGCCATCAATCGTGATGTCCTCAACGGCTGCCCCGCCCGCGTTTTGTCCATCCCGCAACACGGTCAGGCGGTCACACAGGTGGATCACTTCTTCTAAATGGTGGGTGATGAAGATGATACTGATGCCCTTCGCTTTCAGGTCACGGCAGATGCCCAACAACTGCTGGACTTCGCTTTCGCTGAGCGCACTAGTCGGCTCGTCCATCACGATCAGCTTCGATTGCATCGACAGCGCCCGCGCGATTTCAACCATTTGCTGCTCCGCCACGCTAAGCGCGCTGACGGGCGTCATCGGATCAATATCGATATTCAGGCTCTGCAAAATAGCCCGCGTTTGTTCGCGCAACTTGCCCCAACTCATGAACGCGCCCCCCGCCATGCCCGGTTCGCGCCCGATGAACACGTTTTCGGCGATGGTCAAGCTGGGAACGAGGGTGAATTCTTGATAGATGGTGACGATTCCCATCTGTTGGGCGTGATGCGGGCTGGCAATCGTGACCGCCGCGCCGTCATACAGGATATCGCCCGCGTCGGGAGAGTACACGCCCGACAAAATCTTCATGAGCGTGGATTTGCCCGCCCCGTTTTCGCCGAGTAACCCATGAATTTCGCCCCGCCCGACGGTGAAGGTCACATCGGACAACGCCTTCACGCCCGGAAACGATTTGCTGATGCCGCGCATTGCCAACATTGGGGTGCCGTTCGACTGACTCATAACGCATCCTTTCGCGGCGCGGCGGTCGATTCGCGCACGATAAGTTCGGGTTGAAGGATCACCTGTTGGGCGTCCAGCGGGTGATCGTGAATCAACTGCAACAGCATGGTCATGCCCGCCTCCGCAAGCGCATCCAACGGTTGGGCGACGGTCGTCAAGCCGATGCTCAAATAGCGGCAAAAGGGGATATTGTCCACCCCAACGATGCTGACATCTTCGGGCACGCGGATGCCCCGTTCGCTGAAGGCGCGCATCGCCCCGATTGCCATCAAGTCATTGCTGGCAAAGACCGCCGTCGGCAAGGGCGTCCCCGCCGCCACCATGTTGAGAATGCCGAGATAGCCCCCCTCTAAGTCAAAGTCACTGCCCGTCGGGATCAGCCGCCCCTGCCCCCCCATCGCCTCCACATATGCCTGAGCGCGCGCCTCGACGACGGTGATATCACGCGGGGCGACCAGATGGGCGATGTGGGTATGCCCCAAGGCGCGTAAGTGGGCGATTGCCAGCAGCACAATTTGGCGGTTGTCGATGGTACACGCCGCCCCGTGATAATCGGACGCCACGCGATCCAGCGCCACCGTCGGCATGTTGAGTGACGCCAATAATTTACTCGCACGCTCGGACGGCGTGGTCTGCACGATCAACAGCCCATCCACCCAGCGCGCTGCCACTTGTTCAAGGGCGCGGGCTTCTTGCTCTGGCGATTCGTTGCTGTTGATGACAAAGACGTTGTAGCCGTGTTGTTGGGCGACTTGTTCGACGGTTTCGACCATGACGGCAAAATACAGGCTGGCGAGATCGGGCACGATCAAGCCGATCACTTGGGTGCGCCCGGTGCGCAACCCTTGAGCGATGGAATGGGGAGAATACCCCAATTCGAGGATGGATTGTTCGACGCGGCGGCGGGTATCGGCAGCAATAAATTGCCATCCGCGCACGACATTGCTGACCGTCGTCACGGACACCTGGGCATGGCTGGCGACATCGCGTAAAGTCACTCTTCGTGCCATAAAACAAACTTTTCCATGGTGCAAAATTTATAGGATTAAAAACGTGTGTAACGTTTCATATGCCTATCAGGATAACGTGCCTTTGGGCTTTCGTCAAGCGGATCGGGTGGGCACAACGCACAAGACGATTAAAAGCAGGGATTGGGGGTTGGGGGGGGGAATGAGCAAAAGAAATGAGCGCCCCGCAACAGGATGCGTCGTAGGGTGCGGACTAGGCGCATGGGGAGCGTTTACTGACTATTGACGGTTGCGCGCCGTATGTCCGCCCGTTTGCTACCAATGATCATTTATTACTGACCATTCTCCAGCCTGAGCAGTTAGGTATTTGCACCACGCCGGTACACATGGTTATAATCTGCGGCGTTAACCGTCGAAGCCTTGTGAATTGACTGCCATGAAAAAATTGTTCCTGTCTTACCGTCGGAGTGACAGCGAAGCGCTGACCAACCGGATACATGCTGTGTTAGAGGCAGAATTCGGCGTGGGCAATGTGTTGCAAAATGTCATGAATGCTGTCAATACTGGCGCTTCTTCCGTTGTGGCTCTGCTGGCGGTGATCGTCCCGATGCTGTTTGCGGTGGTGTTCGTGATTCAGCCACCTTCAATCCAGACTCCAGTCGCCCTTGCGCAAGCGACGAGTGCTGCCGCTGTGACCCTAACGGCAATGCCAACACCGACCCTCAGCCCCTTAGAAGTGGCTGCCATCCCAGTTTCTCGAAATGCCGACTGGACGCCCATCACGCAAGAATTTAATGGCGTGACGATGGTCTTGGTGCCGGCGGGTCGTTTTGAGATGGGCAGCACCGCCGCGCAAATTGATGCGGCGTTTGCGATCTGCCAACAGGCGGCGGACAACAATGCCACTTGTGAACGGAACTGGGTTGAAGATGAGTTGATCCCAGCGCAAGGGGGAAACAATCAAACGATTCGCCCATTTTGGCTAGATGAGACCGAAGTGACGCGCGCGCACTATGCCGCTTGTGTGGCGGCGGGGCAGTGCGAAGATACACTTGCTTCTGACTATTCGACGACGGATGAACAACCGATCAATAATGTGACATGGTTTCAAGCGACGGCATACTGTACATGGCGGGATGGACGCTTGCCCACGGAAGCCGAATGGGAATATGCCGCGCGCGGACCCGATGAATGGATATTTCCATGGGGCAATAGCTTCGACGGCACCCGCGCCAATCACTGTGATGGCAATTGTGGAGCGGCGTCGTGGGCGTCGGGTTTTAACTATGTCAATGAAGAAAATGATGATGGCTATGTCGTGACTGCGCCAGTGGGCAGTTATCCATTGGGAGCATCGTGGGTGGGCGCGTTGGATATGAGTGGCAATGTTTGGGAGTGGACAAGTTCGCTATATCAACCGTATCCTTACGATGGACAAGAGGGTCGCGAAGAATTTGCTAATAGAACAGATGCGCGTGTCCTGCGTGGTAGTTCGTACTACAGTACATCGGGTAACTTGCGCGCCGCCGATCGAGGCGACGGGACGCCCGATAGCGTGAACCACGGTTTCGGGTTTCGTTGTGTCCGCTCTCAATAGTTCTGATCTCTGATTCTTTGTGGGTCAATGGGCGGATATTCGGCGCGGAGATGAATCAGGTTGGCAACGTTCGACAAGCGCCTAATCCGCCTCTACATTTACGTTGTTGGGACCTGCGGGGTATGCGACGCATAAAAACAGCCGATTCCCGCCCTTGATCGGTTCCCGCAACGGGCGAAAACACTCACCCGACCGTCACATCTGCTTCTTCGGCATCGCTCGTTTGAATCACCGTCTGGATCGCCTCGATCAGCGCGGACAGCCGCACATGATTGACGGGTTCGTGAGTCTTCACCGTGTGCTTGCGGGTGGGGGTCTCAATGCTGATCGTGTAGTGGCGGCAATCCATCCCGCACGGTTGCGCTCCGCCCACGGTGGCGGGTAGCTCAAAGAAGTCCGCCGACCGGATCAGCCGGCGCAGTCGATCCGCAGTGGTATGCGGTAGCTTTGCCGTGTCGATGATCTTGGTGATGTTCAAGCCCGGCAAATAGGCGAACCCACCCTCGTATTTGAACCGAATGATCATGATTGCCTCCCTTTAACCCCTAAATCTTAACCCCTGACTCTCTACCAGCTCTCCACCAACACACCCACTTGGGACCATGCCTCATGGACGATTTTCACGGCGTCGCTGTCGGCACCATACAAGGCGACCGCGTTTTGCAGCGTCAGACGGGCAAAGCGCTTAAAGCCGTAATGGGGGCGCAGGTTTTTATCTTGTAATGTATGATACCATATCTTTCCCGCTTGTTCCCACGCAAATCCGCCAAAACCGGTCGCGGCGAGATAAAAAGCGCGGTTGGGGATGCCTGAATTGATATGCACGCCGCCGCTGTCGAGGGTGGTACGTTTATAATCGTCCATGTGCCCCGGTTGCGGGTCTTTGCCCAGTTTGGGATCGTCAAAGGCGGTGCCGGGCGCACGCATCGAGCGCAAGCCGACCCCCTGCACTTGATCCGTCAATAAGTCTGCGCCGATCAGCCAATCGCTTTGCGCCGCTGTCTGCCCGTGTGCCCACTGTTTGAGCAGCATCCCCATGACATCACAGATCGATTCATGGACGGCACCCGCTTGTAGGGTATATTGGAGATGGGCGGTGTACTGCACGATGCCATGCGTCAACTCGTGCCCGATGATTTCGAGACACCCCGTAAAACTGTTGAAAAGCTGCCCGTCGCCATCGCCAAAGACCATTTGCTCGCCATTCCAGAAGGCATTGTTGTAGGCGCTGCTGTAATGCACGGTCGCCATCAGGGGCATATCGTGATCATCGACCGAATAGCGCCCGAAGACCTCGCGAAAAAAGCGATAGGCACTGCCCAATCCGTCGAAGGCTTCGTTGACCGCCGTATCCTCATGGGGGGCACTGTTTTCGGTACGGACGCGCTTACCGGGTAGTTTGCGGCGCGCGCGGGGCTGAAAAACATAAATCGTGCGCCGCAACCCCTCGCGCCTAGCGCTCGAAGGCTGGGGCGCTACCATTTCGGTGTCGTGGGCGTGCGCCATAAATTCCATACGGGCGGCGCGCATCTGGCGATCCACCGTCAGCGTGCGTTTGGCGCTACGGGCTTCTAGCAAATCGCCATAGCGGGCGATGTGTTTGAGCATAAAAGGGGGCAAGATCGGGTAAAAGGCGCGTTGTTGGGTGTGGGCAGGTGCGGTTGTGGACATGGGCGATCAATTCTGATGATGGGTGATTTGTTAAAGGTGATAATGTACACTGATTATAATGGCATTAGCGGTTATGGGAGTATTGAATTATGAAAGTCGGAATTGTCGGAAGTGGCTTTGTCGGGGCGACTGCCGCCTACGCGATGGTCATGAATGGGGTGGGGCGCGAGATCGTCTTGGTCGATGTGAACCACAAGCGCGCTGTTGCCGAGGCGGATGATATTTTTCACGCGGTGCCCTTCTCACACCCGTTGGATGTTCACGCCGGGGAGTATGCCGATTTGCACGGGTGCCGTGTGGTGATCATGGCGGCGGGTGTCAACCAAAAGCCGGGCGAGACGCGCTTGCAACTGCTGGAACGGAATAGCGCCGTGTTTCACGAAGTCATCCCGCAGATCGTCGCCCATGCCCTCGATGCCGTGATCGTGGTGGCGACCAAT
>Ga0209181_10006913_pt1 | contig 15736 bp, 15 predicted proteins | sample MAT05_FD_187208 | JGI IMG/M metagenome (GOLD analysis project Ga0209181, IMG submission 187208) | Freshwater microbial communities from Lake Fryxell liftoff mats and glacier meltwater in Antarctica - MAT-05 (SPAdes) (version 2) | ecosystem: Environmental > Aquatic > Freshwater > Ice > Liftoff... | reverse complement strand
TGGCGCGGCTGCACCGGGCGGGCGAGACTGTCGCCTCGGTCCCAAGCTCCTGCTTGGGACCGCACTTGTCTTCGAAGCTCCGCTTCGCGAGCGCTCCGACTCGCCGACCCTGCCCTGCTCGCCGGGAACGCCCACGCCTCGCGGCCGCGACGAAGCAGGAGCTTCAAAGACAAGGGCGTGCCGAAGCAGGAGCTTCGGCACGAGGGGGAAAGTGGAATCCGCAATGGGCGCCCCCACGGGCCGGCCCGACTAACTCCTCCGCCTCGCCAGCGCGCCTCCCCTCTTCCGGGCTTGTTCAACCAGGGTTGCTTGCCGGCTGCGCGGCAAAGCAACCTTCGGGGTTAGGCGACGTTGGTTCGGATTGTTGCACGGGCGAATAGTAGTCCTGACGCAATGCCGAAAATGCCGAATAGAATGGGAAACGGAGGCGACCAGCCACCGAAGATAAGCCACATGACAACGCACAGAATGACGCTAGAAACGAATCCGACGGCGATACTGACGACATAATGCAGGAGGGTGTCGCGTCGTCCGCGACGGGTTGCGAGGTAAATAATGCCGCAAAGCAGAGACGATGCGCCGACATAGGCAATGAGCTGAAAGAGTGTGTCGTCATACCGTGCGACTCGCCTGATGAACGTTTCTGAAGGCATGTTCGCTGGAAGGTCCGTGAACGAATCGCGAAAGGTCTGATACGACGGAGTGTTGGGTGGTGCCCAGAGCGGCGACAGCGGGAGCGGAATAATGCGGGTGTGCGTGCCGCCAAAGCGTGAATCGACGTGATGCGCCTCCCAAGAGCCGCAGGAAACGGCGAGGAGAAATGACGCAGCAAGCAATGCATAGAATAGATTCCGAAGATTACGCATGACGCGCGGAGTCGCCTAACTCTGTTTCGCCACACTAATGTGTGGATATCCGGATAAGGTGAGAAAAAGGTGGTGAATTACGGAATTAAACCACACCCATGCGGGCATGGAATCGGTTCGTCGTGCAAGCAAAACGCCGCATCCCAAGCCTTGGGTCCGGCGCATGGCCGCGCGCCGCGGCCTGCATCCGCCGGAGAAGACGCTGGATTGGTGGAGCGTGCATCTGGAACGTTTTTTGAATTTCTGTCGGAAGCTGGGGCCGCTGGCGAGCGAGATTCCACAGGTGGCGGCCCGGCAGAGAGGGGCGGAAAGTGGCGAGGGACGGTCAGCCGTCAACAAGCCCTTCCCGAAGTCGCCAGGAAGCGCGCCACCGAAACGGCATTTTGGGGCTTTTTGGAGCGTTCTTGCGGGTGCTCTACAGAGTAACGCGACGCGATCCCGGCGGGACCGCCGGGGCCGCCGTTTGCGCAGGCGGTGGTGGATGGGGTGGCGACGGTGAATCCCGGCCAGCCCGCGGAGGTGCTCGTCTCCTTCGATGGCACGAATGTGCATTTTTCCTTTGCCATCCCGCAGGGCGAGGGGGGTGCCACCGGGGCCACGGGCGGGACGGGTAGCGATGGCGGGCCAGGTCCGCAGGGGCCGCCCTTTGCGCAGGCGGTGGTGGATGCCACGGAGACGCTGGCGCCCGGCACGCCCGCGGCGGTGAGCGTGAGCTTCGATGGCAGCCTGGTGCATTTCACCTTTGGCATCCCGCGCGGCGCCGATGGCGCGCCCGGAGTGGACGGCGCGCCCGGCGAAGTGAGCGCGGCGCAGCTCGCCAGCGCGATCGATGGCACGAGCGCCACGACCGATGCGGTGGGCACGCTGGATACGCCCTTTTCCGATCCGGACGACGAGGCGCTGCGGCAGAAGCTCAATGAACTGATCCTCGCGGCGCGGCGCTCGCCGTAGAAAAGGCCGGAGCGGCGCGGGAATAGGGAGAGGGGTCAGGTCGTGCATGGCGACATTTCCTGCAGCTTTCGGGAGGGTTGAAGGCGCGGAAAGTCGGGGAGGCAATCGTCAGCCGGCAAAAAGGACGAGCGCGAAGTCGTCAGGCTGCCTGATGGCCGAGGTCGGCGCTCGCGCCACGGAATAAGCCCAGTCCAGCTCGTTTAACCCTTTGCCGGGGAAACTCACCTCGCCCCGCCAGCCGCACCCGCGGCGGGTGGGGCGATTTGTATGACGGAAAGGGTGCTGGTTCGCTGCTCGATCTGCACGGGCGAGCTACGGGAAATCTCCAGGATCAAAAGATAGTTTCCCCGAGCGCCTGGGGCGCAGGATCTGCGTCTTGTCGTGAGCGCAAAAGGCCAGGTCGCGTGGCGTCTCCGAGGCGTCGAGCCCGACCCGCGACTTGAACCACTGGCGATCTTCATCGATCAGCGAAATGAGCGCGATCGGCACGCCACAGATCGACGCGGCGAGGCGGCTCAGATCGTCGAAATCCTGCTCTGGTGGGGTGTCGAGAATCTGCAACTCCCGGAGCACGGCGAGGCGGGCCGTTTCATCGGGCAGAATGGGGTAGGGGCAAAGGCTGGCCTCGAGCATGGCCAGCGGCAGCGCTAGCAGAGGGGATGCCAGCCGCCAAACGCGGTCTCGCGCGGCCCTTGCGGCGCGCACTGGACAAGCGCCCGCCGCCCGTCGACAAACGAACTGCCCGCATGCGCATCACGCTTTTTGTCCCCTGTTTCATCGACTCGCTCTATCCGCACGTCGCGATCTCGATGGTGCAAATCTTCGAGCGCCTCGGCCACGAGGTCGTGTATCCGGAAAACCAGACGTGCTGCGGGCAGCCGCCGTTTAACTCGGGCTTTTGGGACGAAGCACGCGTGGTCGCGGCGAAGCAGATCGCGGTCTTTCAGGACGCCGAGGTGGTGGTGAGCGGGAGCGGTTCGTGCGGGGCGATGTTCAAGGTGTTTTACCCGGAGCTCTTCAAGGACACGCCGCAGATCGACGCGGCGAAGGCGCTGGCAGCGAAGACGTTCGAGTTTTCGGAGTTCCTCGTGAACCAGCTCGGCGTGAAGGACGTGGGCGCGAAGTACGAGGGCCGGGTGACTTTCCACGATGGCTGCCACGGCCTGCGCGAGCTCGGCACCAAGGCCGCCCCACGCGAGCTGCTCCGCCACGTCAAAGGCCTGGAGCTGGTGGAAATGGGCGAGGCGGAATCATGCTGCGGCTTCGGCGGAATGTTCGCGGTGAAGTACCCGCAAATCTCCACCGCGATGGCCGAGGTGAAGTGCAACTCGATCCTCGAAGCCGACGTGGAAACCGTGGTCAGCAACGACTCGAGCTGCCTGATGCAGATCGCCGGCTACCTGAATCGCAACAGCCCGCGCAACATCCGCAGCCTGCACCTCGCCGAAGTGCTCGCGCAAACCGGAGCGTGAAGCTACTTTCCCCGCCATAATGACCGCACGATCCGCCCATTTCATCACCGAGGAGGAGTATCTCGCGATGGAGGAACTCGCCGAGGAAAAGCATGAGTATTGCGACGGGCGCATCCATGCGATGGCGGGAGCGCGGGATGAGCATGAGCTGGTGGCAGGAAACTTCTTTGCGGAACTCCTGCGCGGTGTTCGCGGTTCCGGCTGCCGGGCTTACAAATCGGACATGAAGGTGCGCGCGACGGCGGCTTTCCGGGACAAGGTGTTCTTCTATTACCCGGATGTCTTCGTCGCCTGCGGGCCGGTCGAGGCCCGCACCGCCTATCGCGACGATCCCAAATTGATCGTCGAGGTGCTTTCCGAGGATTGGAAAAAGGATCTCGCGGAGAAGCTGACCATCTATCGCAACATCCCGGCGCTCGAGGAATACGTGGTCGCCGATCCGGCGGCGGAAGCGCCAGAGGTTTTCATCTACCGCCGCGCGGATGGCTGGGAGCCGCCGGAAGTGGTCACCGGGATGAGCGCGGAGTTCACGCTCCGCAGCGTGGGGCTCACGCTGAAAGTGGCCGACCTCTTCGCGGTCTGACCCGCCACTTTTTTAACATGCCGACCGCCACCGCCGAGCGCACCTTTCACCGCGACGCCGACCGCACGACGGCGGATGAACCGCGCCGCGCGGCCGTGCGCAAGGCGCTGGGTAATTACAAGGTCGCGCGCGGTAACACGGAGCGGACCTTCACCGACTGGCAGCACGCGCGCGATGCGGCGGCGGAGATCAAGTACGAGGGCGTCAATCACCTCGATAAATACCTGCGGGAGTTTGAGGAAAAATTCACGGCGCGCGGCGGCAAGGTTTTCTGGGCGAGTAATAGCCAGCAGGCGCGTGACTACATCCTCGGCCTGGCGCGGGAGCGTGGGGTGAAGTCGATCGTCAAATCGAAGGCGATGACCAGCGAGGAAATCCACCTCAACGACGCGTTGGAAAAGGAAGGTTACGCCGTGGTCGAGAGCGATCTCGGGGAATTCATCCAGCAGCTCCTGCACGAGCCGCCGTATCACTTCGTCTTTCCGTGCATGCACTTGAAGCGCGAGGAAATCAGCGCGCTCTTCGAGCGCGAACTCGGCTCGGCGAAGACGGATTCGCCCGAGGAGTTGACGATGATCGCGCGGCGGTTCATGCGCCGGCATTACATCGAGGCGGACATGGGCATCTCCGGCGGCAACTTCATCGTGGCCGAGACCGGCATGATCTCGATCACCGAAAACGAGGGCAACGCGCGGCTCACCACCGCGATGCCGAAGATCCACGTCGCGCTCGTGGGCATCGAGAAAATGGTGCCGAAGCTCGCGGACCTCGCGCTGCTCCTGCCGATGCTCGCCACTGCCGGCACGGGGCAGCATCTCACCTGTTACAACTCGATGTACGGCGGCCCGCGCCTGCCCGGCGAGATCGACGGACCGGAGGAGTTCCACGTCGTGCTGCTCGACAACCACCGCACCCGCCTCCTCGCCGATCCCGAGCAGCGCGACGCGCTCCACTGCATTCGCTGCGGCGCGTGCCTGAACGTCTGCCCCATTTTCAAAAACATCGGCGGCCACGCCTACGGCACGACTTATCAGGGCCCGATCGGCTCCGTGATCACGCCGCACTTCAAAGGCCTGCAGGATTGGAAACACCTCAGCGGCGCGTCGTCACTCTGCGGCGCCTGCACCGAGGCCTGCCCGGTGAAAATCGACATCCATCACCACCTCCTGCACAACCGCCGCAACGCCGTGGCGCAGCACAAAGTCTGGTGGGAACGCATCATCTGGTTCGGCTTTGTGGAGCTGATGAAGCGCCCGTGGGCCTACCGCCTCGCCACCCGCTTCGCGCCGATCGGCCAGTGGTTCCATCCGTTCCTCCAAGCCAGCGGCCTCGATCCGCTGGCCTCGTGGACGGACACGCGCGAGTTTCCGCAGGCGGCGACCACGAGCTTCGGCGACTACTGGCGCCAGCGGAAAGCGGGGCGGAAATGAAACCGCAAAGACGCAGAGGCGCAGAGGTGAGTAGAAAATACTGCGGCGAATCTCGGAAAAACACTTTCGGACCTCTGCTCTGCGCCTCCGCGCCTCAGCGGTTTTCTTCTCCGGAGGTGCCAGAGTGAACGGCGACCGCGAAGCCGTTCTCGCCCGCGTGACCGAGGCGCTGCAAGTCCCCGCGCCGCGCCATCACGAGGCCATGACCCGGCCCGGCACGCACAGCGTCACCGCGCCCTTCCGCGAGTGGCTGCCGCCCGTCGGGGAATCACCGGCGACGCGCATCGAAATGTTCACGCGGCTTTCCGAAGTCCTGCGCACCGAATTCAAGCGCGTGGCCAGCGCGAAAGCCGCCGCGCATCACATCGCACAACTCGCCGAGGAAAACGGCTGGAAGACGCTCGCCCTCCACGCCGGCACGCTCAATGACGCCATCGCCGCCGAGCTGCCGCCGACACTTTCACTCCTCCGCATCGAATCCGGCTACGACCGCGACGCCCTCGAAGCCGCGGACGCCGGCCTGACCGAATGCGAGACGCTCGTCGCGCAGACCGGCAGCGCCTGCGTCACCGCGCTCAGCTCCGGCGGCCGCACGCTCAGCGTCCTGCCGCCGCATCACCTCATCGTCGCCCGCGAAGAACAACTCGTCGCCGACCTCGCCGAAGCCTACCAGCGCCTCGCCGCGAAGTACGCCACGAACTACCCGAGCTTCATCGGCTTCATCAGCGGCCCGAGCCGCACTGGCGATATCGAACGCATCCTCGTCCTCGGCGCCCACGGCCCGAAGAAGCTGACCATCCTGCTGCTCCCGTAGCAGCCCGTCGTGCAGCGCGGCGGCCAGGACGACCGGTTGCTTTTCGGCGGCTACGGCGACAGCCGCTCCACCAGCCACAACCCATCGTCTGCCTGCCGCGTGTAGCGCAGGCGATCGTGGAGGCGGCTGCGGCGACCTTGCCAGAATTCGATCGTCGCCGGCCGCAGCAAGTAGCCGCCCCAGAAATCCGGGAGCGGCACTTCGACGCCCTCAAACTTTTCCGCTGCCGCGCGAAAGCGCTCCTCCAAAAACTCGCGCCCGGTGACGACGCTGCTCTGCTCCGACGCCCAAGCCCCGAGCTGGCTCGTGACCGGACGCGCGTGGAAGTAGGCATCGCTTTCCTCCCGCGACACCTTGGTCACCGTGCCACTGATATTCACCTGCCGCTCCAGCGCGCCCCACCAAAAGGTCAGCGCGGCGCGTGGATTGGCGTCGAGATGATGGCCCTTGGCGCCAGCGTAGTTCGTGAAAAAGACGAAGCCGCGCGGATCGCAGATCTTCAGCAAAACGGTGCGCGACCACGGCTGGCCGGCGTCGTCGACGGTGGAGAGCACCATCGCGTTGGGCTCCACCAGTTGTTTTTCCGCGGCTTCGTGGAGCCAGCGGTTGAACTGCACGATCGGGTCCGCATCGAGTTCGCCCCGGCGCAGGCCGCGCTCGGAGTAATCCTGGCGAAGCGCGGCGAGTTCGGTGGGAGACAGGGGCATTTAGAGGCGGTGATAAGTGATCAGTGAATAGCGCATGGCGCTGGCCGGCGGACGCACCATTCACGCATCACGATTCACCATTCACTTCTTCTCCGGCGGCAGCTCCACGATCTCGAACCAGTACTTCTCCAGCGTCTGCAAAATATCGACCAGCGCCTCGAAGGTCACCGGCTTCACGATGTAGCTGTTCACGCCGAGATCGTAGCTGCGGTAGACGTCTTCGTCGGCCTTGGACGTGGTGAGGACCACGACCGGGATCGTGCGCAGATCGGGATCGCTCTTGATCTCCTTGAGCACGGCGCGGCCGTCTTTGCGCGGCATGTTGAGATCGAGCAGGATGAGGCCGGGCCGCGGCGCATCCGCGGGCGGCGCGTAACGGCCGGTGCGGCGCAGGTACTCGAGGAGTTCTTCCCCGTGCTCGACGAAGCGGATCGTATTCACGAGCCGGCCTTCTTCGAGGGCTTCTTTGGTCAACGTGCGGTCATCCGCATCGTCATCGGCCATCAGGATCGTGATCGGCATCGCTTCTCTTGAGTTCATGGGTTTCGGCGGAGGGTTGTTTCACCGGGAGCGTCACGACGAAGGACGCACCGTCTCCGCAAGTGCTGTATGCCACGATGCTCCCGCCGTGGCGATCCGTTATTTTGCGGCAAACGGCGAGGCCGATGCCGGTGCCTTCGTATTCCGCGCGGCTGTGCAGTCGCTGGAAGACGACGAAAATCTGGTCGGCAAACTTTTGCTCAAAGCCGATCCCGTGATCGCGCACGGTGATCTCGCAGACCGGGTCGCCGAGCTTCGCTCCCGGCATCACGGTGTCGATGAGGTCGAAGGTGCGGCTGCGGATTTCCACACGCGGCGGCTCGGCAGGGCGGTGAAACTTCAGCGCGTTGGCGACGAGATTTTGGAAGAGCTGCCGGAGCTGGAGCGGGTCGGCGTCGATCGTCGGGAGCGCGTCCTTTTCCACGCGCGCCTGCTGCGACTCGATCGCCACTTCGAGATCGCTGAGCACCTCGGCGAGGATCACGTTCAAGTCGCACGGCGCGAACGGCTGCGCGCGGCTGGTCACGCGCGAGAGCTTGAGCAAATCCTGGATGAGCACCTGCATGCGCTCGGCGGCGTTTTGCATGCGCGCGAGATAGTCGAGGCCCTGTTCGCCGAGCGCGGCGGAGCACTTCACTTTCAGCCGGTCGCCGAAGGCCTGGATCTTCCGCAGCGGCTCTTGCAGATCGTGCGAAGCCACGCTGGCAAAATTCGCGAGTTCCGCGTTCGAGCGTTCGAGCTGGCCGGCGAAACGCACGAGCTGTTCCTCGGCGGCCTTGCGCTGCGTGATGTCGGAGCTGATGCCCACGAGCCCGATGATGCTGCCGTCCGTATCGCGCAGCGGCACCTTGCTCGTCTCCAGCCAATCCTCGCGCCCCTGCCAAGGGATGAGCTGCTCGCGGTTCAGAATCGGCTGGCCGGTCTCGATGACGTAACGGTCGTCCTCGCTGACTTTCTCGGCGACGGCCTCGGGGAAATATTCCGCCGTGGAGCGGCCTTCGATCGACTCCGTTTCGCCGAGCCCGAGGTAGCGGCGGTGCGCTTCGTTATCGAGGATGAAGCGGCCCTTGGCGTCCTTGAGAAAGACGTGGTTGGGCATCGTGTCCATGATGCTGCTGAGCAGGTTGTGCTCGGCGGCTAGCGACTCCTCGGCGCGGCGGCGCGCGGCGATGTCGCGCAGGATCATCGAGCAACCAAAGATCAGCACCGCAAAGGTCAGCACGGTGCCGGTGGCGATGGCGAGAAGCGTAAAGCGCGCGATGGACTGCGTGACCTCGGCGCGCTCGGCGAGGGTCTTGCGATGCTCGTCCTCGAACGCGTCGATCCGGCGAATGAGCGACTCTGGAAGATCCTCGCTCGCGTGCCGGTTGAAGAGTTCCGCCGCCGCGGCAATTCCCAGCTTCTGCCGCGCCTCCAGCTCCGCCGTCTGCAGCGCGACGCTGCGCTCAAGGTCCTCTCGCAAGCCGGCGAGGCGGGCCGTCTGCCCCGGAGAATTCGCGGTCTTGCGCCCGATGGCGTCGAGACTTTCACGCAAGCGCGCCTGAGCAGCCGCGAGCTCCGCGAGCCAGCGTCCTTCGCCGCTGAAAAGATAACCGCGCCGCGCGCTCTCCGCCGCCATGAGATGCCGCTTGGCCTGCTCGCCGAGTTCCAGCACTTCGTGCGCGCCCGCCACTTCCTCAGCGCTGCGGATGAACACGAAAGTGCTCCGCGACGAGATCAGCGCGATGACCGCGAACATCAGGAGCAGCGAACCGAATCCGAACAAGACCTTGCGCCGGATCGTGAAGCGGTGCGGCGCAAAGCGGGAGGATGGCATCGGGGCGGCTGCTGGCGGAGGGGGTGGGATTCGAACCCACGGAGCCTTGCGGCTCTCCGGTTTTCAAGACCGGCGCATTAGACCGCTCTGCCACCCCTCCATATTACTATTGATCAGGAACTTACAGCTATTTTGAACATCGGCTTTTTTGCATTTGTGACCCGATTCTCTTTGGCATGAGTCAGATGCCGAAAAAATCTCAGGAATTTAACAAGGTCGCCGAGTGCCTCTACAGGAACGGCAATAGACTTTACTACGCCCTCGTCAAGGTCAACGGCAAGCAGATCAGACGCTCACTCAAGACGAACGACCTCGCGATTGCCAAACGGCGGCTGGTGGCATTTCGCGCGAAAGCGGAACGGCTGGAGGGTGAGGAAAATCGAAACATCCGGTTCGAGGAACTTGCGGATGAGTGGCTCGCCTCGGTCAAGTCCGGCCTCAAGCCGAAGTCTTACGACCGCCGGCGCGTCGCGCTCATCGGCTTGACGCCGTTCTTTCGCGGGATGGCCGTGAAGTCGATTGGCTTCGCTGAAATCGACGCTTGGAAGCGGAAGCGCGGGGCGACGGTTTCCGCGCGAAGTCACAACATCGAGCTTGAGACCTTGAAGATCATTCTCCGCTACGCCGTGGACCGAAGGATCGTGTTGGACAATGCCGCGACAAAATTCAAACGCCGCAAGCAGCCAAAATCCATGATCGAACTCCCGAGCCATGCCGAATTTCGGGCGTTGGTGAAATCACTTCGCGAAGCCCCGTTGGCAGTCCTGTCTGGCGCAACGGCGATGGTGGAGTTTCTCGCCTACAGCGGGATGCGCGTGGGCGAGGCTCGTGAGGTGCGATTCGAGGATGTGAATTTGGAAGTCAGAAGCGTGCTGATTACCGGAGGCGAATTGGGGACGAAAAATCATCAAGAGCGCGTCATCCCGCTTTTTCCGAACCTGCGCAATCTGCTCGTGCGGTTGATCGAGGCTCGTGACTCAACCGACATGAGTGCCCGGATTTTTGAAATCGCCTCCCCTCGCGGCGCGATGAAGCTGGCCTGCAAACGCGCCGGACTGAAACACTTTCCCGTGAATTCGCTGCGGCACTTCTTTGCCTCCAACGCCATCGAGAACGGAATCAATTTCAAAGTAATCTCGGAATGGCTCGGACATTCAGACCGCGGCATTTTGGTCGCCAGAACCTACGGCCATTTGCGCGCGGAATACAGCACCGCAATGGCCGAGGCCGCGGTCGTCGCCGCGGCCACGTTGCAACGTGCCGTGCCCGCTTGAAAGGATGGATCAAGAACGTCGCTGCTCGCTCGCCCATTTGGGGTGACATCGACCTCGCTGCCTTTTGTCGGAAGACTGGCTATAGTCGTGAACATGCCACGCGAGAGTTATCGAAATTGCGTCGTGATGGAGAGCTGGCCTTCGAGACAAAAATGCGAACCAAGGGCCGCGACGGGACGAAGAAATGGGGCGTGATCGTTGCCGATCGGTCGAAGCTCTGCTTCGACAAGCACTCCCTATTCTACGACCGCCGCAGAAAGCCGCTCCACAACTACACGACGCTTGGCAGAGGAGGAGAGAAGATCGCCCCGACGATCATCATGGCTCCGCAGAAGCGGCCGCGCGGTCGCCCGAGGAAAGACCAGGCGACGGTACCGGCCGCTCCGAAGATAGAAATACCTACTCAAGGCAAAACCGACCGGTCCAAGCGTCGAAATACCTCCCCCGCGAAACTCATCAAAAATCACCAAGTCTGTGACAATGCTAATTCAAACTTCTCGCTCGCGACGGCCTGACGAGGCCGGAGCGAGTCGGGAATTGGTATCGCGATCATCCACGCGCTGCCGAAGTCCACATCGACGCGGACGAGCTTGCCCGAGTTCCCGCGCAGGTTCTCGCCACGTTTCCGCGCTGATAAAAGCGGCGCTACCGAGTCGGGTTATTGCTTGCCCCCGTCCTCGTCTGAATCGGCAACTGCGGCGACTTTGATGGAAAGAATGACCGCGGCATTCGGCTCGGCGAGCTTGGCATACTTCGGTGCGATTTCCTTGATCCATTCGACGGCGAGTTTTTGCAGCGCCAGCGCGACCTCGCGCAAGTGCTGCCCGGAGATTGATACTTCATGCGTGGTGAACAGCAGCGCCCGAGGCGCTGGCCATGCTCACCGATGGCATCGACCTGCGCGGGGCGCGGCTGCGCCCGTGGTATGAGCGTGACTAGCAGTGTTTTTTTGTTGAGATAGCTAGCAAAAGCTTGTCTTGAGATACCTGAATTAGGTAGCTTCGCACGCGACTGATGTCGAACTCACGCGAAGCCGAACTGCTGGCGCGCCTCGAAGCGCTCGAAAAAGAGAATGCCCTCTTGGGGCAGAAGATCGACCTGCTCGTGCGCAAGCTCTTCGGCGCGCAGAGCGAGAAGCTCGATCCCGCGCAACTGCTGTTGCTCCTGCAAGGCATGGACGAGCCGGGAAAAGCGCCCGAGCCCGCGGCAGTGGAGGCGCCACGGCGCTCGACGGTCCCATCGCCTCCGCGTGAGCGAGGGCCGCGGCTGCCGGAGCATCTGCCAGTGATCGAGGAGGTCATCGTGCCCGAACCGGTCAAGGCCGCGCCGCAAGACTGGCGGCGCATTGGTGAGGAAGTTAGCGAGCGCCTCGACTATGAACCGGCCCGCTTCCTGCGTCGGCGCACGGTGCGCCCGAAGTATGTGCAGCGCGGCCTGCTCGATGCGGTGCCCACCGTCGCGCCGTTGCCGGAATCGCTCCTGGAACGCAGTCTCGTGGCTCCGGGCCTGCTCGCGCAAATCGTCGTCGCCAAGTATTGCGATCACCTGCCGCTCTACCGGCAGGAGTCGATCTACTGGACGCGCCATCAAGTCTGGCTGCCGCGGCAACGCCACGCGCGATAAGCGCCCTCCTGCCCACGTCGCGGAGCGCTCCCTGCATAGCTGCCGGAGCAGCAAACGCTGGCCGAATGGGTCGGCCTGGCCGCGGAGTGGCTCCAACCCATCTATCGGGAGATCCAGCAGGGCGTGCTCCGCGGCGGCTACGTGCAGGTGGATGAACCGGAGCGAAGCGGAGATAGACTGCCGCAGGCAGCCCGCAGGGTGAGCGCAGCGAATCAAACCCCCATCCGCTATCTCGCGCCGGGCCACGGCAAGACCAAGCTGGGTTACCTTTGGACCTGTGGCGCTCCGCGCGGCGATGTCGTCTTCCATTGGGAAACCAGTCGTGCGGCGACGTGCCTGGAGAAGATCATCCCCGTGGACTTCTGCGGCGTCCTGCAGTGCGACGGCTACGAAGCCTACGACTGCTTCGCCCGGCGCCGCGGCGAGGCGATCGTGCTCGCCGGCTGCCTGGCTCATGTGCGGCGCAAGTTTTACGACGCCCGCGAGACCGCCCCGAAAGTGGCGGGATGGTTCCTCAAACACTTTCAAAACCTTTACGCCCTCGAAGCCAAACTCCGGAACGCGCGAGCCGGTCCGAAGCTGCGTCAGGCCGAACGTGCCAGCGCGAGCCGACCGGTGCTGGCGCGGCTCCATCGTGCCTTGGTGCGGTTGAAAATCCAGCGTCGGTTCCTGCCCCGCAGCCTCATGGGCCAAGCCATTGACTACGCGCTCAACCAGTGGTCCTCGCTGCTCCTCTTCCTCGAAGATGGCCGCCTGGAGATCGACAACAACCTGATCGAAAACGCCATCCGCCCCACCGCGATCGGCAAGAAAAACTGGCTCTTCATCGGGGAAGCCCAGGCCGGTCAGCGCAGCGCGATCATCTACACCGTCATCGAATGCTGCCGGCGGCGCGGCCTCGACCCGTTCGCGTATCTTCGGGACGTGTTCACCCGGCTGCCCTCGATGACCAACTGGCAGGTCAAAGATCTGACACCCGAAGCTTGGGCGAAGGCCCAGCAACGCGCCGCTCAAGTCGCCGCAGCATAGACCTCAGAGCCTGCCCAACTCTGACGGTCTACGCTCCCGGATCAGAATCTACGCGGAGCGCGTCAAGAGGCGCTCGGGCGGTCGCTTACCTTCCTTTGGCTTCAGCGTCGAACTGAGAAATACCGGGCGAAAGGCAAAACCCTGCTCCCGAACGACAGAGCGTAGCATCCAGCGTGGATCAGGCTTCAATCCCGCTTCCAGAAGCACGATGGCGACCGGCGGTCGTGCGTCGCGGCGGAGAATCAGATCGACGCGTGTGCCATCGGGAAGGCCCGGAACATTCGGCTCGAGTTCGATTGGGCCGGTAAGCTTTCCCGGCTGAATCCGATCTTGAAAGAAGCGATAGAGCAGCCGCCGCGTCTCGATGATCGCGATCGAAACGTGCGCGTGCGGGCAATCGGCCAACACCCGATGGGCAAGATGCACGCAACGTTTTTCTCCGGCGCGGAGCAAAAGTTTCTCACGGCAAACCGGACAGACGACCCGCCCCGCGCGCGCCCATACCCGCATTGCGGCGAGTTCAGCGACCTCCTCGTAATCGGGCAGGGCGAGAACGCATTCTTTTTCGGTGTCCCAAGCGGTAAGCATTCGTCAATGAACTTCAATCTACCGCAACCGGAGGTGTTGGGACAACCTGCGCGCCTTTAGCCGCGCCGAGAAACCATTGCTCCCCAAATGCCACGTAAGCTAACAGACCGGGAACTCCGTAAGATCGAGCGGTGGGCTCGCGCCGATAAGAAATCCGAGCTGCTGGATTTTTTCGCTGAACTTCCCCGTCACGTCGTCATCTCCCGCCCTACTTTATTCGGGAGCTGGCAAGGGCACGACCGCTTCATCTCGGGTTACTCCAATACAGCAACGCTGATCCGGGAAGTTTGGTATCTGGACGACAGTTACCGTCCCTTTCCGCTCGCCGACTCGATCTCGGTTCAATTCTCAAAACGCCACGACCGTTTTGAAGCTGATTTTTGGCGAGCGATCTCCCTCGGCCTCGGCACGAAGCCCGGGAAGGTTTGTCTCGCTGCGCATCTTGGCGATTGCAGCGAAACGATTGTAGCCGCGCACTCCATCCAGCGCAGCGAGTTGGCCAGACTCGCCCGACCGGACCATCATGTGTACGGCTTTTTGCCCGGCGGCGCGACCGACCATCGAAACTTCGGTATGCCTGAACTCATCGGCATCAACGTCGCCACGACGTTTACCGGCGTTTGCAACCGCCACGACACCGAGATTTTCAAACCAATCGAAACCAAGCCGTTCTCCGGCACGAGAGAGGAGCTTTTCCTCTATCACTACCGCGCCCTGCTCTTCGGGCACTACCTCCGAACTTACCTAATGAGGAAGCTCGAACGGATGCACGGCGAACTCGCCGCGTCCGGACACGGGAAAGATTTCGAAGAGCTTGAGAACAAGGTGCTGGCGAACCACGTCGATCAACGCGAAGTCGCGGCGGTGAAAGCGGAATGTGATCGGGCGCACTCGGTGCGAGATCATTCCGAGATGCTCTTCGCTTCTTGGGTCGCTGAGGTGCCGCCGCCCATCGCAGGAACCGTCGCGTTTGCACCGCATAAAGACTTCCTCGGAACGCGTCTCCAAGCGCCGACCTCCGATGCACCCTTACAATGGGTGACTCTTACCGTCACTCCAAAGGACGGACGGACGCTCCTTGTCATCGCCGCAAATTCACCAAATCCTTCTGCCAGCCGTTTGATCGACTCGCTAAACCGCATTCCTCCCGAGGAGCGAATGCACGTCCTCATCGCCTACTGCCTTTGCGTCATGGACCTGTTCACACTGCTCCCGCACTTCTGGGAGAATCTCGATACCCAGCAAAAGGAAGCGGTTATTCGCACCCATCACGCGCGCTACTTCCCACGCCGACTCCCGTCATTGAGCAGCGATCCGCTCGTATCGGTCACGATACCCGCAGCGTGAATTCGAGGCCTCAAGGGGCGACGAAACGAGATCCCGACAAGACCCGTGCCTGACCAAGCGAGGCCAGCGTATCGAGAATATCTGCCACGCGATCCACGCGCGCCCCTTTGAAGGTTCCCGCCACTGCCGCAGCCTCTGCGGCAACGCCGAGAGTCACCAGGGCCGCGCGGACCGCCTGTGCTTGTTCCGCGAGGCTATTCGGCCACGGAAGTTTGGCGGTGGACTTGGAAGCGAGCGGCGCGGTTTCGGTTTCGCCGGTGGCGAGAGTTGTTTGCGTCGCGGTGCTCGTCGGGTTTTGGAAGGCGGGGCGGAGGTGGCGGATTTGGCCGGTGCGTTCTTCGGCGGCGCGCTGGGCGTTCAGGGAGCAGAGGTGGGTGAGGATGGCGTCGTCGGTCGCGGTGGGCGGGAGGGCGTAGGCGCCGGCCACGGCGGCGTCGAGGTCGTCGTGGAGCTGGCGGAGGACGGTGACGAGGCCATGTTCGTGGGTGAGTTGTTCCTTGGCGTTGAGCGGGGTGCCGGCGCGGAGTTTTTCGAGGACGTTGTAGAGGTCGGTGAAGGTCAGCTTCGGGTGCTGGGCTTGCTGGCGTTTGCGGTGGGCGTCGAGGCGCTCGGCGAGGTCGCGGATGCGCGTTTGCTGCGCTTCGGTTGCGGTGGGGAATGGGAACTTTTCGAGGCAGTCGGAATGGTTGTAGGTCG
>Ga0209181_10006912_pt1 | contig 15736 bp, 17 predicted proteins | sample MAT05_FD_187208 | JGI IMG/M metagenome (GOLD analysis project Ga0209181, IMG submission 187208) | Freshwater microbial communities from Lake Fryxell liftoff mats and glacier meltwater in Antarctica - MAT-05 (SPAdes) (version 2) | ecosystem: Environmental > Aquatic > Freshwater > Ice > Liftoff... | reverse complement strand
CCAATCCCGATCAACTCGTGAATCTTCCTTCTTTTATCTGGCTTTGGCGAATTGCAGCATGGTCAATGGGTTTATCCTGGCTTGCCTATCTGCTGTTGGGAATTTCTGGGCTGTGGATGCGATCGCTGAGGCAAAAACAGCAGATCCGCCCGGATTGGCTGCGTCCAGTGCATTTTTTACTGGGGTTAACTCTAGCCCTTTTGGTACTGGTGCTGTTGGCGATCGGCATTGTCGGCACTTTAGGCGAATATGGCAGATTAGGTCATTCCGTGCATTTAATATCAGGCTTAGTCGTGGTTTATCTGGTTGTTCTATCTGCCTGGAGCGCCGTGCAAATTAGCACCGAGCGCTTATGGGCGAGGCAGTTGCATGTTGGCATTAATGCAGTCTTGCTGGCAGGGTTTATCGGCGTGTCGGTGACAGGCTGGACAGTGGTGCAGAAGTATCTGCCCTGAAGCATAGATTTGGGTGTAGGTTGTAAAGAGTCGGCAAGATGGAGTAAGTAGGATCGTGGAATCGGCTCAGACCCCGCAAGAGACTCAATCTAGTTTATTGCCAGAAACACTCCCAACAACGTTTCGGCTCTCACCGTTGATTCGAGTGACGTTGCTAGGGTTATATGTGGCTTTAACAGCACCGTTGCCTTTACTGCCGCAGACAGACGGAGTTGCCGTTTCCCCTAAATGGCTGTGGTTTGGCATTGGCTTAGGCTTGATTGCACTGTATGGAGCTTTGTCTGAGCGGGTTGTGGTGACTGAAACTGAGATTCAGGTGACCTATCCAGCGTGGATGCCGCGCTTTTTGCGGAAAGGGTGGGTGCTGCCGTGGGCAGAGGTGAAAGCACTGAAACCTCGGTCTACTGGGCAGGGAGGAATTGTATATTATTTTTTGAGTCAAACTGGGCAGGCGTACTTGTTACCCATGCGAGTTGCTGGATTCTCACGATTGGTGCGCGTGGTGCAGGAACGAACGGGCATTGACACGAGTGATGTGCGTCCGTTGGCGCAACCGTGGATGTATTTGACTTTGTTAGGGTTGACGGTGCTGTTGCTGCTGGTCGATAGTTGGACAATTTGGACAGCCCTGTCGCTCATGGCATGATTTCTCCTGCTCAACCTGCCCAAATTCGCGTAGACCGGGTGAGTTTCGCCCCGCAACTCAAATCTGCCAAATTAGGGCGCAGGGAACAATCCAGCTTGCCTGCTTACTATTCGCTGCGTGATGTGTTGTTTGAGGTGTTTGAAGGCGATCGCATTGCCATTGTGGGTGCCGCTGGTGCAGGCAAAACGACTTTGTTGCGACTACTGAACCACCTGATTTCTCCAACTCAGGGATCGCTTTATTTCAACGATCGCCCCTACACTCAAATTCCACCCGTTTCCCTGCGACAACAAATTCTCTTGCTGCCCCAAGAATCTAAGCTGCTGGGGATGACTGTACAAGAGGCATTAGCCTATCCGCTAAAACTGCGGGGCGTTTCGCCGCTAGCGATCGCAGCACAAGTCAGCGAATGGCGCGATCGCCTACAAATTCCGTCTGAGTGGCTGTCTCGCACCGAACAGCAACTATCCCTTGGGCAACGACAATGGGTGGCGATCGCGCGTGCCTTGATTGCTCAACCTAAAATTCTTTTGCTTGATGAACCCACTGCCTCCTTGGATATCAGTCAGCGCCAGCAATTTTTATCAGTTTTGGAGCAATCCGGCTATGCGACCACTGTTGTAATGGTGACGCATCAATTTGATCTCGCTCAAGCTTGGTGTACCCGTTGTTTTACACCTCCAGCAAGGGCAGTTAATCACCGATCAATCGGCGAATGCGATCAACTGGCAGACCCTTGAGTCAGCCTTGCAGCAAGCTGCGATCGCTCAAGAAGAAGAATGGGCGTGAGAGGTCAAAAACCTAGAACATGAAAAAGGCTCTCCTATTTAGAGAGCCATCCTCGATCAAGAAATTAGAAAAACCTTACAACTTTGGAAGCTATTGCTACCCAGCGACCTGAGCGACAGGGTAGCCGAACCAAACGCATAGGATCTTTCTGTGGAACTCCTACGCAATTTTAGAACCATGACAAACCGCTCAGACGGCTTCCTGATTCTTTTCACTTGTGCGAATACGAATGATTTGATCAACTGGAGTCACGAAGATCTTGCCATCACCGATCTCACCAGTTCGAGCCGCCACAATAATCTTATCGATTACCATGTCAACCTGTTCATCTTCAACCACAATTTCAACTTTGAGCTTTTGCAAAAACTCAACCGTATACTCTGATCCGCGATAGCGCTCAGTTTGTCCCTTCTGGCGACCAAAGCCTCTCACTTCAGAAACCGTCATGCCGACGATGCCTGCATTGACAAGTGCAATTTTCACTTCATCAAGCTTAAACGGGCGAATAATAGCCTCAACTTTTTTCAACTCCTTCACTCCTTATTTTTATGGGCTGCTTTGTTATTTAGCATGTCACTTTCTATCACCGTCTAGAGCGGATATTTTGTAACAAAAACTACAGTCTGCTGCTTGGCGATCGCCCACTTTTCCAAATATCCATCGAACGAATAATGTCAACGCCATTCACGTAGCCAGCAAAAGCAAGTTACCGTGAAGGCAGTAACGGACGCACAATCAAAAATCCGGTGCCAAACGCCGTCACAACAATCATGCAAATCACCAAAATCAGCCACCAAGCACCAATTTCTTTTACTTCTGCTTGAGTCGTTGAATGAGGCTGGCTAGGTTGCCCCGCAAAAAGCTTGCCAGGAATTCCAGTAAGCTGCTTCAGAGCATTTTTGGCAGGGGTTCCAGCAGATGGCTGATTCGACTGAATGGATTGGGTTAGGGTGGTGGTTGGTGAAGTTTCAGCGATTGGGCTGGAAAAATCATCGGTGGCTGGAGTGCCTGCCTGCAAATTAGTATCTGCAAGCTGACGAAGATAGAGGGCTGACTGTACCACTCGCTCAATTTCAAGCCGTAACTGCTGATTTCTTTGGACTAGATCATCATTTTGAACTTTGAGAGAATTAACAGAAGTTCGAGTAGATTGCAATTCACTCGCAACTTCGCGATAAACCGAAATGGGTACAGACGCGCTACGCGCCACTTCTGGTCTTGGAACGATCGCAGATGCTTTAGCAGGGTGCATCATCGGTTTAGTATTGACATTAGAGGTCATAGGAAAGAAGTGTTTGTGGATACAGCAAAAAATGATTGCCCACACGATAAACCCAAACTCAAAAAGTGACCGTTTTTCTTGAACTGAACACGTCAGTGCTTACGAGATCGCCCCATTTATCCTTATCTGAATTACAATCATGAGTCAATTTTCTGCCGAGTCAATCCTATCGTCTGAGTCTGAATTGCCCAGTCAATCTCTAAGCCAAGCTCCCGAAGCAAAGTATGGAGAGCGGTTAATTGACGAGGGGCAACTGATTACCTTTCCAAATCCGCGCATTGGCAGGCGGTACGAGATTCAGCTTGTATTGCCCGAATTCACCTGCAAATGTCCTTTTTCGGGCTATCCCGATTTTGCAACGATTTACCTCACTTACATTCCTAACCAAAAAGTGGTGGAGTTAAAGGCGATTAAGCTATATATCAACAGCTACCGCGATCGCTATATTTCCCACGAAGAATCGATCAACCAAATTTTGGATGATTTTGTCGCTGCCTGTGATCCGCTAGAGGTGAAGATTAAAGGCGACTATAATCCACGGGGCAATGTGCATACGGTGATTGAGGTAGAGCATCGTCACCCATCGGCTCAAGCATGATTTATCGAACAAAGTAAGATCTACGCTGTTGATAACTGCAAAGGTTGGGCACACTGAGTAATCAGGCGATGTAACCCCGCGATCGCCGCCTTTGAATTATTCATGAATGAGTCATTTGAATCGTCACTCACTCTATCCAATCCCGTTTCTGCCGAAAATCTGCTGCTGAAGCTTCCCCCAGAAGCACGGCGGTGGGCTGAGAACTTGCCTTGGGCACAGCGGCGCTATGTGTTGTCGTTGTGCCACTTGATGTGTGCTGCCGCGCCAGAAACACGGGCAAAATTTTTAGATGACTACACCGCTGATGGTTTGGTCTCTAAAGTTCTGGAAGACCGCGACACAAAGCAAAAAGTCAAAGAATATCTAAAGGAATTCAAGGTTAAAACCGACCTAGATACCCATTCTTTGCGGCATTATATTCGCCAGTTTTATATTCACTCGGCGCAAGATATGCGAACTCAGCCAGATCTCTATCTAGAGTCGGCATTGCGGTTGGTGATGAGTACGGAGGAACGCAACAATGTGTTCTCGTATATTTTGGGGTTTGAATTGATTAAGATGATGTTTCGCATGAGTTGGTATCAGCAGGAAAAGCTATATCGCTTGCAGCGGAATCAGGAAGAGTTTTTGCAGACTTATATCAAGCCGATTCAACACGCTCATCGGATTAATCAAATCGTGGTGCCCAAAGATGAAAACTTATTTTTTGCGCGGCGCGATTATTATGTGAAGAAGCCGATTATGGCTGAGAAAAAGCTGGTGGAGTTGGCGATCGCCACCTTTCCAACGGATGTCACCACAAACATAGGCTTTTCCCTGATTCGCCATTCTCAGTCGCTCGTATTCGACTATCACTATATTTTTGAACTGGATCAAGATGCAATTTACCTGCAATGACCCATAACCCTGCCGACTTGATTGCTGAACTGACCCAACTCCACCTAACCTACGAAACCGCCCTTTGCTCCAACGACCTAGCAACCCTAGATGCATTGTTTTGGGAATCACCTGATGTGGTGCGATTTGGTGCCACCGAAAACCTGTACGGAATTGACGAAATCCGTCAGTTTCGCCAGAATCGCCCCACACAAGATTTAGCGCGGGAAATTTCCCATTTAACAGTGGTGCCGTTTGGCGACGATACGGCAGCGATTACCTTAGAATTTCGGCGAACCATCAAGGGCGTGGCGCGATCGGGTAGGCAAAGCCAGTTTTGGCGGAAGTTTCCCCAGGGATGGCGGATTGTGTCTGCCCATGTGTCGCTGTTGCCGATCTAGTTGAATGGGAGAGAAGCGCGATCGCCCGTCCTTTTTTACCCTTAACTGGCTTCGCACTTGCATAATAGAATGCGAGTGAGGTAGCAGGAGAGTGTTTGTATGAGTCAACGCGATCGCCCATTAATTCAACGGTCAAAGCGACAACTCAGTAAAGGAATGGGATGGATGGTCGTAGTAGGCGCGATCGCGCTGACGGGATGCAATGCTCAGCAGCCTAACCCTGCGCCCACAGAATCGCCAATTGTCCAATCTCCCGATCCCGCTTCCACCGGATTGTTGCCCAATCCCAGCCCCACTGAAACGCTACCGAGTGTTAGCCCAACGCCCTCTTTAACTCCGTCTCCAACAGTGGAAAAACCGGAATCCGTCAAGGCTGTGGAAACCAATTTAGCGGGATTAGTTGGCAAAGCTGGCAACTTAACCATTCAATCCGTAGACTGTCCGGCAACTTTGGCAGCACCCACTCAACCTGGGACTGTTGCTGTCACAGTGCCAAAAACTTTTGACTGTCAAATTAATTCAGATGCGGGTGTTTTTACTGTCCAAGTAGAGCCAACCAGCGATCCCCAAAAATTTCGTTGGGGCACCAAGGGAATGCTGCTGCTCTCTAAGTTGAATGACTTTATTCAAAAAAGTGCTGAAAGCAAAAATCTGGGTAAGGTGGCTGTGGACTGCGGCGGCAAAATTCGACCTGCTAAAGCTGGAGAAACCTTTGACTGTAAGGTTATCGATGCGAAAGGTGCGCTGCGTACTGTGAAAGTTACGGTGCGCGATGAGGCGGGGAATGTGTTTATTGCCCCGCTAAATCGCAGCTAATGGCGAGTGGACGAGTGGGAAATGGCGAGTGGCTTGCTGCGGCTGAGATACCAAACCAGTAATACAAATAATCCGGTGCCGATCGCATATTTAACTACATTAGGAATCGCAGGCTGTGGGGAAATAAAGCCTTCGATCACGCCTGCAATCACGAGCATGGGCACAATGCCAAAAACCAAGTTTGCGGCTTGCATTCCATAGAATTTGAGCGCATCTGCGCGGCGATATTTGCCCGGAAACAGGATGGCTCGTGCCAGCAAAAAGCCTGCTCCTCCCGCCAAAAAAATAGCAGGCAGTTCTAACGCGCCGTGGGGAAAGACGAATGCCCAAAAGGGAATGGCGAGATTGTTTTGCCCAACCAGTGTGCCCACGGTGCCAATCAGTAAGCCATTGAAAAGCAGGATATAAGCGGTGCCAAATCCAGCAGTCATGCCACCCGCGATCGCCGCAAACGATACCTTAATGTTGTTGATCATGATGCTGCTGGAGGCGAGTGGCTCAATCCCCAAAATGGAACCCATCCACAGTTCGCCGCGATCGCGAACTTTTTCAATCATCTCTGCTGGCAGCACTAGTTGCATAAACATCGGATCATGCCATGCCAGCCACCAAGCCACTAAACCACCAAATACGAAAAGTGCCGTGGCAAAGGCGATATAGCCGCCTGCTTGCTGAACTGCTGCCGGAAAACCCCAGCGGTAAAATTCCAGCACGGCTTGCCATTCCTGTTTGCGATCGCCCTGATAAACTTGAGCATAGCCACGGGTTGTCAAAGCTTGCAAATCGCGAGTAATTCGCTCTCCGACCTGATTGGTTTTTGCCCTCGCCAGATCCGCCGACACTGAGCGATAGAGACTAGCAAGCTGGCGGATTTCTTCTGCCTTAAGCGACTTTAACCCCTTGCTTTCCAACTTTTTCAAGAGAGTCTCTAAGGCTTGCCAACTGGGCTGTCGTCTCCCAATCCAGCGCTGAATATTCATAGATGTTTATATTTGCAAATAACGAAACCAAGTGGACTAGGATAGCGGCAGCATTCACCGTTTTAACAGGAGTGTAACTCATGGCTCAAGACTCGCGATCGTCCCCTATAGAACCCCTCAGCGTCGGCAATATTGTTAGCAGTGGGTTTCAGCTTTACCGTGAAAAGTTCAAAGACTATTTACCCATTGCACTGGCGGCAGTTGGTTGGTCATTGCTGCCAATCTTAGGACTGATTGGACTGGGTCTGATCGTAGCAGCCATCATTGGTGCGACCCAGGAACCAACAGCAGGAGGTGGGATAGCGGTTTTAGGATTTGTTGCCATGATTGTATTGGCGGTGTTTTGCTCTGCCAAATCTTTAGCAAACTCTGCTTTAATTACGCGCCTAGCCTTTGGAGAACTCAAAAACGAGCCTGAAGCACTCACCGACGCTCGACGCTTTGTCAATTCTCGTAAGTGGAGTTTTTTTGCAGTCCAAATCTGGGTTGGGCTGATTGCCTCTGGATTAGTTCTTGGGGTTTACATAGTCGCGGGGCTGTTAGGCTTTGCCCTGTTTGCGGCAGTTGGCGGGAGTAGGGGTGGTTCTCCCAGCCCTGGATTGATGATTATTGGGGGGCTGCTGCTGTTGCTGATTGTAGTGGCTGCGATCGCGGCTTTCTTTTGGCTGAGCGCTCGACTATTTGCGACAGAAGTTCCTTTGGCAATTGAACCCCAAATCCTGCCACTCCAATCAGTCAAGCGCTTTTGGAGCTTGACAAAGGGTAATGTTTGGCGAGTGTTCTTAGTCCTGTTGATCACGTTTACCATCACTTTGCCGCTCTATCTAGTTGCTCAAGTGATCTCCATCATTCCCCAAGGCTTAGTGTTGGGATTGATACGAGACAACCCCGATGCTCTAGTGATTGGTAATGCTTTATCAACGCTAATTAGCTACGCCGTTGGCTTGCTATTGTCCATTGTGGTGCTACCGCTTTGGCAAATTATTAAAGCAGCGGTCTATTATGATTTGCGAACTCGGCAGGAAGGGTTCGGCTTGAAACTGCGCGATCGCTAATCTCAGGAATGCCATCATGCGCTATTTCAATCGAGTTTCCTTAGCCACGCCCGAAAGTGTGGAACTAGAGTTCACCTTGGCAGGGATCGGCAGTCGCACGTTAGCGTTGACGATTGATTATTCAATCCTGACTTTGATAATTCTGGCTTTCTGGATTATCTGGTTTGTGGTGGCGATCGGGCTGCTGGGTACTTTAGAATCCTTTGGCAGAGATTACAGTTCGGCTCCTCTGTGGCTCATAGCAGTTTTTATATTGCTCAATTTTCTCCTGTGGAATGGCTATTTCATTTGGTTTGAAACGATTTGGCAAGGACAGACTCCGGGTAAGCGCTGGGTCAAAATTCGAGTCGTGCGCGATGACGGTAGACCAGTGCGCTTGGTGCAGGCAACCCTGCGATCGCTGCTGCGCCCAATCGACGATTTTTGCTTCATTGGTGCGTTGTTCATCCTGTTTAGCAAGCGGGAAAAACGAATTGGCGATTGGGCAGCCGGAACGATTGTGATTCAGGAATCCCAAGGCGATCAGAAATCTGCGATCGCCCTTTCAGATAATGCCCAAACTCTTGCCGCTCAACTGCCCGACCTTGCCGATCTGAATCAACTCCTACCCGACGACTATGGCGTGATTCGAGAATATTTGCAGCGACGAACCGCCATGACTGCCCAAGCGCACACCGAAAAAAGCATGGAACTCGCCCGACAACTGCGATCGCTGCTGGCAATGGAAACCACCCCACCGAACACCACCTCCGACGACTTCCTGGAAGCTGTATTTATGGCATATCAGCAAATGGGCGACCAAAAGCAGTATTAAACTCAAAACTCAAAACTCAAAACTCCTCCCCTTCACTCTTGCCAATCTACGCTAGTGTAGGGCTGTAGAGGATTTGCTAAAAGTAACCGTGTTCTATCGTTTGTCGGCTTCATTAGGTTTATTGTGTTGCTTGCTGTTGACCAGTTGTGCCAATAGTCGGTTAGGAGAGTCATTGCAAACCTCTCTGGCTGCTGATCCTAAGCTGAAAGATACAGTTGTGGATAGTCAGGCGATCGCTCCAACGCCATCACCCACTGCAACCCCAACCTCTGAAGCAAAACTACCCACTACGTTTCCCACAGAAATTCCGCAATATCCGGCGGCAGTGTTGCAATCGGTCACTGAATCAGACCAAGCCACTCAATGGGTCAGCATAGACAGCAGCGATCGCGTTTTTGCGTTTTATAAAGAGCAGTTTCAAACCAACGGCTGGACGCTAGACGAATCGCCTTTAAGCACAACCCAGGGAACCTTAACCGCCAGTCGCAACAACCTGAAAGTGAGCGTTGCTATTCAGCCCAAACTAGACCCATCCAACGCTTCTCCTGCGGCGGGTACGGATTTCACCATTCAGTATCAGCAAGACAATTTTCCGATTGGGGCGGCTCCTAGCCCAACGCCAACATCCACGCCGACAACTACACCGGACGAAGCGTTCCTGGGATTGTCGGGAAGTTCGGATGACACCCCGCCATCCAATCAGTCACCTATATCTAGTCAGCCAACTGTTACATTGCCGCCAAATTCTTTCACTGATATAGATAAAGCGCCCAAAGAATTGCAGCCGTACATCACTGCCCTTGCTCAACTTGGTGTTTTGGATGTGTCATCGGGCGGCAAGGAGAAAGCTGGCAACAACAACTTTGCGCCGAATAAGCCGATTTCTCGACGAGAGTATGTGCGGTGGCTGTTTGCTGCAAATAATCGCTTATATCGCGATCGCACGGCTCAACAAATTCGTCCAGCATCCAGCAGTTCTCAACCTATTTTTCGGGATGTTCCAGCGAGCGATCGCGATTTTGCAGCGATTCAAGGGTCAGCAGAAGCGGGAATTATTTCCAGTCCGTTGTCTGGTGATTTGACTGCGGTCAACTTTCGTCCCGATGCTCAACTCAGTCGGGAAAACTTGCTGCTGTGGAAAGTGCCCATAGATACCCGGCAACCGTTACCCTCAAGTAGTTTAGATACGCTCAAGCAAACCTGGGGTTTTCAAGATGCCGCCCGGATAGATCCCAAAGCACAACGGGCTGTATTGGCAGATTTTCAAAACGGCGATCAGTCCAATATTCGTCGTGCCTTTGGCTACACGACACTTTTCCAACCAAAGAGAGCCGTTACCCGTGCTGAAGCCGCCGCCACCTTGGGATATTTTGGCTATCAGGGAGATGGAGTTGCGGTTCAAGAGGCACTGAAAACGGACGGATAATGGCGATTGATTTCACCAATACCAATCTCGTCTGGGCTTCTATTCTAGTGGAAACGCTATTTCGATTGGGTTTGAAAACGGCGGTGATCTGTCCAGGATCGCGATCAGCTCCGTTGGCGATCGCCTTTGCTAAACACTCCAACATCGATGCAAGTCCAGTGTTAGACGAGCGCTCCGCTGCTTTTTTTGCGCTTGGAGTTGCCCGCCAACAGCATCAACCCGTGGCATTAGTTTGCACTTCAGGCACGGCTGGAGCCAATTTCTATCCGGCTGTGATCGAAGCCTATGAAAGTCGGGTGCCGCTGCTGATCTTCACCGCCGATCGCCCCCCCGAACTGCGAGACTGCAACGCTGGACAGGCGATCGACCAGCAAAAACTCTATGGCTCCTTTCCCAACTGGTACGCCGAACTGGCGATTCCATCCATAGAACCGACCCTGCTTGCTTACCTACGTCAAACCATAATTCACGCTTGGGAACGCACTCTTTTTCCAGTTGCAGGTGTAGTGCATCTGAATGTTCCTCTACGAGAACCGCTTGCTCCTATTCCCGAACCTCACGTCCAAGCTCAAGCCCTCACCTTCAACGCCACCCACTTCTTTTCTGCCATCCCCTCCACCCCTCCACCCCTCCACTCCTCCACCTCTCCACTCCCTCTCCCTAAATGGCAAGCCTCGCCCCAAGGCATCATCATCGCTGGACTGGCGCAACCCACCTCACCTGAAGCCTACTGTCGAGCGATCGCGACTCTCTCTAGCTTTCTTGGCTATCCCGTCCTCGCAGAAGGGCTGTCTCCACTCCGCAATTACGCCGATCTGATCCCTAATTTGATCTCTACCTATGATCTAATTTTGCGGGATGCCGCATGGGCAGAAAAACTAGCCCCCGCGATCGTCTTGCGGATTGGCGATATGCCGACCAGTAAACAGTTGCGGACTTGGCTAACCGCAACCCAACCATTGCAGTGGGTGATTGATCCCAGCGGACGCAATTTAGATCCGCTCCACGAGAAAACGATTCATTTACACGGTTCAGTGGAACAGATAGCGGACGTATTAGCACCCAATTCAGTGCGGGTGAACACGGCTCAAAATTTCAGTCCTTACTGGTATCTCTGGCAAGCCGCAGAAACTGAAACTCGTCAAAACCGCGATCGCGCGCTGAGTGAAACAACCGACTTATTTGAAGGAAAAGCTGCCTGGATGCTCTCCCGTTGTTTGCCTGCGAATACGCCCCTATTTATCAGCAGCAGTACCCCCGTCCGTGACGTAGATTTCTTTTGGGTTCCTGGTAATTCTAGAATTCAGCCCTTTTTTAATCGAGGCGCAAACGGCATTGATGGCAGCCTTTCCACCGCGCTAGGAATTGCCCATCACAACCAGAGCAGCGTCATGCTCACTGGCGACCTGGCTTTGCTGCATGACACCAATGGCTTTCTGCTCCGACAGCATTTTGTCGGACATTTAACGATCGTATTAATCAACAACAACGGCGGCGGCATTTTTGAAATGCTGGCGATCGCAAAATTTGATTTGCCATTTGAAGAATTCTTTGCCCTACCGCAATCCATTGATTTTGCTCACCTCTGTAAAACCTATGGTGTTGAACACGAACGAATTACCGCCTGGGATCAGCTAACAGAGAAACTGAACCCCTTGCCTAAATCTGGTATCCGTGTTTTGGAACTCTGCACCGATCGCAAAGCAGATGCTCAATGGCGGCAGGCTAATTTGGGCACCTTTGCTGCAAAGATGAATGATTAAGAGACGATTTCCCCAATTCAAAACTCAAAACTCAAAACTCAAAACTCATTTCGTATGCAAATTGACTGGCAAATCGCCAAAACCTACGAAGATATTCTTTATCACAAAGCCGATGGGATCGCCAAAATCACCATCAACCGCCCCCATAAACGCAACGCCTTTCGTCCTAAAACGGTTGTAGAACTTTATGATGCATTCTGGAATGCGCGTGAAGATACGCGGATTGGAGTCGTCTTGTTTACTGGAGCAGGACCGCACACGGATGGTAAGTATGCCTTTTGTTCGGGTGGTGATCAAAGCGTTCGTGGAGAAGCGGGATACATAGACGACGCTGGAGTGCCTCGCCTAAACGTGCTGGATTTGCAAAAGCTGATTCGCTCGATGCCTAAAGTTATCATCGCGCTAGTAGCGGGATACGCGATCGGCGGTGGACATGTATTGCACATTCTCTGCGACCTGACGATCGCGGCTGACAATGCCATTTTTGGGCAAACAGGCCCTAAAGTTGGCAGCTTTGATGGCGGCTTTGGTGCCAGCTATTTAGCCCGACTTGTAGGACAAAAAAAAGCACGAGAAATCTGGTACTTATGCCGTCAATACAATGCTGCTGAAGCCCTAGATATGGGCTTGGTGAACTGTGTTGTCCCTTTAGAGCAGCTAGAAGCTGAAGGAATTCAGTGGGCACAAGAGATTCTAGCCAAAAGCCCGATCGCCATTCGCTGCCTCAAATCGGCTTTTAACGCGGATTGCGATGGTCAAGCGGGATTGCAGGAACTGGCTGGCAATGCCACCCTGCTCTATTACATGACTGAAGAGGGAGCCGAGGGGAGGCAGGCATTTTTAGAAAAGCGATCGCCTGATTTTCGTCAATATCCTTGGCTTCCATAAAACAAGTTAACCAAGGAATGCAAGATAGTTCAAGACAAGGTGCTTAAAGTCAGCTTGATGAGACTGAGACTTCGACACCAAGCGGTTGAGGCGTAGGTCGAGATATCACTTCTGGGCTGTCAACATCCTTACACAAAGAGCTTGCTTCAACAGCTTCTTGAACTTCTAAAGCTTTTTGTTGCCAAATCATAATATCGCCCAACCAATTCCAAGGCGGCAAAAAGGGAGCATCTGCCACACTGCAAGCATTCCATTGACTCTTAACAGCGACATTTAGTTTTTGACACTGCCCTCCCCGTCGCCCTTCAGGAATATAGTAACGGCAGTGACGACATAAGGATATTGAGGGTTCAAGCGGATTCATAAAATTTTTAAGTGAACAATTTTTTAAGTGAGAAATTTTTAAGTGAGCAAGAAATGCTGGTCTCTATTCTTAACTAACGGTTTGATCCCTTTGAAGGCTTTTTTATCTTGAGTTCGCAGTGCTGGCAAACTTTGAGCGATTCAAGGCAAAAAGCATATTTTAGATTCTCTTCAGATTTCAGAAGCCTACGAACTGGTTTGTGTGAATTTTTTGTAAACATTCTTGATTTGCACTAAAAAAAATACAGGGATCAAGTGAAATTAAATGCGGTTTTTTGCCAAAACTTTATCAGAACGAGTTTTTTTGAAAGGAATTTGTATTCATAGAGACATTCTATCTAGGAACCTTAGGAGGAAAAATCCTACTTTTGAAAGAGTTTAAATAGAGCCAGAAAAGCAAAGAAAGCGATGTATTACAGTTTTTGAAAGGCACCAGTTTATTAACTGCTAGTTAATCTTGGCTCCTATGAAAAATCTGCCTATGTTTTAGCTCACTAAAATGTGTGATCATCGTCACGTTGCAGATGATTACCTGAGGGGTGGTGTAGTTTACTAATCGACGTTTTGTTGCCCAGAGTGTTCAAATGAGCCAACTCTTCAGTTCACTTATTAGAGTGAACGAATAGCATTTAGTATGCGACTGTTGGAATAAAGATTTAATAAAGCCTTCAGCAAGGTGCAAGTTTAAGAATCGTCTTCTTTTGGTTATTACTTTGCTCTCGTTTGTATATCCTTTAGTAGCAAAGTGCTTTATTTGATAACCGCTATTCCATCGCTTAACTGGCTGATATAGCGCGGTATGAGCGGTGGTTTATTGGAAGACTAACCCATTCACCATGACGCAAGTATGAGATTGCACAGACCTAAAACTTCAGCAAAATCGACGCTGGATATGGTAAATCCGTTGATTCTTCAAGGGATAGCGCTCGTTGCAGAGGGTTCTTATCAGAAAGGCTTGGCTATTTTGGATCAGGCGATTGATTATCAGCCACATAATGGTGCTGCCTGGTATCACCGAGGGGATGCCTTGGCAAACTTGGGACACCATAATGAAGCTTTAGAAAGCTTTGATCGGAGTCTTATGATTAATCCTAGTAGCCCTGATGCTTGGGTGTTTCGCGGCGTTACATTGATTCACTTAGAGCGATATTCTGAGGCACTTGAAAGCTGCGATCGCGCGATCGCCATGCAAGCCAGTAACCAAGAAGCCTGGGCTTTTCGAGGAGTCGCGTTACAGCGCTTAGGTCATTTCAAAAAAGCCTATGCAAGCTATCAGAAAGCAACCCAAGAAAAATAGGGCAGGCTTAACTATTCACGCCTAACAAGCTAGCAATCAGGGCTTGCTGGGCGTGCATCCGATTTTCTGCCTGATCCCAGACGCGAGATTGAGCGCCTTCCATCACGTCATCGGTAATTTCCTCACCGCGATGGGCGGGTAAACAATGCAGCACGATCGCTGATGAATCTGCATGGCTCATCAGTTGATCATTCACCTGATAAGGCTGAAAGATTGGAATCCGAGACGTTGCCACATCCTCTTGCCCCATACTTGCCCACACGTCGGTATAGATTACCTGGGCACCTTTTACCGCCGCGATCGGATCGGTTGTTGTGGTAATTTCAACGCGATCGCCCGCAATTCTCCTCGCCTGCTGCACAATCACGTCCAACGGTTGGTACTCATTGGGAGAGCTAATCCGCACATTGATACCCGCCAAGGCACAACCCAACAACAAAGAATGCGCCATATTGTTGCTGCCATCACCCACATAAGCAAGTGTCACACCTGACAGCCCATTAAACGACTCTTGAATCGTTTGTAAATCCGCTAATACCTGACAAGGATGTTCCAGATCAGTCAGCGCATTGATGATCGGAATTTTGGAGTAGTGTGCAAAAGTTTCAAGATCGCGCTGGTCAAAGGTACGAATTGCCAAGACATCAAGGTAGCGATCGAGCACCCGCGCAGTATCAGCCAGAGGTTCTCCCCGACTCACTTGAGTCACACTGGGGTTCAAATCTAGCGCCTGTCCTCCCAATCGAGTCATTGCCGCAATAAAGCTGACGCGAGTCCGGGTTGATGCTTTATAAAACAGCAACCCTAAAAGTTTTTGACATTGCGGGTAAGTTGCACCAGCTTTAAGTTGAGCCGCAAGATCCAACAAATCTTGTAGCTCTTCCGCAGTCAAATCCGCCATGCTAAGTAAATCCCGCCCTTTCAATGCCCCCATTCTGGTTTATCCATAATTACTGTGTAAGAAACCTAGCAGATTCAGGCAGCTAAGCCTAGCGCGTGTCATCAAACAAAGACTCTGTTTGAGGAGTAGAGAGGTAACAAGGTAAAGGAGTAGAGAGGTTAAAGGAATAGAGATGTAGCAGCAGATCCCCCTTCACTCCCTTACTTCTTTACCTATTAACTACTGGTTGAGTCCTCACTAGGCTCTACACCTGCCGATCGCAAAGCTGCCTGAGTCTTTTCCTTATCTAGCTTTAGCACTAGCACTCCTAAGGGAGGCAAACAGAGATCGATAGAATAAGGACGATTTTGGTATGCCCATTCCTCAGTCCATTTGCCGCCCAAATT
>Ga0209181_10006911_pt1 | contig 15738 bp, 10 predicted proteins | sample MAT05_FD_187208 | JGI IMG/M metagenome (GOLD analysis project Ga0209181, IMG submission 187208) | Freshwater microbial communities from Lake Fryxell liftoff mats and glacier meltwater in Antarctica - MAT-05 (SPAdes) (version 2) | ecosystem: Environmental > Aquatic > Freshwater > Ice > Liftoff... | reverse complement strand
TCTCCCTTCTCCTCCTGTAGAGGGGCCGGCGGTGGGGTCACATAAATCCTAATTCGAGTTGTGCCTCTTCGCTCATCATCTCTTTTCCCCAGGATGGTTCAAAAGTCATAATTATTTTTGCTGATCTGATTCCTTCTATTTCACGTAATTTTTGTTCTGTCTCAGGTGGCAATGTTTCTGCAACCGGGCATGATGGTGAGGTTAAAGTCATTTGCATCTCGAGGTTATTCTCTTTATCAATAATGAGTTCGTAAATCAAGCCCAACTCCCAAATGTCAACAGGTATTTCAGGGTCGTAGCAGGTTTTAAGTGTATCAATAACCCTTTGAGTAAGCTCAGTATTTTGTGAGATTATTATGGCCGCCATTTTTTTTGTTTAAAGTTTTTTTATTTAAAGTTTTTAGTTCAAGCTTTGGGCTTTCAATACCATTGCATCCAATTTCATTTGTTTTAACATACTTACTAAACCATTGCTACGGGTAGGCGAGAGGTGTTCTATCAATCCTATTTTATTAATAAATTCAAATTGTGCATTAATAATTTCATCTGCTGTATGGCCTGATATAACTCTTATCATTAATGCTACAATCCCTTTTGTAATTATTGCATCACTGTCGCCTGTAAAAAAGATTTTTTCATCTTTCACTTCAGAGCGCAACCACACTTTGCTCTGACAGCCCTTTATCAATCTGTCATCGGTTTTGTATTGTTTGTCAATCAATCGTAAATGCCTGCCCAAATCAGTCAGGTGCTCGTACTTACCTTCCCAGTCGTTACCGAATAACTCAAACTCTTCTACTATTTCATTTTCTATTTCTGTTATTTTCATCTTTATTTATTTGTTGGAAAGTTTTAAAGTTGAGAGGTTAAAAAGTTCACCTAAAAATCAGTATCGCAACTTTTCAACTTTTCAACCGTTTAATCATTCAAATGTTTTGGCAATTTTGCCTTCAATGTATTCACGCAAAGGTTCGATTTTTATGGTATCTACCACTTCGGAAGCAAATGTGTGCATCAATATTTTTTTAGCGCTATCTGTGCTCAAACCCCGGGAACGCAGGTAAAATATTTTGTCTTCATCCAACTTGCCGGTTGAGGTACCTTGCGAACATTTTACATCATCGGCATAAATTTCTAATTGGGGTTTTGTATTGATTGTTCCGGCTTCACTCAGTAAAATATTTTTGTTTGATTGAAACGCATTTGTTTTTTGCACATCTTTTCTTACAAAGATCTTCCCATTAAAAGTAGCTGTTGATTTTCCATCAATAATGCCTTTGTAAAGCTCGTTACTATTGCAATTTGGTTTGCGGTGATCTACCACTGTGTGGTTATCTACCACTTGATTTCCGGCAGTTAAATACAATCCGTTCAAATGCGATTCAATATGTTCACCGTCCAGCACTAAAGTCAAATTATTGCGAACCAACGAACCACTCAACGTAAATGTATGGGTAGAAAATAAGCTTTGTTTCTTTTGTATTACCTGTGTGGTATTCACTAAATAACCTAATTCCTGCCTGTCCGGCAGGCAGGCATTTTCATCCTGAATTTTATAATGATCAACAATAGCGTTTTCATTGATTGCAATTTCTGTTAGTGCGTTGCTGAATATTTTTGCGGTAGAATCAATTGATTCAAACGATTCAATAATTTTCGCCTGCGCATTTTCATCAACCACTATTAAGTTACGTGGATGAATAATTATATTTTCGAATGTTGTTGAAATGTGAATGATATGTATCGGTTTTTCAATGATCGTATTTTTTGCAATATGAATAAAAACGCCATCTTTATTCATTGCAGTATTCAGGGCAATAAATGGATCCGCATTTACATCAGCATATTGTGCATAATGTTTTTCAAAAACGGGTGAATTGCTTTTTACTGCATCTACTAAGCTGCATAGTGTTAACCCTTTTGGAAGGTTCTGTAAGTTTGATAATCCTTCAACAAAAACACCATTCTCAACAATTACAACATAGGCATCTTTTAAGAATTTCAGCCGTTCAATTTGTTCGTCGTTACAGTTTTTATTTGCTGAGAAATAAAAGTCTTCTTTCAGCATTAAATCCACGTGGGTATATTTATATTCTTCGTGCTTTCGGTTTGGAATACCTTGTTTGTAAAAGCTTTCCATAGCTTTTACACGAAGTTGTGTATTGCCAGATAAAAATAATTTTGATGACTCAAATTCAAAAGTTAATTTATCTTTTATCGTACTTGTTTTAATAACTGTTTCCATTTTGTTCTTTTGTTAGTGTGAGGGAGTTTTTACAACCGAAACAATCTCATTCCCCCCAAACATGGGATTGCTTTAATCACAGCGTTTTTAAGCCAGGGTGTTGTATTAAATTAAGCTTCTATTGCTTCTTTAATAAAATCATATCCTTTTTCTTCCAGCTCAAAGGCCAATTCTTTTGATCCTGACTTTACAATTTTTCCGTTGTATAATACATGAACAAAATCGGGTATAATGTAATCCAACTATCGTTGATAGTGTGTGATTATAATGGTTGCGTTATCTTTTGATTGCGAACCGGGTTTTTGTTGGATAACAACATCGCCGCCTTAAAATTTTTCAATGAATCTTATCTTTTCTGGTTTGTTAATCTTCTATTTTCCGGCAATAGGAATGCATAAGATTGGAAATTAACTACCGAAAAATTTGTGAGCGACATATCTTTTAGTGTGCACAAAACAGATTTTTATCTACCCCGAAAAACTGTAGCTATCCTAATGCATCGCTGTAAAAAATATTTGGACTGCTGATGCCATGTTTGCAGATAATCTAGTCGGCCAGTTCCTGTATTTCTTCGCCTGTCAATTTGTATGGATTATAAATTACCGCCAAAGTTTTAACTTCGGGCTCTTCTTCAATTAGGGAAAAAAGATTGCCGGCATAACCCTAACCAATCTCTAAAGATTTTTCTAATGGCAATATTGTTGCCGAATAATTTAATAGACTGGCCGGTACTTAACAGCAAGGTTCTTCTTTTTAAATGTGATATTATTATTGATTCAAATTTTTAAATAGTTGAATGGTGGTTAATTAAATTTTGCATAATTATTTTTTGCGAAATCAGTTAAGGCTGGTTACCTTGATTGTTTTCCATCTTGCAAGAAATAGGATATTAAAGAAGTGGATGCTCTTAAAGCTGGAAAATATACTTTGATTAGAATAGTTGGTGGGTGAAAAGTAAAGAAAAGGGGTTGTTAAATTATCCACTACTTGTTTGATTCCCCTGATGATATTTTGTAATTGCTGTTTCATTACGCTTTACATTTATCTTCTTTACAGGCAATCACACTAATTTACAGTTAACAGGTTGCTAATATTCCATAAGGCCACTATTGCAGCCAATCTTTTTAAATTCAGCATAAATAAATTAGAAAATTGTACATGGATGACAACACTGATCACATTGCCCTCCAATAAAATTGAAAGGCAATGTTGTTTTAAGGATTGTAGAAAAAACATTAAGCCTTGTTTTTTAATATATCCATTACATCTTCTTTTCTCCTGCGGGATATTTCTACTTTGGAAAAATCTGTCATGGTAAGCATTCCATCGGTCATATAATTTATAACATGGGCCTTATTTACCAGGTGGGATTTATGAATTCTTAAAAAGCCATAATTAATAAGGATATCCTCATAATTCTTCATTGTATATGTAGTAAGCAAAGAAGTTTTGTCGGCAAAGAAGAATTTAGTGTAGTTACCTTCTCCTTCTAAACGGATGATGTCTTCCGGTTTATAAAAAAAAGTTCCCTGCAGGGTTGGAAGCGCCAGTTTAAAGTCTTTTTTATTTTGTACACTGAGGTTGTACATAAAATTATCGTACAAGGGTTCTGTTACAGCATTGTTACTGTTTTTTTGAATAAACCGTTTGAATGCATTTTGCAATTCATCTGCATCAATAGGTTTTAAAAGGTAATCAAGCGCACTGAAACGGATGGCATCTATTGCATACTCATCGTGTGCTGTAGTGAAAATGATACTGAAGTTTACCTGGGGAACCTGTTTTAATAATTCAAAACCACTCATCAAAGGCATATGGATATCTAAGAATAATAATCTGGGCTGAAACTTTTTTATAAGGAACAGGCCTTCATGTGGATCTGTTGTAGTTTTTAATGTGGTTATCTCCGGTATATAATATTGAATCATCAGCGATAAGGTTTTAATCGCTGTAGTTTCATCATCAATGATTAATGCTCTAAAAGTATTCATGCTTTTTTATTTCCGATAAATATTTTTAATGTTACCTGGGTGCCTTTTACCAGTCCATTTATATCTGTAATATCTGAGATAGCAGCATCAAAGGGTCTATCGTACTGCTGTTGTAAAAGATCCAATCTTTGCTGTACCATAGACATGCCCTTAGATTCATAGCCTGCTTTTATACTTCCATTGTTATGTTTTAATTTAGCTGAAGCAGTTCTTCCAATTCCGTTATCTCTAATGATGGCCACTAAAATATCATCGGTGTACAAATCAAACTGAATGCTTAGATTGCGGTCTGTTTGCAGGGGCATTAATCCGTGCCAGATAGCATTTTCTACAAAGGGTTGAAGCATCATCGGCGGAATTTTAATTTCTACCGGTTCAATTTCATTGGTCATATTTATCTGGTAAATAAAACTTTCTCCAAACCTGAATTGTTCTAACTGCAGGTAAGAGTTAAGTATTTCTATTTCTTTTTCCAGTGTAATAAACTGCAGATTGCTGCAATGTAAAATTTCTCTCTGCAATTTTGAAAATTTAGACAGGTATTTATTGGCTTCTATTACATTGCCCTGTAAAATATAATGCTGCACACTGTTAAGAGCATTAAAAATAAAATGCGGATTCATCTGCATTCTAAGGGCCGTAAGCTGCGAGGTAGCAAAGTCTTTTGAAAGCCGTAATACTTCCATTTCTTTTTCTCTTGATTGCTGTTCTGCTTTGATGGTTTCTATTTTTCCTGCGCAAAGAGATGCAATGGTGGTGAGTATCTGAAGATGCCTTTCTGTATAAAAATTCTTTTGTGAATGCTCGCTATCAATTATACCAATTACTTTACCTTCCTGCATAATGGGGACCGCAATTTCTGAGAGCCGCTTTATATCGTCTATAATATAACGATCATCAATGGATGTGTCGTTAATTATTTCTGCCTGGCCGCTTACTGCTATACTTCCCACAATGCCATAACCTGGCATTATTTCTATTGGGTTTAAAATTTTGTTTTCCTCTGTTGTCTTTGGCCCCCAGGCTGCTTTTTGAACCAGTACATTTCTTTTTGCATCTGCCAGGTATATAACACAATCCTCAAATTTTAATCTGGAAATACAGTTTTTAGTTACATCCCACAAAATTTCGTCGATGCTGTTTACATTGCTTATTGAAGTGGCAAAATAATTGATGATCTGCTCTATTTCCAGTTGTTCTCTGTAATTGGTTGCCCTTAATTTTTGCAAAGCTGTTTTTTGTTCTTCACGGGCTTTTACAAACTGTATTCTTTTGCGGACTAATAAAATACTTAATGCAGCAATTGAAAAGAGCAACAAAGTTATAAACCACCAGGTTTTCCAAAAGGGAGGCGTAATAGAAAAGTTGTAAACTGCATCCTGTTTACTCCAAATACTTTTACTGTTAAGGGCTTTTACCCTAAAAGAATAATAGCCCGGAGAAAGGTTTTCAAAACTTATATTACGTAGATTACCGGTGCTGGTCCAATTGGTGTCCAATCCGTCTAACTTATAATAGTACCGAATATTTTCCTGGTTTACATAGTCCATTGCAGTAAATGTAAAGCTGAAAGAATTATCAGAGGAGCTATATATACTTTTGCCGGTAACATCATCCAATATTTTATCATTACCTGAATTGTTTCTTTCTATTTGCCTTACGCTTGTTATATAAACTACCGGTGGCGCATCAGATAAATTTAACTGAAGGGGATTAAATGATGTTATACCAAAAACGGTGGCCGCCCAGATGGTACCATTACTTGCCTGGGCTAAACGGATATAACTATAACCTGCTTTAATAAAACCATCTGATTCATCAAAATTTAAAATCCTGTTTTTATATTTATCCTGTTGCCCAATAAGGGTTAATCCTTTTGAACTTCCTGCCCATATATTGTTATCTATGTCTGCAAGTAATGTTAAATAATGATTGCTGTTCAGGCCATCGTTTTCTGAAAACTGTTTTACTATTTCAAGTTCATTTTGGCTATTAAATACCGCTTGCAAAATGCCATTGCCGGATGTGGCGATCCATATTTTATCTTCTTTATCCCTGATTAGAAAGTTGACTGATAGTTGTTTGCCGTTCCACAAAAAAGGGTGCAACGAATCGTTGCGCAAATACAACATTCCCTCTTCACCAGCTAACCAGATTGTTTGGGCAGGCCCTTCTATAGCGGAAAAAAATTTTGCATGTTTTGTAGCATTGGGTGGAAAGATGAATTTTTTAAATGAGATAGCTTCATCACTCTCAATAGTAATCTCACTTATTCCCCTATCTCCGATAGTGTAGAATTTATTGCCTGATGTTTTAAGAAAACCGGAAATGGAATTATCATGCAGTCCATCCTCAACAGTAAATCTTTCTGTTCTTCCATTTCTTAAAACTGCCAATCCCTGGTATCCACCTGCTGCCCAAATCCAGCCCCTTTCATCTTCATATAAACTCTTAATTTCGGCACTGGCAAATACATTTTCTTTAAGCAGCGTAAACCGGTTGTCTTTTTTTTCAAAAATTTTACCATGGTTTGCTCCCAGTAATAATTTTCCATTTCTAAGCTCTTTAAAAGAATAGTAATCTATATCGCCGCCTGTTTTTTCAATTTGATAGGTAGTAAAAACAGATGGTTTTAATTTTATCAGTCCATCATAGGAAGCCACCCAAAAAAATCCTTCATCTTCTAAAACAGCACTTGCCCATACAAAATACCTATCTGCAAAAATGATTTGACGGGAAGCGATGCCGGTTTTTGGGCTAAAGTAAAATGCACCTCTTGTACCTACATACCATTCACCGGGCGAAGTGATATTAAGCCCCGGGTTGTAAAAATTATTATAACCAACTGCAGTTGTAATTCCATTCTCAAACCTGCACAGCTCTGATGATACGGCATCGAAATATATCTTTGTTTTACTCAAAGGGAAAAGAGTTGTTATTTTATTTCGGTCCCCGGTAGTCGTATGTAACAGTTCAATTTTGTTGCCGTATAGCCTAAAGAGATTATTATCCCCGGAAAAATAAATAGTTCCATCGGGGGCTTTGCTGATAAGTTTTATGCTTTTATCATCTTGCTTCCATTCTTTGTGCAGGTATGCTGTTAAGGCAAGTTTTTTCTTTCCTGTAAAATCTGCATCCCTTATATTAAAATTTACCGGGCCGTTTTCTGTTGCCAGCCAGGCGTTTCCATCTTGCTCCAGGAAAATATCGTTCACTCCCTGGGGCAGTTTGCTTTCCACACTTATTTTAATGATTTTATTATTCTCCAAGCAAAATAAACCTGCTGCAGATCCTATCCATAAGCGATTAGGTTTTTGCAGCCTTATTACATTAATGTGCCCCACAAATTCATTGTCTTTTGTGTAAGCATAATTTTTAAAAATATAGCCATCATACATACTTATACCGGCTGAGGTACCAATCCATAAAAACCCTTTATTATCTTTTGCAAGGCAGGTAATTTGGGTAGATGGTAATCCATGAGATGTATTGTAATATTGATAGGAATATTTTTGGGCAGGCTGTGCAAAAACATAACTCTTACAAAAAACGAATGCAAGTAAAAATACAAGTGGTTTATATTTAAAAATGAATAATCTCAATATACTAATGTAAGAATTTTTATTGCCAGCGTGTAGGATTTTGATAATATCGTATAGTTTTAAAATAGGAATTGTTGGGTATGCAATATTTTACATACATTACCCTGGTCATTTTAAAGGATTAGTATTTATCAATTTCTTTACCAGGATATTTAATTCATCTATTTGTTTTTGTTGATCCTGAATAATTAACTGCTGCTCCTGAATAGCTTTTACCAGCGGCACCACAAACTCTGCATAACGCAAACCATAATAGTCATCGTCGTTTTTTGGTTTATCTACACCACTAAAATCATAATTAATTTCTTTGGCTGCCTGCTCTACTTCCTGTGCTAAAAAACCTGTTTGCAGTACGTTGCTTTTTATTCTCTCAGCATCGTTCAACCGCAAACTGTCGGGTGTTTTTAAAAATGCAGCAATGGCATTCATATTTATGTAGTAGCTAACAGGGTGCAACTTCATAATAAAAGAAAGGCCGGGAATGGTTTCTTTAATGCCTGTTTTAAAGCGGCTGTCGGATAATGTAGTCCAGCCAACCTGACCTCCAATACTTGTTACGGTATTATTTCCTAATCTTACCTGGTTAGATGCCGTAATATTTGCATCAAATCCTAATGCAGTAGAATTATCAAAGGCTACACCAGAAGAAAATGCTGCATATCCCAAAGCAGTGTTGAGGTCACCTACTGTGTTTGCGTTTAGAGCTCCCCGCCCATTTGCTGTGTTACTGCCTCCTATTGTGTTGGAGTATAGAGCCTTTTGCCCATTTGCGGTGTTATTGCTTCCTGATGTGTTGGAGTAGAGCGCCTCAAATCCATTGGCAGTGTTGAGGTCACCTACAGTGTTTGAGTAAAGTGCATTTCTTCCATCTGCAGTGTTAAAGCTTCCTGTTGAATTGGAGTAGAGCGCATTCCTGCCATTTGCAGTGTTGCTGCTTCCTGTTAAGTTTAAGATGAGAGCGGCTACTCCATTTGCGGTGTTACTGCTTCCAGATATATTAAAGCGAAGAGCAGTAACACCATTTGCAGTGTTAGCATATCCTGTTTCATTTCCTCGGAGTGCCTCCATCCCATTGGCAGTGTTATCGTCTCCGGATATGTTTACGTAGAGGGCATCCTTGCCATTTGCGGTATTGCTGCTTCCTGTTGTGTTAGAGTAGAGTGCTTTGTCTCCATTTGCGGTGTTAAAGTTTCCTGAAGTGTTGAATTTAAGCGCATTTGATCCATTAGCGATGTTTCCGTCTCCTATTGTGTTGTTGTAAAGTGCACTATTTCCGTTGGCGGTGTTATTAATTCCAATTGTGTTGGAGTAGAGCGCCTGATATCCATTAGAAGTGTTGTTATTTCCGGTTGTGTTGGAGTAGAGCGCATTTTGCCCATTTGCGGTGTTATAGTCTCCTGTTGTGTTAAAGCGAAGTGCATTTGCCCCTGTTGCAGTGTTTGAAAAGCCAGATGTGTTAAAATAAAGTGCATCATTTCCGTTGGCAGTATTATTAGTTCCTGTAGTATTAAATTTACCTGCAAACTTTCCTATAAATGTATTTCCCGTTGCGGCGGTATTATTCAACCCGGCTTCTTTGCCCACAAAAACATTATCGGTACCTGTTGTATTTAATGCTCCTGCATTATGGCCAATAAAAGTATTGTTGCCCGTTGTGTTGAACTGGCCGGCATTTCTACCAATCATGGTGTTGCCTGTAGATAGCGTGTTGGCATAACCTGCGTTGCTGCCCACATAAGTATTTTCTGTTGCTGTGGTATTGGAGTATCCAGCCTGGGAACCTATAAATGTATTATTGCCAATGCCAATGCCGAAATGGGAGAACCCTGCCCGGTCACCAATATAAGTATTATTTACGGTTTCGCTAAGGCCGCCGCCGCCGGCAAGTTCACCAAAAAAAACATTGTTTTTAGCAGCATCCAATCTGCCGATGCTGATGTTATTTTGCCTAAAGCTTAATGGTACATTGGTAGTAGTTCCAATAAAATTTGTTCCATCTACCACGGTGCTATTTCCGGTAATACCCCATCCATTATTGCCTACAGATAATTCCGCCCATGCCGTACCGTTATGAAACCAAAATGAACTGGAGGTGGTATCATACATCATCAACCCTTTTATACCCGTAATAGTATTTCGGGTTGCTGTAGATGTACGTGGAATAAGCAAGCCTTTATTATTGCTTTTTATTTCCAATATTGCACTGCTATTGGGTGACGTGGTGCCGATACCTACTGATTGGGCAAAGCTGCAAATAGCTACTGCCTGCAATAAAACACACATAGCTAATTTTTTTATTTTCATTATTTTTTTATTTGAAGTGTTTGCATAATTTTTTGGAGGTGTGCTTTAATGGCGGTGTTTTCTTTTTTCAAATCTTCAATTAGCTGTTGCTGCTTTCCGATTTGCACGGGAATTTCGGCCTTAGCGGCCTCAATCTGATTTTGTAAAACTTCTATCAGTTGCTGCTGTTCCTGCATGGCTTTCACCAACGGTACCACAAACTCAGAGTAACGCAGACCATAAAGGCCATCTTTATTAGACGGTTTGCACACCCCGCTGAAATCATATCCAACAGACAGGGCAGCGGCTTCTACTTCCTGGGCAATAAATCCTGTGTTGCGGATTTGTTCTTTTTCATTTCTTGATTGTTGAGTGAAAGCATCTGGTGCTATATACATTTTTGCCCCGGTGCTGTCGCGGTATTCATCCTCTTCCAAATGTGCAGCGAGTTTGTTTACTTCCAAATTGTAAGTAACAGGCCGCAGTTTCATAATGAAGCCAAGACCGGTTACATTCTCGGAAATATTTTTTTTATAACGGGCATCGCTTACATTTGTCCAGGGCTGGAATCCTCCTATTTGAGCGGTGGAAGAATTCCCGATTCGTACCTCGTTACTGCCAGTTGCCGTAGCATTGTACCCGATGGCGGTGGCATTGATAATGCCATTAGTTAATACATCTGCACCATTACCAATGAGGGTCTGATTAGAGCCTGTTATAATGCTCATTCCTGCATTGTGGCCAATAGCTATATTGCTATTTCCGCTTATGTTGTTATAAAGAGCCCGATAGCCATTGGCGATGTTAAAACCTCCTGTTGTGTTGTTATAAAGTGCCTGATAGCCGTTGCCGGTGTTAGCACCACCTATTGTATTCTTATAAAGTGCCTGATAGCCATTGGCGGTGTTATTACCTGCTGTTTTGTTGTTATGAAGCGCCTGATAGCCATTGGCGGTATTTTGTACACCGGTCCAGTTATAGTAAAGTGCCAGATTGCCATTGGCGGTGTTACTATATCCTTCTGTGTTGAAATAAAGTGCCTCACTTCCATTGGCAGTATTGCCGGTACCAGTTGTGTTGTTAAAAAGTGCTCCAACTCCATTGGCGGTGTTATAACCTCCGGCTGTGTTTGAATAGAGTGCTTCATAACCATTGGCAGTGTTATAATTGCCGGTTGTGTTCATATAGAGTGACCTGTAACCATTGCCGGCATTACCAGAGCCCGCTGTGTTGTTAAAAAGAGATCTGTTTCCGTTGGCGGTATTATCATCTCCGGTAAGATTATAGTACAGCGCCGAGTTCCCATTGGCAGCATTACCACTGCCAGTTGTGTTATTAAAAAGTGTTGTATATCCATGAGCGGTATTATAACTTCCGCTAGTATTAGAATTAAGGGTTTTGTACCCATTTGCCGTATTATTGACTCCGCTTGTGTTGGCAGTAAGAGTTTCATACCCGTTGGCCGTATTGCCGATACCGGTTGTGTTGGAGTAAAGCGCCTGACTGCCATTAGCTGTATTATAATTTCCTGTTGTATTAAAATACAGTGCATCATTACCATTAGCTGTATTACCAATTCCTGTGGTATTTAATTTACCTGCAAACTTTCCTGTAAAAGTATTTCCTGTTCCTGTTGTGTTGTTGAGTCCGGCTTCTTTTCCCACAAAAACATTATCAGTTCCAGTTGTATTAATTGCCCCGGCATTATGACCAATAAAAGTATTATTGCCTGCCGTGTTGGCCTGGCCGGCATTTCTTCCAATCATAGTATTACCGATAGATAGTGTGTTGGCATAACCTGCATTACTGCCCAAATAAGTATTGTCTGTTGCTGTGGTATTGGAGTATCCAGCCTGGGAACCGATGAATGTGTTATTGCCAATGCTAATGCCGAAATGGGAGAAGCCTGCCCGGTCACCAATGAAAGTATTATTTACGGTTTCGCTAAGGCCGCTGCCGCCTGCAAGGTCGCCGAAAAAAACATTGTTTTTAGCAGCATCCAATCTGCCAATGCTAATGTTATTTTGCCTAAAGCTTAGCGGTACATTAGTGGTGGTACCTATAAAATTTGTTCCATCTACCAGGGTACTGTTTCCGGTAATACCCCATCCATTATTACCTACAGATAATTCCGCCCATGCAGTGCCGTTATTAAACCAAAACGAATTAGTTGAATTATCAAAAACCAATAAACCCCTGGCAGGGCTGGCAATGCCATTGCGTTCGGCTGTTGTCATTCTTGGCACCAGCATTCCTTTGCTGTTGCTGCTAATATCTAATTGTGCCGAGGCATTGGGAGTATTGGTACCGATGCCTACATTTTGTGCAATGGAAGATTGGCATATAATCAGTAATAATATTGTTGTAATCTTTTTCATAATAACTGTGTGTTTTTAGTCAATTTCTTCAGGTAGTAATTGTGATATTATTTACCAGAGCTTGTAAATAATAAAACTGAAACTGGCATCAGTGGGTGCGTAACCAGGCACACCAGTGATATAACTGAAGGTTTTGGTTTCGGTAAAGCAGTTACAACTAAAATTGATGTAGTTCACATCGAATTCCCTTACATAAACCGTAATGGTGTTATTACTATTGATAGTTGTAAGAATGTTGGCTGCAAAAGATTCTCCTGAAAAATTCTGCTTTTTAAAAGGGGTAGCCAGTATGGAATAATTATCCTGGTTTGCATACACATTGGATTCGTTGGGAAGTGTAATAATGTAATTTCCAACAGCGGTTTTGCTGACAGTAAAATTATTTGTACCGCCAAGTTTGGTTCCGTCAAAAAGTACTTTACCATAGCAAATGGGCAAAATATCTGGCGTGCCTGAAATTCCATTGCGGCTAAGCTCTCCGGAAGCAGCAAAGTTAAGAATGCCAACACCGCTACCTACCTGCATGCCGCCACCGCTATTTTGAAGTGTAAGCTTTGCCGCAACTCCATTATTACGTTGCTGTATTTCATTATCATCAATCGCCAGATTCCTGTTGTCGGAATTTCCAAGTTGCAGAAAGCCACCGCCACTGACGGTAACATCGGTTCCTGCTGCAATATGGAGTTTGGTAGCGGGGTTTAGCAAGCCTATGCCCACATTTCCGCTACTGTCAATCCGCATTCTTTCTGCTGGTACCGCCAAAAAACTACAGGTAGAAAATAACAAATGCTGACTATAGTTGCCACCGGCTAGCGAAGTGATGGCGGAAGCAGGTGCAGTATTACCAAAAAGGCTAATGTTGGAACTTGATAATAGTAAAGTGGTTTTGGTACCTGGTGTAGCATCGGGATTTCTCAACCGCATCGCATTGCCATCAATGGCATCATTAGAAAAAACATCTATCGGAAATTTTGGAACACTCGTACGCACACCTATGTTTGAAGTGGGCAGGGTGTAAACATCGTTCGCCTTTTGTTTCCAGCTATTTTTTGCTGTGTCCACCAACTCTATCCAGTTATTATTTCCTTTAAACCAAAATGAACTGGTGTTATTATCAAACACCAATAGGCCAGCTGGTGCTGGAGCAATGGCATCTCTCTGTGCAGTTGTCATCCGTGGTATCAGCATTCCTTTACTGGTGCTGCTTACATCTAATTGTGCAGATGCATTGGGAGTGGTTGTACCAATACCCACGTTTTGTGCAGCAAGTTTTGAACTTTGTGCGATGAGCAGCAATATGATAATTATTTTCATATTTATTTTATTATTGTTAATTTATTTTTCACTAATCAATTACTTAGAAAGGCACCCCGCCAATACAAATTTGTGGACTGTATTTAACCAACCTGTTAAGTCCGCTAACGTATCCCTTTGAATTAATTGAACAGCCGATGGGTTGTGCTTCCTGGTTGGGCATGAGCGCAATTTTTACCCAGGTGTTACTAGATGGAGAATATTTATAGAAAACTTTTGAACTGATTGTGCCAGTATAACCTGCGCCAACATATCCTGATTGGCCGATTACAAAAGAGGCTCCTTGTGACATTCCTGCGCCGGGAAAATTTGTTTTTTGCGTCCACGCATCTGTGGTTGGGTTGTACTCAAGTAATGTTTTTGTGTACTGGATAAATGGACTGGCAGGAGTTTTATATTCACCACAGGCTATATAACCTTTGGTTCCAATTGAAAAACCAGTGGAGCCGGAGCGACCTAAAAATGCAACTGGAATATTTGCTTTTTGTGTCCAGGGAGTAACGTCCGTAGGATCGTATTCCCAAACTTCCCTAAAATAAGTGGAACCATAATTTCCTCCTGCGATGTACGCTTTATTGCCTATTACAAAACTGGCAGAGAAAAAACGAACGGCTCCTGGAAACGTTGCTTTTTGTGTCCAAACATTTGTAACAACATTGTATTCCCATAATTCCCTTCCATCAAGAATTCCTCCTTTACTGATATATCCTTTGTCGCCTATCGTGAAACAAAATCCTGCATTAAATCCTTCTGGTACAACAGAATTTATACGTGACCAGGAAATGCCATCGTAGATATATACCTTCTGTTCCTGTTTAGAAGGCACATAGATTTTATTCTGGTAAACAAATAGAAAGCGGGGGAAATTTGTGGAGTTTGCCCAGGGATAATTAGGTATTTCTGCCCATGTATTGCCCGTGCATGGGTTTGGTGCCGCAGCAAATTCTTCGGTTAAGGTTTCCTGCGCTAAAGCTGGTTCGTTTTGCTTTTTACATGCAGTGATGGTTGTTGCAACCATAAAAATGATCATAAACTTTTTCATACCCGTTTGTTTTATTAAATAACTGAATTGCTACAATGCCTTTAGTTATAATACCATTCTGCTGTAGTCATCATTGTTGCCAGTAAACCCTTATTGGTAATGTTTAATTACAATAGTGCTGATGCAATGAATGCGCTTGTGCCAAAGCCTGCATTTGTGCATCCGGCCAATTACATCCAGAAAGCATAACTAATAATGAAAATATTTTTTTCACAGCAAAGATTTTATTGCTTGTAAATTTTTAGTGTTCCAAAATCTTTATTTGAACAGGATACAAAATAATTACCCGATGCAATAGCGGAAACATCCCAGTTTAATTTGTTGGTACCTTTTATAAGATTAAAAGATTTCGTAGCGATTATTTTTCCATCTGCCTGGTGAAGCCGAAATAAAATAGTTTCAGTTTTTAATGCCCGGATATTTATTTGCAAAAAATCAGTAACCGGATTGGGATACGCAGTAATGCCCGAAGAAGCATTGCTAACATTTATTTTTACCACCGGAGAATAAGTAAACTGCCCATCAATGTCCACCATTTTGAGGCGGTAATAATTATTGCCTTCTGCAGGATTGTTGTGCTGGTAATGATAGTTTGATTGAATGGAGCTGTTGCCTGCGGCGGGTTGAAGTGCTATCTTTTCAAAACGCTGGCCATCTTTGCTCCAATCAATTTCAAAATGTTTTGTATTTATTTCCTGGGTGGTCTGCCATTGTAGAAAATTGCCATTAGATGCAGCGGTAGCCGAAAAGTTGAGCAAGGTTATGGGAAGCACAAGACCTGGTGCAAATTTGAGTACAAAGATTTTGTTGGGGCTGGCATCTAATATTGCTGTTCCCGGCCCGGGATCAAAGTCTATCTGTCCAAGAAAATTACCGGCACAGT
>Ga0209181_10006910_pt1 | contig 15740 bp, 10 predicted proteins | sample MAT05_FD_187208 | JGI IMG/M metagenome (GOLD analysis project Ga0209181, IMG submission 187208) | Freshwater microbial communities from Lake Fryxell liftoff mats and glacier meltwater in Antarctica - MAT-05 (SPAdes) (version 2) | ecosystem: Environmental > Aquatic > Freshwater > Ice > Liftoff... | reverse complement strand
ATGTCTGAAAACCGATTCTGGCAAAGCCCCCCTTACTGTAAAATCTTCTGGTAAAATCGCAGAAGCCCTATCCTCGACTGACCATAGAGAGTTTCTAAGCCTATTTGAATATCTGAGCGATGGAGAAGGCCTGTGCCAGATGTGCCCAGAAATGATGTCGAAGCACAATCTGCTGCCCAATGGTGCGCTTATCCTTTCCATTTGCAAATTGAATGGAATCAACATTTTGGCAAGTTACGATGCCAACGATTTTAAGAAAGCCTGTGATAAAGAAAACATTACGCTCCTTCAAACTTTAGCCGATTGGGAGGATTTCAAAAAAGTAAAATGATCATTCTCCAAGATCGCTCCCTGCTTCCCTACAACACCTTCGGCATCAATGTAAAGGCCGAAAATTTTGCCGAAATCACCAGCCTGGATGATTTACGGGCAGGACTGCGTACTGGCATTCAACCTGTTCTCCTGCTTGGCGGTGGCAGCAACGTGCTTTTTACCCGAGATGTAGAAGGACTGGTGCTGAAAAACAATTTGCGTGGAATCCAGATCGTCCGGGAGTTCAAAAACAAGGTCTGGGTAGAAGTTGGTGGCGGCGAGGTATGGCACGAATTTGTGCTCTGGGCCGTGGCGAACAACTATGGTGGCGTAGAAAACATGAGCCTCATCCCTGGCACGGTGGGCGCTACACCCATCCAAAACATTGGAGCGTACGGAGTAGAATTGAAGGACGTATTTGTGGGCCTGAAAGCCCTCAACTTACCTACTGGGCAACTCAAAACCTTCAACCACTCATCCTGCCAATTCGGCTACCGCGACAGCATTTTCAAGCGCGAGGAGAAAGGAAAGTGGTGCATTACCTCGGTCGTTTTTTCCCTGACCAAAACACCGCACAGCCTGAACACTTCATACGGCGACATCTCTAAAACCTTGGAATCCAACGGAATAACTTCTCCCAGCATTGCTGACATTAGTCGCGCCGTGGTACAAATCCGAACTTTAAAACTCCCCGACCCGGCCAAGATTGGCAACTGCGGTTCTTTCTTCAAAAACCCGGAAACAGATCGCTCTATTTTGGAGCGCATTCTGGCCACCCACCCACAAGCCCCACATTACCCCTTGCCCGACGGGCGTGTGAAAATACCCGCTGGCTGGCTCATCGAACAATGTGGCTGGAAGGGCAAACGCGTGGGAAATACGGGAAGTTACGATCGGCAGGCGCTGGTGCTGGTGAATTACGGGGGTGCTACGGGAGAGGAAGTGAAAAAACCTGGCGAATGCGATTATTGAATCGGTTGAGCAGGGGTTTGGGGTGAGGTTGGAGATGGAGGTGAATATTTGGCCGCCGTAGACCTCCGAGGTCTACGAAGACCTAGCGTATGTACACATCTTATCTTGTCCTCTTGAATTGTCATGTCGTAGCGCAGACACCCACACAACCCAAGCAACTTCAGATTTCATCATTTTTTGCTTGATTTCGAAAATCAAACATTGTTGTGTAGTTGTCTGCGCTACGACATGACAACCCAAGAGGGGATGCAACTTGTGTACATACCATCGGTCTTCGAAGATCTGCGAGGTTTGCGGCTTACACCCTCCTTCGCCCAAAAGGGCTATGGCGGGTAAACGGGCACCCTCCTTCGCCCTAAGGGGCTACGGCGGGTAAACGAAAAAGCCGCCCAGTCTTTTCGACTGGGCGGCTCACAACATAACCATGAAAACAATTAACCAATCAAATGTTAGCCCTTTCTGATTATGTCTTTTCCGAAAACCGTGCCAAGTTTGGCGAACGGAAAAATTTTTCGGACTGCTGAGTGTTAAAGTTGTTGAGAGATTGAGATTGTTGAGGGTCTGCGCTCAACATGCTCAACCCCTCAACACTCAACTACTTCTTCACCAACTTCGCCGTCAGTGGCCGCGCCAAACCTTTGACCTTCAAGAAATAGGTTCCTGCGGGCGCATTGTCCAAAATGACCATGCCCCGAAGTGTATTGTCCCAACGTACGAGTCGGGAGGTTTGAACAAGTTTGCCTTTCATGTCAAATACTTCGCACAACAAAGACTGCTCTCCCTCAATGGCTGGCAATTCGATGTTCGCAATGCCGCTGGTTGGGTTTGGAGATACCTTCAGACCGCGCAGTTGGACCGGCTCCGTGGCGCTCACCGTACACAAATCAATCAGTTTGTCGGTACTGCAACCATTGGCATCCACACAGGTAAGGGTGTAAAAGCCAATACCCAAATTGGAAAATGTGGGGTTTATTTGGAGGGCACTGCCGTCCAGGCTATATTGGTAAGGCGGAGTGCCGTTCAGAGGCAATGCGGTTATTTTGCCATTGTTTGGAACAATGCACTCCACGGTTGCATCCACGAGGAAACCTGCACAAAGCTCTTGGGTACAAAAAGGCGCAGTTATTTCGCTACCAAAGTTTCCGCCCGAATATGTCCAATAGGCACCTCCCAATGGCGAGAAAATATCCACGATTCCACCATCCATGCCGTCGCCTGCCGAATCGAACAGATGAAACACATAACATTGATCCTTCGTCAGGCACAGCTCTTCAGCATAAAACCCATTCGCTTCCGGATAAGGCCCACCAGATGCCACCACGTTGTTCTGAGCGTCGCGCAATTCCCAGTGATTCTGCTCTGGGTTTTGGTTTGGGCTGAAGAACAATTGTATTGGGTATCCGTCGGGTTGGATGTCGAAGGAGGTACTCCCTAGGTCGTTTCCTGGCAGCTCATCCTCTCCTTGTCCGTTTACATTGGTAATGTCCAAGTCCACGGTATTAGATCCGAATTGAAGCCCTTGTACAAAAATGTTTATTTCAAGTGAAGCGTCCGGGGCGATGAGCACCGTGTGGGGCACCGTGGGCTGGGGTACGCCGTTTGCTACTATTTTGGTGTCAAATTCGTGTTCTAAACCCAGACCATTGTTTCGGACTGTAATGCCTACATAAGCAAAATTTGGATCGTTGCAGGCTTGTATTGGGCGCACGTTGGTGATTTCCAGTTCGCGCAGCGGTCGGTTTCTGACCGTTACATGAATGGTGTCGTTATTGATTTGCTGATCGCCTACAACGGTGGTGCTTAGTTCAAAATTGAAAGTGCCATTGAACAGACTGAGATCTTCGGTGCCCGCAAAAGTGTGCTCTATGGTTGCGCCCGAGGTCACTACGGCAGGGTATGTCTCTGTTTTCCAAGCTCCACCGTTCAAACGATAGGCTACCTCCAAGTTGGATTGATCCGTCAAACCAAAATTGCGGAAACGCACCTTAATGGGTTCTGCCGCCGTGAGGCCCGATCCAGATCCAGGAGATACCAAGGACAGTGGGCCTACATCCACCTGCTGTCTAGCAGGGGTGCAGATATTGTATATCACGGGTTCTTGACTTGCATTGGAGGCCTCCATCAAAAGTTCTCCATAAATATTGTACAATCGGAAATTCCCCTTCCAATTGAAGGTTGAGGATTTCAGTATAAAGTGATAACAAGTATTGTCGTCACTGCATATTTGAGTTGATGTCTGTCCCGCACTCATTTCTCCCGAAGCAAAGAGTATGTTCGTTTGGCTGCGCAATTCCCAAGCCAGCACTCCAAATTCAGTTTCTGCTTCGGCGGTCAGAAAAGTCCCATCAAGATTTCCAATAAATTTGAAAGGCAAAAGGCTGTCATTGGATGTGCGTTGGTCTTGGACACCGTTGGGCAAAGACGTAAAGATGCGCAGGGTGTTGAGGCCGTTGCCGATCCCTGTGGCATGGAAGTCAATTGTGTCGCGCTCATCCGGGCCTAGGTTCCCCGTCCAGTTGTATACATTGACCGGTTGGGCATTTATGCGCCAGTGGACATTCGCACTTTGCATAGGAAGGCCGGATGCGTTGCGAATGATAATACCGAAGTCCGTTTCCGAACCACATACCGTAGCGGGAAGGTTGTATTTGCCCACAGCTGCCACGTCATTCGAAGTCAATTTTTGCACCACCACATCCAAGGTGTCATTTCTGGCAAACTGATCCTGTATCCAGTGGGTTATGATACGAAAATTATAATCCACGCCCAATGCAGGTAAGTCTACCGTGGAAGCAAAGGTGTAATCTAGCGTAGCTCCGGGCTGGATGGTACTCTGTATGTTTTCCGTAGTCACCAGATTTCCTTCAAAATAAAGCGATGCCGAAAAGCCCGGCACGTTTACAAGGCCACCATTAAAAAACTTTACTTTTACCTGTTCGCCATTCCCCAAAAGAGCAGACGATAATGGAGCCAGAAGCGTTTGCGGTTTAAGATCATAGGTATCAACCTGTATTTTGAAGGAGCCAATACGAGTTCCCCAGGGCGCTCCAGCCGGCTGGTATTCGCCCGTGAACCAAAAGGTTCGTCCGTCTTCCGGATCCACACTCATGTTGCTGTAATCGCCCCAACGATTGTCACCGTAGTGGCTTTGTCCTCCGGCAATAAGCGTATGTTCTTCCACGGGCATTTCCCCGAGCGGGTCGCTATGGCGCCTTCCTGTAATGTAGAGACCTGGGTGGAGGAATTGGCTGGCTCCCGAATAACCGAGCGCAATATTGCCGGCTTCATCCATACAAATGGTGCCCATGAAACGGTTGGTGACCAAATCCGGCGCATACGTGCCTTCCTGATAAATTTGCCAATCTCCAACGCCATATTTGCGGAGTTCATACCAGCGCACCGCTGCATCGCCACCCTCCCCTACTTGTCCTGAAACATCGGATACATGGTTAAAAACCACCGATTCGTAGGTCCCAAAATTGCGGTAAGGTGCGCGATACATGATTATATTTTCCAACGCCGTAATACGCGGCGCACCGGGATCCGGCTGTTCGATACAATCAAAAAGCCCGCCACCAAAGCAAACCCTTGTTTCAAAAGGGGTGGGGAACAATTTGTCTGGCCCGGTGATGCTGCTCTGGCCTGGGTCGCTCCAATCAACATCTACTTCCCAAATCTGCAAGTGGTCTTGGCCACCATCCCAGCCATCGTCGTACACCCGAAAAATATATTCAGGGCTTCCGGCAGGAGGCGGTGGCCCCCCTTCCCAATCCGCACCCGTAGCCGGTTGGTAGGCAATGGCTTGGTAATTGGGCATTTCAAAACGGTAGAGGTCAAAAAACGGTTCGCCAGCTAAAATCGCCGAACGTTCCAGGGCGTAGCCAGCACACTTGTTGCCGTTGGAGATTTCGTTGGCGGTAACAAAATAGGCATTGTTCCAAACATAGATCTTTGGGTAGTCGCCAAAACCAAGGGTCTGGAAGCGATAGGCTTTCCAACCTCCGGTCGGGTCGCTATTGTCAGAAACGGCAATCAGGAGTTCATTGGTAAAAAAGCCCTGCAATTCCATGATAATCCAGCGTTCTGCATCATGGTCATATTGAACCAGCGGATCACCAATGCTACCGGTTCCCACCTGTTGCCAGATCGTGTTGCTGAGGATCGGGCCCAGTACGGATTGCCCGGTCAACTTGTCCCAAACTTGGATCAAGGAGCCGCCACTGGCGTTGGTCATCTGCATGTAGTGGTTCTTTCCGATATCGCCGGTGGGATCGGGTGGCGAGATACTTGGGTCGCGCAGGCCATCAAAGTTAAATCCTGGAATGATTTCTGGCCCGCTTTCCCGATCGGCGGCGTTGTTTTTTGCGAGCGGGTCGCCGTCTTTTGGGAGCGCGTCGGGGTTGTTCAGCTTATTGGCAAAAAAGTAGTTGCGCTTCTGAGCCAGTTTTCGCGGCACTTGGCCGGGAACAATGGTGCGCGGCTTCAAATCGCGCAGGGAAGGAATACTTCCAAGCAGCTCGCCCTTTGATACGGTGGGAGCATAAGATTGGGGCGGATCGTCTTGACGAATGTCAGGCAGATTACTTTGGGCAAAAATGGTGGTCGTAAGGGACCAAAAGAGGCAAAGAGTAAGGATAAGTCTCATGCAATTGGATAGATGATGTAAATTTCTGAAGGAAGGAAAGTGGAGGATCGAATTTGAAGGGGGCATTTTCGGGCGGTAATGTATGGGGAAAAATTGGGGCACTATGGATGGATTATAGCAAAACGTCGGCTGTTAGCCTTAGATAATTGTTTAAAAACGGCAAAGCTTGCCTCCAGCAAAGAAATCGGAGGCAAGCTTTGCAAAAAAAACGATTCAGAAACCATCATTTCTGCGGTTCCACACGGAGCAGCTCCTCCGTATTTACCACCTGATCAAGGGAGCAACCATTGTTCCATTCGTCCTAACCCTCCTTGGGTATAAGTTTCCTATAGAAACATTCGGGTTGCCGACAAATTTTGTTTTTCCAAGCACAGACTGTTAAAGCTTTGCTACGTTTGTCCGAACGTCCGAATATTACATTTCAACTATCTAATCATCCTATGTTTTTACCATTCACACGAACCGTGGTTGTGCTGGCCTTCCTGCTGCACAACACTCTGGCATTTAGCCAAGACCCCAATTGCCCAACCCCAACTTTTTTGAAAACTTCTGGGGCAGAAACCCATACCGAGTATGGCAGTGCGCTCATCTCCAGTAGCGATGGTGCCCTATATGTTGCTGGCCGTAACATAAGCAACACTTTTATCCAAAAAACAAGCTTGGCCGGCGAGGTGATTTGGATGCGCGAATTCCGCATCAGCCCCTTTGAGCCCATCACCCCCATCCAGATCATCGAAGATTCGGAAGGAATGATCGTTGGCTGTGGCACCCAGACCCAGTTTGCAGGCGCAACCCGAGGATTTGTCTTCCGATACGATCCTTTGCAAAACATGTTTTTATGGGCTCATCCCATAACCAGCAACAATCCTATGGCTGCCGGTATTTTGGAGAAAACACCCGGCGGGAGTTTTGTCTATTACCACAACCAAGTGCTTTCAGGCGGGGAAACGGACATTGAAATCCTTGATTTAGAACGGGCTACAGGGAACATCATCCCGGCCTTCGCCAGCCGCTACGAGCATATCTCCTACGACGTGCTTGCAAAGATGGTAACTGTAAATGGGTCGCTCTATGGGCTAGGTTCGGTGGAAGGCCGCGACAGCTTTGATAACTCTGCCCGGCGGCTGATGCTTGCACGCTTCGACCCGGTGAATGGCATGCCGTTATGGGCACAATTGAGCCATGATGACACCAGCAACCAAACTGATTTCTTCGCCAGAGACCTCGTCGCAGACAGCAATACACTGGTGGCTGCATACATGGTGGATGAAGATATCAACGACACTTCCAACACAGGGCCGAACATAATTCACCTGCAAAAAACCGACTTGGACGGAAACATCCTCTGGATAAAAAGATATGATTTGAGCACCTCCATTTTGAGGGTTATTTCCGTTTCTGACGGCTATATTTTATCTGGCCAACGGGCGCTCAACAGCAAATACTTTGTCTTTAAAGTAACCAAAAACGGGGATTTTGTCTGGGGTAGAGAACTGGATTATGGCCCGACCTCAACGCCTAACACCCTTTCTCTTGGACCGGATCAATCTGTAGCTGTAGCCGACTCGTTGTATTTTACCGGGATTGCCAACACCGGTTTCGGGGATGTTCTGCTCTGGAAAATGTTCGCTGATGGCACCATGGCGGACTCTTGCGGATTTGTAAACAGCTTGGTGCTTCAGGTGACTGAAATACAAAATCCTGTAAAGACTCCGATCAATCTTCAGCAGATCATCAGTACGGCGGTTGCGACCAACTCCCTGGTGCCCTGGACAGACAATACTTTGGAGGAGAAATTGGTTTGCCCGGATTGTACCGTGCCCAATCTATGTCCCGAAGGGAATGATTTCATCCTAAAGATAGAAAGCATTTTTTGTGAGAATGGCCAGATAAATATGCGTATCAGATATTGCGATTTAGAGGGTGGCCAAATTCCGGTGATGAATGTTTCATTCTACGATTCCAACCCTTATCTACTACCAGCCGATCTTATCGGTTCGTGGGAGATCAGCTCTTTTAGTCAAGACAGCTGCACCACGCAGGTGATTTTTGATTTGGAAGACGATTTTCCAGCAGGTTTGCTGCAAAACGGCATGCAAATCTTTGGGGTCGTGAATGATTTTGGAACTACGACAACCCCTTTCCTGCCCAATGACTTCTCCCTTTCAGATATGGAGGAGTGCAACTATTTCAACAATTTAGACAGTATTACCGTCCAACTTCCCAGCGCTCCAACCCTGAATTTAGGAGCAGATCAGGTCATTTGCTTTAATGAAGCGGCTTTCCTGGATGCAGGTCCGGGTTTTTTCAGGTATCAGTGGTCCAACGGCGCCACCACGCAATCTACCAGCGTTAATTTTGCCGGACAGTATCGGGTTACCATCACGGATCCTTGTGGATACCAACAAACGGACACCATCAACCTGGAAGTGCTTCCAACCCCCCTGGTGTTGGAAAGCGGCGCTTTTTGTCCCGGCAAATCGGTCACCATCCGCGGGTTTACATTTGATCAAGTTGGCACTTTCCAACAAACGATCCCGGGTATAAACAATGATTGCGATACCTCAGCCACGTTTTTTATAGACGTGCTACCCTACGAAGAGCGCATCGAAGTAATTCGTTTCTGCCCCTTCCAGACCGTCACGATCAATGGCGTGGTTTATGAGGATTCAGGTTTGGTCCGCGACACAGTGCCTTCAACTACTACTTGTGACACGATTGTCTTTTATTTCTTAGACCAACTCCCTTTGCCTTTCCGATTCTTAAATTTTGAAATCTGTCCTGGCGACTCGGTGGTATTCAATGGGCAAGTGTACACCGATACGCTTTCCTTTACGGATACCCTTTACAGTACAGGCATAGACTGTGACACCATAATATATGGTTCGGTTAGCTTTTTACAAGAGATAAAATTAAGCCAGACTATTCAGTTCTGCCCAGGCAGCTCGGTTGAAATTAACGGTCAAACTTACACCCAACCCGGGATCGTCATAGCAACGGTGCTTTCCACTACCGGCGGATGTGACACCCTCATCACCTATACCTTGGAGCACTTACCTGCGCCAACTCTTGGTGTAACGGTGGCGTTCTGTCCTGGCACCACTGTAGACATCGGTGGACAAAATTATACCCAACCCGGGACGGTGCAACTAACCCTACCCGGAGCGGCAGGAGACTGCGATACACTTGTGACTTACAACCTGCAGTTTGCTCCCTTGCCTACAAGATTCGTAAACCTGGAATTCTGTGAAGGGGAGAGCATCACCTTGGGGGGACAAGCCTACACACAGCCTATTTCAGTCACGCTAACGGCCTCTGGAGTTGGCAACACCTGCGACACCTTAGTGACTTACATCTTGCAATTCATTACGCCAACGCCATCGTCCATAAGTTTGGCGTGCCCAAATACAGTCAATGTCGCCACAACACCTGGGTCTGGCCCAATTCCCCTGACCTACAGTTTGCCCGTGGTTTCGAGCGATTGTGTATGCCCCGGCAATGCGCTGAACCTGACGAGTGGCACTGCCTCGGGTGGCCTCTTTCCTGTAGGCAACACCCAAGTGTGCTACACGGCAAAAGACAGTTGCGGTTCGGTTGCGAACTGTTGTTTCATCGTCACGGTGCGTGAAGAACTGCCCTGCGACACGAAGACCAACGGCTGTATAAAATACGAGCTGCTCAGTATCACTGCCGACGTGGAAAAACAACGCACCTACAACATCCGGGTAACAAACACCTGCGCCAGCAAGTTGATTTACACGGCCATTCAACTCCCGAACGGCTTCAGTGCGGTGAGCCCGGCCAACAATTCGATCTATACTTCGCCGGACGGTCGCAAATACGATGTGCGCAATCCGAACTTTTCACCGTTCTATTCCATACGCTTCAAATCCAAGACCGACAGCATTGCCAATGGCCAATCGGAGGTGTTTTCCTACACATTGCCCGAACAGGCAAACCCGACGTTTATCAACATTACGTCGCGTTTGGTAACGCAGAGCTTCTACGCGGCCCACCTCAACACGTTCAATTGCCCAATAGGCGTGACGCCGACCAGCAACCGGAGCAAGGAGGAAGATTTGACAACTTTTGAAAAGTTGTCAAATCTCGGGGGCATCCTGCTCTTCCCCAACCCTACAAACGGCGAACTCTTTGCCGATTTGTCGCGCTGGCAGGGCAAGGATGTGAACATTCAGATTTTGGATAGCCGGGGAATGCGCACTCAATCATTCTCCATGAATGCAAGCAGCGAAGCGCAGCCTATTCCTTTGGCGAGCCAATTGCCTTCCGGGCTTTATTTCCTTGAAATTCGTACGGAGAACGGGGAAAGGGAAGTGGGGAGATTTGTGTTGGAGCGTTGACTTTGGCTTTGACGACCTGAATTCCTAACCGTCCTATGGCTTTGAGCCGTAGGGCGGTTTTTTTTATTCAAAATAAAGTAGGTTTGCCCGATAAAACTGAGTCACCTATGAGTCCAATCAACGAAATCAAATCCCTCGTGGCTGAAAGCCGCACCAGCGATGCACTGTCGCGTTTGTTAGAATTGAGCCAAAGCAACAAACAAGTCCATGATGCCGTCCAGATTGTGCTGGGAGAATTCAATGACCTGACTTCGCAAAGGTTGACGGCGCTTCCAAAAAACAACCTTAACCACTAACCCGCCCAACTTTCAAGAACGTCCCTCCCAAGTGGTCAAAATCGGCGTCTGTAGTAATCAACTGTGCGCCAAGAATGGATGCAGTTGCAGCGATCCAAAGGTCGTTTTTGCCCATGTTACGAGCAGTAAGGCCCAAAGGGCGGGCAGGAAGTTTGTTTTGGCTGAAAGCATCAATTTCGGCGTAGCGCTCAAGGATGTCTTCCGACCAAATGTCAATCGGGTTGAGGATATCCAACAGCGTATCCAATTGTTGCTCAACCTGACGCATCACTTCCGATTCCCGCAAGTAATGAATGACAATATTTGTATCAAATTGGTGAATCATTTAGTCAACAAGGCGAGCAATTCTTCAATCGGTTCTTGCACGTTAATCTCTCGAACAAGGCTCATAAACGCGTTTTTGTCATGTCCTTTGAAATTACGTCGCCGTTTTACCGCTTCAGGATCGAACTTCTTGGGCATAGGCTTTTTGCGCTTTTGAGGTTGGATTTTTCGGTTTTTGATCAGGAGTAGCGTTTCTTCCAATTGGCTCAAATCCCGTTCATCCCATAATTGTGAGACTTCTTGAATCAGTTCGAGTTTGCGTTCGGTTAAATCAATCATGGTACACCTCCTTTTTTGATGAATAGTTTTGCAAAGATCGTAGTCATCTGCTTAAAATACAAAAAACAAAGCCCGCCTCTACTCAGAAAAGCGGGCTTTGTTGCCAATGTTAAATCTTGCCAAGGAATTACAACTAAGAAAAAGCAGCCAAAAACTTGTCATTCCCTTCGTAGTGCTCCATGTGGCCAATGATGAGGCGAATGAAGTCAATCAAGGGCAAGATACCAAAAAAGCCACCGAGGGTGATGAGGTAAAACAGGATCAATACTGGGCGACCGCCCAAGTACACACGGTGTATTCCTGTCCAGCCAATGAAAAACGCAAGGAGGATGGCGAGTGCTGCATTGTGCTCTCCAGCAGCCAAGCCTTTGAAAAACATGCTGGTTTTTTTGCCAAAATTTTTGATTTTGGAGAAGAAGCCGCGTTTTTCAGATTTTTTCTTCACTACATGACCGCTTGTAGTGGTGGTAGCAGCGCTGTACTGGGCCGTGCCCGTGTTGGCCGAATTCGTGATAGCAAACGACGGAATGCTGGACAGCATAAACACTGACAACAGCAAGAAGCAGAAGGATTTAACTGTGTAAGACTTCATGTAAAAAATGGTTAATGAACGGTGATGGTTAATGAACGGTGAATGAACTTAGAGCCAAATGTAGCAATCATACTTGAATCACCCCCACATTGAATTTTGCTACTGGCGCATTGTTCGCAGCCTCTATGCCCATGCTGATCCATTGTCGGGTGTCGCGGGGGTCAATAATCGCATCTACCCAAAGTCGGGCAGCGGCGTAATAAGCCGTAGTTTGAGCCAGATAACTGGCCTTGGTTTTTTCCAAAAGTTCTTTTTCAGCCACCGGGTCGGGAGCATGTCCTTTGGCTTTTAATGATTGTACTTGTATCTGCGTCAGCACTTTAGCAGCCTGTTCACCGCCCATCACGGCTATTTTTGCCGTAGGCCAAGCCACGATAAGGCGAGGATCGTAGGCTTTTCCGCACATCGCGTAGTTTCCTGCGCCATAAGAGTTGCCAATGACGATGCTGAACTTCGGAACGGTTGAGTTTGCAACTGCATTCACCATTTTCGCGCCGTCTTTGATGATGCCGCCATGCTCAGAGCGGGTGCCCACCATGAATCCGGAAACGTCGTGCAAGAATACGAGCGGAATCTTTTTCTGGTTGCAATTGAGGATAAACCGCGTGGCTTTGTCTGCCGAATCGGAATAGATGACCCCGCCTATCTGGATTTCCCCCTTGGCGTTTTTCACCACCTGACGATTGTTCACCACGATTCCCACCGCCCAGCCATCTATTCGAGCGTAGGCCGTGATGATGGTTTTGCCGTAGTGCTCCTTGTACTGAGTGAGTTTGCCTTCGTCTACGATACGGCGCAGAAGTTCAACCGTGTTGTAGGGTTTTGCGCCGTTTTCGGGGTAGATCTCAAAAAGGTCGTCCGACTTTCCCACTGCGGGTAAGGGTACGACCCGGTCAAAACCAGCATTTTCAAACCTGCCGTATTTGTCTACTAAATCTTTAATGGTATCCAAGCAAGTCTGATCGTCGGGCATTTTGTAGTCCGTCACACCACTGATTTCGGAATGGGTAGATGCGCCGCCAAGTACTTCCTGGTCAGCGTCCTCGCCAATGGCGGCTTTTACAAGATAAGGACCGGCCAAAAAAACCGAGCCTGTTCTTTCCACGATCAAAGCCTCGTCCGACATGATCGGCAAATACGCGCCGCCTGCCACGCAAGCCCCCATGATGGCCGCTATTTGCGGAATACCTGCCGAAGAAAGCCGCGCATTGTTGCGGAAAATCCGCCCAAAGTGTTCTTTGTCCGGGAAAATCTCGTCCTGCATGGGCAGGTACACCCCGGCAGAATCTACCAGGTATATAATGGGAAGTCGGTTTTCCATCGCGATTTCTTGGGCGCGAAGGTTTTTTTTGCCCGTGATGGGAAACCAGGCCCCTGCTTTAACCGTCGCGTCGTTGGCGACCACGATGCACTGCCGACCGCGCACATACCCGATCACCACCACTACGCCACCCGCAGGACAGCCACCGTGTTCGGCATACATTTCGTAACCTGCAAAAGCCCCTATTTCGATGCGGGGTTTGCCCGCGTCCAAAAGGTAGGCTACACGTTCACGGGCGGTCATTTTGCCCTCGTTGTGCAGTTTTTCGACCCGTTTGGTGCCGCCACCTTCGTAGATTTTTGCAAGAAGGCGATGGAGGCTTGAGACGGACAGCTTGAGCGCGTCGGCGTTTTTTGCCGATTCTAAGTCAGTAGTTGTGTTGGACATTGGCCTGAAAAATTTGAGCGGCTAATGTACGGAGGAATCGTACTTTTCGACATGCAAAACAATCAAGTCCAATATTTCTCCTCCCCTGAATTATACCGCGAAAAAGAAAACCTCTATCTGGAAGTCCGTCGTCGCGAGGGGCGTGTATTGCCTGACGAGCTGGTGAAAAATTTGCCCAATATTTCAAACTCCCATCCTTCTGCAAGGGAATGGAAATGGCGCGAGCGATCGCTAGACCGTTTGTTGAATCAACTTCCCGAAAGTTTAACCCCGAAGAAATCGGGACCAGGAAGTTCGCAGCCGAAGATACTGGACCTCGGCTGCGGCAACGGCTGGATGGCCAACCGCATGGCCGAAAACCCGAACTGGGATGTTTGGGCGACAGACCTCAACGAAACAGAATTAGAGCAAGGGGCGCAGCTGTTCGGTAGAGAAAATCTGAGGTTTGTCTACGCGGATGTTTTGGAAGGAGATTTACCTGAAAAGCATTTCGATCTGATCGTTTTGGCTGCCTCCGTACAGTATTTCCCGAATCTTCCAACATTGCTTGCAGAGTTATATAAAATGCTGAATGCCAAGGGTGAAATCCATGTTCTAGATTCCTCTTTTTACAACAACGAGGTAGAACGAGCAGCCGCCCGGCAAAGAACCTTGGCGTATTATAGAAAAGTGGGCGTGCCGGAAATGGCTGATTTTTACCACCACCATCTTTGGGCGGAGGCGGAAAAACTGGGGGCGAAAAACTTGAATAATGCCTTAAAAATCAAAATTTTGCAGAAAATAAAATGGCTGGCGCCCTTGAATTGGCTTCGGTTTGCTTCTAGATGAGTCAGCCCAAATTTTACAACACTGAAAATACGGGAAAACGAAATGGTTCTTCGTCGCTGACGTAAGGAACGCGGCACCAATAACTTAGTAATTTTAGGTCAACCATTTTTTCATCAGACAACCCTATTTTTCTGCGAATAGTAGGGCTATTTAAAGAAAAATAGCGGCCGTATTATGGAACAAAGGTTGGCATCAAATGACTAAGTTATTGGTGCCGCGTTCCTAAACATTAAAGCGCCCAATCAATCTTCTCCTGCCCCTGTTTTTCCAAAATCTCGTTGGTGCGAACGAAATGTCCACAACCCTGAAAAGCATCGCCGGCTAAGGGCGAAGGATGCGCCGATTCAAGTACAGAATGCTTTGATACATCAATTAGCGCCTTTTTTGTTTTGGCAAAATTGCCCCATAGCAAAAACACCACGCCTTCTTTTTGCGCTGAAACGGTTCGTATTACAGCATCCGTGAAAGTCTGCCAACCAATTTTTTGGTGACTGGCCGGTTTACGCGCCTCCACGGTAAGCATCGCATTGAGTAATAAAACACCTTGTTCGGCCCAACGCGTAAGGTCGCCGTGCGAAGGCGGAGCAATGCCGAGGCTCTTCTTTATTTCTTTGTAAATATTAGTCAGCGAAGGCGGGGTTTTCACTCCGGGCGGGACGGAGAAGGAAAGGCCCATAGCTTCTCCAGGGTTGTGGTAAGGATCTTGACCCAGTAGCACCACTTTAACTGCCTCAAAGGGCGTTTTGTTGAAAGCGTTGAAAATCAGCGGCCCCGGCGGATATATGGTTTTCCCAGCCAGCTTTTCGGTCTGCAAAAACGCCTTGATTTCTGCGAAATAGGGTTTGTGGAATTCCTCGGACAAGGCTTTTTTCCAGCCTTCTTCTATTTGTACGTTTGCAACGGTGGGGGACGTGGGTGTCATGCTTGAAATGTGTTTTGCGCGAAAGATAGAGCATACTTCAGAAAACCATTCCGGCTGCCAATCACGGAATGGAACTTTTGGCACAAGCTTCGCTGTTTGACTGCTGATTTTTTTTACTTTTGCGCCACATTGGGTCCCGTAGCACAATGGATAGTGCAACAGATTTCTAATCTGTAGGCTACAGGTTCGAGCCCTGTCGGGATCACAAAAAAGCCCGGCTGCTAAGTTAGCAGCCGGGCTTTTGTATTTCGTTTTTTATAAAATCCTGAAACCAATTCCAAATTGAAAAGTTCGGTTTCGGCGTTCGAAGGTGCCAATTTGCTCTCCTCGGTTATTGGAAAGGTCCAAAGAACCTGCTGGCGTTAATCCATGCTGATAACGAGCCATGAGAGATACTCTTTCAAAACGCACAGTCAAACCCGGCATGATCCCAAAATCTGTATCCGTGGCAAATTTTACTAATTCTGGATTGATTGTAAACCATTCACTAGTGGCAGGGGC
>Ga0209181_10006909_pt1 | contig 15740 bp, 9 predicted proteins | sample MAT05_FD_187208 | JGI IMG/M metagenome (GOLD analysis project Ga0209181, IMG submission 187208) | Freshwater microbial communities from Lake Fryxell liftoff mats and glacier meltwater in Antarctica - MAT-05 (SPAdes) (version 2) | ecosystem: Environmental > Aquatic > Freshwater > Ice > Liftoff... | reverse complement strand
AGCAAATGCAAATTGGAACCCTACCAATACTGTCGATACTATTAATGGCTTCTCTGCCGGGGCCGATCTTTGGCCAAGGCGGTATGGGGGGCACGAGTGGATCGGGTGGTAAGAGAGACGGTGGACTATCCGGAATGGGAAAAGGAAGCGACATGGGAATAGAGAGTATGGAGTCGATCATCCGGCCATCGTTATCCTACACCATTGATGACAAGCCCTATCGCGCTACGCGGGTTCGTTCGTTCCACTACGTGTTTCAGTCGTTTCGTCCGAACGAGCTTGTGTATTTCAGTGCCATGGATGGGGGTTATGGTGGAATGATGGGTAGCGGTGGCTCCGGAATGGGAATGAGCCCCGGCGCATCCGGTATGCCCGGCGGCTACCCAGGCGGTGCAAGCTCGGCGGGCTATTCCGGCGGTGGAGCCTCTGCATCAGGTAGCTCAGTAGTTACCAATCGGTTGGCGATCAACATTCATGCATACCTGTTTGACGGCGAAAAAACCAACGATCGCACGCGGATCGAGCTGATGATAGAGCAACCGAACGGAATGGGTCTGGATGGGATGGCGAGTGAAGGAGAAATGAGTGGCGGACCAGGAGGAATGGCTGGTATGGGTATGGGTGCGGGGGATGCTATGGGTACGTCAACCGGGCTATCGCAAATGCTTCCCTTTGCGTCGCTTGGACAAATCACGGCAAAAGCATTTTCAAATCTCCGCTATGGGCCTGACGGAGCTACCCGAGCTACTATAGGTCTTTCACACTCAGAATTCAAACTCGTTACCGACATTATTTGCCAGACCATATGGAAGGCGGATGTGGTGAACGCACTCTTCGCCAGCAAAGGGCAAGGGGAATCGGCTAAGGAAAACGAATCGTTCTTGAAGCAACTTTTGGCGGAGCAATACGACACCCAACTGGCTCGACAAGAGATGGAGGCAGAATCCATCAAGCGAAGACTGGAACAGCTTCAAGATGAATTGAAACGCCGCAAGCTCGCCAAAGATCGGGTAGTCGAAGTTCAATTAGGCCGTCTCATCCTGGATGCACAAGGTTTGCTCAACAACGAGCGGTGAAATGCCCCCGAGTTTTACTCGGGGGATGCTTACCATAACTCTAGGGTCGTTCATCAATCGTGGTCTGAATAGACGTCGGCTCGCGAAAAACCTTTCGGCAACGAACCTTCGACGCTCAATTCCAAAAACTCCTTTTCGATAATGAAAGGAATCACTTCCATTCCGCAACAAGCTTTCCATCGTCCACGTTCCAAACTCTGGCGATTCCTTCTTGGCCTGTTGCTATTACATACTTTCCATTGGGTGAGGCAACCACGCAATAAAGCGAATCGGCCGTTGGCCCAAATTGCTTGCTCTGCGTCCCAGAATTGGAATCATGCATGCGTACCAGATTGTTCATGGTCGATGAAACGGTATTCGCAGTCGACCCGATGAACGCGATCGACGTTACTTCGGTTCCAAAACCCGTGATGGTCCGGATCGATTCTCCCTTCTCGATATCCCAAAGCTTTACAGTCCCGTCGGAGCTAGCCGTACCCAATCGATTTGCATCTTCTTGCCAGGCAAGAGCCAATACGTGATGCGTGTGCCCCTCGAAGATCTTCGCGATCTCATACGATTGGGCGCTCAGAAGTTTCGTCATCTTGTCCGCACCGCAACTTGCAAGCCAACGTCCATCCGGTGAATAGGCCAGACCAAGAATGGTGTCACTGTGAAGATCAGAAATCGTCTTGATTGCCTTAGAGTCCGCTAAGTTGGCGATCACGAGTTGGCCGCTCCGGCTCGCCAATCCACTGCCGATCGCAAGCGAGGTTCCGTCCTGGCTGAAGGCGAGCGCCGTGGCCCTGTCCACCACCATCGCTGGCGTTTCCAAAACGCTCTCTTGTTGCCAAGAATTGCGAATGTTCTTTACCATGGCTGCAAGTTCAGCTTCGGTAGCGACCGGTTGATTAACCGTACGTGATTCAACCCGTTCCAGCGTTTCAACGGAAAAAAAGTCTAGAACGTTGGTGAGCGCCTTTTCCGCAACTCGTGTCGCCGAAATCACATTCGGTCCCGAAAATGACACGGATTGCACCGAAAAACGAACGGCCTCGTTGGCGGTTTTCTTATTCGCGTTCTGGCCTTGAACCGATGCCAAAATTTCGTTTTGCTTTTCAACGCTTTGCTTGCGTTGCTCCAATTTAGCAACGGCGGCTTTTTGATTCTCTTGAATTCCGGTCAGAGATTGATTCGCATTTTCAAGCATGGCTTTCGACTCGGCGGTCTGCTTTTCAAGATCCGTTCGAGCTTTCTTTTTGGGTTCAAGTTCAGCCGTGAGTTGCGTTAGCTTTTGCATGGCAGCATCGATGGCGACTTTCGTGTCGGCCATGGCTTTTTCGTGTTCTGCAAGCGCTTGAGTGGCGGTCAGCATCTCTTTTTCTTTTGCTGCCATCGCCTGTGCGACTTTCTCTTGACTTGCTTGGGCGGCTTTGACCGCTGCTTGCTCAGCTTCTAACGCCTTCTCTTGCTCTCCAACAAGTGCTTTGGATCGATCCAACGTGGCTTGCGTTCGACGCAGCTCGCGATCCGAGTTCAACAAAGCGAGTTGCACCTTTCGGTCCCGTTCGAACGAGCCGGTCAGTTTGGCCTGTGCGATGTTCCATAGTTTGAGGGATGTGTTCCCGGTCGATTCGTCCTGAGTCACCGTACAGGCTAGCGCACGATCTGGGGAAAACCGTACACTATCCACCGGCCCAGCTCCACTGATGGCTACGGCGAGTGGGTGGTCCGCGACCAGTTCTGCAGACGCGGGCGTCTTGTATTGCCACACAACGGCTTTTCGTTCTGCTGTCAATAAAATTGTCGACTCATCCAATGCGGCGAGCGATTTTGAAACCGTTGGGAGTTGCGTCGTCGTTGGGGTCGCCGGAGTCGCTGACGAGAGATCCCAACTATAAAGTACGTTGGAGGCCCCAATGGCAAAGAGATGAGTGTTGGATGGACTCCAAACACCAGCCACCAACGCCCCCTCGGCCACCGCGAATGCATGCAAGACACTTCCGTCATTTTTCAAGAGCTTGATATTGCAACTGGGAGCCGTTGGGGGCGCCGTCGGATCGGTTGGATTTGCTGCCGCCGCGACCTGCTCGACCGTTGCAAAAACGCTTCCGTCCGAAGACATGCATAGCAGTTTGGAAAGGTCGATACCGACGGCGGCGAGTGATGTTCGGGCCTCATCCAGCGATGGTTCGGGTCTTTTCCAAATCTTAACTTGGCCCGTGCTGCCTGTCGCAATGCGTTGGCCGTCAGGACTAATCGCAATCGATTGGATAAAGTCCGGATGTGCATCTTGGATCACTTGGGTGGGTGCAACATCGAGGGTTCCTGCAATCGGCTGTGCCCCTGCTAATCGCTCTGTATTGTGAATCAGGAGTTGGCCGCCACGTCCGAACGCAACAAAAGAACTGTCGGGAGAGATAGCCACGGCATAGCTCGCACGTGCGCTCTCTGGCAATTTAAGGTTCGCTAGGTTTACCATGTTCGCACTCGGCCCACGCGACAATGCGCCACCTGCAATCCAGGCTTTCATCGTGGCGATTTGAGCTGGAGTCAATCGTTCGGCCCCGACCTTGTTGTTATCCGGGGGCATGATTGTCTCGCCTGGAACGGATGGTCTCGTAAGCAGAAGACTTGCATCGACATTTGCAATCTCGAAAACGGGTCCCGAATCGCCCCCGCGAATCAAGTCCACTTGTGATTCGAGATTCAGCCCACCTTCGGCCAGCTTGGCATTGTGACAAGCAGTGCAGTTCTTGCGCAAAATCGGAGCAACCGCATCTTCGAAGTAGATCGGCGTCTGAGCCGCAAGGAAATTGCAGGAAATCAACCATGTGGCAATCAGAAACAGTTTCATTGGAAGACAACGCCATGCGTGGGAAGAAAGGGTCGGATTTGTCAGGTGAGTTGGATTTGTCAGGTGACGGTGACATAGAGTTGATTTCACGGTGCATCTCCGATTCGAACGCGTATGCTAGAGCTGGGCAATTGCAAGGTAATACTTTTCGTCTTGTCTTTGGCGGCCGGATCCGTGTTTGGCACCGAAACGGCCGACTCGCACAAAGCTCCAAACAGGAATTCACCGATCGGTGTATCTTTGGGGATCTGAAGATCTAGCACCCCCTCGGTAGCTTTTGGTTCGATCTTTATTTCTGCGGCGGTCGTCTTGGTAAGGCTGTTATGGAGTCTGACGGTAATCACCCCTTCGCCACCTGTCCGGCGTGTGACTCGAACCGGGATTTTTAGCGATTGGCCTCGGATCACATCCATCCGAATCGGTGATTTCGCATCGAGGTCCTTCGGGCCAAGCTCGATGGTTAGCGGGCAAACAACCGAATCGGCTTTCGATAACCTTAGGAAACGAGCCATTTTGGCAATCGGCGATCGAAAAGTGTCGGTGGCATTCCATGTTACTTCTAGAGGAGCTGCTACCGCTGAAATCGAAAGTGCACCAATCTCGACGGAGCCTTTCACCTCAAGTCTCGAAATGTCTTTTCGTTCCTGAGATGCGGGCGTCGGTGCAAAGTTCCAAACGTTGAGCGTCGCAAGATTCTGATCCCGAGCCATCATACCCGTTCCACCTCGACATCCATCCGGTAGTCCAACGATGCTCAATTCAATCGGTTCGGTAAAGTTGTCGAAGCGAATTGCATGGATAGAAAACATGGCAGAGCCACCCGCCACTAGTGTGGGGCTGGTGGTGCGAGCTTGATCGGGCGTTAGTGTCGGCGTCGTTAGATGAGCACCGAGCGCAAAGCCAGGATTCGGCGTGCGAATCTCGATTGCGTACTTCGGGATCTTGGCCAATCGGTCAAGCCTTTGTTGGCTACGGACATGCAAGCGATAAGTCCCTTTTTCCGTCGTTTGAAAAGTAAACAGTGGGTCCTTGATTGCAAAACGCATTTCACCGGTCCCCGCCGCGGGTCCATCATCGTTCTCGACAAGTCGATGCAGTACTTCATTCGGTTGCCCAGGATTCTCAACACGGTACGCAACGATCAGTCCATCCGATAGCTCCCCCATTCGTTGCGAAACCATCTCAAGCGAGACGTCGGTTTTCGCTTCGCATTCGAAATCGATCATGTCAATATCGTCGTTCGAGTCCCATTCCCCGGCAACGATCACTGGCCAAGCGACCATCATCGACTTCGTACCCGAGTGCAATGCTTCATCGTGAATGACCGTCGGAGCATTCGTTGGCGATCGCAGCATTCCACACCTGGGATGCCACAGCCTTACGAAGTCCATAGGCTGACAATCAAGGTTTCGAGGAGCCATAGCGAATCGTCGCCATCGCTCCACAAAACTGGCTTGGTCCAAATCGGGGGAGCTTGGATTGTCCAGTTTCAACACGTAGCGATAGTCGCTACCACCTCGAAACAAATGATCGTGGACGACCAGCATGTACTCGGTATTGGCTTTCAATTCGACCAACATGGATGCATCGCTATCGTTCGTTGCGCTGCATGTCGCAATGGTTACGTGATCGGGATTGAGCAATGACAAGACGAGACGTGCCCTCGAATCGAGAGCATACGCAATGGACTTCAGTTCAAGCTTCTGGTCCTGCTCGCATTTCAAACGATAGTAATTTCGACCTCGTTCGGGACAGTCATCTTGCCAAATGGTTCCGGGTCCGATTGCCGCCGGGTTCACTTCACTCTCGTTTCCAGTGACCAAAACCCAGGGCTCCGTAGTCACCATGAAACTACGGCTGTTGGATAACCCGTTCGGGCCGAATGCCTGTACTTGGTAGATTCCCGGATCCGTATCTGCGGGTATCGATTCGGCGTTGAAACTCGGAATCGACCAATCCGAAACCGTACCTGCAAGAGCTTGTCCAATAGCAGTGCTAATAGCCGGTGGTGCCTGGCCGGCTTTGCAGCCTAATTGGGGTAGAGCTTGCAATTCGGGTGCGCCAAACTGAGCGAAGCATGCTACGGCGAGCATCCCGAAAATGGTTGGACTAAGAGCAACGGGAGCCAGGTTGAAACGCATTTGGAGGGAGCTCGTGTGGGGACGATTTCAGCGAAATCGAGGTGGGAGTCAGGTGGGGCCAGCGCGCCGCGGTAAGAATTGAATGGCGTCACAAGCGCAAGGCCAACCAAGTCAAATAGTCCCTACCGACTATAAGATATTGTACTTAATCCCTGGCAAATTGCAGCAGTGGATAATCGTAACTTTTGAGAATGCAAAGCCGGTTGGCGGGCGTGAGTACCAACCGGCTACTTACTAAAGACGCAAATGGACGCAGGAACCGGACATGAAATTCCAAGATTTCTGTTCGAAAAAGAAAAAATCAAGTGTTAGGCGAGGGGCAGTTTGGAATCTCCCTATAAACTGGGTGGCACGCTCTGAGGTACGAAGGGCGTGGTGAATCGCTAGAGTCATTTGCCACACTTCCCACGCCCATCGCTAATCGCTTTGGGCGTGCCACGCGGTGGCTTGGCCTGGTATTCTTCTGTCTGCCGCTCGCCTTAACACTCAGGACGGATGGGTTCTGGCGACCGAGGATCCACCCATTGCCAATGAGAAAATCGCAGGGCACCGCAATCCGAGCCCGATCCACATCACGACTCCAATAATGACCGGCGCGATAAATGGATCGCCGACTCGCAAATGAGTGACGGTGGCTCCCCCGAGATAGCCCGTCAGCAAAATTGCCCCGATGAAAGCCGTCTTGGGGATGAGATAAATAACCGCAAGAATTACTTCTAGAATGCCAATCTTGAAGATTAATTCGGGCGAAAAGCCGATGTGCGTAAACATCTTGTCCTTGCCTTCCCATTCTACAAATTTCCCCATCGCGCTGGGACCGATCAAAAGGACTGCGATCAGGCCACTCAAAATCCAGCCGACAATGCGTTGTGGTTTGTATCCCATTTCAAGTTCCCTTATCCGATGAGTTTGCGAACCGTATCCACTAGCTTCTTTCCCAAGTTTTGCACGGCTGCCTGCTGCTTTTCGTCCTTTAAATCGCCATTACTATCAAACGCTTCATAAGCCTTGGAAACGGCAATCTGTTCCGGCAGCACTAGCACACCAATGTTTCCGAGGACGGACCGAAGATGGACCAAGCCGCGAAGACCGCCCAAACCGCCAGGCGATGCACTCATGATACTCGTAACTTTGCCCTGGAACGCAGCCAAAGATGCTTCTCCTGGGGCTGGGCGAGAAATCCAGTCGAGGGTGTTCTTCAAGACTGCCGTCATTGAACTGTTGTACTCAGGTGAGGCAATAATCAATCCGTGGTGCGTCAGAAAGAGTTTTTTGAGGGTCAAGGCATTGAGCGGCAAGCCGTCTGCTGCTTCAAGGTCTTCATCGAACAACGGCAAAGGGTAATTCTTTAGATCGATCACCGTGACTTCGGCCCCCGCATCCATTGCACCACGAGCCGCGATCTGTAAGAGTTTCTTATTGAAGGAATCTTTTCGAGTGCTGCCAGCAAAGGCAAGGATCTTTGGTGATATCGACATAAGTGCATCTTTCATGGTTCGAGTATAGGAGAATCTCTAGCACGAGATTTCATGCGGATCCAAATGCGAGAAAGAATTCCAGTAGTCCATCCTCCAGCGTCCTTTGGCCAGGGACAATCGAGTGATGGAAGTGTTGATGATATCACCGAGTTGCTCTTGAATGGAATCATCTTCCAAAAAGGCTTCTAACAGTCGCATCTTGAAGTCTGCGTGGATCACCATGGCGACCCGGTCATGGTTGCTATGCAACTGCGTTTCGGATTCATACCATTTGCGAACTCGCTGGGCACGTTGACGCGCTTCGTCCGCTGTTTCGTAGTGATCGAGATCGTACCAGCCTTGGTCGCTGATGCGTTCATCCAAATGCCAACCGGAATACTGCTGCGAAAGTGTTTGCCGAGTCGTCCCCATGTGAGCGATTCGGCGGCCTGGTTGGTAGCCGCTGTGACAGCCCCCCTGTTCGTAAATATCTTGCCGTACACTTGGAACCGTCCCGGTCTGCAGTGCAATCCAGCGCGTCGTTTCCAAGGAACGTCGAAATGGGCTACAGTACAAGACTGTAGGGGAAAGCTTGGCGACAATAGCCGCTAGCTTTTTGGATTGGGCGGAGCCCAAGTCGGTAATGTCAGGGTCGGGAACGCGAAATTGATCCTCGAGGGCATTGTTCTCCGACTGGGCGTGTCGAATGAGCAACAAACAAGGCTGGTGGTGCATGGGCTTTTCGTGTCGTAATCGATGTTTTTTCGCGTAGAATGAAGGCATGGAAGTGGGCGTAATGTACGTTCCCATTCGATTCTCGTCAAAAGTGAACTTGCGAATCGCTTCAGCCAAACCGAAAACGAATTGAAATGATCGAGACGGGAGACCTGTCTAACCTGCCTGAGTTGCTCCGCAGGAATATGGCGAACTGGGAAAAAAAAGGGCATTGTAATTCGCATCGCGAGTTGGCGCCGCAGTACGCTTATGGTCGTCATCGTGGCCCAGCTCCCAAATACGCGCACCCAGCCGCCGTCCTCATCTGTTTGATTCCTATCTCTGGCTCCGATTGGACGATTCCATTAACCCTTCGTCCAACCCAAATGGCCGATTACGGTGGCCAAGTCTCCTTGCCCGGGGGAAGATCCGATGCGGGCGAAACCGTTTGGAGAACAGCTTGCCGGGAGTTTGGCGAAGAGCTCGGCTGCACCACGGAATACATGCAGCCCGTTGGAGAGTTGACACCATTGTACGTTTACGCGAGTCGGCATCTGGTGACGCCAATTGTTGCGGTCAGTTCTCTCCGTCCCTCCTTCCAGCCCAACCCTGATGAAGTTGCTGAATTGATCTTCCTACCACTTCGCGACTTGATTAGCGACGAGGCGATCACCGTCGGCACGCTGAAACGTGGGACTGTGCAGTTTGATGCACCTGGATACCGTGTCGGGGAGCATTTCGTTTGGGGTGCGACGGCCATGGTCCTAGGCCAACTTCGAAACATGGTTCGTGAAATTTTGGCCGAACAGATTCAGGAGCCCTGGTTCATGTAGCCAGATTCTGCGTTTCGCGTAGAATTGGGAGCGATTGGAAGCTGCGTCCAGTCTTAACCCAAGTAGCGTTCGATCAATAACTGTCCGATTTTCCCGTAGCGGAAGTCGCCAAGACTTTCGGAATGGGCGGGCGCCGAAACTCTTGGCGAGTTTCGCTACGACACTAATTGATCGGGTGATCCCAACTATACAAAGGTATTCGAATGATTCGTGTCGGCATTATTGGCGCTTCTGGTTATACGGCAATCGAAGCGATCGAATGGCTCATTGGGCATCCGCAAGTACAAATCCTGGCCGCCACCAGCCGACAAGCGGATGGGAGCATGATCGCCGACATGCATCCGAACCTTATTCGCCGACTCAAGCTCCCAGTAGAGGACTTGACCCCGCAACAAGTTGCCGAGCGATGCGATGTGGCTTTCTCGTGTTTGCCGCATGGGGCTTCAGCACATCACGTGATGCAATTGCTTGACGCGGGTTGCCGTGTCATCGACTTGTCCGCGGACTACCGTCTGAGCACCCCTGCTCTTTATGAAAAGTGGTACGGCGAAGTTCATCCGGACGCGGGTCGTTTGGGAATGACACCATACGGTTTGCCTGAGCTTTTTGCTGGCGACTTAAAGGACTGCAAATTGGTTGCCAATCCCGGTTGCTATCCCACCTCGGCCATCTTGCCTTTGTCGCCGCTGCTTAAGGAAGGACTCATTTCGCCGTTGGATATTATCGTGGATAGCAAGTCGGGAGTCAGCGGTGCTGGACGAACCCCCAAGCTTGGGAACCTCTACTGCGAAGTGAATGAGAGCATCTCGGCCTATTCGGTTGGTCACCATCGCCATCAGCCTGAGATTGTTGACATTGTCAAACGATTCAGTGGGGTCGAACCCGAAATCGTCTTCACCCCGCACTTGACCCCCATGGAACGCGGGATCTTGTCTACCATCTACGTCCATCCAGCGTCGGGTGTAACCCCCAATCAAATTCGGGAATGCTTGAACACCTACTATGACTCCAGCTCGTTCGTACGAGTTGTTTCGCATCTGCCAGCCACTCGATTTGTCGCTAGAACGAATTACGTGGACATTACGGTCCGCGAAAATGGCCCTCGCATTATTCTCATTTCCGCCATCGACAATCTGGTGAAGGGGGCCAGCGGCGCGGCCATCCAAAACATGAACCACATGTTCGGCTTGGAACCGACCATGGGCCTTTTGTAGCGTCGTTTGCATACATCGATGCGAATGGATGACTTCAACAATCGGCAGCGAACAGGTCTGCTGTAATATGGAAGGGTAGAGATTGTGCGGTTTGGACTACGCTGACCGCCGGTCGCGGAGCGAACCGGCCTACGTTGATCCGTCGCTCCGCCGACGGATGTACTGTTTCGTAGCGCTGATTGCATGCTACAATTCAAAAGTTCCGCCCCCTCTATCCGTTGATGACCACGAACTCATGCGAACGCTTTGCTACTTTAACGACATGGCATATTCTTGCGTTTTCATGGTCGGCTTCGCATTCTTCGACAAAGAACTGCGTGGTCGCGAAGTTGATTCCTCGGACGAGCGATGATGTATTGCCGATATTTGCTTACCAAGATCGTAATTATTGTCGCTTGCCTACTATTGCAGACCGAGATTCGTAGCGAAACACTTCGACAAGCTGAGTCGCTAGAAAAACTCTTGAAGGCTGCAGATGTTGCGGATCTCGTTCGTGAAACACGACTACGAGGTGATCCTCGCAGAGGTGCATTGGTTTTTTATCGCTCGGCTGCTGCATGCGTCCAGTGCCATTCCAGCGGTGAGGGGCCGTCACAGCTCGGACCAAATCTCGCAAACCTAAACCAAGGTATCGATAATACACAGTTAACCGATGAGTATCTTGTCGAATCGCTTTTGGTTCCATCGAAACACATTCGAGCCGGCTTTGAAACGGTTACTGTACTAACCGACGATGGTAGAACGATTACTGGGATTGTGGTCGAAGAGAATCCCCAGCAACTCGTCCTTCGGTCCGCATCCAATCTAACTCAAACGGTGACGATAAACAAAGACTCAATTGAGACTAGGACAACGTCTAAGCTCTCGATGATGCCAGAAGGACTGATATCTGCTCTACGGGATCAAAGTCAATTCTTCGATCTTGCATCGTATGTGATTCGCGTTGCGAGAGGCGGACCAAAAGAAGCGGACGAATTAAAGCCTTCAACCGATCAAATAGCGATCAAGCAAGATTGGTTACACCTCGATCACGCTGGCATTCTTAAAAAGCTCAATAAAAAGGACTTTGAAGCCGGGCAAGCGATTTATCAAGGCTTTTGCATCGATTGTCACGGTGCCGACGGCAACCGACCAGCCCTTTCGACCGCGCGTGCCTTCGGAACGCAAAAAATGAAATTCGGAGCTGAGCCACTTCAGATGTTCATGACGCTGACACGCGGTAACGGTTTGATGGGAGCTATGTCCCATTTGACGCCAAAAGAACGCTATCAAGCGATTCATTACATTCGTGAACGCTTCATGAAGCCGACGAACGCCGAGTACTCCGCCTTCGATCAACGCTATCTGGCAAGTCTTCCCAAAGGCACGGAGGATGGCACGGCTGTGCCAACTGTCGAACGCGATTTCGGGCCAGCTCTTGGTTCGCAACTCGAAAGACGCTTTCCAAGTGTCCTCACCATGCGAATAGGGGAGAACGTTTCGCTCTGTTACGACCTCCATACAATGAACCAGGCGGACATTTGGAGAGGCGGTTTCTTAGATCTCGATGAAACCCAGCATATTCGCGACCGTGGAGAAGGGACAGCCAGACCGCGAGGTGAGTCCATCGCCGAATTGCAAGGTTGGCAATGGGGACATGGCGAAACACTTGACTACTCACGCGACGGACTCCTACCGCGCGGTCCGATGCCACCGGACTGGATGGATTACCGTGGTTACTTTCTCCACAACGCCCAAGTCGTTCTTAGTTATCGAATCGATGGCCGATCGGTTTTGGAAACCGTTCAATCGGATGCATCGTCTAATACGATTCGCCATCAATTGGAAATCGAACCTGGCAAGCCACTTGTTTTGTCAGTCGCACAGGGTCGCAAAGTCAACGAAACGCAATCGGGCGTCGTTGCTCTTGGCCAAAGCCAGACGCAAGGATCGACTGGCAGCGCGACAGCCACGCTAGCGATGAGTCGCTCTAGCGTCGGTCAAAAGCTATCGCGATTCACCGCGGCCGCAATGGTTGGTCAAACTGAGTCGTTCACTTGGACCGTTGATGAGCAAACGCGATTGGTTTTGACTATCCCGGCCAGCGATGAATCCCTCCGTTTTGACGTTGTCTGTCAGTGTGGTATCGATTCAAAGGGACTTGAATTATTCGGCAAACGGATTCAAGAGGAACGTTTGCATTACGTGCCAAGGAGCCTTTCCAAGTTAACACAAGGTGGAGGGAAAAACTGGAGCACGGTATTGAAAACGATTGGGGCACTTGGGCTGCAACGAGGCGCCTACGCGCTCGATACCATCACGATTCCGGAGGTGACACCTTGGAAGACATGGTTCCGGACTTCCTCCCTAGATTTTTTGTCAGACGGGCGCATGGTCGTTACTACCTACGGCGGTGATGTCTGGATCGTTTCCGGTATCGATGACAAACTCTTGAACCTGGAATGGAAACGGTTTGCAGCGGGCCTATATGAGCCGTTCGGCGTGAAAGTCGTCGATGATTTGATCTATGTAACTTGCAAAGATCGTATTGTGCGTTTGCACGACCAAGACAACAACGGCGAGGCTGATTTTTATGAAAGTTTCAGTGCCGACACGGATGTTTCGATCTTCTTCCACGCCTTCAATTTTGATCTACAGACCGATTCCAAGGGTAATTTCTATTATGCAAAGGGAGGGCACGACGCTGACTTTGCTTTGCCCGGCGCGGTGATTCAGATTTCACCGGACGGAAAACGACGAAGTATCTACAGTACTGGTTTTCGAGTTCCGAATGGAATGGGGAGCATGCCCGGCGATCGAATGACGTGCAGCGACAATCAAGGGCAATGGATGCCTGCCTCCAAAGTCAGTTTGTTGCGCGAAGGTGGATTTTATGGCTGGGTGCCTACTTACAACGGAAAGGACAAATGGTCTGCTGACGGTGGAAAGATCGACACGTCGAAGGTCGTTCCGCCAAAGAGTTTTGATCAGCCGATGGTTTGGATGCCACAGGAGTTTGACAATTCGTCGGGCGGACAGCTTTGGGTCGACGATCCGCGTTGGGGACCACTTTCCGGTCGCTTGCTGCACATGAGTTTTGGCAAGGGGTGGTTGTCCTACCTAATGATTCAGGAAGTGGATGGTCAGTCCCAAGCTGCGATCATCAAACTGCCCTTTGACTTTCGAACCGGGATCATGCGAGGACGGGTCAATCCGAAGGACGGTCAAGTCTACGCGACGGGACTACAGGGCTGGAATGGCGAGGGTCGAATCGGACTGCTCGATCAAGGCATTCAGCGATTACGTTATACAGGCAAGCCAATTCACATCGTAAGTGACTGCAAGGTAGAATCGGATGGGTTACGCATCGATTTCAACTTTGCGGTCGAGCCTGGAACTGCCAGTAACATCGAATCCTACATGGCTGAACACTGGAACTATCGCTGGCAAGCCTCGTACGGATCCGAACGGTATTCGCCAACAAATGGGAAAATCGGTGCGGAAAAACTGAACATAACATCGGTCGATGTCTCGGAGAATCGCAGGAGCGTCAAACTCAGTGCATCGAATCTTCAGCCCGTCAACCAGCTTCATTTAATATTAAAGATCAAAGCAGACGACGGTCGTCGCTTTGAAGAGGAAATCTATTGGACTATCCACCGAGTCCCATAGGGATCGATCCTTTCGCGATCATCTCTCGTTTCATTTCCGCCGACAACTTGGTAACAAAATCCATGAATCTCCCAACTGTTTCCGCTAACGTTCCAGTTTTCAATTGCGTCGTCCATGTGCTTCGCGACGCGAGCGGGAATGTGAGCGCGCGAGTTGCGAACCTTCCCAATCTTGTTTGCACTGGTGGCACCGAGCGCGATGCACTTGCGAGAATCGTGAAGGAGTTCAAACAGTACGTGAAGCAGTTGGCAGACACGGGGACTGCCATTCCGTGGGTGGACCCACCAAGCCCCAAGGAAGCCAATGAGCAAACTCGTTTTATCCCCGTGCATCTCTAAGCGGTGTTTCCACATCGTTTAACCCGGTTTAACCCCGATCCCAATTAAGTCACCCTCCCTCGGGGAGGGTCGGCCGTAGGCCGGGGAGGGTGAACCGAATTTTGCAATCACTTCTCTCACTTCACCCTCCCCTCGCTTCGCGAGACCCTCCCAGAGGGAGGGTGGCTAAGCTGGACCACCTCCTACTACGTCGGATCGTTCTACTACGTCGGATCGTTCTACTACGTCGGATCATTCAACAAGAAGTGAATAATCCGAATCGCATGCCCTTGGCTGCGTTCATCGGATTTCTCGCTGACTCGCATCTCCAACTCGTGGGTTCCATCCGCCAGTTCGGATGCCAACATCTTTGCCCATGGAAGATGCAGCCCTGGACTCCACTGAGTAAAGAGCTCTTGCTTATGCCATTCCCCTTGATCGATGCGGTACTCGATATTCCCGGTGTCGGGTCCAGAGGCGATAAAGATCCCGATGCCGATCCCCTTGAAAGTCAACTTCAAAGTTGCTCCAGCTCCTTCACCGATGAGCGCCGGCACATTGACGAAACCTGGTCGGGTTCCAGCTTTTCCTGTTGGTTTCCATTGCTCATCGAGTCTCCAACCGTTCACCATTGAGATCTTCTTGTTGACCACGAGTTCTTTTGGGCTAACCAGTCGACCGTAAAAATAGCTTGCGCTGTCCAGCGGGGCTGGCAGAGTGACCACCGCGACCGTCCGTGTTGGGCTGCTTTCGCTCCAGGCGGCAGATAGCATTCGACCAATTGAGCTTGCATACAATGCGTGTCCGAATGGGGCTGGGTGCAAGTCGCGAAAGTCTTTCTCCCAAGTAAACTCACCCGCGTCGATTCGTTCCGTCACCTCACGAGCAAGATTGATCGAGGGGATACGATAGTGCTCGGCCACCCGTTCATGGTTGACGATTACCGACGGAGTTTTACCACTTCGAATTTCGGTGATCTTTCCCGGGTCTACGAAGTGGAGCAAGACAATGTCCATCTGCGGATTAGAAAGAAGTGCTTGTCGCACGATCCCTTCCATGCCACGCACTTGTTCGACGTCGGAGAATCCATTGGTATCGTCGTTGACTGCAGCTTCTTCGAACAACAGGTCAACAGGTCCGCCGGCCAAAACATCGCGTTGAAATCGGAAGGCACCGGGGGTTGATCCGAGCGACGGGATACCGGAGCTCACGAAATCGAACTGGGTTTCGGGGAAACGCCGCTTTAAGTCTTCGCAAACCAGATCGCGCCATCCTTTGGAGGCGGTGATCGATCCGCCGAGAAACGCCACGCGGCCTCGCTTGTCTTGCTCGAACTTCGTGCGACACCTTTGCAAACCATTTCGCAATTGAAAGTAGTCAACTCCGAATGGTGTTAGGGCTTCGGTCACTTGATCGGCGAATCCAGTATGCGTCAGATTCTGGACATCGACATACGCAACGTGGAACCCCTTTTTGAGCAATGCCAAATCCGCTTGGGGCT
>Ga0209181_10006906_pt1 | contig 15743 bp, 14 predicted proteins | sample MAT05_FD_187208 | JGI IMG/M metagenome (GOLD analysis project Ga0209181, IMG submission 187208) | Freshwater microbial communities from Lake Fryxell liftoff mats and glacier meltwater in Antarctica - MAT-05 (SPAdes) (version 2) | ecosystem: Environmental > Aquatic > Freshwater > Ice > Liftoff... | reverse complement strand
AGCCACCCAGATTCTTTCAGTCCGGCTACCGAATTAGCTTTAAGGGACAAACTGGGTCACGACTCTGCCGCCACTGACGACGACTTGCTGATCTTTGAGGGTGCCGCTGGCTTTCGGACCCGACAGGCTGATTGGAGGTTTTGCTTGGCGATAGACTACATTTCCCTCCGCTTCAAACGCTTGGGTGGTCATATTCCACTTCAGGCGATCGGATTTGAGCGATGATTGGCGCGATCCGCCCCCTCCGCTGACGTTGCCAACTAGGTTTAAGTCTCTTGTGGTCAGATCTAAATCACCTTGGTTGCCTGCCAGCGTCACATTATCTTTGCTGTTGAAAAATGTAATGGGCTGATCGGAAGAAATTTTTCGGTCTTTGATTTTCCAAAGAATTTGGTTGCCGCTGACCTGCATCGGCGGATCGGCAATATTCAGTTGCGCTGATTGTTTCAGGGTCAAAGTTTCTGCTTTGATATCCATTTCACCACTAGAAGCATTGGCGCGATCGGTGACTGTTTTGCCTGCGTAGCGCTGCATCTGGAGTGGGCGATCGCCGACCAGTTTTTGTTTTTCCACCAGCCAAGCGAGGCGATCGGTGGTCACCTGAAAGCTAGGGTCTTTCGATGCGGCAACCACGTTTCCTTCTAGATCCAATCGACGAGCGCGGGTCAAATATTTGCCGCTTTTTGCGGTTGCTACGATCTTTTGACGAGTCCCTGTCACATTATTTCGCACGAGAATCAAATCTTCTTTGGGTCGCCATTCTAGCTCATTGCCCTTAATGACCAAGCCATCTCGCAGATCGGTTGCCAGAATGTTTCCCCGTAAAAAAATACGCTGACCATCTTGTTGCACTTCGCCGCTTTGGGCAGACACCCTGAGAATTGCTTTGCCATCTTGGAAAAATTCCCCTTTCGGATCTTTAATCTGGGCGTTTTTTTTATCCTTGCTGTAGATTGCCTCCTTTGCCTTCACCTTCCACCACAGCCGCCCTTTTTGGTCAAATTCCTCTAAGGTGACAAAGTTAAAGGTTAAATCGGTATCAAAACTTTCTTTCTCAAAGTTTTTGGCTTCTTTGGCAAGCTGTTTTTCGGTTTGGCTTTGCCCGCCACAGGCGATCGCTGCAAAAGGCAACCCACCAATCAGAAGAGCAAGGGCAAGCCGCACCCATCGCTGCGATGAAAAGAAAGAGAACGACACAAGCAAACTCCTAAGTAAACCCAGCCTGAGCAATTTTGGTCATAGACTATAAAAATTAAAGACTACGAAAGCCCACAAAAAGTTCGCGGGGATCAAGCGCCGCCCTCAATTGTGGGCTTTAGGCTAATGCAGCACTGGCTTTATTCAAGGTCACCATCCACTACTCCGATGCCTGAAAGCGGACGATAGGTATAGCTTCTAGGGTTTTTTTGAATGTCTTCTTTAATGCCGTCTAAGTCAATGTAGCGATCGGCAACATTGATTAAGCTGTCGCTAGTCATTGCCCGGAGGCTTACCACTTCTACCCGCACACCCCTGTAGCTAACCGCATTTACAGCGTAAGCAAGATCGCCATCGCCGCTGACCAATACAGCGGTGTCATACGATCCCACCAACGAGATCATGTCTACCGCAATTTCTACGTCTAGGTTGGCTTTTTTGGAGCCGTCAGGCAACTGCACCAAATCTTTGGAAATCACTCGATAGCCGTTGCGCCGCATCCATAACAAGAAACCCTGTTGCTTTTCGTTGGTGCGATCGACCCCGGTGTAAAAGAACGATCGCAGCAGCCGCGATCCGCCAGTTAAACGGCATAGTAACTTTGTGTAATCAATCTCGATCCCCAGTTGCAACGCGGCATAGAAGAGATTGGAGCCATCAATAAAAATGGCAACCCGCCCCCGATTTTCTAATACTTGCTGGGGCGTGAAGACCGATTCACTCATTTCAAAATTGGAAGTGTTATCTAACATGGCGTATTAACTCTTTTTTATGAAAATTAATTATGACAAGGAAATTTCGTAGCAATCTATCATTTTTTAATCGCTAAGAAACAGGCTCTAAAAGTTCTAGGCGTTGAAATACGGGCTGGGGATCACCTAGAGTTTGCCCTGTAGAAAGTATTCCCCACTTGGAATGAACATCAAATGGTGCAGATTCAGTTTGTTGATTCGCAAAGTTGATTGAAAACCCTAACTGCTGATAAATGGCATTGCTAATGTTGGGGATGATTGGCGACAGCAGATAGGCGGCTAGTCTAACTGATTCCAATACGGTATAGATGACCTGTTCGACTGCGGCTTGGTTTCCTTGTTTATATAAAGTCCAAGGAGCTTGTTCGTCAATGAACTTATTGCCCGATCGCACCAAAGCAAGGATGGCATCACAGGCTTCGCTAAAAGCAAGCGCCTCATAAGCGCGAGTGACGCGATCGCCCAAAGTATTCCCCAATAGGGCAAGAACGTTGTCTCCGCCTGCCTCTGTTGGCTCAGGTATTTGACCCTGACAATATTTTTGCGCCATTTTAAGTGTACGATTCAGCAAATTGCCTAAATCATTCGCCAGTTCGGCATTGAGGATATTGATAAAGCGAGTTTCGTTAAAGTCGCCATCTCGCCCAAACTCAATCTCCTTTAAGAAGTAGTACCGAACAGCATCCGAGCCATAGCGTTCCACAATCGCAAAAGGGTCTAAAACATTGCCCAATGTTTTACCCATTTTTTGCCCATCTTTGGTTAAGTAGCCATGCCCAAAAATGCGATCGGGCAGGGAAACGCCAGCAGACATCAACATGGCGGGCCAGTAGACTGCATGAAACCGCAAAATATCCTTGCCAATTAGGTGCAGGTTAACGGGCCACCAACGAGCTAACGCATTTTCCAAACTAGGCTGATCGTCTGGCTCCAGCAGAGCAGTCACATATCCTAGCAGGGCATCAAACCAAACGTAAAGCGTGTGAGTAGGATCGGGCGGCACCGGGATGCCCCAATCTAGGTTGATGCGGGAAATCGAAAAATCTTGCAATCCCTGGCTAACGAAGCTAGTCACTTCATTACGCCGCGTATCTGGCTGAATGAAATCGGGGCGATCGCGATAAAGCTGTTCAAGCTGATCTTGGTATTTCGACAAACGAAAGAAGTAGTTTTGCTCATCGCGCCACTCCGCTTCAATCGTGGGATGAATAGCACAGCGGTGATGATCAAGCAGTTCGCGCTCTTCCTTAAATTCTTCGCAGGCAACACAATACCACCCCGTTTGCTGGCTCAAGTAAATATCTCCTTGATCCCAAACTCGCTGAAAAAACTCTTTAACAATGACCTCATGTCGGGGATCAGTGGTACGAATGAAGCGATCGAACTGAATATCCAACAGCTTCCATAATGCCTGAAATTCTGCCACAATCTGGTCGCAATGGTCTTGGGGATCACGCCTTAACCCTTCAGCCGTGCGCTGAATTTTTTGACCATGCTCGTCAGTGCCGGTGATAAACAACACAGAAATTCCCCGCAATCGCTGAAAACGGGCAAGCACATCAGCCGCGATCGTGGGATAAGCACTTCCTACATGGGGTCGCGCATTTACATAATAAAGGGGGGTTGTAATGACAAATTGGTTGTTATTGATATGCTTAAAACTCATAAATTTTATTTAAACTTCACTCCTCGAATAGAAGCAGTAGAAGAGGAGTAAACAACAATACCAGGACTTTTTTGAAAGTAGCTGCCAAACATCAATTAGCAACCTTTATCTCATAGATAAGTAATACTCAAGGTGTGATGTGCAAATGATATTCGTGCTAGACAATTCTAACCGTAAATTTGAGCTGAACGGCTGAAGCAAATCTTAAATTAACTAGGTATTTCTTACAGCCTGCTTTTTTCTGACTCGCCCAATTTGTTCGTTGTTTACTTTGTCCGTTATTTATAAATAATTCATAAATAGTTAGACTTTTCTAAGGTCAAAATCCAGAGCTATGGTTTGAGTGTGGAAATCCAGGTTAAGTAGGGATAAGTCTACAGAAAGTTAAGAATCTATCAGAGGACGCTGGAAAACTTTGTTCTACTCGGATTAAATCTTAAATGATTCTATAGTTTGATTCTGATTGCTCATTTCAAGGTATCTAATGTTTCCAGATAATCCATTAAAGGTTTCTCAACTATTTTTATCTCTTCTTGGCACTCGAATCCACACGCACTATTGCGATCGCGTTCCTCAGGATGGCGGAATTTTAGTCATTAGCAACCATCGTAGTTTTATGGATGCCCCTTTATTGATGACAGTCGTACAGCGTCCGATTCGGTTTGCTTGTCATCACTACATGGGGGAGGTGCCCATTATGCGAGAAGTAGTTGCTAAATTGGGTTGTTTCCCTTTAGGATCTACAAATCGCCGCCAACAAAGTTTTTTTCAAAAAGCAGAACAACTACTGCAATCGCAACAAACAGTAGGCGTGTTTCCTGAAGGTACACAACCGATGGTGCAGCCAGCCATGCCAGAGGAAGTGGGCGACTTTCAGCGAGGATTCGCCCATTTAGCATTACGAGCACCAATCGCCAATCTGGCAATTCTCCCCGTCGCGATCGCCTCCCATCAAGAATCCACCAATGCCGCAGTTCCCCTACGACTGCTGAGTTTGGTCGATCCTTCAGAGCCGCTTTTTGATCAACCCGGCTGGCATCCCATGATTGTTTATCAACACGTAAGCGTTTTGATTGGTCGCCCTTACTGGATCAAAGGATCGCAGCGCTCAGACTATAAAGGGAAACAAGCGCGATCGCTGGTGGCAGAGATAACCAACGAATGTCATGCTGAAATTGATCAGCTTTTATCACAAGGATGCTACTAACGAGTTTTGAGTTCTAAGTTTTGAGTGTTGAGTTGGGAAGTACTTCGAGTTTTCCACTCGCCACTCATCATTCGCCATTCATCATTCCCCAACCCTACCCCATGATCGAAAGTAGTCCTTGTTTTTTAACGCCCCGATTATTGCAACCCAACTATCCACTGTTTATATTTTTACCCGGAATGGATGGCACTGGGCAACTCTTGAGAACCCAGACAGATGGATTAGAAGCTTATTTTGATGTCCGTTGTTTAGCAATTCCACCCACAGATTTGACCACTTGGGAAAGCTTAAGTGATCAAGTGATAGCTTTGGTGCAGAAAGAATTGAAAAAGTCTCCCGATCGCTTGGTGTATCTGTGTGGCGAATCGTTTGGCGGTTGTTTGGCGATGAAAGTCGTGTTGCGATCGCCCGGACTATTTCAGCGAGTCATACTGATTAATCCAGCTTCATCCTTTAAGCATCGCCCATGGATGAAGCTCGGTGCCCAGATAGCGGGAATTTTGCCCGAACCCATCTATCGGATGTCTACTGTAGGATTTCTGCCGTTGCTATCGCGGCTGGAGCGAATCAGCCGGGACGATCGCCGAGCGCTGCTCCAGGCAATGAAATCGGTGCCCAAATCCACATCAGCATGGCGGATATCGCTATTAAGCCAATTTGAAGTTTCTGCGGCAGAACTACAGAAATTGACACAACCTTTTTTGCTGTTGGGCAGCGTCCGAGATAGCCTTTTACCCTCCTTGACAGAACTGGAATGGCTGATGGAAAATCTGCAAAGCTCTCGATTGGTTGTCCTACCTTTTAGCGGACATACTTGCTTATTAGAAGCCGATATGAATTTGTTGGACATTATGAAAGAGCATAATTTTTTAGCTACAGAAGCGCGATGTGCGACTTTCCCAAGCTCCCTCACCCTAAATCCCTCTCCCAGAGCGGGAGAGGGACTTTGAGATTTCGGTTCCCCTTCTCCTATTTTGAGAGTAGACCGAAGGGCGTATGAAGCAGGGGATGAGGGCAGTTCGGCGATTTGCCAAGTTGACATACGCCCCAATTGAACAATCGTTAACTTAGTTTTATGTTAGGGAATACTAGTGGAAAATTACGCGCATTTTCTGACCTGCTTCCCTTACTGAAAACATTAACCAATGCATTCTTTACCCAATAATCTATCTTCTAGATCGATGGATTTTGCCAATGATGCAGCCTGTCAAGAGTCAGGGGCAGTTGCTTTAATGCGGTTGAACCGGGTGATCAACACGATTCCCCAGGCGATTTATTGGAAAGATGAGAACAATCAATTTTTAGGGTGCAATCGAGCATTTGCTCGCACGGCTGGTTTGACTTGTCCAGAAGCAATTTTAGGCAAGTTAGAGATGGAATTACCAGACGACCTTCAGCCGCAGTTATTGAGCGATCGCGATCGCGTTGTCCTGCAAACGAACCAGGCTGAACACCACACCTTAGAACTGACGGATACCTGCGATCGCCCGATTTGGGTTAGCGTTCAAAAATTGCCGCTTCAAGATGATCACGGCAGCGCGATCGGCGTGGTCTGCACGATTGAAGATATTACCGCCGCTAAACAAACCGAACTGAGGCTGAGACAGTCTGAAGCTGAGCTACGCACTTTTTTCTCTGCGATGACCGACGTGGTGCTAATGAGAGACGGTGAGGGATGTTGTCTTGAAATTGCCCCCACTAATCCGATTAATCTGGTCAAACCTTTGGCAAATATGCTGGGGAAAACGCTGCATGAGGTCATGCCCCTCGCTCAAGCAGATCTGATTTTGGCTCATATTCATACGGCATTGGAAAGCCAGCAGTCTGTTTACTGTGAATATAACCTCAGGGCGGGCGATCGCGATGTATGGCTAGGAGCGAGAATCTCTCCTGTATCCAGTGATGCAGTGATTTTGGCAGCCCGCGATATTACTGAAGCTAAAGAAGCCGAACATCAGATCAGAGATTCAAAGGATTTCCTGAGACAGGTTTTAAATGGAGTAGATGATCCCATTTTTGTGAAAGATCGGGATCATCGTTGGGTGTTGGTGAATGATTCATTTTGCCGATTTTTGGGTCGCGATCGCGCTGAGTTGCTGAACAAATCTGACTATGACCTTTTTCCAACAGCCGAAGCCGAGGTGTTTCGGCAAAAAGATGAATGGGTTTTTGCCCACGGTAACACCGACGAAAATGAAGAATCTTTCATCGATAAAGATGGCAAAACCAAGACCATTTCCACTAAAAAATCTCCTTTTACCGATCAAAACAACCATCAATTTTTAGTTGGCACCATTCGAGATATTACACTGCGTAAGCAAGCAGAATTTGCCTTAGAGCAGTTAAATGAAGCTCTGGAAACTCGTGTGGAAGAACGGACTGCTGCTTTGCGAGAAAGTGAAGCCCGCCTCAGCACGTTGATGGCGAACCTGCCGGTTGGAGTCTGGGCAACAGATGTGAATGCTCGCTATATTATTCAAAATCCTACGGCGCTTGAGCAATGGGGCGATCGGGTTGGCAAACAGCCCCAAGACCTAGATTTAACTCCTGAAGTTATTGACTGCTGGCTGGAAGAGTGTCATCGCGTTTTGGCTGGCGAAATTATCCACAAAGAAGATTGTCATCGGCGCGGTGATCATGTCTGGTTCTACTCTACAATTTTGGCTCCGATTTGGGATGGCGATCGCATCACCGGGTTGCTAGGGGTATCCATTGATATCACAGAGCAAAAACGGACGGAGGCAGCCCTGCGGGAGAATGAGGATACCCTCAGAAGCATTTTGCAAAACATGCCTGTGATGATGGATGCGTTTGATGAGAATGGCAGTATTATCGTCTGGAACAGTGAGTGTGAGCGAGTTACCGGGTACAGCGCCAATGAAATTATTGGCAACCCCAACGCGATGGAATTGCTCTATGCTGAGCCAGTTTACCGAGAACAAATGATTCAAACATGGGCGCGGCTTGGCAACAATTTTCGCAATTGGGAATGGAATATTTGGTGTAAGGATGGCACGATCAAGACTATTCTTTGGTCAAACTTATCGGGGCAGTTTCCGGTTTCTGGCTGGGCTGGTTGGGGAATCGGGATTGATATTAGCGATCGCAAACAAGCCGAACTTCAGCTTCAAGCGTCTGAAAACTGCTTGAGGCAACAAGCACAAGAACTAACCGACACTTTAAAGGAGTTGCAACGCACCCAGTCGCAACTGGTGCAGAGCGAGAAAATGTCAAGCTTGGGGCAATTGGTAGCAGGCGTTGCTCACGAGATCAACAATCCAGTCAACTTTATTTATGGCAACCTGATCTATGCCGATCAATATGTGAGCGAGTTGCTCGATCTGCTGGAGTTGTATCAACAAGAGTATTCGACTCCCACAGCCACGATTCGAGACAAAATTGAGGCAATTGATCTAGAGTTTTTGCTAGAGGATTTACCCAAGCTACTGAGTTCTATGAAAGTGGGATCAGAGCGGATTCAGGCGATTGTGGCTTCTTTGCGAACATTCTCGCGCATGGACGAGGCAGAAGTGAAAGCGGTTGATATTCACGAAGGCATTGATAGCACGTTGATGATCCTGCAAAGCCGCCTCAAAGGAAAGCCAGAACGCGCTGAGATCGCAGTTATTAAAACCTATGGCGATTTGCCGCTGGTAGAATGCTATGCCGGTCAGTTGAATCAGGTGTTTATGAATATCCTTAGCAACGCGATCGATGCGTTGGAAGAGAACATCGATGGGGCTAGGAAAACGGGCGATCGAGAGCCTGATGCACCTTTGATACAAATTCGCACTGAGTTATTGACATCCAATCGGCTTTTGATCGCGATCGCAGACAACGGCTCCGGCATTCCCGACAGTGTGCAAAAGCGATTATTTGATCCATTCTTCACCACTAAAGAAGTTGGCAAAGGAACTGGAATGGGGCTGTCAATTAGCTATCAGATAATTACCGAAAAACATGGTGGCTCACTGGAGTGCGTTTCTGCACCCAGACAAGGGGCAGAATTTCGGATTGAGATTCCCATTTCTCAATGCTCTACTTGAGATAAACTGGTTCATAGTTACCATTTTATTCAGTTCATGAGAGCCAGCATCAAACAGCAAATTTTGTTTATTCACCACGACGATTTGCCGCAGTTCAAAAAGAGCGGTTCAGTGGTGAGAAACAGCTACTTTTGGGCACTGAAGGCGATCGCGGCTCACACTAAACGACACGGCGACTGGGAATATGACCCCGAAGTGTGGCTGGCGCTGCAACGACTGTTACTCTCTTTTGCTGAATCGGGCTATCTGGGGCTGCGCGAAACCCAACTAGAGTTTGCGATCGATCAAGAGATTCCGCCTGTGCTAAGGCTGGTGGCAACCTGGGAATAAGCGACCCTAGCTCAACTGGCTGCGGAAGCGAGCTACAAAATGACAGCGTTGCCTTTCAAGACATTTTCTTAGTCACCTTTGATAAGGGGGCTTTTGGGCGATCGGCGCATTTGCTACTCACGAAAGGACGTTTCAAACATCTTCTTAGACAATTTAGACAAAACACTATTTCTCTGCTGCAAAAACTCATGTAGACGCTCAAAATAATCCTCTGTCGCTGCCTGCTGCACCGAAGGTCTTTGTAGCAGTGCTGCTCCCCAAGCTTTAACTTTTGGCGTTTGAGTAAAGAACTCGAATTGATATTGCTCAAACACCACAAAATAGCGAAAGATCGGCGCATAGACCGCATCAATCAGGGAAAAAGAATCTCCTGAAAAATAGGGCGATGCGTCAAGTTGCGCTTCGAGGATTTGAAAACTGTTGGTTAGATCTTGACGTTTTGCTTCAAATACTTCTTCGTCAGTGGCGCTGTAAAATGCGGCAATTTTAGTCAAAACACTAGATCCAAATTCAATCCAAGAGCGATGCTTGGCTTTGGCGAGAGCATCGGCTGGATGCAAAGAACCGGGAGTGATTTCATCCAAATATTCGCAAATGACAGCCGACTCAAACAGCACATCTTCACCGACTAACAAAATGGGCACTTTACCCAAGGGCGATCGCTGCAAAAACCAAGCGGGTTTATTAGCAAGGTCAATGTATTGGCGCTCATGGGGAATTTGTTTTTCAAGCAACGTGATAATTGAACGCTGCACATAGGGACAAAGCGTGTGACTAATCAACTTTAGAGTCGGAGTTTCAGTAGACATCGTTCACGCTCCATAATAAAACCGTTCGTGAATAACCTTGCCAGCTTGCCAGTGTTGTACCGAAACCTGATGATAGGTGCGGGTTCCCCTGCCGCTTTTGATATGCTTGCAAATAGAATGATTTCATCTGCAACTAAAGTTAGTTTAATCTATTTGGTTGTAATTGCAACTACTTTTTAAGAAATTGAGTCTATGAACGCTAAAGTGCAGCTAGATGATTTGCAAAGTTCCGTGTGGCGGTTGTTTCTCACGGCTCATGCTCGGCTGCTAGAGCGGATTGAGTTGAGGCTGGCTCAAGCAGACCTTCCACCGTTGGAATGGTATGACGTGTTGTTTACTCTGAAAGAAGCTCCCGATTATCGGCTGCGGCTGAGTGATTTGGCGGAAAAAGTGCTGTTGAGCCGAAGTAATCTGACGCGCCTGGTCGATCGCCTAGAAAAAGTGGGTTTATTGCACAGGGATGCTTGCCCCAGCGATCGCCGGGGGACTTTCGCAGTATTAACTGATGCCGGATTGGCAATGCAGCAAAAAATTTGGGTAGTTTATGCGGCAGCGATCGCAGACTATTTTGCCTGTCATTTGCAGGATGAGAAAGAAATCAAAACATTGCAGCGGGTGCTAAATCGTTTGTTGATAGCAGCCGATCAATAGAGAGCGTAGTATTTTGCTCACAAAAAACCCCTCAGCTTTACGCCAAAGGGTTTGTTCCGCACACAACCAAGGGAAACTTACACCACAGAAATCAAGGATCTCCCAGAGACTCTGTATTGTTGCAAATTATTATCTAGCTGCCGTCAATAATCCGGTGTGTACGCTACAAAAGAACAAGATCGACGAAAACCTAACGCTTACGATTAAACCTAACGCTTACGATTAAGTAGTTAGCCAAGTTCCCTAGCCTGCCCTTTTATGCCAACCTATCCCGGAATTTCGAGCGAAGCCTTTAGACATCCCCTCGATCGCCAAGCAGAGCAAACTCTCCGCAGCGTTCCAGGCTTCGATTTAGTCGCCAGCAAGTTTGTTGAATATTTGACTGAGCGCCCTCAGTTTGTTTATCAGCTAGGCAATAGCATTCAGGTGGGTCCACGCCAATATGCCTCAATTCACCAAATTTTTCGAGAGTGCGTACGCGATTTAGATATTTATCCAGAGCCAAACCTGTTCGTTTCCCAAAGTCCCACCGTAAATGCCTTTGCGTTGGGACGAGATTTTCCGTTTATTGTGCTCAACTCTGGGCTGCTCGATTTGGTTAGCGAAGCAGAACTGCGAACTGTTATCGCCCATGAGTTGGGTCACCTCAAATGTGAACACACGATTCTGATCCAAATGGCAATTTGGACTACCCAAGTTGTTTCGGGGCTAGCCGATCGCACCTTTGGGCTGAGTACTTTAATTAGTACTGGATTGGTCGCCGCATTTTTTGAATGGTTGAGAAAAGCAGAACTCTCTGCCGATCGCGCCGCACTGTTGGTCACCGATGATCTCCAGCCCATTTTGACTAATATGATGCGGATAGCAGGCGGCAGCACCAAATATGCTCACGAGTTAAGCGTCGATGAGTTCATCCAGCAAGCCGATCGCTACCAGAACTTAGATGCCGATGGACTCAATCAAATCTACAAGTTTTTACTCTACAACAACCTGTCGGCGGGCGTTTTTCTCAGCCACCCCTTCACCGTTGAGCGAGTTCACTATCTGCGCGAATGGGCAGTTTCTAATGACTATCGCCAAATTCGTCAGGGAACCTATGCCCGTGCGGGTGCAAAAGGTTCAGTCGAAGTTCCGGTTGAGTCACCAATGGCTGCGCGATCCCAAAAGCAAACCGAAGTAGATGGTTTACGCCAAGAGATTGATCAACTCCAGCAGGAAATCGATCGCATTAAAAAAGGTGGCTGAACCTAATCAGCTTTATCGGACAAGTCCGCAATCTCAGGATATCCGCTTAAAACCACGCAAGCGGGATATTGTGCCAAACGAATCTCCCATCAGGACTTATCCTAGATAAGATTCTTTGATAGCAATTGGTGGAGAGGAGAAAATATGATTTGGCGAAAATGGCGGCTGCGGCAATGGCGGGGTTGGTGGCTGGCGATCGCATTTCTTGCCGCGATCGCCTTAACTAACTGCACCGCAAGCAAGCAACCATCCACACCCGCTTCCAGTGGAACCCCTGTATCGCCTTCCTCAGCCTTAGTCTATGGATCGAGCGGGCAGCCCGTAAACCTGGAACCCGGAAACATCACCGATGGCAACTCCTTGATTGTGCAAAACCAAATTTATAATCGCCTCATGGAGTTTAAGCCGGGGACAACTGACCTCCAGCCAGCCTTGGCAACCGAGTGGAAAGCCTCTGCCGATGGCAAAACCTGGACGTTTAAACTGCGACAAGGGGTGACGTTTCAAGACGGCACTCCTTTTAATGCGGAGGCGGTCAAGTTTAATATCGATCGCTGGTGGGATGCCAACCACCCCCAAGGCTACCGCAACGCTGGCAAAATCTATGAAATATGGTCACAGGTGTTTGGCGGCTTCAAAGGCACCCCCGATTCGATCGTGCAATCTGTGACGGTGGTGGATGCGGCAACGGTACAGATCGATCTCAAGCAGCCGTTTGCCGCCTTTCCCAACGCGATCGCGGCGGCTTATTTTGGCATCGCCAGCCCGACGGCGGTTAAAAAAGCTGGGGCAAAATATGGTACGCCGGGTTCTTTGGCAGTGGGAACGGGACCGTTTGTGTTCAAAGAATGGCGCACGGGCGATCGCATTGTGTTGGAGAAAAACCCGACCTACTGGCGATCAGGCTTTCCCAAGGTGAATCAACTGGTCATTCGCTTTGTAACCGATCCCGCCGCTCGATTGGCTCAACTCCGGGCTGGACAAATCGATTTCACCGTCGATTTAGCACCGGATCAGAAGAAAGAAATTGATGCGGATGCAAATTTAACGGCGATCGCTCGTCCATCCTTTAATGTGGGCTATTTGGCATTGAATCCTAGCTATAAGCCACTAGCAGATGTGAAAGTGCGGCAGGCGATCGCCCATGCCATCAACCGTCCCGCGATCGTCCAGGCATTTTGGGGCAATTTGGGTAAACACGACCCTCACTTTTTGCCAGAATCCCTCGCCTGGGCAAATGATGCCACCCTTGCCGCCTATCCCTTCGATCCTCAAAAAGCCAAACAGTTGCTCACTGAAGCAGGCTACCCCAACGGGTTTGATCTCGAACTGTGGTATATGCCCGTTTCCCGCCCTTACTTTCCTACGCCCAAACCCATCGCCGAAGCCTTTGCCGCCGATCTCAGCGCTGTTGGCATCCGGGTTAGCCTCAAAACCCAAGACTGGGCAGCATACTTAGCAAATCGGCGTAAGCCTCCTGGCTACCAATCTTTTATGTTGGGCTGGACGGCAGATTATGGCGATCCCGATAGTTTCTACTTTCCTCACTACGGTCCCGGTGCCACCACCGACATCGGCGATTGGAAGAATGCTACCGTGTTTCAGCTTTTGAATCAGGGACGAGCGATTCAAACCCAGGCAGGCAGAGCCAAAGTTTATGCTCAGGTGGATAATATTCTGCATCAAGAGGTGCTGCGGTTGCCCATTGTTCACTCTCAGCCGCTTGTGGCACAGCGCAAAGCGATCGCGGGCTGGGTTCCCAGTCCCCTCGGCTCTGAACCCTTTGAATTCATCAGTAAGTAAAAAACGGCATTGCAAAATCTGGGGCAACTCGTTGAGAATAATTTATTCATGGCATTAAATGAATAAAAGCCCGATTATTTAGGCAATTTTTAGACAACAAATCTATCCCTAAAATATAAGAGAAGTCCTCCTATGGTGGGAGTGAAGTGTAGAGCTTGGTAGAGACAATGAAGCAATCTACTATAAAACTCTTTGCCTTTAGAAAGATTTCTTCAACATAATGAATAGTCTACCTTCTGAAACAGCACCGCCAGTCGATTGCATCTTAGTCGTTGACGATCTTCCCGATAACTCCTTTTTGCTACAAACTCTCTTAGAGAATGAAGGATATCAAGTCGAGGTGGCTAACAATGGACAATCTGCTCTAGATAAGATTGTTGCTCACCCGCCCGAATTGGTACTTTTGGATGTAATGATGCCGGGCATGAATGGATTTGAGGTGACACGACAGATTCGGGAGAATCATCATCTACCGTTTATCCCAATTCTTTTAGTCACTGGCTACAGTGCCTTAATGCCAGCCGAAGGTTTTGATGCAGGAGCCGATGGGTTCATTCGTAAACCAATCGATTTTGATCATTTACTGCATCAAATTAAAGCGATTTTGCAGCCATGCTAATCACTTGCCAAATCTATATTAGAAAATTAGGAAGCATCAGGGTGCTTGAGCGAATCGTATTCTCGCTTGTTTGATATAAATGCATCAAATCTGTACCTTAAACATGACATCTTGCCGAGCAAACCTATCTCCAGGGTAAGAGCCAGTTTTGTTAGTTAATGATTAATCTATTCATAGGTAGTACATCAAATATTCGGTTCTCTCGTCAGATTGTTGATTGTCTGAGCAATCTCTCTCCTCTTGCGAAGTTTGAAAATTTAAGGAGTTACAAGTATGAAAATCTCAAAATTATTCAAGCTCACTTTGACCAGTGCTGCGGCGATCGCGCTTTCTTCTCTTCCCACATCAGCTTTTGCTCAAAGCGCCAGCCCATCTGGTAGCGGCTCTGGCACCTCCTCAACGACTACAACAATGCCCGATAGTACTGGCACTACTGGCACAACCGGCAGTGGCACAGTCTCTCCAAGCACTGGCACCTCATCTACAACCACGGTTCCTGGCAGTACGTCTGGCAGCGGCACCATGGCTCCCAGTACCGGAACAAGTGGCAACAGCACAACGGGCGGTAGTATGTCCTCTCCTTCGACCGCTGCTGATGGTTCTTCTTACGGAACAACCAGTATGACTAGAGAAGACCGCGGGAATGACTGGGGTTGGCTAGGTTTATTAGGATTAGCCGGATTGGCAGGATTGCGCCGTCCAAAGCCTGAAGTTGTAGACCGATATGAACCAACCACTACAACGACTCGTTCTGACATTCGCTGATCAACTTTTTCCGTTGAAGTCAAGGTAGTTGTCATAGGTAAGCAATGAGAGCTTAAACTCTTACTGCTTACCTTTTTTATAAGGTTTAATCTGTTACATAAAAGTGAGAAACTCACCTTCTGCAAACATATCTATCACTCTTGATGCAGGGTTGATGTCTTCTGTAGTACGTGAATACGCTGCAAGCTCGCTATACGAACGAAAAATGTCCGAAAGATATAGATGGAAAGCAATTTTTTATCTATAAAGATACAAGTTATTCGCGATCGCTTCCGCTATTATTAAGATTAGTTAAGGTGACGGAAGGCGATAAAAATGCGGAGTGTTTATGACCCTAGATACAGTTAAATTACCCAGCTTTCGTCAAGCTCAAACAGTAATGTTTCTGAGTGGAGAAGGCATCGTAAAAAGCCACAAACATGAAGGACGGCGTTGGAATCACCCTGTCGAGACGGCACTGGATATTAAGCATAATTTTGACAGAACTGGGGTAGAGACAATGGCGCTTCTCAGCGAGGCAGATGTTCATGCGGCATGAGTTAAAAGCTGATTTGTGGATAGGACCTCTGGTTGCTTTTGCAATTACTACTCTATGGATCAGCAGTCTAATCTTTATTTTATCCACTAATTTCTCGCAGTCGAACCCACTGTGG
>Ga0209181_10006903_pt1 | contig 15744 bp, 14 predicted proteins | sample MAT05_FD_187208 | JGI IMG/M metagenome (GOLD analysis project Ga0209181, IMG submission 187208) | Freshwater microbial communities from Lake Fryxell liftoff mats and glacier meltwater in Antarctica - MAT-05 (SPAdes) (version 2) | ecosystem: Environmental > Aquatic > Freshwater > Ice > Liftoff... | reverse complement strand
TGCGCTCGCCAAGATACTCGATCGGACCTTCGGCGCCGTGTGCGAGCTCTTCCTCGACCGGCGTGAAATGCGCCTCGCTCATGCCGACATCTCCGGGTTCGGATTGCGGACCTTCGCGAGGAAGGTCGTTCGCGGCTGTGCGCCGATGTCGGCGAGCAGCTTGTAGTGGCGGGAGACTTGGTTCTGACGCGACACGCGGCTGGCGGCGTCGTTCAGGTCGCCAAAGGTGATGGCGTTCGAGGGACAGGCCTGCGCGCAGGCGACGTTGATGTCGCCGTCACGCATTGGGCGGCCGGCGATCTTCGTGGCGGTGCGCGCGGTCTCGATGCGTTGCACGCAGTACGTGCACTTCTCCATCACGCCGCGCATGCGGACGGTGACGTTCGGGTTGAACTGCATCTGGCGCGTCGGCGGCACTTCTTCGTCCGCCTCGTTCTTGGTGTGCCAGTTGAAGTAGTTGAAGCGGCGCGCCTTGTAAGGGCAGTTGTTCGCGCAGTACCGCGTGCCGATGCAGCGGTTGTAGGCCATGTCGTTGAGGCCTTCGGGCGAGTGCGCGGTCGCCTCGACGGGACACACGTTCTCGCACGGCGCTTCTTCGCACTGCTGGCAGGCGAGCGGCTGGAACGCGACCTCGGGCTCGTTCTCGTCTTCGCCGACGAAGTAGCGGTCGATGCGTATCCAGTGCATCTCACGGCCCTTCGCGACCATCGCCTTGCCAACGGTCGGGATGTTGTTCTCCGACTGGCAGGCGATGACGCAGGTGTTGCAGCCCGTGCAAGCGCCGAGGTCGATGACCAGGCCCCACTTGTGGCCGCGATACTCGACCTCGCGCCACAGCGGAAGCGTGCGCGGCGTCGGTGAGCGGTGAATCGCGAATGTCGGATCCGCCTTGAATTCCTCGAGCGTGCCGTCGATCGCGATCGGACGGCCCTCCATCGAGTCGTGGTCTTGCGTCTGCGAGATCGGGTAGCTCCCGGCGAGCTTTGCCACCTGCACGGCGGCGCTGTGCAGCGCGTCCGAGCGGCGCAGCGGGTAGACATCGAAGCCGACGTCGTTGCCGTAGCGGCCAGCGTGCTTGCGGCCCCAGCCCATCAGCAGGCCGACAGCCTTGTCCGGCTGCCCCGGCAGCTTCCACGCCGGCAGCTCGATCGAGGTGCCGTCGCGCGTGACGCGGATCATGTCGCCGTTGCGGACGCCGAGCTCACTGGCCGTCTTCGGCGAGAGCAGCGCGACGTTGTCCCAGGTGATGCGCGTCAGCGGATCGGGCAGCTCGAGCAGCCACGCGTTGTTGGCGTGACGGCCATCGAGCATCTTTGCGCAGGCGAGGAAAACCGCTTCGAAGCCGTCGACTGCGGGCTCGCTGCGACCGAGCGCCGTGGCGACGCGCGACATGTCGATCACGCCCGGGCGCGGCGGCTCTGCGCTGCCGGCGACGAAGCCGCGATGCAGCACGCGGCGCCACTCCGACTCGAAGCCGTTCTGCACGCCGGCCGCGCCGCGGAGCGTCTGCCGCACGACGTAATAGCCACGCCAGTTGCGCTCACCGGCGAGCTGCGCGAGCACCTCGAGATCGGTGCGTCCGCCGAACAGCGGCGCGATCAGCGGCTGCTGGATCGTGACGGTTCCATCGAGCGCCCGGAGGTCGCCCCACGACTCGAGCTCGTGCGCGCGCGGCACGTGCCACTTGGTCGCGTGACAGGTCTCGTCGTGCGTTCCGGAGAAGTGCAGCGAGGTCTCCACGCGCGCGAGCTTGGTCGCGAGGTCGAGGTCGGCGGGCGCGTCGAACACTGGGTTTCCACCGAGGATGATCGCCGTCTTGGCGCCCTCGAGGCCGGCCGCGAAGGCGGTGATGCTCGCCGTCTGGTCGGTCTCGGTCGTGTCGGCGACGCTCGAGAAGACGATGGTCGCGCCGTGATTGCCCAGCGCCGCGTTGAGCGCGTGCACCAGCGCGTGCACCGCTGCGGGCTGGCGGCTGCCGGCGACGATGACGCTGCGGCCGCGTGCACCGACGAGCTCCTTCGCGACGTTCGAGATCCACTTGGTCGGCAGGCCCGCGTTGCTCGCGCCCTGCAGCGCGGCGCCGAGCGGACCGAGCTCGATGCGGTGGGCGGTGGCGAGCTCCTTCGCCAGCGCGCGGAGGTACGCCGTGATCTTCGACGGGGCGAGCGCGAGGCGATGATCCGCGTTGGCGCCGGTCGTCGAGTGCGTCGACTCGACGACGTAGAGGCGGCTCATCGAGTCCGTCGCCTGCGACAATCGGCGTCCATCGGCGAAGCGGCGGGCCGAGCGGATCGAGCCGCTCTCCGTCTGCAGGAAGTCCGAGTCGATCGACAGGATGATCTTTGCGCCCTGATAGTCGTGGTGCGCGACGACCGGCTCACCGAAGGCGAGCCGCGCACCCTCGCGCGCGTTCGACTCGTTGACTGGCGTCCACGTATAGAACTTCGCCTGCGGGAAGCGCTGCTGCACGGCCGCGCGGAGGCGGAGGAACGACGGCGAGATGCTCGGCGTCGCGAGGATGCGCAGGCCGGCGCCCGCATCGGCGCTGTGCGTGCGGACGATGCTCGCCATCAGCGCGTCGACGTCAGCGAAGGTCTTCTTGGCTTCGCCCTGCTTCGGCGTGTTCGAGCGATCTGGATCGTAGAGGTCGAGCACCATCGCCTGCGCGAGCAGGTCGGTGGAGCCGAGGCTCGCCGGGTGCTCGGGGTTGCCCTCGATCTTCGTCGGGCGCCCCTCGTGCGTCGTCACCAAGAGACCGAGCGCCTCACCGCGACGCTCGACGCTGGTCGCGTAGTGCATCGGGACGCCGGGGTTCAGATATTCGGGCGCCTGCGCGTACGGCAGGATCTGCTCGACCGGGCGGCGCACGCAGCCCTCGAGGCCGATGGCGGCTGCGGTCGCCGTCGCGACGGTGAGAAAGCCGCGGCGCGAGACGCTGGCCGCGTCCTCCACCGTGCCGACGCCCATCGGGAACTCGGGCTCTGCAGCCTTGGCGAAGGCCGCAGGATTTTCCTTTGCCTCGAGGCTCTTCCAAAACTTCTTCGCCGTCGCCGGAGCGGCCGCGAAGCTGTATTTTTCACGCTTGCTCATCGGTGACACCCCGAGCAGTTCTCTGGCGGATGGACATTGGCGGCGAGCGCTTGCACGGCTTCCTCACTCGCGGTCTGTTCCCAGGCCATGTTGGTAATCTGATCGCGCGGGCGCAGATGCGGCCCGGGATTGCGGTGGCAGTCGAGGCACCAGCCCATGCCGAGCGGCTGGGAGATTGCGACGACCTCCATCTGGTCGATTCGGCCGTGGCAGCTGGCGCAGCCGACGCCCGCGTTGAGGTGCGCCGCGTGATTGAAATATGCGTGGTCCGGCAGCTTGTGGACGCGCACCCACTCGATCGGCTCGCCGCTCGCCCAGCTGTCGCGCACGACCTGCAGGCGCGGCGACTGCGCCTTCACCAGCGTGTGGCAGCCCATGCAGGTCTGCGTCGGCGGGACCATCGCTTCGGCGGAGCTCTCGACGTTCGCGTGGCAGTAGCGGCAGTCCATGCCGAGCTGTCCGGCGTGGAGGCGGTGGCTGTACGCCACCGGCTGCTCAGGCGCGTAGCCGACCTGGAAGTTCTTCGGCGAGAAGTAGAACCAGACGATGCCAGTCACTGCGCCGCCAGCGACGAACGTGACGAACGCGAGGGCGAGCGGCAGGATGTTCAGGGTCTTCGGGAAGATCTGCATGAGGCCTTCGCTCCGGTGGGTGGGGGCGTTGGAGCTGCGCGGGGAGCCAGCGCGCGAGCCTTCTGGCTGAAGTCGCTGTTCGTCGTGCCCTGAAGCGGGCGTCGGGTGGTGGCTGATCCGCCGTACGGCCGCGCGGCGCCCTTATACGAGACGATCTCGGGGGGCACAACCACGATTCGGGACTTTCACGGGGGATGTGATGTCGAAGCGCCATGCAGGAGGCGGCGGACCTCGGCGGCGTGGGTCGGACAGTCCTTCGCGAGAATGGTGAGAGACGCGGTTTGGTTAGCGTTTTCGTGGCGGGAGAGCACGGACACGGGGGTCTCGGAGAGCGCCGGTCCAGCTGCGAGCGGGCTGGTCGCGGGGAGCGTCGCGCGGATCGCGACGAGCAGTCCGCTGTGGAATTCGAAGCGCACGCGCAGCGGCGAGGTGCGCGCATCCGCGCTCCAGTCGAGCGCGAGATCGCCATTGGCTGGCGCGTCGGCGACCGCGCGAAAGGCGCCGCGCTCGGGCGGCGCAAAGCGGCTGCGCAGGTCGCTCGCGCTGAGACCGAGCCGAGCGCCGTACACGTCTGTCGGCTCGCTGTTCGCTGAGCCGATCACCGTGGACGCCACGCTCCATCCGGTCGCACCCACGAGCGCGACTGCGATCACGATCGACACCGACGCCATCCGCGAAACCGTCATGGCTCCCGCTTGCTGAGGCGGACAAACCCGCGCCGTCTCGCCGTGTATCCGCTGCCGCGGGAGACGCGTCAAGCGTGGCGTTGCGCTGCGCGGCGCACTGCCTGTGGCGCTCACGCAATCGCCGATGCGCGCACGGCCCGGCGCGCGCCACTCGGCTCGTTCTGTTTGCCGAGCAGCGCCAACTTGGCTATCTTGGCGAAGATGACGCGTGCCTCGGTGACCATCGGTCAGCTCCGCGACCACCTGAGCGCGCATCTACGGCGCGTGCGCGGCGGCCAGGAGATCCTCGTGCTCGACCGAGAGACGCCGGTCGCGCGACTGGTGCCGTACGAGTCGCCGGACGACGCGGGAACGCAGCTGCATGATCTCGTGGCGCGAGGGCTGGCGCGGCCGCCGGCGAGCCCGACGAACTGGGACGAGATCGAGCGGATGCCAAGTCCGAAGGTGCGCGCGGGCGCTGCGCTGGGGGCGCTCCTTGCCAATCGCGAAGAAGACGATCGCTGACGCTGCGTTCTGGGACACCAGCGGCCTCGTGCTGCTGGCGATCGACCAGCGCGGAAGCGCGAAGGCGCGGGCGATTCGGCGTGCGACGCGGTCCGCCACAGCCTGGTGGGGCTCTCACGTCGAGGCGGCGAGCGCGTTCGCAAGACTCGTGAGGGAGGGCGCGCTATCGCCAGCGAAGCTGGCCGAAGCCGAGCGCAAGCTCGACGCGATCGTCGGAAACGCGTTCGAGATTCTGCCAAGCGACGCGGTGCGCGACCGCGCGCGACAGCTCGTCCACGCGTACCCCTTGCGCGCCGGCGACGCGCTTCAGCTCGCCGCCGCGCTCGCGTCGGTCTCCGATCGCCCACGCGGGCGCGTCTTCGTCACCTTCGATACGCGCCTCGCAGCAGTCGCGCGCGCGGTCGGCTTCGACGTCCGACCTTGAGCGCGTGCCTGGCCGCGCAAGCGCGTCACTCAGTTCGCGGCGGAGTGCTCATCGGTCGGACAGGACGCACTTCACGGCGTCGCTGGCGTGTGCCACGCGGCATTGTCGCGCGCCCAGGTGCCGCCGGTACCGGTCCCCCCGCCGAACCATGGCGTGGCGCGGCCCATCCCAACCTCGATCGCGACGAGCTGGGGGCCATCGCCGAACACGCCAAAGCTCGAAGCCAAGTAAAGGACACCGTTGGGCGTGAGCAGGTAGAGATCCGAGAACGTGTCACCGACGACCGATGCGTCGAGCTCCCGATGGAAGGTGACGCTGCCGTCATCGGCGACGATCGTCAGACTTGCCGGTTGCGTCCCCACATGACTCAAGACGGATAGCCACGAGCCATCGGCGAGCTCGATGGGACCTTCGCCTCCCACAATTCCTCCCGTGAGCTCGGCGGACTCGAAGCCCACCGAGCCATCCGGGCGGTATCGGCGCAGCGCGCTCGAAGCCGGATTGTATTTCCAGCCGCCGCAGTCAGTGGTCGGCATAGAAGTGCCCGGCAGCTCGCGAGAGACGGAGAAGTCCTCGCCGGAGAGGTACTGTATGCCCCGAAGCACTGGATACTCGCGAATGCCGTTGTCGTATTCGAGGTGCATGAACGCGAGGCCGCAACGATCGGAGTATCCGAGCGCCTGATCTATATAAAACATACTTACGTCGCTGCGGTCTCGGCTCGCGAGCACGTTCCCATTGGGATCGATGCGGTAGATCCCGCTCGGCCCCACTTCGAGCACGATGTTGCCGTCGCCCGCAGCATAGATGTTCGGCGTGCAGCCGTTGGTGTAGAACTCGAGTACCCAGCGCGCGCGACCATCGGAGCAGACCGCCATCAGCGTGTTGTGGGTGGGTGTCCAGACGACCGTGCCATTGGCAAGCACCGTGGGGCCGGGGGTCCTATTCCCGAGATCGAAGCCGGGAAGTGGGACCGGTGGGCGTGACACGGCACTAGGGCCTACTAGGTCGCGGCCGGCCGTTTCGACAAAATGGAGCTGCGGGCCGCCGTGCATCACCTCGCTTGACGGACGGGTGATCAGCGTCGACGGCATCAGCCAGGACGCACCATAGATCGACATCGCCGCCAAGGAGATGAAGTCGAATCCACCTTCCGGGGTCACGCCGAGGTAGTAGCGTTGTTCGTTGAGCGGCACGACGAATCCGCCGCTCGGCAGGCCGAGCATTCCGCGTCCCCCGAACGAGATGCCGGCTATGCCGGTGGTCGAGAAACTATCCGCGGCCGCTGGGTCCCGCCTCGGGTCGTAGACCCAGCGAACCGTGCCGAGCGGTGGCCGAGGACCGACAGGGGCGCGCATCTCAGGCGGCGGCGGAGGCTCGCAGTGGACGGTGGGATCGTTGAACAGGAGCCGCGGGGCGAACCGGACGTACGGTGGGCCAGCATCCTGCCCGCCGTCCTGCCCGCCGTCTTGCCCGGCATCCACGCCCGCGTCAGCCGCCGCGGGCGGTCTGCTGCACGCGGCGAGCAATAGCGCGGAAGCCGCGGCAAGAGTTGCGTATTCAGCGCGCATAAACCGGTGCAATCACATGCTGCCCCCTCTGGTATGCGCCTGGTTACTGTTCTTCCGCTCTCGCACGAACCGCACGAGGGGGGGAGCTGTCAAGGCCGACTTGGCGATCTTCTCCCCCCACGACTCGCCCGCCCACGCAGTGTACGATTCGGCGTCTTGCGAACGACGCTGCCACCCGCGCCACCCGCGCCCGCACCACGCACGAGCTTCGGGCCATACGTGCTGCTCGAGCGCCTCGCCGTCGGCGGCATGGCGGAGGTGTTCCGCGCGATTGAGGCAAAGCCGAGCGGCGCCGGCGAGCCGCGCACCCTCGTCATCAAGCGGATGCTGCCTGCGCTCGCGAGCGATCCCGAGGCGCGCGCGATGTTCAGCGAAGAGCAGCGCATCGGCGCATTCGTGCGCCACGAGAACGTCGTCACGCAGCTCGGCGGCGGGGAGGCGGACGGCACGCCGTACCTCGCGCTCGAGCTCGTCCCTGGGATGGATCTGTGGAAGCTGACGCGCTGGCTCACGCGCGAAGGCCGCGCGCTCGACGTGCCGCTCGCGGTGTTCGTCGCGTGTGAGGTGCTTGCTGGGCTCGCCGCGGTGCACACGACGCAAGACGAGCAAGGCCGGCCGCTCGGCATCGTGCATCGCGACGTGAGTCCGTCGAACGTGCTGCTCTCGCTGCACGGCGACGTGAAGCTCGCCGATCTCGGCATAGCTTCCGTGCGCACCGCGACGGCGCCGAGCGAGGGCGCGATGATTCCCGGCGCGTCGGCGCGCGCGAAGGGCAAGCTCGGCTATCTCGCGCCAGAGCAAGTGCGCGGCGAGCCCATCGATCAGCGCGCGGATGTGTTCGGGGCGGCGGTGATCCTCGCGGAGCTGCTGCTCGGCCGGCCGCTCTTCTCCGGCGGATCAGAGCTCGCCGTGCTGCTCGCGATCCGCGACGGCGACGTGCGCGCGTTCCGCGAGATCGCAAGCGCGCTGCCGAGCGGGCTCGCGCCGATCGTGCTCACCGCCCTCGCCAGCGATCGCGATCGGCGCATGCCGAGCGCGGCCGCGCTGCGCCACGCGCTCGCGCGTTTTGCGCCCGACGAGACTTCGGTGATGCGCGCCGCGCTGGCCGAGCTGGTGCGCACTGGCGTAGCGACGCTCGATGGCGGTGAGGTGCCGCGCACGCCGCACACGCCGCTGTTCGAGGCGCTCGGCAACGACGTGCGCACGCCCCTCGCCGATCCGCAGACGCCGACGACGGGCGAGATGCCGACGCTCGACTACGTCGTGCAGACCACCACCGGCGAGCGTCACGGACCATGGCCGTTCGCGCGGATGATCGAGGCGATCGCGACCGGCCGCGTCGGCCCCGGAGACCTGGTCAGCGCAGGCGGCGGCGCGTTCCGTCCGATCGGCGAGCTCACCGGCCTCGCGCGGCACTTTCCGCTGTCGAGCCTCAGCGCCGTCACGCGTGAGCGCGATGCGCCGACCGAGCCCGATGGCTCGTTCCGCCTCGAGGCAGGCGGCTTCGTGCAAGCGCTGGCGATGCTGGTGATGGGCGAGGAGACGGGACTCTTGCTGTGCGAGCAGGGCGGCGTGCGCAAAGAGCTCTACGTGCTGCGCGGCGCGCCGACGTTCGTCACCTCGAACCTCGCGAGCGAGCTGCTCGGCGAGTTCCTCGTCGCGCGCGGCGTGATCTCGCGCGGCGAGCTCGACATGGCCCTGGCGGTGCTGCCGCGCTTCGAGGGCAGGCTCGGCGATACGCTTGCAGCGCTCGGCCTGGTCGAGCCGGTGCATCTGTTTCAGCACATCGCCTGGCAAGTGCGGGAGAAGCTGCTCGATCTGTTCGCGTGGGTCGGCGGCCGCGCATCTCTGTGGCGCGGCGTGCAGGCACCGCAGAGCGGCTTCCCGCTCGGCCTCGATCCCTGGTCGATCCTCGAAGAGGGCATCGCGCGGCGCATCGCGCACGGGCTCGACGACGACATCGTGACGGCGACGCCAAACCTTCGCCTCTGCCACGTGCGTCCGCTGCCGAAGGACATCGACATCGCGCGGCTGCCCACCGGCGCGCGCCAGCTCTACGAGGGCCTCGCGATCCCGCGTCCGCTGCGCACGCTCGGACGCGCGCCTGGCAATCCGAGCTGCGACGATCAGGTCGCCGCAGTGCTGCTCGTGCGGCTCGGGCTCGCGCGCCTGGCTTGACCTGCGCGGTAGCGTGCTCGTTGACATTCGTTGCTTCGAGGTTCGTAGTGACCCGACCAGAGGGAGGCGTCGCTCGTGACCAACGCGTGCATGTCGAGCTGGGTCTTCACCGACCGCCATGTGCCGAGCGAGCACCGACAGCTCGACGCCGTCGTCGCGCGGTTCTTCGATGTCGATGACCTGAGCGGCGACGACACCCTCGACGTGATGGAGCCGGGCCAGACCCTGCGCATGCGGTTCGACTGGCCGACGGGGACTGTCAGCGTCTTAGACGCCCGCGATTCGAGGCTCGTGCCAGCGTTGTGGCCAATCGACTATGCCGTCGCGACGAATGATCCCGTGCGCTGGTGCAGCCGGAACGAGCCGATCAAGATCTGCGTGGAGCTTCGCTTCGACGAGGCGCCGTGAGCGCGGTGAACCTCAGCGTGCTGCCGCTCGCGGTCCTCCTCTTCGCGGCCTGCGGCGCAGATCCCGCTCCGTCCGATGCCAGCGACCTCCGTGACGGTGGGAGTGCCGTGGACGCTGGCGATCTGAGTGACGCGAGTGACGCAGGCGAGGTCAGCGACGCCGGCGAGGTCAGCGACGCAGGGGAGGTCAGCGACGCAGGGGATGCCAGCACGGTCGAGCACGACGCCGGTCTCGCGGCGTGGCGCCTCGGAACGAGCCAGGCTTTCCGAGGTCGCGCCAATCGCATGGCCAGCCTGCTGCCGAGCGGCAGGATCTTCGTTGGAGGTGGGGACGGGATCGAGGACGTGGACTCGTCGGCAGAGGAGTACGACCCGATCGCGGATCGCTGGGGGGCGCGCGTCATGATCCGGCCGGCGGCAACGGGGAACCATACGCAGACGCTTCTCGTGTCAGGCGAAGTTCTCTTCACTGCGGGTGGCCTCTCCGACCGAGACGGCGCCCCGATCTTGGCGGCGGGCACTGAGTGCTCCCTCTACGACTCTGCGGCCCGCACGGTAACGCCGACTGGCTCCCTCACGGATGTGCGGAGCCACCACACCGCGACCCAGCTGCCGGATGGGCGCGTGCTGGTCGTCGCTGGAGCTGGAAGGGGCCGCGTCGGTAGCGACTGGACGGTTCACCCGCTCGCGTCGGCGGAACTCTACGATCGGGCAACCGGTCTATGGGCGTCAGCGATGCCGCTTGCGACGCCGCGCTGGTCGCACACCGCCACGCTGCTCGACTCGGGACTCGTGCTCGTCACGGGCGGCACCGGCGATGGTGTCGCGCCGCTCGCGAGCGCCGCGCTCTACGACCCCGCCACGAACACCTGGCGGGCAGCCGGCGCGATGCGCCAGGCGCGCTGGTTCCACCGCGCGGTGAAGCTCCGCGACGGGCGCGTGCTGATCGTGGGAGGCACCAGCGGTGCGGCGGCGCTCGCGCACGCCGAGCTCTACGACCCAGTGTCGAACACCTTCGTGGAGACCGCCGCGATGCCGGGCGCGGCTGCAGACTCGGCCGTCGTCGCGCTCGATGCCGACCGCGTGCTCGTCTCGGGCGGCTACGACACTGATCCCAATGCTTCCGTGACTGCCGTCTACCTCTACGACGACCGCACCGAGGCCTGGACGATCTGGGCGCCGATGAACGTGGCGCGCCGCGGCCACTCGGCCGTGCTGCTCGCGGATGGGCGTGTCGTTGTCCTGCTCGGCAAGGTCATGGGTGCCATCTATGATCGCGGGGCCGAAATCACGGAGGGCGCACCATGAAGCAGTGCATCGTGATCCTATGCGCCGCGGTGGCGCTGCTCGCCGGCTGCTCCGATCTTGGGCCGTACGAGTCGGCCTACCCGGTGTGGAGCGACGACGACTCCGCGATCTTGGTCGTCGTTCAGCGGGGGCGCCTCCACAGCCGTCCCTACGACAACGCGCGCCACGTCGAGGATCTCACCAACGAGCTGTGGAGGTTCGAGGCGAACACGCTCGTTGGTGAGCGTCTTCGCGGACCGATTCCCGGCGGGGTATCTCGAGCGTTCTACATGCTCTCGCGCGGCTACATCCTCACTTTCGGCACCGTGGAAACCGGGAGCGTCGAGCGTGATAGCTACACTGACGTCATCGAACTCGACGGGCGCCGCCGGGTGAGACGCAACGGCCAGCTCGCGGTATTCCCGTCTCCGAGGGGTGACCTCGCTGCGTCACCGCGTCCAAGCTGCACACGGGTTTCCCTAGAGCGATCGTCCTGCGAGTACTTCGTGCATTTCGTGGACACCCGGACGCTCGAGGACGTCGGCGACTCGGGGGTCGTTGCGTACGCACCCGGCTTCTCGGTATCACAGGACAGCGGCATGTTCGCAATGTGGTCTCCGACTGGACAGGTGTTGATCCGCGAGCACTGGCTGCGCGGTCCCGGTTCTTTCGGTCCGACCTACGCGCTGCGCCCCGGCGAAGACCCGATCGAGGTGCCGACACCGGCCTGCGACGAGTTCGAGCCGGCGACCTCGAGCAGCGAGATCGCAGCGGATGGCCGGGTCGTGACAGCGGAGATGGTCGACGGCGTGCCGGTCATCAAGATCGAGCCCGGCACCGGCCCGGGCTATCCGACGCGCTGCTTTCCCTGACGTCGTCGATGGACCCGCCGATATCCCCGAGCACCGTCACCGTCCCGGCGAGGCTCTTCTGCGGATAATCGCCCTGCGCGCCACTCGCGGTGATGCGCGCCAGCGGCTTGCCACGCTTGGTCACCATCAGCGGCTCACCCGTGCGGGCGACGTCCTCGAGGAGCGCCAGACACTGCGACTTGAAGGCGGTGACCGCGATGGACTGCATCTGACCACTTTGCGTGACCATGTTGGCGGGTCAACAGCGCAGGCACGCCTGGCTTGACCCGCAACGCACCAGTGCTACCCGCGTGTCGCCGTGAGCGACCTGCCGCGCCGACGTCTCTCCCCACTCGCTCCGCCCGCGGGAATGCGCGACTTGCTGCATCCGGCGAGCGGGGCGCGGCGTGCGCTCGGCGCGCGCATTTTGCGGCTGTTCGCGCTGCACGGCTACGACCTGGTGACGACGCCGCCGTTCGAGCACGCGGAGGTGCTCGAGCGCGGGCTCGCGGCCGTCGATCGTCGTGACCTCTTGCGCTTCGTCGAGCCGGAGACCGGCGAGGTCGCGCTGCTGCGGCCCGACATCACGCCGCAGATCGCGCGCATCGTCGCTACGCAATTGGCGGATCGGCCAGCGCCTTGGCGGCTCTCGTACGACGGCACGGTGATTCGCCGACGTCGCGGGCGCGCGCGGCGACAGCGGCAGATCGCGCAGTGCGGCGTCGAGTGCATCGGCGTCGCTGGGCCCGATGGTGACGCCGAGATCATCGCGCTCGCCGCGGAGGCGTGCCGCGCGGTCGGCCTCGCGGCGTTCCGCATCGAGCTCGGCCAAGTGGAGATTGGCCGCGCAGCCCTCGCGCCTGTGCCCGCCGATGTGCGCGGCGCTGCCGCCGATGCGCTCGCACAAAAAGACGGCGCCGCGCTCGAGGCGCTGCTGCGCGCCGCCGGTGTCGGCGATGACGAGCGCGCGCGACTCGCGGCGCTGGTCACGCTCGATGGCGCCGCTGGACCGACCATCGCGCGCGCACGCACCTTGTTCCGCGACGACGTCTCGCGGCTCGCGCTCGACGATCTGGCGGCCGTCGCTGCGCGGCTCGCGGATCTCAGGCTCGGCGACGCTGTCGTCGGCGTCGATCTCGGCGACGTGCGCGGCTCCACCTACTACACCGGCGTGCGCTTCACGCTGCTCGCCGACGGCCCCGGTGAGCCCGTCGGCGCCGGCGGCCGCTACGACAACTTGCTCGGCCACTTCGACGCGCCGGCGCCTGCGACCGGCTTCGCGCTCGACCTCGACAACCTCGAGTGGGCGCTCGCACACGCCGGCCAGCCGTTCGCCGCGGAGCGCAGCGTACGCATCGCGCTCGCAGCCGCTGATCCTGCGACGCGCCGCGCCGTCGAGACGGCGCTGCGCAGCGAAGGAATCGTAGTCGCCGTCGTCCCTGGCGCGGACGCTGCCGCAGCGCTCGCGTTCGCGCGGGCGTGGGGCTACGATGCGGCGCTCAGCGCCGGGTCCGCAGGTGCTCACCTCGTGCGAACGTCGGATGGCGCGACGACCGAGCTCGATGCGCGCGATGCGCATGCGGTGCTCGCCGTGCTGCGCGCCAGCTGAGCAACGACGCGAGAAGATCGATCAACGGCAGCGCCCGCGGGCGCGAAGGATGGGTTCGATGGCAGTCGTCGTGGTCGTGGGCGCCCAGTGGGGCGACGAGGGCAAGGGAAAGATCGTCGACCTCTACACGCAGCACGCCGATGTCGTCGTGCGCTACGGAGGCGGCGCCAACGCGGGTCACACGCTCGTCGTCAACGGCGAGAAGGTCGTGCTCCATCTGATTCCTTCGGGCGTGCTGCACGCGTCGACGCGCTGCGTGCTCGCGCAGGGCACCGTCGTCGATCCCGCCGTGCTGCTCGCCGAGATGGACGAGATCACCGCGCGCGGCTTGCTCGCGCTGTCGCCGAAGCACGTCGCGGGGCAAGCGCCCGGCGCAGCGCAGGGCCGCCTCGCGATAAGCGATCGCGCGCACGTCGTGCTGCCGCAACACCAGGTGATCGATCGCCTGCGCGAAGCCGGCGCCTCTCCCATCGGCACGACCAAGCGCGGCATCGGCCCGGCGTACGAAGACAAGGCCGCGCGTCGCGGTATTCGTCTCGGCGATCTGCTCGATCGCAAGCGCTTCGAGCCCAAGCTCATCGCCAACCTCGAGGCCTGGGCGCCCGTCGCCAAGGCGCTCGGCGGTGAGCTGCCGAGCGTCGCCGATGTGCTCGACATCTACCTCGCCCACGGCGATCGCCTGCGTCCATACGTCTGCGACACCGCGCGCATGGTCGCTGACGCCGTAGCCGACGGGAAAAACGTGCTGCTCGAGGGCGCCCAGGGAACGATGCTCGACGTCGATCACGGCACGTACCCGTACGTGACCAGCTCTAGCACCACCGCCGGCGGCGCATGCGCTGGCGCCGGCATCGGGCCGACCGCGATCACCCGCGTCATCGGCATCACCAAGGCCTACGCGACCCGCGTCGGCGGCGGCCCCTTCCCGACCGAGCTCCACGGCCCCGAGGGCGAGCGCCTGCGCGAGCTGGGCGGCGAATACGGCGCCACCACCGGCCGCCCACGCCGCTGCGGCTGGCTCGACATTCCCGCGCTCCGCTACGCCGTGCGCATCAACGGCATCGGCGCGCTCGCGATGACCAAGCTCGACGTGCTCAGCGGCCTCGACGAAGTGCGCGTCTGCGTCGGCTACGAGCTGCACGGCAAGCCCCTCAGCGACCTGCCCTTCGACGACCTCGAGAGCCTCGTGCCCGTGTACGAGACGCTCCCCGGCTGGCGCGAGAGCATCACGCACTGCCGTTCCATCGACGCGCTGCCCGCGAAGGCGCGCGACTACGTAACGCGCATCGAGACGCTCGCGGGCTGCAAGATCGGGCTCGTCTCGATCGGCGCCGATCGGGCGGAGACGATCCAGCTGGTTCCGGCGTTCTGAAGGACGTGGGGCTTTTCAATCCCAGCGGCTGGTCAGCTCGAGGCCGAAGTCTTGGATCGTCCCGACGCTTCCGCGAAGAGTGTCGACCGCGCGGAGCTCCCAGACGCCATTGACGACGACCGGCTTCGTGGCGCTCACCAGCAACCCCGCGGGCATTGCGCTCGTTACCTGCTCGATCAGAACCGCCCGATACGATATCGTTTTTGGACATGGGGATGACCTCCTGCGGCCGATTTTCGTCGGAATCCCGAGGCGTCCCCATGCTTCCTACAAACGACTTTACGCTGAATGAACAGGCGCGGATGAGCGAATTCACGAGCCGATACACGACGGGCCACGCACTCGAGCACGCATATCACTGGGAGCGTACGCGCGCCGACCGGACATGGTTGGTCCAGCCGATCGCTGGCACGGTGCGCACGTACACGTGGCGCGAGGGAATGGCAGAGGTCCGGCGGATGGCGGCGTACCTGCGTTCGCTCGACCTGCCGCCGGCGAGCCACATCGCGTTGCTCTCCAAGAACTGCGCGCACTGGATCCTGTGTGACCTCGCGATCTGGATGTCCGGCCACGTCACCGTACCCGTGTATCCGACGTTGAGCGCCGAATCGGTCCGGCAGATCCTGGAGCACAGCGAAGCGAAGCTCGCCTTCGTCGGCAAGCTCGACGCGTGGTCGACGATGAAGGACGGCGTCCCGAGCGGGCTGCCGATCATCGCGCTTCCGCTCGCGCCCGCCATCGACGCGCCGCGCTGGGAGGAGGTGATCGCGGCGCATGCACCCATCATGGGCGCGCCGGTACGTCGCGACGATGACCTCGCGACGATCGTCTATACGTCCGGAAGTACGGGCACGCCCAAGGGTGTCATGCACACATTCGCGCCGATCACTCGCGCGGTGCTCGGGGTCGACGCGCGGTTCACCGTTCAGCCCGGCGAGCGGATGCTCTCGCACCTGCCACTCGCCCACGTTGCGGAGCGGCTGGTCGTCGAGTGCGGGACTTTGTACGCAGGAGTCGAGGTCTACTTCGTCGAGGCCCTCGAGACCTTCGCCGCGGATCTGCGCCGCGCGCGTCCGACCCTGTTCTTCACCGTGCCGCGGCTGTGGCAGAAGTTCCAGGTCGGCGTGTTCTCG
>Ga0209181_10006901_pt1 | contig 15747 bp, 13 predicted proteins | sample MAT05_FD_187208 | JGI IMG/M metagenome (GOLD analysis project Ga0209181, IMG submission 187208) | Freshwater microbial communities from Lake Fryxell liftoff mats and glacier meltwater in Antarctica - MAT-05 (SPAdes) (version 2) | ecosystem: Environmental > Aquatic > Freshwater > Ice > Liftoff... | reverse complement strand
TCGGGCCACAACAATGACCTTTGCGTCGCTGCTCGCGAAGCAGCGCACGACTGGGCGGATGGGACGTCCGCACGCGTTGAGGGTTGAAGATGTGTGAGGCATTCATGCAAATCTGCCCTGGACGGTCGCGAGGTTTGCCTCAGTGCTGAATGAACCCCTAATACAGGGGGGGCCACAACCCGGCAAAACGACTAAGCTTTGAATAAGCCATCAGTTCGGAGAAAATGATTATGTTGCGCTGGACAATGTGTTTGACGAGCTTGTTGGCTTGCGCTTCGGCTCAGGCTGCCGTGTATGACGCTGCGGCCGACTTCACGCCAGCCACCACGACCAACCCAAATGGGGTGTGGAGCTACGGTTACGACGCGGCAGGTGACAGCGGCAGCTACGCGCTTGTAGCTTTTGACGTGTTCGACAACAGCCCCAGCACACCGAACTGGCGGAAGAACAAATACAACAGCTCCGGCGCGCCGACGTTTTATAAGGCACAGACCGGGCCGTTGAACGGTTTGGTCTTGGGCCAGGTGGCGCTGCATCCTGGCCCGGCAGCAACGCTATTCGTCAACGATGACGCTGCAATCCTGAGGTTCACGGCGCCTGGCAACGGCTTGTATGCAGTGAACAGTCAATTCTTCGCCAGCGGCGGAGGCGGGACCACGGCCTGGGTGGTATTGAACGGCAATTTCGGCATCCCGCTGGCCGCCCTTGGCTCCACCGGCAGCAGTCCCAGCTACATCGTTCCGTCCTTGGCGTTGAGTGTTGGCGACACGCTGGACTTCGTGGTTGGCAACGCCGGCAGTTTCTTTTCCGACACGACGGGCCTGAACGTCAGCATCAGCGTCGTGCCCGAACCCGCGGCCTGGGTACTTTGGGCTGGCGGTCTGGCCGCCTTAGGCACGTTAGCGCGCCGTCGCGGTCGCCAAGGATAGGGTCTGAAGCGCTGCTTTCTGGCCTGCAACTAGGCTGCGTGTGAGGTACCGGAGGCTTGTCGGGCAGCGTTGGGAGCGCGATTGGTCCACTTAGGGAAGTTGAGTTCTCTGAGTCGGTGAACTATGGGGCCGTTTGCGGGTTATCTCGCAGATCGAGGCCATGTTTACCGGATGCGCAAACGCGCGCGCAACCATACCTCGTCGGTCCCAAGATGCTGGGCCTTTTTGGCAGCGATGATCGAGCCGGGATCAGGTAGCGCGCGCTTGAGCAGGTTGACCTTGGGCAACATGCCTTACAGCCGCCGTTCACCAGCGCCCGCACTTGGCCGAAGGCAGGTACCCGCGAACGGCAGCTTGCAGTCGTGCTGAAATGAATGAGATCGCAAACGCTCGGACCGCTGGGAGGTTCAACGAACCACCCGCACCCGCGGACATGACGGTTGCCCCAGCGCTGCCAGTTCGATTCGGCGCAGCAGGGGCTGATCGGGCGCCCAAGACCCACCGCAGGCGATGAAGCGGCTGGCTGCATCGACGATGGGACCCCCGGGTCCCGACGCTGGTCCCGCAGGTGTGTACGGGTCGTCCACGCGGGCGAATTGCTGGGATGTGAAGCGCTCGACATCCAGGAAACCGTCAGCATCGATGTCGAGGATTGAGAAGATGCAGTGCACCACGCGCGATGGCTCGCCGCCCACCACTTCAACAGCGACGCTGGCCTGACGGACGCGTTGTCCGGCTAAGCCGGGAATGCGAGCGCGGGCTTCTTGCCGCAGCATCCGCATTAAGGCCGCGTTGGCCAACGCGTGCAGCGTGTTGTCGACAGAGAGCAGGAATACCTTTGAAGACAAGCCCATAGGGTCGCTTCTCCAGTCAGCCGCGGGCCGACGAGCGGTCTCGCAGATCCCACAGGCTGCCCTACCAGTTCGAAACGCGGCCCTCCGTGCGGCAAGCCGGGCAAGCCCACACGATGACGTCGTCATGGGCGTGCGTCGCCTTGACCTCGGTCTCTTTGCACTTGATGCATCTTGCCGCGGGCAAGGCGTTTGGTGTGGTGTCAGACGCATGGGCGACCACATCGACATGGAACTGCACCATGGCACGAGTCGGGCCCTTGACAGGACCGATCGCGTCGAACCGGTCGAGGAAGTGGATGAGATCGGTGAAGTACATCGGAGGTCGGCGAGGTGACTGCCGGGACTTAGGCGCCGGCGCGTGAGGTCATCCGTTGTCGCATTGGCGCCAAGTAGGTCGCGGCCTGTCGGATGCCCTCTGGAGAACCGCTAACCACAGCTAGGCCTTCGAGGTGCTCGCGGTGCAGTTAGGCTTCGCTTTCGGCATCTCGGCCCCGTTACCACGAATTCTGTTGACCATTCTGTTGCCGGAGTGTCCAGAAAGACAAAAGAGTCAGTAGGCGCTAGCCTACTGACCCTCGTCATTACTGGTGCGGCTGGCAGGAATCGAACCCACGACCCCTTGGTTCGTAGCCAAGTACTCTATCCAACTGAGCTACAGCCGCGCAGCCATAAATTCTAGCATTAACTCGCACCGGCATTCAATCGAGGGCCGCCGCAGCACGCTCGCATTGTTGTGCGCGGTCTTCGTCGCCCTCCTGTTGCGCCAGTTGGGCCAACGACCGCCAGGCTCGCCGGCGCGCGGGCGCCGGCAACGCGGGCGCGGCGCCGGCTTGCTCGAGCAGACGCCTTGCCTTGCCCCAGAGCTGCCGTTCGGCGAACGCGGTGCCGACCGCAGCGGCGATGGCGGGTTCATGGCTGAACGCGTTGAGTGCGCTCTCCAGCCGAGGCAGCCAGTCGGTGTCGATGCCGGTGACGACTTCCATCGTCGCGAGCGCCAGCTGCTCGCGTTCGTCACGGCCGAGCTCGGCAAGGCGGTCCCAAAACGGGCGCAGCCACAGCCGCCCTTCTTCGGGCGCGCCCAGCCTGCCAGCGCGCAGCGCAGCGCGCGCTGCCACATGGGCGTCGCGGCGGTCGGCGTCTTCGAACTGATCCCACAGCCGTTTGAGCTGCTGCACGTCGTGCGCGCTTTCCAGCGCCTCGAATGCGAGCGATCTCAGCAGGCCCTGGGCCGCGGTGGCCGAAAAGGCCTGGTGCTTGGCAAGCAGGCGCGCCGTGTGCAGTGCATCGATGGGTTGGCGCGCCATGCGCGCGGCCTGCAGCCTCAGGCGCAGCGCCTGCGTGCGCCTGCCCACGCCGGGCGGCAGTTCGGCCAGCAGCGCCAAGGCGCGAGGTGCGTCGCGGTCATCGAGCGCCCACTCGGCCGCCAGCAGCCTGGCACCGTCGTCGGCGAGCCGGCCGGCCGTCGTGTTGCGCTCCAGTTCGCGCAGCAGTTCGTCGCGGCGCGTGCGGTCCTGCAGGCGGTGCAGGCTGCCGGCGGCCAGCAGGTGGCCCAGCACGGTGAAGCCGGCCTCGGCGCGCAGTTCGGGCACTTCCTGCTGCAGCGCCAGCGCCTTGCGTGCCGCCTTGTGGGCGCGGCTGTAGCGGGCGCCGAAGTATTCCGATTGGGCCTCGCGCAGTGCCGCCTGGGCGGCGCGCTCGCGCTTCAGCGCACGCCATTCGCCGGCCCGCCGCGGCAGGCTGACCAGCGAGTTGAAAGCCTGTGACGCGGCCATCACCAGCACGCAGGCACCGACGACGATCAGCACGAACAGGTTGAGTGACAGCTCGGTGCGCCAACCGCTCCAGTAGATGGTGACCATGCCGTCGTTGGTGCCTAGCGTAGTGGCGGCCACCACCGCAGCCACGAAGAGCAGCACCAGCCAGATGACGCCGCGCATGCGTCGCAATCCGCTAGCGGCCCGCGGCCGCGGTGGCAATGGCGGCGAGAGTGGCGTCGGGCCTCGGCACGCTGACCAGCCGCGCCTGTGCGGCCACCTGGCGCACCAGTTCGCTGGTGGAGACGACGCGCTTGGAGCCGCGATCGAAATAGCGGTCGAGCGCCGACTGCGCGTCACGCAGGTCGGATTGCGCGGTGTCGAACTGCCGGCTGAGCAGCGCCAGCCGGGCGTTCAGCATGCGCAGCTTGAGGTTCTCGCGCAGGAAGAAGGCCTGCTCGGGCGCTACCAGCATGGCTTCGGGCTGGTCAATGCGGGTGACGCGCACCAGCGAACGCACTTCCTGCCAAAGACGGTCGGCCAAGCCGCGCCAGCGCTCGGAATCCAGGGCGGCCCAGCCCGCCGAGCTGCCCGGCAGCGATGCCGCGGCAGACACCGAGGGCGCGGCGGCTCGAGACGCCGGACGCCGGTCGACCGCGGACAGCAGGGGCAGTTCATCGACTTGGCGGATCGCTTCGTCCAGCCGGATCGTCAGCACCGAGATGTCGGTGACACCGGCGGCACGCACCTTTTCGAGGTCCTGCGCCACGGCGCGGCGCACGCGTTCGAGCCTCGGCTGGTTGTAGCGCGCAAGCCGCTCGTCGGCCTGTTTGAGCGCCAGTGCCAGCGGCTCGCCGCTGCCGGTGATCGCGGTCTGCTGCATTGCCACGCGGATTGCGGCTTCGACGTCGGCGAGCACGTTTTCATCACGCGAACGTGCCAGCGACTGGATCAGATCCTCGAACTGGCTGCGCTGCATCGACGTCTCGGCCACACGCGCTTCGAGCAACGCCAGCTTGGCCGCCGATTCACGTGCCACGTCGTGCGCCTGGCGGGCCAGCAGGCGCGCCTCTGCGGCCTGATCGCTGCTGCCCTGCTGACGCTTGACGAGCTCGGTCTCCAGCGACTTGACGTGCTGCTGGGTGTTCCAGGCATAGACCGCAGTCGCCGCAGTAAAGGCCGCCAGCACGGCCGCACCGACCGCGATCCAGCGGCCCGATGACGCGGCGTCGGCGGCCGACGGCGAGGCGGCAGCGGGGGTGGGCACGGGGATGTCGGTCACAGCTGCCCCGATTGTATCGACGGCCCGGTGGCGGAAAGGCCACGAGTCAGCGCGTCGGCCACCGCCTCGGGGCGCGGCGCCACCAGTTCGACACGGCCGAAGCCGGCTGCGCGCGCGGCTTCGACAATGCGCGGGTGCGATGCCAGCGCCCGCGCCGGCCGCCAGTCCGCCGCCGGTGCCAGCGTGCGCAAGTGGGCCACGGCTTCGCTGCTGCTGAAGTGCCAGACGAATTCTCTTGGACACGCCAGCGCGTCGTTCAGCAGCGCCCGCCCGGCGGCGTCCAGCGTGGGCGGCAGGCGGCGGTAGGCGACGACGAAGACCAGCGCGGCGCCGCGCTCGCGCAGCGTGTCGGCCAGCCAGTCGCGGCCGTCTTCGCCGCGCACCACCAGCACGCTGCGGCCGGCCCAGTCACGGCCCGCCAGGCGCGCCCACAGCGCTTCGGAGTCGAAGGACGGCGCGTCGGCCGGCGGCTCGACGATCTGCGCTTCGTCCAGCCCGGCAGCGCGCAGCGCGGCCGAGGTGCCGGGCCCGGTGGCGCCGGCCAGCAGCGCCGCCGGCCACCCGGCGGCCGCTGGCCGCGCGGCGAAAAAATGGCTCACCGCATTGGCGCTGACGAACATCACCAGCGTGTATCCGGGCAGGCCGGCCCAGGCCGTGTGCAATGGTGCGGCGTCGGCGGCCGGGCCGATGCCGATCAATGGCAGCGCCGCAGCGGCCACGCCCAGTGCGTGCAGACGTTCCACCCAGGGCAGCGCTTGCGGCGCTGGCCGGGTGACGATGACCTGCGGCACCGTGCGGCTCAAGCCGCCGGCAAGTAGGCGCCGGCGCCGGCTTCGCGCAGCAAGGCTGCGGCCCGCTCGCCGGCGGCGCGCGCCTGCGCTTCGTCGGTGACCACGGCCCGCACCTGGGCGCGCAGCAAGGGGCGCCGCACGTCCTCGAAATCGCCCAGCGCGCTGTCGAGCACCAGCTCGGTGCCCTGCCAGACCGCATGCGCCGCCAGCGGCATGCTGCAGCTGCCACCGAGCGAGCGCGACACGGCGCGTTCCGCATGCACGGCCAGCCAGGTGGGACGGTGGATCATCTGGCCGAGTTGCTCGCGCAGTTCGGTGGCGTCTTCGCGCACCTCGATGCCGAGCGCGCCCTGGCCGGCGCACGGGATCATCCGATCAGGCTCGAAGCGCGCGCGGATGCGCTGCGCCAGCCCCAGCCGCATCAAACCGGCCGCCGCCAGCACGATGGCGTGGAAAGCACCCTCGTCGAGCTTGCGCAGCCGCGTGTCGAGATTGCCGCGCAGCGGCTCGATCTGCAGGTCGGGCCGCTCGGCCATCAGCTGCACCACGCGGCGCAGGCTGGAGGTGCCGACCACCGCGCCCATCGGCAGGCTGGCCAGATCAGCGTAGTCGTTGGAGACGAAGGCGTCGCGCGGGTCTTCACGCTGCAGCACGGCAGCCAGCACGAAGCCTTCCGGCAGGTCCATCGGCACGTCTTTCAGCGAATGCACGGCGAGGTGCGCGCGGCCTTCTTCGAGCGCGGTTTCCAGCTCCTTGACGAACAAGCCCTTGCCGCCGACCTTGGACAGGGCGCGGTCGAGGATCTGGTCGCCACGCGTCGTCATGCCGAGCAGTTCGACCGTCAGGCCGAAACGCTGCCGCAACAGGGCTTGCACATGTTCGGCCTGCCACAGCGCCAGGCGGCTTTCGCGGGTGGCGATGACGGTGACGGAACGCTGGGTTGGAATGCTGCTCATGGCAGGATTATCGCCAGCCCGGCGGCACTTCCCAAGGACTTCCAAAGCACTTCCCAACCACTGCCGAAGAGGCCGTCGCTAGCCGCTCCGGCACGGCACTTGCGTGCACAATTGGTAACTTGGTTACCAGTTCCGGAGACTTCCATGCCGCGCGCCGCCAGCTCCCGCCCTGCCCCGATCGCCACCCGCGACAAGCTGCCGGGCGCGCATCGGCTGAAGGCCGGTGACGCGGCCGAGAACAACAAACCGCTGGTCGAGGACATCCGCCTGCTCGGCCGGATACTCGGCGACGTCATCCGCGAGCAGGAAGGCAAGGAGGCCTACGAGCTGATCGAACGCGTGCGCCAGCTTTCGGTGGCCTACCGGCTGAAGCAGGACGCCAGCGCCGGCCGCGTGCTCGACCGGCTGCTGAAGAACCTGACGGCCGACCAGACGGTGACGGTGATTCGCGCCTTCAGCTACTTTTCGCACCTGGCCAACATCGCCGAAGATCGCCAACATGTGCGGCGCCGGCTGGTGCATGAGCGCGCCGGCCAGACGCAGGAAGGCTCGCTGGCGGTCGCCTTCGACCGCCTGCACCAGGCCGACCATCGCGCCGCCGACATCGCCCGCGTGCTGCGCCACGCCTACATCTCGCCGGTGCTCACCGCCCACCCGACCGAGGTGCAGCGGCAAAGCATCCTGGGTGCCGAGCGCGCCATCGCCGAACTGGTAGGCCAGCGCGACGAATTGCCGACGCCGCACGCCATGGCCGACAACGAAGAACTGCTGCGCGCCCGCGTCACCCAGCTCTGGCAGACACGCATGCTGCGCACCGCCAAGCTGACCGTGGCCGACGAGATCGAGAACGCGCTCGGCTACTACCAGGCCACTTTTCTGCGCGAGATTCCGCGCCTGTACCGGGAGGTCGAGCGCCTGCTGAATGGCCACGCCGTGCCTTCGTTCCTGCGCATGGGCCACTGGATCGGCGGCGACCGCGATGGCAACCCCAACGTGACGGCGGACACGCTGCGCAACGCCCTGTCCAGGCAATCCGAGGTGGCGCTGCGCTTCTACCTCACCGAGCTGCACCGGCTGGGCGCGGAGCTGTCGATGTCGGGCACCCTGGCCGGCGTGTCGCCCGAAATGGCGGCATTGGCCGAGCGTTCGCCCGACCGCAACGTGCACCGCCAGGACGAACCTTACCGGCGTGCGCTGACCGGCATGTATGCGCGGCTGGCCGCCACACTGCACGCGCTGACCGGCACCGAGGCGCTGCGCCACGCGGTGGCGCCGCAAGACGCCTACGCCGACAGCGCCGCCTTCCTGGCCGACCTGCAGACGATCGAGGATTCATTGGTCGGGCACCACGCGCGGGCGCTGGTGGCGCCGCGGCTGGCGCCTCTGAAGCGCGCGGTGCAGGTGTTCGGATTCCACCTCGCCACGCTGGACTTGCGGCAGAGCTCCGACCAGCATGAACTGGTGATCGGCGAGTTGCTTCGCGTGGCGCGCATCACGCCCGATTACACGGCGCTGGGCGAAAACGCACGCCGCCGACTGCTGATGGGCCTGCTCAACGACGCCCGGCCGCTGCGCGTGCGCGGCGCCGCCTACACGCCACTGCTGCTCGGGGAAATCGAGATCTTCGAGAGCGCGCGCGATTCGATTGCGATGTACGGCCGCGAGGCGCTGCGCCACTACATCATCTCGCACACCGAGGATGTCAGCGACCTGCTCGAAGTGTTGCTGCTGCAGAAGGAAGCCGGTTTGCTGGCCGGCACGCTGGACGACGGCGCGACGGCCGCGCTGATCACCGTGCCGCTGTTCGAGACCATCGGCGACCTGCGCAACGCCGGGCCGATCATGCGCGCCTTCTACGCCCTGCCCGGCGTGGTCGCGATGGTCAAGCGCAGCGGCGCCGAGCAGGACGTGATGCTCGGTTACAGCGACAGCAACAAGGACGGCGGTTTTTTCACCAGCAACTGGGAGCTCTACCGCGCCGAGACCGCGCTGGTCGAACTGTTCGATCCGCTGGAAGCCGAACACGGCATCCGGCTGCGCCTGTTCCATGGCCGCGGCGGCACCGTGGGCCGCGGCGGCGGCCCCAGCTACCAGGCGATCCTGGCGCAGCCGCCGGGCACCGTGAAGGGCCAGATCCGGCTGACCGAGCAAGGCGAGGTGATCGGCTCCAAGTACGCTAACCCGGAAATCGGCCGCCACAACCTGGAAACGCTGGTCGCGGCGACGCTGGAAGCGACGATGTTGCACCCGACCAAGAGCGCGCCGAAAGCCTTCCTCGAGGCAGCCGCCACGCTCAGTGATGCGAGTTACGCCGCTTACCGCAAGCTGGTCTACGAAACACCCGGTTTCACCGAATACTTCTTCGCCGCCACGCCGATCCGCGAGATCGCCGAACTCAACATCGGCTCGCGGCCGGCCTCGCGCAAGGCCACGAGCGCCATCGAAGACCTGCGCGCCATTCCATGGAGCTTCTCCTGGGGCCAGTGCCGGATGGCGCTGCCCGGCTGGTGCGGTTTCGGCTCGGCGATCCAGGCATTCGCCGGCGACAAGGCCGCGCCGGACCACAAGGCGAAGGTCGATCTGCTGCAGCGCATGCACCGGCAGTGGCCGTTCTTCCGCACCCTGCTTTCCAACCTCGACATGGTGCTGGCGAAGAGCGACCTGCGCATGGCCGCGCGCTACACGGAACTGGTGGAAGACAAGCGGCTGGGCAAGCGCATCTTCGCGGCGATACGCGCCGAATGGGAACTGGCGAACGAGGCGCTGGCACTGATCACCGGCGAAACGCAGCGCCTGCAGAGCAACCCGACTCTCGCGCGCTCCATCGAACACCGCTTCCCCTACCTCGACCCGCTGAACCACCTGCAGGTGGAACTGCTGCGCCGCTACCGCCAGCGGCAGGACGGCGACGTGACGGTGGAACGACTCAAGCGCGGCATCCACCTGTCGATCAACGGCGTGGCGGCGGGGCTGCGCAACACGGGCTGACGGGACTCGGGCCGCTGGCCAGGCAGCGCTCAACCGGCCAGCGCGCCCCGCCCGAGCAATTCCCTGGCCGCCCGCAGCACCGCACCCACTTCGATGCGGGACACCGCCTCCAGCGCCGCCGCGTAACCCACCGGCACGCGCGGCGCACCCAGCCGCGCGACACGACATTCCAGCGCCTGCGCGGCGGCGGCCGCCACCTCGGCGCCGAAGCCCGCGGCCTGCACGGATTCATGCACCACCAGCAGGTGGCCCGTGCGGGCGCAATCGGCCAACACGGCGGCGCGGTCCCAGGGCCAGATCGTGCCCAGGTCGATGACACTGGCGCCGATGCCTTCGGCCAGCAGCGCATCGGCCGCCTGCGCCACCGTGTGCACTGCCGCCGACCAGCTGACCATCGTCAGCGCGCCGCCTGCGCGCAGCACGCGCGCCCGGCCCAGTTCCGCTGGCAGGCCGTCGTCGACCTCGCCCATCACGCCCCACAGCTCCTTGTGTTCCATGTAGATCACCGGGTCGTCGCCGCGCAGCGCGGCCAGCAGCATGCCGTGGTTGTCTTGCGGCGTGCTCGGGCAGAGCACCACCACGCCGGGCAGATGGGCAAACCAGGCTTCGAAGGACTGCGAATGCTGCGCGGCGGACGAGGCCCAGACGCCGATCGGCAGCCGCGCCACCAGCGGCACCCGGCCCTGCCCGCCGAACATGAAGCGGTTCTTCGCGGCCTGGTTGACGATCTCGTCCATCGCGCACATTGCGAAGTCGGCCACGCGCATTTCCACCACTGGGCGCAGCCCTGCCAGCGCCATGCCGACACCGGCGCCCATGATGGTGCTCTCGGAGATCGGCGTGTCGATGATGCGATCGGGCCCGAACTCGGCCAGCAATCCCTTGTACTGACCGAAGATGCCGCCGCGGCCGAGGTCTTCACCGAGCGCCACCACGCTGGCGTCCTCGCGCATCGCGGTGGCCAGCGCCGCCGCGCCGGCCTCGGCGTAACTCATTCTCGTCACAGCCATTGCCCGGCTCCCAGTGTCTGCACGTCGGCATAGGCGGCTGCCGCCTCGGGCGGCGGCGAGTTCTCGGCAAACTGCACCGCGTCGGCAATCTCGGCGCGTGCCTCGGCGTCGATGCCGTCGGCCAGCGCGGCCGGAGCGCCCAGCGCCAGCAGTTGATCGCGGGCGCGGCGCAGCGGGTCGGTGGCGATGGCATCGGCCACATCCAACGGGTCGCGGTAGGCCTGGCCGTCCACCGAGACATGGCCCTTCACACGCCAGGTCAGCGCGTGCAGGAAGCGCGGGCCGGCGCCGCCGCGAACCTCGTCGATCTGCCTGCCGGCCAGCGTCGAAACGGCCAGCACATCGTTGCCGTCGACCTGCTCGGCCGGCACGCCGATGGCGCGTGAGCGTGCCGCTGCACCCGCGCCCGCCGTCATCGGCGCGCTGGCCGTGGTGGCCGAGAACCGGTTGTCCTCGCAGACGAAGAGCACCGGCAACTGGTAGACCGCAGCCCAGTTCAGCGCCTCCAGGAAGGGGCCGCGGTTGATCGCGCCGTCGCCGAAAAAGCAGGCCACGACCTGTGGCCTGCGCTGAATCTTCAGCGCATGCGCGGCGCCGCAGGCAATCGGCAGGCCGGCCGCCACCACGCCGTTGGCGCCCAGCATGCCGACCGAAAAGTCGGCGATGTGCATCGAGCCGCCCTTGCCGCCGTTGCTGCCGGTGGCGCGGCCATACAGCTCGGCCATCATGCCGCGCACGCCGGCGCCCTTGGCCAGAGTGTGGCCGTGGCCGCGGTGCGTGCTGGTCAGCAGGTCTTCGTGTTGCAGGTGGGCGCAGACGCCGGCCGGCACCGCCTCCTGGCCGATCGACAGGTGCAGCGGGCCGCGCACCCTGGCGCTGGCGCTGGCCGCCGCGCCGAACACCGTCACACCGCCGATGCTGGCGGCCTCGGCCGCTTCCTCGAAAGCCCGTATGCGCGCCATGCAGCGGTACAGCGCCGCCAACTCCGCCAATTCATCGTTCACGTTCGGATCTCCAGCCAATTCGGGTGCGGCCTTTACTGCCCAGTCATGCGGATCCAGCAACGGCACGTTCCCGTCGATGATGCCAGCCGTGCCGGGACGGGCTGGCCAGAGGGCGCGCAACATGATGCTTGTCAATACGGTTCAGCCGCCGAAGCGTAGAAAGCGTCCGGCAGGTTTCGCGCGGTGAAGCCGGCCCAGACCTTACATTGCACTTGTTGTTCCAAGCGTCCGGACCCCGTCCGCGCCGGTGTCCCGCGCGCCGGCACGGCAGCCACCGAGGATCAGCCTTGAAGGCCCATCACACCGACCCCTCAGGCACGCGCAAACCCGGCGTCGACGACACGCTGTTCCGCCGCGTCTGTGAACTGGCCGAAGAGGGCGTCTGGTTGGTCGATGCGCAGACCCGCACGACCTTCGCCAACTGCAAGCTGGCGCAGATGCTGGGCTGGGAAGTCGCGGCCATGATGGGCCGCCCGCTGGCCGATTTCGTGCAACCCGAGGAACAGGGTGCGCTGGCTGAAATCGTTGCACGCCGTCAGCAAGGCATCATCGAAATCACCGAGGATTTCGAATTCCGGCTGCGGCGCAGCGATGGCCGGCCGCTGTGGGTGCGCGTCTCCACCCACCCCATTTTCGATGACGCCGGTGCCTGCGCAGGCGCGTCGGCCATCCTTTCGGACATCACCAAACGCCGGCAGGCAGAGGCCGAACTGCAGGAGGCCCATACCTTCCTGCAGGCCACCATCGACGGCATCAGCGCGCACCTGTGCGTGCTGGACGAAAAGGGCAGCATCGTTGCGGTCAACCAGGTCTGGCGGCGTTTTGCCTGGGCCAACGGCGGCGATGCCGCCCACTGCGCCGAGGGCATGAACTACCTGGAGGTCTGCGATCGGGCCCTCGACCCTGCCGCCGATAGTGCCGACAGCGCAGCCGGCGCCGCCGCCTGCGCCGCCGGCCTGCGCCGCGTGCTCGCGCAGCAGGCCACTTCATTCGAACTGGAGTATCCCTGCCATTCACCGAACCAGAAGCGCTGGTTCGTCGTCCGTGCGCATCGGCTGGAGATCGAGGGCCCTGTGCGCGTGATCGTGGAGCATGTCGACATCAGCGGGCCGCGCCTTGCCGAACTCGCGCTTCGCGAGAGCGAAGAGCGTTACCGCATGCTGTTCGACAACAGCCTGGACGGCGTGTTGCTGACGCGCCCCGACGGCGCCGTGCTGGCCGCCAACCCGGCGGCCTGCGTCATGCTGCGCATGCCGGCCGCCGAGATCTGCCGGCGCGGCCGCACCGGGCTGACGGTGTCTGGCGATCGGCGGCTGAAGGCCTGGCTGCGCAAGCGTGCGCGCAGCGGCACGGCACGTGGCGATGTCACGCTGCAGCGCGGCGACGGCAGCCGCTTCGAGGCCGAGTTGTCGTCGTCGATCTACCTTGACACCGCCGGCGGCGAACACGCCTGCATCGTGATCCACGACAACAGCGAGCGGCTGGCCGAAGAGCAGGCGCGGCACCGCCTGGAGGCACGTTTGCAGGACGCGCAGAAGCTGGAGTCGATCGGCACGCTGGCCGGAGGCATCGCCCATGACTTCAACAACATCCTGGCATCGATCATGGGCAACGTGGCGCTGGTGCAGGCCGACCTGCCGTCCACGCACGCGGCGCAGGAAGGCCTGACGCAGATCACTCGCGCCAGCCACCGTGCACGCGACCTGGTGCAGCAGATCCTGGCCTTCAGCCGCAGCCAGCCGCTGCGCCATACCGCGCAGCCGCTGGCGCCGATGCTCGAAGAGGTGGTGTCCATGCTGCGCGCCACCTTGCCCGCAGGCGTGCAACTGACGCTGCGGCAGAGCGACGCTTCGATGACCGTCAGCGCCGACGCCGGGCAGATACAGCAGGTGCTGATGAACCTGGGCATCAATGCCTGGCACGCACTGAAAGATGGCCGCGGCCGCATCGTGATCGAAACCGCGCCCTGCCGCCTCGGCGCCACGCGTGCCGGCGTCGCACGCGGCCTGCCGACGGGCCGCTACGCGCAGATCAGCGTGCGCGACGATGGCTGCGGCATGAGCGAAGCGGTGCGGCAGCGCATCTTCGAGCCCTTCTTCTCCACCAAGGCGGTGGGCCAGGGCACCGGGCTGGGCCTGTCGGTCGCGCATGGCATCGTGCTCGGCCACCAGGGCGCCATCGAGGTCGACAGCCAGGTCGGCGCTGGCACGCGGGTTCAGATCTGGCTGCCGCTGCTCGAAGAGCCGGCGCTGGCAACCCTGGCCGCGCCGCTGGCAGCGCCGCTGGCGGCGGCGGCGGCCGGAGGCAGCGGCGAGCAGGTGATGTTCGTCGATGACGATGAGCTGATGCGGTTGATGGTCGAGCGCCTGCTCCAGCGCCAGGGCTACGAGGTGCGCTGCTGCTCGTCAGCCGACGAGGCACTGGCCTTGGTGCGGGCCGCCCCGGCCGCCGTCGATCTGGTGCTGACCGACTTCAACATGCCGGGGCGTTCGGGCCTGGAACTCGCGCGCGACCTGGCACGGCTGCGCCCGGCGCTGCCGGTGCTGATCTGCTCGGGTTATATCGACGACGATCTGTGCCTTCAGGCCGACCAGGCCGGAGTGCGCCGCGTGCTGGCCAAGGAACACCTGCTCGAAGTACTGCCGGTGGCCTTGAGCACGGTGCTGGAGCACGCCGCCGCAGAACGCGCGAAACGCAGCTGACGCAGCGTTCCCACCGGCCAAGGGTGCAGCCGCCGAGAATGGGCGCACGACCGAGAGCCAGCCCCACCACACCGGCCCGCGAAAGGCCTCACAGGCAGCCTTCGTCGAAAGCACACTCGCCGGCTTTGCCCGCCTCTACCTGCGCCGGGGCCTGCCGATTTGCCTGCTGTGCCTGCTGGCGACCGCCTGGCACTGGAGCCGGCCGAGCCCCTGCAGCCTGGGCGTGTCGTTCCCGCAGGCCGCAGCGCTGCTGGCGGTGGCCGCACTGCTGTTGAATCTGCCTTCGTTCAGGCTGCAGCGCAGGTGGCTGCGGGCGCGGATGCAAGGCGGGCTGCCGCTGAGCGCAGGGTCGTTCGCGCTGCGCTTCTACCTCATCAACGGCGGGCTGGCGATCAGTCTGTCGGTGCTGCTGCGGCAGCCGCTGCTGCAACTGCTGTTTTTCCACCGGCTCTATCCGGTGGTCTTCTGGCGCCTGCCACGGCAGCAGGATGGGTGACGCGATCAGGCGCAACGTCGACTCGACCAGGTCGCGCTGGGTGATACCGAAGCGCTGGTCGGTCAGCGTGTCGCTGACGCGCAGCGGCGTCTGCAGCCGGAACAGGGCCAGGCCCTCGGCGCGCGGGCGGAAAGACGAAGGCCAGTTCTTCGCTGCCCAGGTCGGCCTGGCCGGAGCCACTGACACGCACGCGGGTCGTGTCGATCAGGAACCTGTCGTCGGTCAGAATGCCGTCGCGGAGGTCGAAGCGGCCCACCACGCAGTTGACCCACGCATTCCCGCCCGGATCGATCAGGGGCAGCACGGAGAGCACGAGGTTGACCGACCAGAGGTTGAAGACACCGAGGCTCAGGTCCACCGGCCAGACGGCGAGGTTCAACTTTCCGTTGGCCTTGCGCATGATGGTGGCCAGCGCGGGTGCCTTGCCCTCGAGGTCCAGGTTCAGGCTGAAGAGGCCGTCCACGTCGTCGGCCCGGCCCAAACGGCGGGCAATGATGCCGCAGTCGAAACGCTCGATCTGCGCGCCGACCGCGCACTCGACTTCTGTCCCCTTCACGTCGTAGCTGCCCGCCAGCCTCATGCGGCCGCCGGGCAGGTTGAGCACGGCGGGGTCGAGATGCAGTCGCCCGTCCTGCAACTTCAGGTGCAGCAAGCCGTCGGCGAGAAGGTCGGCGCCGGACAGCACCCCGCTGCGGCCCGGCGCGGCCTCGCAGCGTCAGTTCGTCCAGATCGAGACTGCGGCGCGCCGCCGAACGCGCATCGAAACGGCTGATCGACAGCCCGCGCAGCGTGAGCTGTCCGAGGTCGATCCCGGCCGGGGGCGAGCCTGAGCCCGTCGACGGCGGGAACGCCCAGTTGCCACGGCCGTCAGCGGCTTGCTCGAGCGCCAGACGGACGTCGCTGGCCTCGATGGCGCGCAAACGCAGCCGGCCGCGCAAGGCGTCGAGCAGGCCGATGCGGGCGCGGCCCCGGTCCGCCGAG
>Ga0209181_10006900_pt1 | contig 15748 bp, 7 predicted proteins | sample MAT05_FD_187208 | JGI IMG/M metagenome (GOLD analysis project Ga0209181, IMG submission 187208) | Freshwater microbial communities from Lake Fryxell liftoff mats and glacier meltwater in Antarctica - MAT-05 (SPAdes) (version 2) | ecosystem: Environmental > Aquatic > Freshwater > Ice > Liftoff... | reverse complement strand
TACTTGGATGCTAGGAAGTGTCGAGCCATTAAGCAGACTCGAGCCGTACAGGCTGGCATTGAATGCGAAGTCGAGATCGAGCGAGCCGGAAGGTGTGATGCTGATGCGGTCGCTGATCGGAACAGACGTATTGGCCAATGCGATCGAGGCACCTGCGTTGACTCGCAGTTTGGTAGCAGTGATCGTACCGCCGATCGTACCGCTACCAATCGTGAAGCCGAGAGTTGAACCATCGCCTGCAATCGCCGAGTTGAGATTGAACCGATTGAGATTAAGGAACGGATTGACGCCGTTGGCTTGTGTGAGACTAACGCCGAATTGAAGCCCGAGATCGATGGTCGAGAGAACGTTGACTTTGGCATTGGCGCTGAAGTTGACGCCGATGTTGTTCCACTGCGAACCCAATGTATCGAGCTTCAGATCGACCGCTTTCGTAAAACTGCCGTTAACAACCAGGTCAAAGGTCAATTTGTTGGTGGCTAGATCGACGCCACCTTTGAGCGAGATTGGCGAGGCTCCGCCCGTGCTGCTGAACAAGGATTTGGTAACTTCATCGATCTTGTTGGCTAGGGCGTTTCGAAGTCCCAATGCGGTTGGCTTCTTGCCCACATTGAGCACGCTGTAGTTGTTGGCAGCGGGGTCGAAGGTGTCAAAGTAGTCGGCGGCAGCTTTCTCGAATTTGACGAGATCACCCCAGCGACGCGTGGTTGTGCTACCGGGTTCGTTGAGAATGCCATTGAGCGAACGGCCGATGCCTGGGATCTCTTGATTCAGGGCCGAGCGGCTCGACACATCGTCAGCGGCTTTGTCGAGCGACGAGAGCAACGTCAGGACCTGGTCTTGGAGCCCCGTGCCCAGCTCGATGTCGACGAGGATGTCAGGTGCACCAGCGAATAGATTTTGCGAAGCGGCCGAGATGACTGGCCGACCGAAGTTGGCGAGATTGAAGTTGGTCGCTGTGTTCGTTAAGTTCAACGGCAGCTTGAGATCGACTGCAGCCGTCGGAGTGATGGAGACCATGTTGGTAAACTGCGGCAGGCCGTTGACGAGTTGCTTCATCGTCAATTGCGTGCCCCCCGCTGGATTCCTAGCAGCGACTGCGGCGGAAACGTTGAGACTAAAGTTGCCATTCTCGATCGAACCTGTGAGCGTGCCAATTGTGACGTTGGCATTCAAGTTAGCGATCGAACCTGAGGCCCCCATCGTCAGATTGAGATCGCGAACAAACAGACCGCTGCCGAAATCTTCCCCTTGGAGCATGTCAAGTCCAAGCACGCCGGACAACGCGAGATTGCCAGTAAGCGTGTAATTGCCGCTCGCTCCCAGCGAAGAATAACCGCTTCCGAGGTTGAGCGAACCGGCTGCAGTTGGTGCACTGCCAGCGACATTGGTGAAGTTCGCGGCGCTGAGATTAAAGCCTATCGACTTTTCGACCGCGTTATCGTTGACAACGGTGAAGGTCGACGTGGGAAGGCCAGAGTTGAGTGCGGCGACAATTTGTGCGAGAGAGGCCGTTGGATTCGTCGTCAACAGGTTCGTGAGCGGCGTAATCACGCGGTTTTGCCAAAGGCTATCGACGGGGAGCAGCGAACCAAGTTTGGTCGATGTAAACGAAACAACGGTATCGAGAACATCGCGAGCTTTGGTGGTTGTTAGTAGATCTTTGACGTTGGTAGCGGCTTTCGACAAAAGGTCGGCAGGCCGAAGCAGCCCCACCGAAATGGCCTTGCCAACTGAGCCAGCACTCGAGACGGTCAAGTTCGTGACAAGGTCAGCGTTGCTAAAGTTAGTAGCACCGACGGCTTTGAGAATTTGAGTTTGCGAGTAGGGATTTACGACAAGCTCGGAATGGCCGACCGAGGTGACTCCGGCTGCGGCTCCTGTGATAGGGAGCAGATTGAGCTTGGAGCCTATACGAGAATCGCCGATGAATGGATCGACCGACGAGAACGTCGCCACCGTTCCATCACCACCGTGTCCGGACACGGTGTCTTCATACCAAGTCTCGGTGGTTCCAGGGCGTCGACCAATCAAGTTCTGGAAGGAGAGGATTTCATCGGTAAAGAAGCCGGAAGCGGACGGGCCGACGCGATTGACAAGTTGATCGGAAGTGGTTGTTTCTGTACTGTACACAACATTGGTTTTACCGACGCTAGCGAGCCAAGCGTTCTTGGTGCCCGCGTTGAGGTCGGTGAGCAGATTGTTGACACGGGTGTTAGCAGCAGGGTTCGTCGTGCTCACTTTCTCGAAGATACCGTCGTTGTTTGTATCGATTGCGTTGTAGGTCGGAAGCAAATGCTGAAGCGAGGCCACATAGCGCTGCGTAAATTGCTGCGTGGTCAAGTTCTCAGCTTTGGTGATATTGCCAGTCGGGCCAACAATCACGGTGCCAGTGCCGGCGTTCATGATGCTATACGCTCGCTCCACCATTTGAGCCGCAGCACGAGCAGCAGCCTTGGAGCTCCAATCATCGCCTGAGAGATTAAACGGATCGGTCACCCCTTCGTTGGGGACGCCAGACAGGACAAGATCATCAATCGTGGGGAGTCCACCTTGACCGTATGCGGCGCTCTGGACGTAGGCGCGAGCAACGAGCCCACCCGTGCTGTGCGTGATCACATCGACCTTGGTAAGCGATGGATACTTGACCTTAATGTCGGCCAGTACTTTGCCGAAGTAATCAAGGCCAGTTTCGTAAATACTATTGGAGATACTGGCGGCTGTGACTGAGCCCAGCGTTCCATCGGGAGCCGTCAAAGCGTTGGCATCCACAGGAGCAACTGGCACTCGCCAATCCCAATTGACGACGAACAACGATTGATTGGCGGCAGTCGGACTGGAGACGTAGCCAACGTTCTCAAGCGATTTTACAATGTTTTGGTAGACACCGCCGAATGGTTCCAGAGCCAATTTATTGGGAGCCAGCCCACGGTTGGTGAGCCATTCGTCGACACCTACCGTTGATTGGTCCGAGGCAAACGAACCTCCAAAACCGGGAATGAAGACGACCGGCTCTAGTCCGGCTGTCATCAACTCCCGCCGTTCGAGTGCCTCGAAGCAGTATTGACGTATCAAGCGTCGACCGGCTAATTTGGAGCGGATCTTCGAGGCTAAGTTATTTCGGTGGGTGACCATGTGTATTAGCCCAATACGGTGCGAGAGAAATTCAACGTAACCTGCGGATTGTTCCGTGTTACCGAACCAAAAAAGCTTGATGAGCAGTGGCGTTTCCAGGAAATGTGTTTTTGGTAGCACATTTCCCAGTTGCTAGTACTGACGAGAGACAGCAAAGCGCGACCAAAAATCTTGGAAAAATTTCATTTCGATTAAAGTCTTGGTCGGAAGTCTGCAGATTCGGCGATGTGACTGGCGCTATCCCCTAAATAAACCGCGTGCCAGAATGAGAATTATCAGCAAGAGCAAAGACAACCGTTGGCGCAGATGAAACATGCCAATGGTGCAAATCATTGCGCCGCTCACCATACGGAAGCTGAAAGGCTGTAAGATAACGAACGGGATGCGCCATAATTCCGCTTACACGCCCATGACTTGCAATGACGCAATTTTGACATGAATCGAAGTGAAGAACAACTAATGAAGTTGGTGGCCGAGGGAGATCCAGAAGCGCTGGGCCAGCTTTTTTTACAATACTTACCCAGGCTCAAGGGTTTGGTATCCGCTCGAATCGACCCACGAATTGCCGCGAGAGTTGACGAATCGGATGTAATGCAAGAAGTCCACGTTGAAGTAATTCGCCGAATGCAAGAATACCTTGAGAAGCCTAGTGTTCCTTTCTACGATTGGATGCGATTTCTAACTAAGCAAAAATTGGATGAAATCGTTCGCCGCCATCTTGGCGTACAAGCGCGAGACGTCCGGCGAGAACGGCCTCTCAAAAAGATCAATTCAGGCGACTCATCGATGTTTCTCGCAGGGGTCTTGTCCGGGAAAATAAACAGTCCTAGCTCGGTTGCGGGCAAAGCGGAGGTCAAAACGTTGATTAACGCAGCCGTCAACAAATTGAGTCCCATCGATCGTGAAATCCTTTTGCTTCGTCATGTTGAGCAACTCCGAACGGCAGAAGCCGCCGAACAACTAGACATTTCTCAGAACACGTGCAGGCAACGCCACATCCGCGCTCTAAAACAATTGCGGGAGTTGTTGCTTGAATGTGGCTTGAGCTGGGAAGATCTCTGATGGATAGGGAGCACATGAACTCTGGCCCCAACTCGCTCGATCACATCATAGATGCAATACTCGAACAGTTGCGGGCTGGCAAACAGCCTGTCTTGGAGGACTTCATCACCTCCTTTCCCAAAAATGCGAGCGAGATACGGGAGATGTTCCCGGCGTTAGTAATGGCCGAACGAATCAAGCAGGATTCGCTTCAGGGTGGCAGCACTGCGAGAACACAGCCACCTAAAGGCAGTACGGAGCACCATCTGTTACTCGGGGTATTGGCTCTGCAATGCGGTTTGATAGATCGCGTTCAGTTTTCGGAAGCGTTTGAGCAGTGGAACTCAGACCGCAGTCGCTCCTTTCAGAGCGTTCTCGTCGACAACCATTTTCTCAAAAACGAAGCCTGCGAGTTGCTCAATCGATTGGCAGACCAGCAACTTGAGAATAACGATCTTCTGGATTTTGGCCTTTCTCATGTAGCCGGCGGCGGAAGGACCCACGTGTTTTCGGGATCACCCCAATCGCGATCCGCAGAAGCCGATTCCGGTTTTTCCGTTTACGAAAGTTTGCCGCCGAGCAACAGATTTGAGTTCCTCCGACCGTTGGATCGAGGCGGACTAGGAATTGTCTCCGTCGCACTCGATACCGAACTCAATCGAGAGGTGGCCTTCAAGGAGATACGCGACGACCGCGTAGCGGACGCCACGCTTCGCCAGAAATTTTGGTTGGAAGCTCAATTGACCGGCGGTTTGGAACATCCGGGAATCATTCCCATCTACGGGCTTGGCAAATCAGCTAGCGGCAAGCCTTACTATGCAATGCGATTGATCAAAGGGAGCAATCTGCATGTGCACGTGCGCGCTTTCCACGAACGAGTCCAACAGGGGAAAACGGAATTCGACGGCCAGTCATTAAGGCGAATCTTGCGGCGATTTCTGGACGTCTGTGAGGCGATCAGTTATGCCCATTCTCGCGGTGTTTTGCATCGCGATCTCAAGCCGGCGAACATTATGCTCGGCTCATACGGAGAGACACTGGTTGTCGACTGGGGACTGGCGAAAGCGATGGGGATTTCCTCGGTATCCGATTCGCAACTGGACCACGACGGCTCGGTCATGGCAGTACCAGAAACACCGATTCGCAGGAGTAGCTCCGATGCCGAGTCGACACGTCATGGCTCGATCGTCGGCACACCGTCCTACGCTCCACCCGAGCAACTATCTGGCCATTTGGATTTGGTCGAGATTCGATCGGACGTCTACGGCCTAGGAGCCATCCTTTACGAAATCTTAACCGGGCAACCGCCAGCCGCTGGCAGCTTGCTCGAAGTCATCCGAACGATTACGACGGGCAAAGTTAGGCCCGCCCGCGTGGTCAACACGCAGGTCCCCAAATCGCTTGATGCTGTCTGCCGGAAGGCCATGTCACTGGCCCCAAACGATCGATACGATACCGCGAACGAGCTGCGTGCCGATGTCGAACGTTGGCTTGACGACGCCCCCGTCAGAGCCTTTGCTGAGCCGGTTTGGATTCGCTGTCGACGTTGGATACGCAAACACCCAACACTCTCCGCCACTGTTTCTGCGGTTTTTCTAATGTCGCTCGTCGGATTGAGCACGTTGAGTTTCATAGTAACTCGCAACAACTCAAAACTAGAAAAGTTGAACCTTTCTCTCGACAGCAAGAACTCGGAACTTGTCGGAGCCAACCAAACACTTGCTCAACTCAATCATCAACTTGATGAATCCAATGTTGAGCTTTCCGAATCGAACCTGCGTGAGATTCAATCAAAAAAGATTGCTCAGCAACAAAGTGAGCTGGCACTTTCGACTCTGAACGCTGTGATCCTGGATATTCAGTTAGGACTGAAGAACGTGTCTGGCGGTGCCAATATTCGTCGTCGCATTTTGTCTACATCCTTGGCAAAACTAGAGAAAGTTGCATCGGAGGTGGTTTCGCAATCCAGAAGCGAACGCAGCACCTTGAAGGCACTTCTGGACTTGGGAGAGATTATCCTACAGATGGGAACGGACTCCGCCGCATCGTACCCTGGACAACTTGCAACCACAAAAATCACGTCCAAAGATGGACAATCGGCTTCCAAGATAGCCCTGAGTGCGTACCAGCGGGCTCATGAAATCGCAACGACGTTGCTTTCGCAAATGCCCAATGAACCGCAAGCGAAACAGGATTTATTATCGTGTTGTCGCATCTTGGGCAATCTCCATTTGCGACTGGGAGACTCGGAAACCGCAGCCAAGTATTTTGAGCAATGCTTGGTTACGAGCGAAGAACTCGTTGCGGACGAACCTAGCAATCTTCAATACCAGTATCTTAAAGCCTTGTTCAACATCAGCTATGGTGATTTTCTTGCCAAGACCAATAAAATCACCGAAGCGCTAAAAGCATTTCAATCGTCTCTTGATGACTATCGGCGTTTGTTAGTTCTGGAGCCCAGCAACCAGATTTATGAAAGCGGACTATGCACCGCCTTAGAGTACCTCGGCGGTGCAGAAGCAGCCGTCGGAAACCTCAAACTTGCTGCCGAATACCTCAAGGAATGCCAAGAAAGGCGAACGGATCGTTACGCGGCGATGCCTTCCGATCCCATGCGTCGCCGAGACCTGATCATTGCATTAGGCAAAGAAGGGGAACTTCATCTAGAGATGGGTGATTTAGAGAAGGCCGTCGAGAGCGCAGGCCGGGTCGTAGTACTACACCAAGAAGCCATCAATCAAGAACCACTTAATATTCAATCCCGAGTCGATTTAGCCAATACCTTGGACCGCCGCGCAAAACTGGCAACACGCATGGGCAAATCCGATGAAGCTATCCAGTTTTTAAGCGAATGCATGGAGATCCGTGAGCGCTTAGCTGAAAAAGACCCGATGGACCTCTTTCGCAAAAGAGACCTCTCCGTGAGCTATGACAATCTCGGGAAAGCAGAAATGAACCGAGGTAATATGGATTTGGCTCTCGCACTACTTCGGAAAGGCCTTCAATTATCACGTGAAGTGTCTGCCAACGATCCCGGCAACACCTTTAGAAAACGTGACATTGGTCTTTCGTTGGCCTCGTGCGGCCGGGTATTGCTGAAACAAGGTAAATCTGTGGATGCGATGGAGTGCTTTACCGAATCTCTCGACCTATTTAAGCAACTTGTTGATGCGGACCCTGAAAATAAAACGAAGCAGCGCGATTGGTTAATAGCCGTGAACCGAATTGCCGATGTGCATGTGGCAGACGGGCGTTTGGAAGAGGCACTCTTGGCATACCAATCTGGCCTTGAGCTTGCTAGGAAGCAATCCCAAGAAAAACCAGAGTTCGTGGAACTGAAACGTGATCTGAGCATTTGGCTAGAACAGGTCGGTGACATCTACAAGCGACAGAGTAACGCGTCTGCAGCCCTCGAACCGTTTACGGAGAATTTGCAGATTCGGGAGTCCCTGCTCTTGCTTAGTCCAACCGATGTCCGCAGCAAGCTGGATGTCGCCGGTGCTTTGGACAATGTCGGTACGGTTCTAGGAATGCTCGAACGCTACGAGGAATCGGCGGAGTACCTGACACGGTCTGTTTCACTGAATAAGGCGGTGTCTGATCCGGACCCCAACAATCTAGAGGCGATGCGCGATCTCGCAACCGTGCAAATGAAATTGGGTGTTACCCACACTCATCAAGGCAAATTATTCGAAGCCTTAAAAGAACTTAGCGAAAGCCAGGCAACGTCCGTATCGTTGATGAAGGCCAATCCAACCGCCATCGAGTGGACCAAAGACTGGATTGAAGTGACCAAAGCCCTTGCAAACGCGGAGGAACTATCTGGTAAGATCGAAGAGTCAATAAAGCAATGGCAGTCGTGCCTGGAAATCTTAGACAGAATGATGGCTGCAGATCAAGACGGCGAATGGGCCACGCGGGAGAAAGAAATTGCGAATTTGCAAATAGAAATGTTGACGAAACGATAACCCAACGGGCCATCCAATGTTGACACTTCAACTAGGCGAACCCATTAGTGCCACACACGGCATACGGCAGCAATGAACCATGACGAGCTGGCTTCCAGGTTTGGCACTTTTCAAGAACTACACCTTGTCGTTTCTTACGAAGGATATGCTCGCAGGTGTCGCGTTGACCGCCATCCTGGTTCCAGCCGGTATGGGGTACGCTCAAGCTGCGGGGTTGCCTGCGATTTACGGTCTTTATGCGACGTTTGTCCCGCTCATCGTGTATGCGATTCTTGGACCAAGTCGCATCTTGGTTTTGGGTCCCGACTCGGCCCTGGCTGCATTGATCGCTGCCACCGTACTGCCGATGGCTGGAAGCGATGACGCTCGAGCGGTATCGCTGGCCAGTATGCTGGCCATCCTGACCGGCATTTTATGCTTGGTGGCCGGCTTCTTGAAGTTCGGATTTGTAACCGATTTGATTTCGAAGCCCATTCGTTACGGCTACATGAACGGAATTGCCTTGACCGTGCTCGTCGGCCAGATTCCAAAGATGCTTGGTTTTTCTAGCGTGGGTGACAACGTTTTTCAGCAAGCTAGTTCGTTGTTTACTAGCGTCGTCCACTCAAAGGCAAACTGGATGGCGACTCTCATCAGCATCGGATGCCTACTCATTATTTTTGCCAGCAAGCATAGGTTCCCGAAATTTCCAGCAATCTTGGTGGCAGTGCTCACATCGACATTGGTCGTTTGGCTCTTTGACTTGTCAACGCGTTCCAATCTTGTGGTGATCGGCCCATTGCCTCAAGGGTTGCCAGGCCTAGTTTTTCCGGCGGTCTCAATCGCAGATGTTCGAACGCTTTTTCCTGGAGCTCTCGCGATTGCACTTGTTTCGTTTGCCGATCTGAGCGTTCTCTCTCGAGTGTACGCGCACAAGTACAAGGAAAGAGTCAGTGCAAGTCAGGAACTGGTTGCGCTCGGCTTTTCCAATGTGGTCACCGGATTATTTCAAGGATTTCCGGTAAGTGGCAGCGCATCGCGAACTCCCGTGGCTGAGTCGGCGGGAGCCAAGACGCAGGTCGCAGGACTGTTTGGTGCTGTCTGTGTTATTCTCTTGCTACTGATGTCTCCAAATTGGATTACCCGAGTACCTGTTGCGGCTCTGGGGGCTGTTGTGGCAAGTGCTTGTCTCGGTCAAATTGAGGTGACGGGCTTGCTTCGGCTGTACCGTTTGCGCCGTAGCGAATTGGTGTCGACCATTGTTTGTTTCCTAGGTGTCTTGCTGCTAGGCGTTATCGAAGGGATTTTTCTCGCTGTGGGAATAGCGCTGCTCGCATTCGTTTGGCGAGCTTGGCGACCGTATTCTGCCGTCTTAGGCCGAGTCGATGGTCTCAAAGGTTATCACGATGTATCACGGCACCCGGAAGCCCATAGGGTACCCGGTCTCGTTCTCTTTCGATGGGATGCGCCTTTGTTTTTCGCGAACGCATCGATTTTTGAGGAGCAGGTGCTTCAAGCCATCGCAACTGCCCCGACCGAAACCAAAAGGGTTGTGGTTGCGGCCGAACCCGTTACGGACATTGACATCACGGCAGCCGATATGCTTGCCGCACTCGACCAAACGTTACGGGCATCCGGAACGGAGCTTTGCTTTGCGGAAATCAAGGGTCCCGTTAAAGACAGGCTTAAACACTATGGTCTGTTCGATACGTTCGGCACAGAAAACTTCTTTCGAACGATTGGCCAAGCGGTCAATTGCTACTTGACGAAACACCCCGTGGAATGGAACGATTGGGAAGACAATATTTAATCCCCTGTGGATGGCAGCCGAACATAAGCAAGCGAGATTGGTTGCGAATGCGACGAAGCACTTTCGCACACGTGTGACACCAGAGCACATCAGGTACACTAAACAGACAATGCGAGGGACTGCTGTTTGGAAACGAACTTATCTTGTCTCTTGCTAACTAACCGTAGCGTTGTCCGTCGCTTGCAAAGTGACTGGGCGGAACAGGAAGCAAAGAATGTCTCACTCAAGTGTATCCGCATCCTATTTAGGTCTGAAATTGAAGTCCCCCATCATGGTTGGCTCCTGTCCCATGACGCTTGTTCCAGAACGAGTTCGCGAGCTATCGATCGCGGGGATTGGCGCGATCGTGCTCCCCTCCTTGTTTGAGGAGCAGATCGTTCATTTGCGCAATCAACGCGGGGAGCAAGTCAGCCAGCGAGAGTCGCAGGTGGAATGGTTGAGTTACGAGCAAAGCGAGGACCATTACAATGGAGGCCCTGATGCGTACTTGGAAACCATTTCACGTCACAAGAAATTTTCTGACATACCGGTCATTGCCAGTTTGAATGGTTGTACGGGTGGTCATTGGTTGAGTTTTGCCGTGGATCTTCAGCGGGCCGGAGCGGATGCCATTGAATTGATGATTGAGCCTGAAATTACTGAACCGTCGGTCAGCGGTGATCGTGTTGAACGGGAGCTTCTGGCATGCGTCACTTATCTGTGTGACCAGGTTAGTATTCCCATCTCGGTCAAATTATCGCAGTATCACACCAATCTCTCGAATCTGGCGTGGCGACTGGCTGAAGCGGGAACTTCTGGTCTGGTTGGCTTTGCCCATGCGACGACATGGGAGGTTAGTACGGAACGCATAAGGACCTCGATAAGGTGGTCGTTGACCCATTCTGGAAATATCAATCCTACTATCGACGGATTGATTCGGTTGCGTTCCGGTGGTCCGTCAATAAGTTTGGCAGCCAGTGGCGGTATTTGTTCGATCGACGACGTTACACGAGTCGTGATTGCGGGTGCAGACGTCGCGATGATAACCAGTGAGGTCTATCGAGCTGGGCCTGAAATAGTCGCTTCGATGCTCACCGGTTTGCGCGATTTCTTAAACTCGCACAGATTTAATACATTTGAGGAGTTTGTGCAATCGCGAGTAGCACCTACGCTGAGCCTTCGCAGAGCACGATTGCAAGCGATAACTCGGCCGCAACGCTTCGACGATCCAACTCCGGAACAACCGCACCAAACAGGGGACCGTTGGGGACACCCTAGCTGACGCTCAGGCAAGCGGGGACAGGAAGGGGGATGTCCACTCCTATTGCAAGTTCGCATCTCTTTCCGCTTGAAGTACAACAAGGCTTCGCGGTTCGACCTGTGCGTAGTTGCTCTCGATAACAGTGGCGCTCTCGAAGGACAGAATATCGTGTGGCCGAGCAAACGAAGTATCGATAACCCTTCGCCATTCTTCTGGCGTTCGTTCGAAAACACCGAAGGTCTTGGCTTCGCTATCCGCATTGATCATAACATAGAGATCGTACGGATCTTCCAGCGTACCGTGCAAGCAACACGAGATGCTTCTCGCGTTGTTGAACTACCGTGTGCTGTAAAGCCTTTGACATGGACTTCGTAAATGATTAAGTCAGATCCGTGTCGGATCGAAGAATCCACTCCCCAATCGAACTGTACAGATTTCGAAGGTAAAACGCCCAGCGGAGCCTTTCCAAAATTTTCTCCCGGGGCAATAGCCGCCTGTCGTTCGAACGTGGGAGGGAAGAATACATCGCGTGCATACGGGTCGACAAGTATCGATTTAGGCTTGTTGACGTCAACTTGACGTGCAACGAACGGCGACTCGGTGGCACTAGCAACTAGAGTAACATGTTTTGGGCAGCGAGTCAGTTTGGCACAATTTTCTGACGAGACTGTGCGGATGGTCGCGCCTTCTGGATTCCTTCGCAGCTATATCTAGAGGGATTGTAAATATCGCCCAAGTGGAACCCAGGGGCATTCGTATGCCCTCGGCTTGATCGGGAAACAATATGATACACGGTCGGCATGGCGATTGCGAGCGAACGGGAACGCGCTGGTCTTCCGTTCGTTTTGTTGTTTGTGCCTACTCAAGGATTACAAGATGTCGATTCGCAACTTGAACCGACTGTTTCAGCCGCGGAGCGTTGCAGTCATTGGAGCAAGTCCAAAGAAATTGAGTATCGGCAAGATCGTATTATCGAACTTGGTGGACGAGGGCTTTTCCGGTACGGTCTATCCCGTCAATCCAAAATACGAAGACATCGATGGAATCCTGTGCCTTAGATGCGTCGAAGACATACTCGACCCTATTGATTTGGCAGTTGTTTGTACCCCCGCTGCAACGGTACCAGGAATCGTCGAAGAGTGTGGACGAGCTGGGGTCCTAAATTTGCTGATCCTTTCCGCGGGTTTTCGTGAGATTGGTGAGACCGGTTTAGCATTAGAGAAAGAGGTTCATCAGCTAGCTGCCAAGTATCCGTCAATGCGCATTGTTGGACCGAACTGCCTAGGGATTCTCTCACCTCAACATGGTTTAAACGCCAGCTTTGCGCGCAGGCTTCCGAAGCCAGGTCGGACCGCCTTCCTATCGCAATCTGGGGCTCTTTGCACGGCCATTATGGATTGGGCCATCGACCAGGGGATTGGTTTCTCGGCAATCGCTTCGCTGGGAAATGCGTTGGACGTCGACCTTGGTGACCTGATCGACTATTTGGCGACCGATCCGTATACCGATTCCATCGTGTTGTACATCGAGTCAATCGGCGACGCCCGCAAGTTCATGTCAGCAGCCAGGGCCTTTACTCGCACCAAACCCATCGTAGCTTACAAAGCGGGACGATTTGCAGCTTCGGCCAAGGCGGCCGCATCTCATACCGGTGCGATGGTTGGAGAGGACAGTGTCTACGATGCGGCCATGGCCAGAGCAGGAATCGTTCGGGTTTATGATATGACCGAATTGTTTAACTGCGCAGAAGTCCTCGCTCGAGGCAATCTGCCGCGCGGACCTCGATTGGCGATTGTCTCCAACGCGGGTGGGCCTGGTATCATGGCCACCGACGCATTGCTATCGCGACAAGGAGTCCTTGCGACACTTTCCGAACAGACCTTCGAGAAACTGAATCAGCAGTTACCTCCAACTTGGTCGCATCAAAATCCGATCGACATTTTGGGAGATGCGCCATCCTCGCGATTTGGAACGGTCGTTGAGACAGTCCTGCAGGATAGCAGTGTTGATGGCATAGTTGTTCTCTTGACACCGCAAGCCATGACGGATCCTGCCGAATCCGCAAACGCGATAATCGCGGCCAGCGCTCAGTCGACCAAGACGATTCTGGCTGCCTGGATGGGTGGCGCCTCGGTGCGCACAGGAGTTGAAAAGCTGAATCAAGCGGGCCTCCCTAACTTCCATAGTCCCGAGCAGGCGGTAGCGGCCTTCGAAAGCATGGTCCAATATGGTCGGCGAAGGGACATACTCTATGAGACACCCCATGAACGCGTCATAGATTTCCGCTTCTCTAAGGCCCAACGTGAGGCTTGCATTCAAGGCAAGTCGGGATTGCTCAATGAGATAGAATCGAAAGCTATTCTAGCTGCCTACGATATCCCCACCAATGAAACCCTATTTGCGTCCGATTCCATCGAAGCCGTAGACATCGCGCGACGGCTCAACTGCCCGGTCGCGTTAAAGATTGTGTCGCCGGATATCAGTCACAAAAGCAATGTTGGCGGGGTGATGCTCAACCTGCAAGGTGACGCCGAAGTTGCAGCGGCCTTCGAAAAAATCCTCTGGTCGGCTAGCAATTCACGACCGGGGGCTCGGCTCGATGGCGTTTCGGTGCAACCGATGGTCTTGGACCCCAACGCAGTCGAACTCATCGTGGGTGTGAAGCGAGATCCAACGTTCGGTTCCGTCCTCATGGTTGGTTCCGGCGGAACGATGGCCGAGCTCGTTCACGACCGAGTCGTGGAGCTTCCGCCTTTGAACGATCGATTGGCTCGGCGAATGCTCGAATCGATGCGAGCTTGGCCGCTGCTGAATGGATTTCGGGGGCGTCCCCGGGTAAATATCGATCAACTGATGGATACACTCATTCGGCTGTCGTATTTGGTTGCCGAACGGCCTGAGATTGTTGAGCTCGATATCAACCCCTTGGTCATCACACCCACCTCAGTCATCGCCGTGGACGCAAGGATTGCGTTGGATCCTCGAGGTCCTTTCGCGTTAACGCGCCCTTATGCACATTTGGCGATTCGCCCATACCCTTCCGAACTAACGCGACAAGTCACGTTGACGGACGGGCAAAGCGTTACACTCCGCCCTATACGTCCCGGGGACGAACAAGCGTGGATTCAGTTGCTAGAAAGCTGTTCCCCCGCCACGATCCACGATCGCTTTGGCGGGTTGGTGCACCAATTCAATCACCAGTTCGCTGCTAGGTTTTGTTTTATCGACTACGATCGCGAACTTGCTATCGTAGCGGAAGCAGAAGTTGATGGCGTCAAGCAACTACTCGGCGTCGGGCGATTGGTCTCCTATGCGGATCGATCAAGGGCAAGTTTGGCGTTACTGGTGGGTGACAAGTGGCAACGGCATGGCTTGGCCTCTCAATTAGCCGATTTGTGCCTGGAGGTAGCACGCGATTGGAACATCTCGCAAGTCGTGGCGGAGACAACGGCCGATAATCTGCCAGCGCGAGAGATCCTTCGAGCTCGCGATTTCCGTGAAGAAGTGGGAGATGACGGGGTGGTAATCGCGCGTCGAATGCTTGTGGGGGGGTGACGGTGTTGGACGCAACGAAGCAATTAGTACGCGATGCGCTGCTTAGCCAGGATTGGACTGAGGGTATGCCATCGTCGGCGGTCGATCAACTCACGCAAATCGCGCAGCTCCAAACCTATCCGGCTGGAAGAGTGCTATTGAACCAAGTGAAATCTACGATGCAGCACAACGGCGTGGAAAGTGTTTCTTCCATCCGAATCGAGATCGGCCCGCTGGCTGGAGTTGAGCCATTGTTAGTGGAACAAGCATTCTGTGCACTCGTTCCAGAAACAGAATTTGCAAACACGCGACTAGTGGTTTTTCAACCTAAGCTGATGGCCGTTTGCCGAGACTGCCAACATGAGTTTGAAGTCTCGCATTTTCAATTCTCTTGCCCGACATGCGCTTCAACCAAAGTGCAAGTGACGAGCGGTAATCAGCTCCGCCTCTTGAGTATCACGACCGAATTGCATGAACCCACAAACGTTTCTTTAGGAGCAATCGACCAATGAGCAGCACAGTAGAGAAAACGATTCCGATCAATCAAGATGTGCAAGCAGGCAAGAAAAAAGAAGCGGCTGAGCTTCGAGCCGCGATGGGATTGCGGGGGACGCTTGTGGTCAATTTGGTCTCGTCGCCAGGCTCCGGTAAGACCAGTCTTTTGGAGGCGACGGTCCGCTTTTGGGATGGCAAGCATCGCATGGCGGTTCTTGTCGGCGATATCGCGACTGACCGAGATGCACAGCGACTGGCACCGTGGGTACCGGTGCAGCAGTTAACGACCGGTGGGGCCTGTCACCTTGAGCTAGAACTCGTCAAACGTGGGCTGGCAATGCTTCCCGACGCTGACTTTGAGTTCTTTTTTATCGAGAATATTGGCAACCTGGTTTGTCCCGCGTCGCATGACTTAGCGGAGCATGTTCGTGTCGTATATGGGATCGAGGCATGGTGCCAATGGTTGGAGCTACAACGAGCCGCGTATACGGATCCGAAGAGAGTTTTTTAAGCTGCGGCAGCGAATAGGTCCGCCGGCCTTCATTG
>Ga0209181_10006897_pt1 | contig 15758 bp, 12 predicted proteins | sample MAT05_FD_187208 | JGI IMG/M metagenome (GOLD analysis project Ga0209181, IMG submission 187208) | Freshwater microbial communities from Lake Fryxell liftoff mats and glacier meltwater in Antarctica - MAT-05 (SPAdes) (version 2) | ecosystem: Environmental > Aquatic > Freshwater > Ice > Liftoff... | reverse complement strand
GCGCTCGGCTGGATACACCAGAACCACCTTGCCGCGTCCCGAGCCGCTGGTGCGTTGCGCAAATTCGATGGCGTCGCGCATCGCCTCAATGCGAATTTCTTTGCTCGGTTTGCGTTTCTTGTCGTCAATCTCGGTCTGCGCCTTTTCGCCCAGCGGCCACGCCAAGTCCAGCAGCACCGTCTCCGGCATCAAAACAAACAGGTCGGAATGCGTGCGCACGTCCAGTGCGTGGCAACTGATGCAGGCACCACAGCCGCCCTCGACTCCAGCGGTGGCGCACAAAAAAGCACGCGCCAGTTCCAGCGCCAGCTGGTATTGACCGAGCCCGGAAGGGCCGTGCAGCAACAGCGCGTGGCTGCGTTGGGCCTGCAGGGCGGCCAACTGCGCCGTGATCCAGGGGCGTGGGGTCATGGAATCCAGCCGCGCCGTTGGACCACACGGCGCACGTCGGCCCAGACTGCGTCGGGCGGCTGCGCGGCATCGATTCGCACAAAACGCACCGGAAACTCCGCTGCGCGGCGGGAGAATCCCTCCGCCACCCTGACGAAGAAGTCCAGCTCCCTGGCTTCGAACTTGTCGGGCATACGGGACTTTGACAGCCGCTGCAACGCCACCCCGGGAGAAACGTCGAACCACAAAGTCAGGTCGGGCTGGCGCAGGCCCGGGCGAGCGTCCCCATGCCCGGCCAGCACCCAATGTTCGAGTTGGTTCAACACGTCGATTGCGAGTCCTTGACCGCCACCCTGGTAGGCAAAGCTGGAGTCCACAAAGCGGTCGCACAAAACCACGTTGCCAACGCGCAGGGCAGGCTCGAGCACCTGCACAATATGGTCGCGCCGCGCTGCGAACACCAGCAAGGCCTCCGTCAGCGCGTCCATCTCCTGGTTCAGCACCAGACCACGCACTGCTTCGGCCAGCGGGGTGCCCCCGGGCTCCCTGGTCGCCACCACGGCCCGGCCGGCGGCCTCCAACCGCTCCTGCAAGGCGGCGATATGGGTGGACTTGCCGGCACCGTCAATGCCTTCAAAAGTAATGAACAACCCGCCAGGGTGAGTCATGTCAGGGCTTGCGCTGGTATTGATTCACGGCCCGATTGTGCTCCGCAAGGCTCTTGCTGAACTGGCTGGTTCCGTCGCCGCGGGCAACAAAATAGAGTGCATCGGTAGCGGCGGGCGCCACCGCCGCAAGCAGCGCCGCACGGCCGGGCATGGCGATCGGTGTGGGCGGCAAACCGGCACGGGTGTACGTGTTCCAAGGGGTGTCGGTCTGCAAGTCCTTCTTGCGCAGATTGCCGTCGAAGCTGCTGCCCATGCCGTAGATCACGGTCGGATCGGTCTGCAACAACATGCCCAGCCGCAGCCGGTTGCTGAACACTCCCGCGATCAGGGGTCGGTCACTGGCGCGACCGGTTTCCTTTTCGACGATGCTGCCAAGGACCAGCGCCTGCTCAGGCGTTTTCAAGGGCGAATCGGCGGCCCGGCTTTCCCATGCTGTCTGCAAGGCCTTGTCCATCGCAAGCATCGCGCGGGCCAGCAATTGCAAGTCGGTCGAGTGCTTTGGGTAGCTGTAGGTATCAGGGAAAAAGCGCCCTTCCGGGTGTACTAGCGCCCTCCCCAGTTTTGCCATCACCGCAGCGTCTGACAGTCCGGCCGTCCGGGTGGAAAGAAACTGCGTCTGCGCCAGCGCCTGGCGGACCTGTCGAAACGTCCAGCCCTCCACAATTGTCACGCTGCGCACAGCAACGTCACCGGCAACCAGTTTTCGCAACAGCGATCGCGGTGTGGTGCCGGCCTCCAGTTCATAACTGCCGGCCTTGATGTTGCGACTGTCACCGGACAGGCGAAACCAGGCAAACAGCAGCACCGCTGGCACTCCAGCGCCACCGTCGCTCACGCGTTGCGCCACCTGCCGCGCGCTGGTGCCAGGTTCGACCGCCACATCTTGTGGTGCGCGCGTCAGCGCAAGCGGCTGGTCCAGCCACCAGTCCACCGCAACAGCGCCCATTACAAGCATCAATACCAGCGCCAGAGCAATTCGTCGCACAACCCTAATCCCCGAACATCTTTGCCGCCCATGATAATTGAGCCCATGAACACACCATTCGATGGCATCGCCCGCTTGCCGGAACTCGGCGCGATTCGCGCTGTGGGCGACGACGCCGCGCACTTTTTGCACGGCCAGTTGACACAGGACTTTGCACTCATGGGCAAGTCAGACGCGCGGCTGGCCGCTTTCTGCTCGGCCAAGGGCCGCATGCTGGCCAGTTTTGTTGCCATCAAAAGGGACCCTGCAGAGATTGTGCTGGTGTGCAGCAGGGACCTGTTGGCCACTGCGCTCAAGCGCTTGTCCATGTTTGTCCTGCGCGCCAAGGTGCGGCTGACAGATGCGAGTGATGAGTTCGCCGTGGCGGGCTTGCTGGGACCGGCAGTGCAGCAAGTTGCGGGGCACCCCTGCGCGCCATGGACCCACAGCCAAAACGGAGAAGCCAGTGTCGTCGGCTTGTACCCGTTTGGTGATGTGGCACGCGCCTTGTGGATCGCTCCGGTCGCGCTGGCCGCGCCCGCAGTCGCTGCGGTGGAGCACGGGTTGTGGTGTTATGCAGAAGTTCGCAGCGGCGTGGCAACCCTTCCTGCGGCGCTGGCCGAAGCATTCGTGCCGCAGATGCTCAACTACGAGTCAGTCGGAGGCGTCAACTTCAAGAAGGGCTGTTACCCAGGGCAGGAAGTCGTCGCCCGCAGCCAATTTCGCGGTATCTTGAAGCGGCGCGCGTTCCTGGTCGACGCCGAGGTCTCGATGGCGCCGGGGGACAGTTTGTTCGTACCCGCCGACCCGGAGCAAGCCTGTGCCACGGTCGTGCAGGCGGCGCGCAATCCGCAAGGAGGTTATGCGGCGCTGGTGTCCGGGCAGACCAGCGCCATGCAAACGCCTGTGTTGCACCTGAGATCGGCCGACGGGCCGGCAGTGCGAACCAGCAGGGTGCCGTATCCCCTGCTGGAGGATATCTAACTTTCATGAGGTCCACTCTTCACCCTGCATCATGAAAGTTATTTCACGTTAACCGCCTGCCAGGCTTTGGCTTTGGCCCGTGCCGGGATCGGTCGCGCTGCCGGGCCCTGGGTGGGGGATGCGGCGTGGCGGGTCCAACCGACGGGAAGGCAACGGCAGATGGCGGCGCAAGTCGCCCTGCCCTACGGGTCGCGCCTGACCGGAAACCCCACAAACTGTTAAACCTGGAAACCGCAATTGGACGCGCCCGAGTGGGCTGCGATGGGGTGCGTTGGCACGGCTAAGCGCTGCAGCTCCAAGTGTGCCCGCGCACACCTGGACAGCGCGAAGAAGGCAAGCCTCTGGCTTGACTGCGGCCTGCAAGGCTGGCGACGCTGCGGGCTCCTGAGCGCAAGGAGAAGCAACGCCGCTGGCGTGCGCCAGCGCGGCTCAATCGGGTGCGGTGCGGTGTCATCATTGAGGTGACCTTGCTGGTGCGCACAAAAGCTGGAGTTCATAAGGCGTATCGAGCGCAAGAAAGCGGTCAACTGCGGTTTCCAGGTTAAACGGGGGGCAATGCTGCTCCGACGCTGCACGCCATGTCGATGTGGTCGACAGCACCGTCCAGGTAAGGCGCCGATGTAGCGCGAAACCCCAAGCGCTCGTAAAAGCCGCGCCCAGCAAGGAGCGAGCTGACTACAACCGTCGAGGCTCCGCGCTCACGCGCCATTTTCATGAGCTTCTCGACCACACTGTGTCCCAAGCCGGTGCCTCGCATGGTTCGAGTCACCGCGATGCGGCCGATTTGCCAAGCCCCTTGGCCCGCGTTGGTGAGACGCCCTGTTGCCAGGGCCTGCCCCAAGCGGTTCGTGGCAACCACATGCCCGGCAGCGCTGTCGTTGGCGTCCCCGTCCAACGCTGCGCTGATTTTCATCTCGTCCATCAGCACGGCGCGGCGCAACGGGCCAGCGGTAGCACCCAGGTCATTCCAGCTACCCTGGCGCCAATCCAGCACCGGCTCTCCCGCCTCAAAGGCAGCAAACAATGCGCGCAGGACTGCCGGTACCGGTTGCGCGGTCTGGGTCAGCGGGTCGGCAAAGACATACAACAGCTGGCAATCCACCAGCAAGCTCCCGTCCCGGAAAATCCCTGCCAGAAAATTCAGCGACGAGTTGCCGATGCGTTCGTTTTTCACACCGATTTCAAGCATGTCGTCCAGGCGCGCTGAGCCGTGGTATTCCAGGGTTGACTTTTTCACATACAAGTCGCCGCCCAACTGGGCCGGAATCAATTCGTACGGGATGCCAATGGCGCGCCAGTACTCGGTGAAGGCGGTGTCCACATAGGTCAGGTAATGTGGGTTGAAAACGATACGCTGCAAGTCGATCTCCGCCCAGCGCACGCGCAGCCTGTGCAGCATACGGAAATCGTTGCGATTGACAGTACCCATGCAGTTTTCCAGGTGGCGGTTTGGCAGCAGTGTGCGCTTCGGTCCGGTGGCTTGGTACAGTGGGTGCCCCTTGCCTACGCGACCACACACCATGGCCTTGATCCATTATCTGACACAGATCCAGTTCGAATTCGGGGCAGTGCGCCTGCTGCCGCAGGAGTGCGCGCGCACCGGCATCACCCGGCCCATGGTCGTGACAGACCAGGGGGTGCGTGCGGCCGGTGTGCTGCAAAAGGCACTCGACGCGATGCCACTGCTGGCGCCAGTGATCTTTGACCAGACGCCGTCCAATCCGACGGAAGCCGCCGTGCGCGCGGCAACTGCCGTCTTCATCGCCAACGCATGCGACGGGTTGATTGCGGTCGGGGGCGGATCGGTTATTGATTGCGCCAAGGGTGTCGCCATCGCCGTCCACCACCATGGCCCGCTCAAGAACTACGCCACGATCGAAGGGGGTTCTGCCCGCATCAGCGAGTCGTGCGTGCCTTTGATCGCCGTACCCACTACGAGTGGGACTGGCAGCGAGGTCGCACGGGGCGCCATCCTGATTCTGGACGATCAGCGCAAACTCGGCTTCCACTCGTGGCATCTGGTGCCCAGGGCAGCAATCTGTGACCCTGAACTGACGCTGGGTCTGCCGCCACGCCTGACGGCGGCGACCGGGATGGATGCAGTGGCGCATTGCATGGAGACCTTCATGTCGAACGCATTCAATCCGCCAGCCGACGGCATCGCACTTGACGGTCTGGCGCGCGCCTGGGCCCATATCGAACGCGCCACCACCCGCGGTGACGATCGCGAGGCGCGCATGAACCTGATGAGTGCGTCCATGCAGGGAGCGATGGCGTTCCAGAAAGGCCTGGGCTGCGTGCATTCGCTCAGCCACAGTCTGGGCGGGGTGGATCCGCGCCTGCACCATGGCACGCTCAACGCCATGTTCCTTCCCGCTGTCGTCGCCTTCAATGCAGCAACCGAATCGATCCGTAAAGAGAGCCGCTTGCAGCGCATGGCGCACGCCATGGGCCTGCACGACGGCGCCGATATTGGCCTGGCCATCACGGAAATGAACGCACGCCTCGGTTTGCCAAGTGGGCTGGCGGCGATGGGGGTGTCTGCCGGACAGTTCGAGCAGATCATTGTCGGCGCCCTGGCCGACCATTGCCACAAGACCAACCCGCGCCTGGCATCCGCAGACGACTACCGCCAGTTACTGGAAGCGGCGATGTAGGCGTCCTGCCGACGCAGCAACAAAGCCGTCAGGACCGGACCAGCCAATCGGCGCGGCTTCGGCCACTGAGCACGAGCAGCCCATTGAGATGGTCGTTGGATGCAATCCTGGCGCGTGCGGCGTCGGCGGTTATTTCCCAACTCGCCATGTGGCGCTGCACCAGCCTGGCCTCAGCCACATCCGCTGGCGTATCCAGAAACCAGCATTCATCCAGCAGGCCGTCCAATTGCCACCCGTCGCAACGGTGCAGCAGATACAGGCCTTCGACAAAAACGACCCGGGCCGACGCAGGCACGGCCAGCGCATCCGGAATCGGATCACCGACGCTGTGTTCGAATCCAGGCCAAGCCACGATGGCAGTTGTGGCGAGCGTCTCGGGGCTGCGCAGAAGGCGCAGTTGCCGCGCCAGCGCGGCGGCGTCGAATGTCCAGGGCGCTCCGCGCCGTGCCAGGGCGGCATCCGGGTCGGGAAACCTGGCCAGGGCATGCCGACTCAGGTGAAAACCGTCCACGCCCACCACCGATGCGATCAGACTGCCCTGGGTCCAGTTCAGTGCGTCGGCCAGCTGCGCGGCAAACACGGACTTGCCGGATCCTGGGACACCGGTCACGCCAATCAGGCGGCGCCGCTGCGGCGCCGCGTCCAGCAGTTGGCTGACATGCGAAGGGATGTCGTTCAGCTTGGGCGGCTCGCGGTCGCTGGCTTTGGGCAGCAGCGTCGCCCCGACGTGGACGGTGCGGTGGGTTCGCGCCAGCAGCACCTGGCGCTGACGTTCGGCAAAACCCTGCTTGCGGCTTTCACTGGTGGTATCGAAACAGGCGGGGCAACTGACGCCCTCACGGTACTCCGGCGACGCCTTCTGCGCGGCACTGACCGGCCGACGACAGGACCGGCACAGTTCCAGGTCGCCGGGGCGCAGGCCCTGTGCGACCGATACCCGCTCATCGAATACAAAACACTCGCCCTGCCAGCGGCTTTCCGTCGGCGCGACCGCCTCCAGGTACTTGAGGATGCCCCCACGCAGGTGGAAAACCTGGTCGAAGCCCTGCTGGCGCAGGTACGCGGTCGACTTCTCGCAGCGGATACCGCCGGTACAAAACATGGCTACCTTGGGCCGCTGGCCAGATCGGCTGGCGAGGCGTCCTCCCGGGAGCGACTCGCGCGCCAGCCAGCTTGGCAGCTCCGAGAAGGTTCGGGTTTGGGGGTCAATGGCACCTTTGAAACTGCCAATCGCCACTTCGTAGTCGTTGCGGGCGTCGACCACAACCACCTGCGGGTCGTCAATCAAGCGGTTCCAGTCGTGCGGCTCGACATACTGGCCCGCCATGGCGACGGGACTGATCCCTGGAATATGCATGCTGACGATCTCGGCTTTCAGGCGGACCTTGAGCCGCAAAAACGGAGCTGTGTCAGTCCAGGACTGCTGGTCCTCCAGATCCGACAAACGCGGATCCCGGCGTAACCAGGCCAAAACGGCAGCAACCCCATCCGGGGGGCCGGCGATGGTGCCATTGACCCCTTCGCTGGCAAGCAAAAGGGTGCCTTTGACCTGGCCTTGCGCACACACGGCCAGCAGTGGCGCACGCAACTGCCCGTAATCGGGCAGATCCACGAACTTGTACAGCGCCGAGGTCAGGAACCGGGGTTTGGTTGGCATGCTTGAAGGACTGGCAGCGGTGATTGTCGGCGCGGGGCGGGTGTTAGGCCGAGCATCCCGAAAGTGCCGCAACGGCGCCCGTGTCAGGCCGGCGCAGCCATTGTGCAAACTCGTCGGCCAGTTGCTGGTTGGCACTGGCAGCGGCATTCCAGGCCTTGACGCGTCCCGCCAAGTCCGCGCCGCAGGCAACGAAGTCGTTGTGCTCTGGCAATTTTCCATTGGGCAGCGACTGCACCCACAACGGGTTTGGCGCCAACACGATCACGGAATCCAGAAAAGATGTCGCCTTGTGTGGCCACGGTAAACCCTTGTCTGGGAGGCGGTCGGGCTTTGGGTTGGGTCCGCGTTGCGTCTGCAAGGGGGTACAGGCAAGGCGCAAAGCGCACCGGAAAATCATATCCGGCGAGCATTTGCAACGCCGCATGCGCCGCCTTGCAGGCGAAACCCGAAGGGACGGGCAGATTCGCGCCGCCAACCGTCGTTGCCGGCTCCTTGTGTGGGCCAGCCACACGGCCTCGCCGACGCCTTGGCTGGCACCGCGACTCTCCCCGGCGCGGACCCAACCCAAAACCCGACAGCCTCCTATCCAGCCAGAGACCCCTGCACGCTGGAAGTGCGGGTACAACACCAAATCCGCACCGTCGGTTCGGGTCGGTGCCAGTCCATGCGCTTCAATCCGGCGCATGGCAACCGGGCCGGCGAACACCTGCCAGGCTTGCATGGGACAAATCGCGGGCATCAAGCCTGGTACGGACTGGTCCAGTCAATCGGATCTTGCTGCAGCACCATGTCAATATCCAGTCCCAGCACCTCACCGACCGGTCCCGGAAAAGTCACCGCCATTTGGCGCTGGTTGAGTCCTGCGTTCTTCGCCCTGGCGCGCCAGGCGGCCAAATGCAACACGCCCGCAAGCGGCTCGTAAGCTGCGTCTTGAAACGGTGCATCCTGGTGTTCCAGGCCATCCACGATCGATTCCGGGAACAACCACTTGCGCGCACACCCTGCGCTGACCTGGGCGTAGCTGTAACCGAACAATTTGTGCTCTGCCTTGGCCCGTCGCCCATCCAGCGCCGGTACATCCTGGTCCACCGATGCCAGTTGCTCCGGCATTACCATCCGCATCACCAGTTCTCCGATAAAGTGGATCAGACCGGCCGTGAATGCCGCCTGCTGGTTCTGGCGCACCACACCAGCGAGTGATCGGGAGACTTTGGCCACATCCAGGCTGAAGTCCCAGTAATGCTGCAAACTGATGCCGGGAACGGATTTGAGCGAAGCCGTTGCTGCCGCAGACACGGCCATGGTCCGGACATGCTTTAGCCCTACCAGTGCGAGTGACTCCGGAACGCTGTGCACGCGCTGCGACATCTGGAAGAAGCCGGAGTTTGAGAGCTGCAGCAAGCGTGTGGTGAGGGAAGGATCGGTACTGATGAATTGGCTGATCTTCTTCAGGTCCGGCTCGTCACTTTCAAGTTCGCTGAGCAGAAGCGCCACCACCTTGGGGATACTGGGCAGGACAAACTGCGAAGCGAGCAGAGCAGTCAATTCCATGGGTTGTCGCTTACGGTCAGATATTCATGCAAAGCACCGATTATCGGGGCGAGTTACCCATCTTGGCATCGCCGCGGCGCGCAATGGAGCGGCGCCCGTGCGGGCCGCGCCCATCCACGCCAGCATCAGCGGGCAGGCCGACGGCGGCGATTCATACCGATCCGCGTTCGAAAGACAAGAGCTGGGCTGACGGCATTGGCCAGCCAGGGAAGCTGGGCGGGCGGGTCCGCTCATTGGCGTACCTTCGCCTGACGGCTGCGGGAGCGAGCGCCTTGGGAGCGGCCCGGCGGCGCCGACTGGCGTACCTTCGCCTGACGGCTGCGGTAGCGAGCGCCTTGGGAGCGGCCCGGCGGCGCTCATGTCCCCGCGCAGCGGGCTGCGCCCGCTACTGCGCCTTTACTTCGCTGCGCCAGCCGCCCATCGGCACGGAACGGCGTTTACGCGCCACGAGCCCACGTCGCCTGGAGGATCAGGCCGGTGGGGCGCTCTGCGCAGCGTAATAAAGGCGGAGGCCGAAGGCCATGCGACTTTCGCGGAGCAGAGAAGCACGAAGCTGAATCTTTGAACGCAAACCGGTACTCGCGCAGACGCCAGAAACAGGGCTCCGGCAAAAGCCTTTAGGCCGGCCAGCGGTGGACACTGTCAGTGGCGCGGGGAACTGGCTGCGAGCCAACGGTAAGAATCTGCGCTGCGTGCCGACTCAGTGCTAAGGGAATGGATGCGGCGCGATGGCGTCTGTCCGCGACACAACCGGCTGGTGGGCTGATTTCAAAGAATCGTGGAATGTTCAAAAAAAACATGCTGGTGTTCAGTTTGGCCGCTGGATTAATGGGACAGGTGGTCGTTGCAGCCCCGGCGCCAGTTTGTCGGGCCGAAGCGCGCGCGACCGTTACTCCGGTACTGGAACTCTACACATCGGAGGGTTGCAGTTCCTGCCCACCCGCTGACCGCTGGTTGTCCGCACTGCGAGCGCCAGGCGGCGCGGTTATCCAGGCCTTCCACGTTGGATATTGGGACTACATTGGATGGGTCGACCGATTTGCCAGCCCGACTCATACGGCCCGGCAACGGCAGATCGCCCAATGGAACGGCCAGCGGTCAATTTACACCCCGCAGACAGTGCTCAACGGCAAGGACTGGCGCGGCTGGACGCGTGCGGGTGATGGTTTGCCCGCCAGTGCCGAGATCGCCCGCTTCGGTATCAGCCTGCGCCAGACCGGCGACGATCGTTTCGAGGCAATGGTCACAGCCCTGGATGGCGCACCTGCCTCCTGGAGCGCCTACTGGACCGTCACCGAAAGCGGCCACAGTTCGCGCGTGAGGGCCGGCGAGAACGCCGGCGAGCATCTCCGGCATGACCATGTCGTACGTCAGTACACCGAAGCCGGGACTTTCAGTACCGGAGCGGGCGCCGTACACCGCGTGACACTGCGGGCAATTGCACCGACAGCTGGCCATCCGCGCCACGTCAACCTGGTGCTGTTCGACAACCGCAATGGCCGCACCCTGCAGGCCGTGACAGCCGCCTGTCCAGCCTGAGCCCAGGGTGGCGCGACCACACCGTGTAGGGGGAATTCTTACAAAGCGTTTAGCGAAACGGCGACTACGGTTTGCTGGGGCGAACACTAGAGTAAGGACCAAGGGCGCAGTATTTCACTGCCCCACCGACCTTTCCCCACCTGATCACCATGTTGACCCAACTGAAAACCACCGCCGTTTCGTCGACCTACCTCCCTCCTGCGCTGGCGCTTGGTGAAGCCGCCAACCGGGAGGTTCGACCCAACCGGGAAGAGCGCCTCGCGTTTTCGGTGCGCCTGGTTCGCAACGATGGCGACCTGGCCAAAGCTGTCCACGTGCGCCATGCAGCCTATGCGCGTCACATGCCTGAATTTGCGGAAAAACTGCGCACCGCCGAATCGATTGACTCGGAGCCGGGTGTGGCGGTGTTGCTGGCAGAGTCCAAGCTCGATGGAGCGGCCCTGGGAACGTTGCGTATTCAGAGCAATGCACACATGCCGCTGAAGGTCGAACAATCGGTGACATTGCCGCGCTGGATGCGCGACCGTCCACTGGTGGAAGTGAGCCGGTTGGGAATCGTGGGCGGCTCGATCGGGCGCCTGGTCAAGATGATGCTGATCAAAGCGGCGTTCCAGTACTGCGAGCAGGACGGCATCGACTGGGTTATCGTGGCGGCGCGCGCTCCACTGGACCGCCAGTACGACCAACTGTTGTTCGAAGAACTCTACCCCGAGCAGGGTTTCATACCCATGCGACATGGCAACAACATTCCACACCGCGTGCTGGGCTTCGAGATCGAGACCGGCGAGCAACGCTGGACCGAAGCCAATCATCCGCTGCTTGATTTCTTCACCTCTGTTCACCATCCCGACATTGACGTGCGTCCGGCCCACGAAATGAACTTGGGGGGCTTGTTCCCCGTTCCGGACCTGCTACAGCCGACACGGCCGTTCATCCGTACAACTGTCTGATTGGCGCAACGATGTAGCCTCGTGCCATCCGGTTGGCTGGCAATCTCCAGCAAAACCGTTGACTCAAACGTCACTCAGCGTAGACTCGTCAAGCTTTGGATGTTGTCCGACGATGGCAAGGATGCATGGTTGACCACGCGCTGAAAACGAGACAATCACCGACGTTGCGCCTGCGCGCGGCACTCGAACGGCTGCTCTGGGTGATGTCGATCTATTGTGTCCCGATCGTGATCGGCCTGGTTTCGATTGCGGCCCTGCTGACTTGGGAAGACCAGTATGCCGGCAGCGGCGGCAAAGCACTGCAACTGCAGGTACTGGTTGCCGATAGCGACTCCTTGTCGCCGCAAGACGTCCGCTCGCGTCTGGAAGGGCTTGTATCGGTCCCCTATTTTGAGACGCGTCGCTCCGAAGCTCCGATCTGGTTTACGTTCTCAGCGGCGCGCCCGACCGGGGAAGACCGCATGGTGGAGTTTCCATCGCGCCATGCGACCGCGGTGGCATGCTGGGACCGCAGCAACCTGCAAAAGCTTGGCGAATCATCGCGCTTTGACTCCAAAGGTTCGATGGCGCCATCGAAGGCGGGTTTCACCTTGCACCTGGAACAGCGCAGCGCCTCGGTCCTGTGCCGCGCCGAGTTCGTTGGTCCAGCGCGGCTTAGCGCCGCCAGTTGGTCGGTCGACGATCTGACCAGATCGGTGATTGAGTTCCACCGCAAGTCCGGCCTGCTGGACGGCGGATTGATCGTACTTGCCGTGTTCGTGCTGATGACGGCACTGATCAATCGGCAAATCCTGTATGTCCTGTTTGCCGCCTGGCTCGTGGTGACACTGCGCATGGGCGCCATTACTGCGGGTTGGGATATCCAGTGGCTCGGCCGGCTGGTACCGCCGGACTGGCTCTCCCAAAGCCGCTCGGTGACGGTTGCGATCTATGCGCTGCTGACGATCACGCTGTACCGCAAGCTGTTTGAGGACGATCTGGCCAACACCCGCTTCGACGCCCCGCTGCGGGTGGCCCAATGGCTGTGCCTTCCATTCCTGCTGGTCTCCATATTCCTTTCATACCGGTTCTGGCTGCCGATGATGTGGGCCGTCTCCGGTACTGGATTGGTGTTGATGGCGCTCAGCCTGGGCAACATCCTGCTGCGCACCCACTCCCGGGTCGCCATGTGGTACGGCGCCTCGCTTGGCGTCACGTTTCTGTCCGCCCTCTCCGAGATTCTTGCGGCGGTATCGGGTATCAAGGAATTTGCCGGAGCGGCGAATTTTGTCACCGTCGCCTTGTCCTCGAGCCTGCTGGCGGCATTGGCGATTGCCGAACAGATGCGCCAGGAACACGAACAGCGCCTGCGCATCCAGGCTGAGCTGGAGCACAACTTCACCGCGATGCCAATCGGCCTGTTCTCGCTCAACCTGCAAGGGTGTTTTCTGAGCGCCAACCCGGCGCTGATGGAAATGCTCGGTAACCGTGTCCTGCAACCCGGAACCAACACCTGGCAGCAGTATTTTGACCAGGGCGCCTGGACGCAACTGCACCACTTTGTCTATACCAAGGCGGCAGGTGAGCTTGAACTGCGCAGTGCCCATGCGCACAGCGACAACGAGGCCCACCGCTTCCTGGTCAAGGCGACCCTGGCCAATGACCGCATCGAAGGCTCGCTGCAGGACGTCACGGAAAAGTCAAAAGCCACGGAGGATCTGAATTTTCTGGCTTACAACGATCCTCTGACGAAAGTGCTTAACCGGCGCGGGATCGAAAACGCATTCAACGACGCAGTACAACACGCCGGGAAAGGCAGGCCGTTGGCGCTGGCTTACCTCGACCTGGACCGGTTCAAGCTGATCAACGACCTGTACGGCCACAACGCAGGCGACGAGGTACTGCAGCAGGTGTGCCGACGGGTGATGGACGTGGTGTCCGGGAACATCCGCATCGGGCGCGTCGGTGGGGACGAATTCGTGATCGTATTGCCAGACACCAAGATGGCGCTGGCGACCCTGATCTGCCAGGGCATCGTGCGCAGCGTTGGTGGCGCCCCTTTTCGCGTCGGCGAAAAAGTCTTCCATGTGCGTGGATCGGTCGGATTGATCGAGGTCAGTCCCGGCACCCGCATCAAGGACGCGCTGTCGACCGCCGACCGTGCCTGCCGCGAGGCCAAACAGGGGCACCAGGACGGTCTGGTGGTGTACGACCGGTCTGCCCCGGCATTCAAAGAACATGAAGCGGAATTGCAACTCGTCGAGCTGCTGTCGAGCAGTGCCGCAACGACCGGCCTGTACCTGGACATGCAGCCCATCATGTCGCTGCGTGCGCCGCACGATTCACTGAACTTTGAAGTCCTGCTGCGCATGCGCGATGCCGATGGGAACCTGGTTCCCACAGACCGGCTGATATCGGCTGCGGAGAATTGCGGGCGCATGGGCGTGATCGACCGCTGGGTCCTGTCCACCACCTTGGCGTGGCTCAATACGCATGAACTCCGGTTGCTCAATACCCGATTTGTCTGCATGAACCTCAGTGGCGCTTCGCTCAATGACGAGAAGTTCATGCAGGACGTGTTCGCCATGCTCGCCGCCAACGCCGATATCGCGCGCCACCTGTGCATCGAAATCACCGAAAGTGTCGCGTTGCACGATCTGAACAACACGCGCCAATTCATCGACCGCGTGCGCGGCTTCGGTGCCAAGGTGGCGCTGGACGACTTCGGCGCCGGCTATACCTCGTTCTCCTATCTCAAGGAATTGCCGGCCGATCTGCTCAAGATCGACGGCAGCTTCATCGTCAATATGAACAGCCATCCGGCCAACATTGCCATTGTGGAGGCCATCGTCAACCTGGCTGGCAATCTGGGCATGCAGACCATCGCCGAGTGGGCCGAGGACACCGCAACGGTCCAGACCCTGACCGAAATCGGCGTGGATTATGTGCAGGGCTACGTGGTGGCCCGTCCACAGTCACCGGAAATGCTGTTGACGGCCGAGTCCTCGGCAAGCTTCATCCGTGACGAAAAGTTGCTGAGCTTCACGCGCATTCTGGGCAAGACGGACGACATCCGGGCCCAGGTCGACCTGTTCGACGCGTCGGTCGCGCGCCAGGTCCACTGAGAGGCTGCTCAGGCAGCATCGCGCGGCGCCTGGCGCAACTGCGCGCCGATCTCCGGCCGGTCGGAGCATCGGTCGCGCGCCAGGTCCACTGAGAGGCTGCTCAGGCAGCATCGCGCAGCGCCTGGCGCAACTGCGCGCCGATCTCCGGCCGGTCGGAGCATCGGTCCCGCGCCAGGTCCACTGAGAGGCTGCTCAGGCAGCATCGCGCAGCGCCTGGCGCAACTGCGCGCCGATCTCCGGCCGGTCGGCAAACGGATCGGTCGGATTGCGGGCCTGCACAATGTCCTCGAGCCGGGTCTGCACCGATCGGATCGCTTTCGGGTGGCTGTAGATATAGAAGCGATTGGCCACCACCGCGTCAAAAACCATCTGCGCCACATCGGCTGCCGATACCTTGCCGGAGCCAACGGCCTTGCTGCTCATTGCGCGACCGATTAACTGGCTCTTCGTCTGCGCAGCGTTTCCCTCCTGCAGTTCCGCAGGGCGGTTGCGCTGGCTCTCGGTGATGCCGGTCGGGACGAAAAACGGGCACAACACGCTGGCGCTGATCTGCTCGGTGACCAGTGTCAGATCCTGGTAGAGAGTCTCGGTCATGCTCACAACCGCGTGTTTGCTGACGTTGTAAACACCCATGTTGGGCGGATTGAGCAAGCCTGCCATGCTGGCGGTGTTGACGATGTGCCCGCAGTACGCCGGGTCGGCCCGCGCCGCAAGCAGCATCATGGGCGTGAACACGCGCAACCCGTGGGCGACGCCCATCAGGTTGACGCCGAGCACCCACTCCCAGTCCTTCACACTGGTCTCCCAGATCAGGCCGCCGGAGCCTACCCCGGCATTGTTGAAGACCAGATGCGGCGCCCCGAAATGTTCCAGCACCGCCGCGCCAAGAGCCTCCATCTCGGCCGCTTTGGACACGTCAACCCGTCGCGCCAGCACCTGGGCGCCAGCAGCGCGCAGTTCGGCGTCGGCACGCTCCAGCGCGTCCTGCTGCACGTCGACCAGCACCAGGCGCATGCCCAGGCGCGCCCCGATCCGTGCACATTCCAGGCCGAAGCCCGAGCCGGCACCGGTCAGCACGGCGATCTTGTTCTTGAAATCAGTGATCATCCTGTTTTCCCAAGTTGAAAGCTACCAGGCACCGCAAGTACGCGGGGCCACTGAAGATTCCGTCACCCGCTTCGTCACCCGGTTGGAACTGCGGCGCAGTGACAAAAACGAGCTTGAAACCCGCACCAATGCCGGGTCTTCACATTTCGCAACGCCCCCAATTGCGGAATTCAGGATCATTGACTGC
>Ga0209181_10006895_pt1 | contig 15761 bp, 13 predicted proteins | sample MAT05_FD_187208 | JGI IMG/M metagenome (GOLD analysis project Ga0209181, IMG submission 187208) | Freshwater microbial communities from Lake Fryxell liftoff mats and glacier meltwater in Antarctica - MAT-05 (SPAdes) (version 2) | ecosystem: Environmental > Aquatic > Freshwater > Ice > Liftoff... | reverse complement strand
GGTTCTTCGAGGATGGGCTGGAGAGTGCCATTCTGTGCGGGTATTGTGGGGGCCGTGCTTTAAAACAATTCGAACACGGCCCCTTTAATTCCGCACCTTTAATTTCAAAACAATGCGACCCTGGCCCGAATGGCACTTACTTAAGCGCCGAAATGCCGTAACAAATTGTTTTACATGCTGTTTAAAGCAGAGGCTTTCCGAGATTTCGATCCACTTGCGGCGCTTTGTTTGTCGCATCTGAGCTTTAGATTGGAGCGGACTGTCTTAGATGGTATGCCGTAGCCGACAAAAATTTCAGCGCTCCAGAATTCAAGTGACTGATATTTATGTCAATTTTCGTTAAGTAAGTGCCATTCGACCCTGGCCCCTTTAATTACTGTTTCAAAGCGCGTATTTTTTGTTCCTCCTTCAGGACTAAACCCCATCGTAATAGCAATGGCTTCTAGCAACGTCGATTTTCCTGCTCCATTTTCTCCGACAAAAAACGTTACGTCAGGGTGAAACTTAATAACGCCCATTTCTCGAATTGCAGGAACGCAAAAAGGGTAATTGCTAAAATTAATATCCGGTTCGCGACGAATGGATACTTCTTGTAGATAGGGTTTTGGTTCGATTTGAGACATATTTACCCAAGAGAAATGGGGGTTAATCGAGGTACGATTCTCCATCAGGCCATATAACTTTCTTGGTGGAAGGTAAATTAGACAGCTCTGCCTTAACAAAACTTAATGCACATTCCAGCGCATTAAGTAGATCAGATCCGTAAATATTTATTTCCGCATCCATTAGGCCGCGAACGATTACAGGACAGGCCGCTTCGGTATCGATTTCAACCCATCGTGGGCGTCCAATCTCAATGCTTAGCTGTATTGGCAGGTCCGCACCTTCTTCGGCAAGACTTAATTTACGCTCAACAATTTTATCGAAATCCATCTTTAAGTCTCCTTTGTTATTTGCACGCAGCTCGACATTGCCCATGTAGGTCACTAGCTCTTGCATAACACTGAGCGCGCGCTTTTGCGGTCGGAGCAATCTTGCAAATCCGCACTTGATTTCTATAGGCAGAGTAACAGTTGTCATAGCACTCTTGCTTGCTGCTACTACTCATACACCAATCAACGGCTGCGGATAGCCCCGGCTCGATAGCAGGATAAATGAGTGTCCCGAAACCATAACCGAAAGCCCCCGCGCCAATTACGGCAGCCCCCGGCCCCAATGTTGACACTATAGAGGCCGCACCAGATCCTGCACTTGCAGCCGCTCCCGCACTACCCGCAGACCCAGCTCCGGCTCCCAGTGCAAGGGCTGCATTCAATCCATAAGGATCAACATACCTTAGCGGGCTATTCAACACATAACTAAACCCGTTAATCCCACCCCGCATCCCAATGGGATCGGCCTGATCATACCGTCCATTAGCCGCCCTATAACTTCTGAAGTAGTTATAGCTCAATCCTGTTTCTTGATCGTAATATTGTCCTGGGAATCGCAGATTGAAGATAAAGCTTCCAAGTCCAAATGGGTTTTCATTCGGCTGCGTAGTCCCAAACGCCTCCGTCAGCGACAGTGATTGCCAAACAGGTGTCCCTGCAGAATTAATCACCGCCCTCGGCGTCCCCAGATGATCACTATCAATCGCATACGTCTGCCCACCCTGAATCAAGCTAATAGGCAACTCATTCAACCAAACATATTCCTTCTGTGTCGTGCCTGTTGCGCTCGCCTCCCCAATCAGCTGCCCCTCTAAGTCGTAGAGGTAAATCGTATCGACGCCTGTCCCCGTCTTCCTCACGCGTTGTCCCAAAGCATTGTGCTGGTAGGTCGTCGTTCCTACTTGGCTTAGGCGCCCTTTCACATCGTAGATGTAGGTGGTAGAGCCATCGCTGGTGATCGAGCCATTGGCATCGGTGGTGTAGGTCTGCACCGTAGGACTAGCCACACTACTCAAGCGATTGCTGGTACTGGCGATGGTGTAAGTCCGCACGGTACTGCCGATGGTTTGGCTGGTGCGGTTGCCGGTGGCGTCATAGCCATAGGCGTAGCTGGCGGCCGGTAAGGTGCCAGTGGGTAAGGTGGTGCTGGTGAGTCGGTCTAGGGTGTCGTAGCCATAGCTCACGGTATTAGTGGCGTTGTTCGAGCTAGTCTGGCTGGTGAGTCGGGAGGCGGCATCGTAGTTGATGAGCCAGGATTGTGTGCCTGCTAGATAGCTGGTGAGACGACCATCTTGATCCATGGGATAGGTATGGATGCGGTTGGCGCCATCTTGGTAGCTTTTCAGGCGATCAAAGGGATGGTACTGGGCGTTGCTGGCGAGTGTGGTGGTTGCGCCGCCCACTTCTTGAAGTTGGATTTGGGTGATGCGGCCTAGACTGTCTAGGGTGTAGTTCATCTGCCGACCAGAGGGATAGGTCATGCCACTTAAGCGTCCGTTGGTGGTGCGGTAGCTGGTGGTGGCCGTGGCGGGGGTGACGCCGGTCAGGCTGCGGCTGTCGGTGAGGATGCGGCCTGATGCATCGTAAGTGTAAGCAATGGTGGAGGTAACCGATCCGCTGAGATTGAACTCTTGAATCTGGGTGAGTCGGCCTTTGCCGTTGGTGCCGGTGTCGTAGGTGTTGATGACTTTGCTGCCGTCTTTGTAGGTGATCTGGGTTACCCGATTGAGTGCGTCGTATTGGTAAGTCGAGGCTTGCGATTTGGCATCCGTGCGCTTGGTCATGTTGCCCGCAGCGTCATAGGTGTAGGTCGTAGTGCCACTGTCGGGTGAGACTTGTTTGGTTTGGTTACCTAGACCATTCACCGTGTAGGTGGTGGCTTTGCTGCGGGGGTCGGTGATCTTGGTGACTTGGCTTTGTCCGTTGTAGGTGGTGTTCACCTTACCGGTGGTGGGATCAGTCATTTGGATGAGACGGTTCAGCGCATCGTAGGTGTTGGTGGTGATGTGGCTGAGTGGATCGGTGATCCCGGTCAGGTTGCCATTGGCGTCGTAGCTGTAGGTGGTGGTTTGGCTGGACGCGCCGATGTCTTTGTAGAGTCGGGAGAGCGCGTCATAGACATGGCTGCGGGTGCGGGCGAGTGCGCCCACTGTATCGCGTACTTCTTCAGCGGTGCGGTTACCGAGGGCATCTAGGGTGTAGGTGATGGTGTTGCCCGGGCCGTCGGTGATGTCCGTTAAACGATGCGCCGCATCGTAGGTGTAGTTGAGGGTACTGAGGTCAGGGAGTGCGACTTGGAGTAGTTGGCCGACGCCGTCGTAGGTGTAATTAGTTGTCTCAAAAGAGCCTGATAGGCCAACACTGCGGCTGGTTAAGCGGCCGCGCAGGTCGTAGGCTAAGGTGGTTGTTACGCCATTGGGATCGACAATGGTGAGAGGTCGGCCTTCAAGGGTGTAGGCGGTGATGCTAGTGAGGTGGCCTGCTGCGTTAGTGACGGTGGCGACATTGCCGCGTTTGCCTAGATCGGTGTCGGTGGCAGTGTAGTAGGTGGTGGTGATGAGGTCGGTCACATCCGTTCTAGGGCCATTGGCGGTGAGGACTTGGCCGTAGGCGTCGTAGGTGTAGGCCCAAGTCCGAGCGGTGCCGGTGACTGTGGGGCTAAGTCCTAAGCTGCCATTAGCATCCGTCGTGGCTTGTTCGGTTTTGCTACATACGACACCAATGGGTTGGGTGCCCACTAGGGCAGTGGTAGGGGCGCAATAGACGCCGGCATCACCGTTGTATTTGTAGGTGGTGAGTTTTAAAGGTTCGGCAATCTTGAGCGGTAAGCGCCAGTAGCTGTGCCAGCTGGTACTAATGGTGCGTGCAACCGAGGTGCCGTAGGCTTCGGTGTGGCTAGTTTCTAGGTTGCGGGCCAGATCGTAGGTATAGCGGGTTTGGTTGCCGTTAAAGTCGGTACGAGCGGCGACGTTGCCGTTGGCGTCGTAGGTCATGGCTGCTGAGGAGGCACTGCAACCGGAGCCGCCGGGTTGAGAGTTGCCACTACTTTTTATAACACCCAATACGGTCGCAAAGCTACGGGTGCGTGTTGTGTTGAGCGCATCAGTCACCGCCGTAGTGCCATCAGCGTTATAGGTAAGCGTGACTTTTTCTGCACCCCCCGCATGTTCAGAAGTAATCGCACGACCTTGTGCATCGTAAGTCCAAGTGGCGTAACGGTTGCCGTTTTCGTCAATGATGCCAGTGAGTGCCTGAGGATAACGAGTGTCCTCGTAGACGTATGAACGAACTGCACCGCCCGGATAGGTAACAGAAGTTAAGCTTTTGTTGGCATCGCTTCTATAAGTGTAAAGATTGTTGCTTGGTGTGGTCATGGTGCGGTTGGTTTGAGCATCCACCCCAAACGATAATTGACGCCCAAAGGGATCAGTTACTGTGTAATTGCTGCCCGTCCATGTGAATATCCATTTCCAGCCAAGGCGGTTCGTAAGGCTAGCGATTCGACTAAGAGAGTATGTTTCTATTTCACCGTCTGCGGTGGTGTAACGCCATCCCGTGGTGATATTTGAAGCCGCATCAACAATTCTTTCAAGTTTGCCGGTTAAGTCGGCCTCTGATGTCCAAACGCTGCCCTGTAAGGTAAATATGTAAAGTTTATTCCCAGGGCGCTGCAAAGTTAGCGTTGTAGGAGGCGAACCCGTTGAGTACACACGGTAGGCATCCCAGTTAAATGACCAACCAAAACTGTGAGCAACTTGGCTGTTTGTAAAATGAGAGACTCCCTGAGGGAAACCTGCAATCCCTGCTACGTCTAATTCTTCTTGATATTTGTTGCCTGTCCCGCTGTGAATAGGGTTACCTTCTTTTGCACAATCTGGGTCACCAGAGTTCTTTGGGCTACCAGAAACACAAATAGAACCAATTAGGGAGTTATCACCTGTACAGGTTTGTCGGTTTGACACGGAGGCCACAGGTGCACCATTACCCGACTTGACGCAATTCCCCATTGCAGTTGATCCATTAACTACCGTAAAAGAGCACGTGTCCGCTGGATCGCATCTGAGGGAAGTTACAGGATAATTAGCACATAAAGAATTACGTATTGAAACAGCTTCCGCCCCTGCCATATTGATGTTAGCAACCCAACCCCCCGTTAACCCCCATTGCCCTACATATTCAGTAATCGGTGCTTCTGCAAACGCAGTATGAGATACCAAAATCAGACCAATAAATACTAGGCAACGTCTTGGTTGATAGCGATTACTTTTCGAGATTAAGGGATCATTTAAACGAACAGATGGGGACATGTTTTTATACTAAGACTAAGAGGGGGAAGATGAGAGCTAGGATTTTGCGCACAATAAAAAGTGCCGCGATAGTACTTAGGCATATCACTAAGGTCAAGTTATGTTGCATATTTATTACGGCGACATTCACAGCCGAGCAAGCTTGTTGAATGTTTTTCATGAGAAAGCATCCATCCCTGCCTATGCTGGAATGAATATTCGGGGAAGACTTAACTCCGTCGTGCGGAATCGACGCCGTTAATTTCCGCGATCAAGTTCAAGGCCCTTTGTAGCTGCGCCACTCCGCTTACCTCTACCGTAAATCCCATCCGCGCGCGGCCGTGCTTGGACTGGGTATTTACAGCGGTGACGTTAATTTTCTCGCGCGATAGCACGTCGGATATGTCGCGCAATAAACCTTGGCGGTCGCTGGCTTCTACAAAGATATCGGTGGGGTATAGCGCCGAGTGAGCCGCGCCATCTGCCGCGCTGGCCCAGTCCGCGCTGATAATGCGTTCTGGGTTGCGGGTGCACATGTTTTTAAATGTGCTGCAATCGACGCGGTGTATCGACACGCCTTTGCCGCGCGTGACAAAACCGGCAATACGATCGGGCGGCGCTGGTTTGCAGCAACGGCCTAATTGCGTCAGCAGTTTGTCCATGCCAACGATCAGCACATCGTTTTGCGAACCGGTGACTTTGCTGTGCCGTGCTTGGATGATGGGCGTCTCAGGCTCACCTACTCCTGCCCCTCCTGCCCTTCCTGCCCCTCCTACATCTCCCCGCAACGCAGTTTGAATTGCGCGCGAACTGACTTCGTTACGCGCGGCAGCTAGGTAAAGTGCCTCGGCATCGGCCTGCCCCAGCTTGTGGGCTAGGTCGTCAAGATTGGCGCCTGACTTGCCTTCGCGCTGTATGTCCTTGGCAACAATAGCGCGCCCGTGAACTAGCATTTCGGCTTCTTCTAAGCTGGTGAACCAGTGCTTTACTTTATTTCTAGCGCGTTGGGTGGTGAGGTAGCCCAACTCGATGTTCATCCAATCGCGCGACGGGCCACCTTGCTTGGCGGTGACAATTTCAACGCGTTGCCCATTTTCTAAAACAGTGTTTAGCGAGACTAACGCACCATCAACGCGCGCGCCTCGGCAGCGGTGGCCTAAATCGGTATGGACGCGATAAGCAAAATCAACCGGCGTTGCGCCATGCGGTAGATCAATCACGCGGCCTTGCGGGGTGAGTACGTAAATGGTGTCGTCCAGCGCCGCACGCTTGAATTGGCGCACCCATTCGGAGGAATCGCTAATCTCATCACGCCAAGACAACAACTGGCGCAGCCAGGCGATTTTGTCGTCGTACACCGCATCGCTTGCTGCACCTTCTTTGTAACGCCAGTGCGCGGCTACGCCCAATTCGGAATGGTGATGCATCTCGTGCGTGCGTATCTGCACCTCCAATGCACGGCCTCCGGGGCCGATGACGGCCGTGTGCAAAGACTGATAGTTATTGCCCTTAGGGTTGGCGATGTAGTCATCGTATTCATTAGGGATGAGCTGCCAGATGTGATGCACGACGCCTAAAACGGTGTAGCAATCTTTGACATCATCAACCAGGACGCGCAACGCACGTACGTCGTAAACCTCATCGAAATCGACGCGTTTAGCGCGCATTTTGTTGTAGATGCTGTAGATGTGTTTTGGCCGACCATAGACTTCGGCTTTAATGCCCACTGCTAGTATTTCTTCTTGCAGGGTCGCCATTGCATCAGTAATAAATGTCTCGCGCTCAGAGCGACGTTCATCCAACATTTTGGCGATGCGTTTATACGTTTCTGGCTCAATAAAACGGAAAGATAAATCTTCCAATTCCCATTTCAGATGCCACACGCCGATACGATTCGCGAGGGGTGCGTAAATATCCAAACTCTCTCGCGCCACTTCTTCGCGCGGCAACTCGGGATGCTCGGCCAAATAGCGAAGCGTTTGTGTGCGGCTGGCAAGGCGGAGCAGAACTACACGAATATCCGTCGACATCGCCAGCAACATCTTCCGCAATACTTCCGCTTGGGCGCGAACGTCGGGCGAAGAGGCGTGAGCAAGCGAATGCGTGGATGCGGCTCCTGGTGCGGCTATGGGTGCAGCTTGCGCATGCCCGGCTCCGTGCTTGTCTTTACTTGCAGCCCGCGTCAACAACCGCAAACTGTTCAAGAGACGCAAGCCATCGACCAGTTGCGCAACCGGTTCGCCAAATTCGGCGGCTAGCTTCGCATTTGCATCAGGTAAGTAATCGGCAACAGCAAACAACAGTGCCGCCAATCGGGCCTCTTCATCCAGCTTAAGCGAAGCAGCAATCAAGGCCATACCGGTCGCGTGGATCCACGCTAGCTCGCCTGTACCAATAGTATGGTCCACATAGAGCGATTTACTTAAGGCGATGGCCTTTTCGATGCGTTCACGTGCGGCAGGCGGCAAGCCTTCAACCAACATGCTGATCTGCGATGTTTCGCTGCCGGATTGAGAGATGGAATGAGTAACTGAGACCACGGGATTAAAAGTTTGAGGTTGCGTGAGTGGTGAGTGGTGAGTGGTGAGTGGTGAGTGGTGAGTGGTGAGTGGTGACTAGGTAAAGTGGGTAATTGCAAAAGCACAAGGTTCACAAATTGCGAAGGTTGCGATTATGCCACGAGAGCAAACTACTCTGCTCTGCCCTGCCCAACCCTAACCTAACTGCTTCTAGTCATTGTCATAAAAGCATTGCCTTTTATAATGAGAATGGTTATCATTAACTCAACAACTGAGGAGTTTCCATCATGCGTATCGAAGCTAAAGTAAATACTCAACTAAACAACAACATGAAACCCAAAGCAACACCTACTGAGGCAGAGTACCCGAACACCAGCCGCCCTGAAGTCGTGCTGGCTGGACTCATCATCATGATGAACGGCTACCGAAACCAAGCTTGCCCCCATGTGGCTGATTGCGTGCTCAAACAACTCAATTGTTTGGCCAGCCATGCCGGAGCCGACCCACTTTTACGCAATTTAGCGTGTGAGTTAAAGTCAGAATGGTGTGCATTGGCAAGAATAGGCGAGGACACCACGCCAAACCAAACACAAAACTAAACTAAACGCCAAACTAGATGCTGTGGCTTGAATCAACATGCCAAATCAACACGCCCAATCTACATACCAAATTATCACGCCACATACCGCACAAACTTTGAATACAGTATTCACTGACTAAGCATTCATCTGCCCAGTATTTGAGCAGCAAAAACATCGTCAGATAGTTTAAAGTCGGGCATTGCTCAACCTTGCTTTAACCGTTCTACATGAACCCTTCTGAATCTACCTCTGCGCGCTCCAACCATCGCTCCAACCATCGCTCCAACCATCGCTCCAACCTTCGCTCGAATCATCACCTAGCCTACTTTCTACTCACCCTCACCGCTCTCTTCTGGGCAGGCAACTGGGTGGTAGGGCGCGGTATCCGTGGCGATGTACCGCCCATCGCACTGAGCTTCTGGCGCTGGGTGGTTGTTTTCGTTTTTCTAGTGCCATTAGCTTGGCCGTATTTACACTCACAGCGTGCGTTGCTCTTCAAAAACTGGCGCATTCTCACCTTGCTCGGCCTGTTCGGTGGTGCCTGCCATAACGCCCTTACCTACATTGGCTTAACGATGACCACCGCCACCAACGGCATCCTGCTTGCCTCTTCAACCCCCATCATGATCGTTACACTCTCTTGGCTCTTCTTTAGCAAACGCCTAAGAGCAATCGAATGGCTAGGCGTACTGGTTTCTTGCACTGGCGTGCTGGTGATTATTTCGCATGGCGAATGGGCGCGCTTGATTGAGTTGCGGCCTAACGCAGGCGATCTTTGGGTACTCGCCGCGCTCGTATTTTGGGCGCTCTACACTGTTTTACTGGTCAAACGCCCTGTGGGTCTGCATCCTTACGCATCGCTCATTTTTATGGGCGTGGTCGGGATGCTTAGTCTCCTACCTTTTTACCTATGGGAAATTGCTACAGGTCATTACATCCACTTTGGAATAGCCGCCCTAACAGCTATCGGCTACGCAGGCATTTTCCCCGCGCTGCTTGGCCTCATATTTTGGAATAAAGCCGTAGCGGACATCGGCGCCAATAAAGCTGGACTCTTCATGCACCTCATGCCCGTTTTTGGCATCGTGCTCTCGATTATTTTTCTAGGTGAGCAACCCGCCTTATTTCATTTGGCTGGAATCGCCTTAATACTTTCGGGCATTACGTTGAACACACTCTACGGACCTACAAAAGATAGCGCGCCATGAAAAAACGCCTACTCATTGTCTACCACAGCCAAAGCGGCCACACTGAGTCTATGGCGCAAGCCGTTCTGCGCGGCGCACAGCAAGAACCTGATACTGAAACAAAACTGAAGCGCGCCTTCGACACCACACTCGAAGACCTCCTCACCTGCGACGGCATCCTCATCGGCACACCCGAAAATTTCGGCTCATTATCCGGCGCAGTCAAAGACTTCTTTGACCGCACTTACTACCCCGCCGAAGGCAAAACTACCGGCCTTCCCTATGCACTCTTCGTCAGTGCTGACAACGACGGCACGGGCGCAGTAATGCAAACCGAACGCATCGCCACTGGCTACGGCTGGAAACGAATTGCGGATCCCGTGATTGCACGAAAAAAACTCAGTGAAAATGCGCTGAAAGAATGTGAGGAGTTGGGTGCGGCGATGGCAGCAGGACTAGCACTGGGTATTTTTTAAGCCCACTTAAAGTATTAAGTAAATGTAATGAGAAAAACACCCTATTGAATCGACTTGGCCACGCTCACTAAGTATGCTTGGGCAATAGGCTGTGTCTCAACACTTAATATTGAAATTAACCTATCCAAAATTTTTCCACTTCTTCAAACTTAAAAATTAAATGCGGAGTTTTTATGGGACTACTTGATAGTGTACTTGGTAATGCGTCGCAAATTGATCCTGCAAAAATTCAACAGGAGTTAGAAAAAATTCTGGCCCGGGATGAACGAGTTGAGCATGCCTATCAACTTTTCCGAGACTACTTTGTATTCACTGACAAACGTCTAGTCTTAGTTGACAAGCAAGGCTTGACCGGGAGTAAGGTCGAATACCACTCGATTCCCTACAAGAGCATCACTCACTTCAGCATCGAAACCGCTGGGACATTTGATCTCGATGCAGAGTTAAAAATATGGATTTCGAGCACCACAACACCCATTCAGAAAAGGTTCAACAAAAAACTAAGTATCTATGAGGTTCAAAGCGTACTAGCTAGTTACGTAGCTAAGTCATAACAGGTTAAAGAGTAATGAAGTGCGGTTAATGGGCCCTATTTGGCCCAACAGAAATAGTCGATAAGAAATAAAAAAAGCTGAAGGGATAGGAATTACCCTCCCCCTTCAGCTTTTAGCTTTTAGCTTTTAGCTTTTAGCCGTTTGCTGTTCTAGCAATAATTACTTGCCAGGTACTACAACAATCGTGCTGCCGCCTGTGCCAGATTTGCCCGTTGAACCTGTTGAGCCTTTAGCACCTGTTGAGCCTGTTGAACCCGTGGATCCTGTGGCACCCGTATCACCAGTAGCGCCAGTATTGCCCTGGTTACCTGTTGCACCTGTATCACCCATGTTGCCTTGGTTACCGGTTGCGCCTTGCGCGCCGGTGTAACCTGTGTTGCCTTGATTGCCTGTAGCGCCTTTATCACCGGTATATCCTGTGTTGCCTGTATTTCCTTGCGCGCCTTTAGGTCCTGCTGGGCCAGTACATGCGCCAAGGCCTAAGCTAAGTCCTGCAAGCAGGGCAACTAATGTCAGTGATAATTTCATAACGTTTCCTTTATTGGATTAGACGGCCAAAAAAGCCGCATGCCGTAATATCGTCTATAGGGAGGGTTGCGTCCGTGCGGTAACACACGCTGAGAGGAGTAAAGAGAAAACTAACTTAACTACAACAAGACTTTAGTTCAACTCTACACACTTAGAAAGCGCTGCATCAGCTCAGGATCACACGACAATTCTGCCGAGTTACCCGCAAATACAACTTGGCCTTTCACCAGCACCACGCTGCGATCTGCCAGCGCCATCACGGAGCTGTAGTTTTTGTCCACGATCGCAGTGGCGATACCGGATGTGCGAATCGTTTTGATAATGCGCCAGATATCACGGGCAATGAGCGGGGCTAAACCTTCGGTGGCCTCATCCAGAATCAGCAAATTAGGATTAGTCATCAATGCACGTCCAATGGTGAGCATTTGTTGTTCACCGCCGGACAATTGTGCGCCGCCATTTTCGATTCGTTCAGCTAGACGTGGGAAGGTGTCCATTACACGATCGAACGTCCATTCGCGCTTACCGTCAACACCGGCTCGTGCGGCCATGACTAAATTTTCTCGAACAGAAAGATTCGGGAAAATTCCTCGGCCTTCTGGCACGTAGGCTATGCCTTGCCGTGCAATGGCGTGCGTGGCGGCTTGCGTCATGTCTTTTCCACGCACCAGCACCCTACCCTCGCGCGGACGCACCAGGCCGAGCATGCTGCGGATTAACGTACTTTTGCCCATGCCGTTGCGGCCCATTAGACCAACCGTTTCACCGGATTTAATGGCGAAATCTACGCCGTGCAAAACATGGCTCACACCGTAATAGGTGTGTAGTCCTTTGGCTTCGAGGAGAAACTCAGACATGCTCATTTTCATCAGCACCTGAATTCCCTAGATTCCCTAGAGTACCTACAGTGCCTACAGTGCCTAGGTAAGCCGATTGAACAGCCGGACTGGCGCGCACTTCCTCCGGGTTGCCCGAAGCGATCACCTCTCCATTCACCATCACCGTCAGTCGGTGCGCCACTTCAAAGACTGCATCCATATCGTGCTCGATCAACATAATGGCGTGCTCAGGCGTGAGCGCTTTTATCAATTCAATCATGCGCTGCGACTCGTGCGGCCCCATGCCGGCCAATGGTTCATCCAGCAGCAACACACGCGGCTGTGTCGCAATGCACATGGCGATTTCTAGCTGGCGCTGCTCACCATGTGAAAGCGTGGCGGCGATGTTGTCTCGGCGCGCGGTGAGGCCTGCCGCTTCCATCGCTTCTTCTGCCTGCTGGTTGATGTCGACAAAGCTTTCAGCACGATGAAAAACACGCAAGACATGCGGAGTGCGAGATTGCGCGGCGAGACGGCAATTTTCAAATACGGTGAAGGTGAGAAAAATGTTGGTCTTCTGGTAGCTGCGGCCAATGCCCAGTCGCGAAATCACGTCCGACTTCAAACCGGCAATATTTTTCCCTGCAAACATCACCGTGCCTTCGGTTGCTGACAGGTCACCAGAAAGTAAATTGGTGAGCGTCGACTTTCCCGCTCCATTGGGGCCAATAACCGCATGCACCTCGCCCACATGTAAATCGAGCGAGACGTTATTAACAGCGCTTAAGCCGCCAAAGCGCTTGGTGAGACCGGCCGTGCGAAGAATCGGCTCACTCATGGTTTGCCTCCACACTTTCTACTGCTCGCTTTTTATTCGACCACCTAAATAAACCGGCTAAACCTTGCGGCAAATACAACGCTACCAGCATGACAATAATGCCCATGACCAATTGCCAATGTTTGGCTTGTGGCCCAAACCACGCCTGATTCGACATGACCTCTTGCAGGATCACAAACGCAAAAGCACCTAGCGCAGGCCCATACAGCGTGCCCATGCCACCGAGGATCACCATCATCAATACCGTGCCGGATTGATGCCAAGAAAGAATCTCTGGATTTACAAAACCGTATTGCACGGCGGCGAGATAACCCGCCAGACCCGCCAGTGCGCCCGATAAAACGAAGCTCGCCAGTTGATAGCGAAAAACGGGGAAGCCGAGTGCGCGCATACGGTGTTCATTCACCTTAATACCCAGCAAAGCCCGCCCAAACGGAGATCCTAAAATTCGTTTCAACAACGAATAAGTAAGCACTAAAAGGATCAACACGAAGTAATAAAACTGATCGATTTTTTCCAAGTTAAGTAGTACGGTGTCGCCCCATTTCATTTCAGGTTTAGCGTAAATATAAATACCATCTGAACCCCCACCCAGCTTGGTATCGTGAAAGATAAAATACAGCATTTGAGCAAAAGCCAGCGTGACCATGATGAAGTAGATGCCCCGCGTACGCAGCACCAACAAGCCCACGACCAGCGCAAACGCAGCACAGACAGCCATCGCAGCGGGCAGGCTCCACCACACACTCACCGCTTCGTACTTCGGCCCCATCAAGGCTAGCGCATATCCAGCCAAGCCAAAATACGCCGCATGACCAAAACTCACCAAGCCGGTGTAACCCACCAGCAGATCAAGACTCATGGCGAAGATCGCCATGATCATGACTTTGCTGATGAGCTGTGTGTAAAAGACGTTATCAAAGAGTGGAAAGAGTGCGATGAGAACGACCGCTATCGCAAGCAGCAGGTTGGTAAAACGTGACGAATTTAAGCGATAGGGATTTAGGTTTTGCATGGCTTAAATACGCTTAAACAAACCTTCAGGTCGCCACAGCAACACCGCCGCCATCAAAACATAAACAATCATGCCAGAGAGTTCCTGCACGTAAACCTGACCAAAAGTATCGGCTAGACCAATCAGTAGAGAAGCAATCAGCGCGCCCTTCACCGAGCCTATGCCGCCGATAACCACCACCACAAAGCAGGTGATGAGCACCGGGCTACCCATGTTGGGAAACACCGACGACAGCGGCGCGTTAATCATCCCGGCAAAAGCCGCCAGCGCAATGCCCAGCGCAAAAATCAGGGTGTAAATTAATTTAATGTCGATGCCGAGAGATTCCACCATCTCACGATTAGACGCACCCGCCCGAATCATCATGCCCAAGCGTGTTTTTTGGATCAGCAAATACAAGCCACCTGCAATCAATAAACACACGCCGGAAATGGCCAAGCGGTAAACCGGATACGACAAATTGTCAGTGAGGGGAATGGAGTGGTTCAGAAACTCCGGCACAGAAAAACTATGTGGATCGTCACCCCAAATGATGCTCCGTAGCTCTTCCAGTACCAAGATCAACCCAAAGGTGAGCAACACTTGGTAAAGATGATCGCGCTGATAAAGCTGACGAAATAGTACGCGCTCCAAAGTCATTCCAACGATGATAGTGAGTGGAATGCCGAGGAGAATGGCCAGTGCAAAGCTGCCGGTAAGTGAAGTCAGCGACCACGCTAGGTAAGCGCCGATCATGTAAAAGCTACCGTGGGCAAGATTGATAATGCCCATGATGCCGAAGATCAGCGTCAGTCCGCAGGCGACAAGAAACAACAGCAAACCATATTGCAGACCATTTAATAGTTGGATGAGTAAAGTGGCGGCATCCACGGCTTAAAGTTTGCAACCCCGCGCTGGATCTGCCAAAGCCTTCCAAGCCGTGCCGGTCACTTTGTTTTCTTTGCCGACCACTTTCCGCAAATAAATATCTTGAACCGGATTGTGCGACTTCGACAAAGTCCAAACACCGCGCGGACTGTCGATCTTGGCGGATTCCATTGCTTTATAAAGCACCGCTTTGTTCGACACATCGCCTTTTACGGCATCCAAACCGGCCGCTAGTAACTGCCCTGCATCGTAACCGGCCACCGCAAACACATCGGGCTGAAGCTTGTAATTTTTGGCATAAGCCAAGCGGAAAGCGTTGTCCTTCTTGGTGTTCAAGCCATCTGCGTAATGCAGCGTTGTTTCGATTCCCTCTGCCGCATTGCCGACTTCGTCCAATACGCCTTCGGTCAAGAAACCCGGACCATAAAGTGGAATCTTCCCCTTCAAGCCAGCCGCTTGATAGTCCTTGAGAAATTTCACCGCCCCACCACCCGAGAAAAACGCCACTACGGCATCGGGCTTAATGCTGGCAATTTGGGTTAGCAAGGCTTGGAACTCCACTTGAGGAAAAGGCAGATACAACTCTTTGGTCAGCTTGCCGCCTTCTTTTTCGAAGCCTTCCTTAAACGCCGCAGTCATTTGCTCACCCGCCGCATATTTCCAAGTGAGAAACACCGCCGTTTTGTGGCCACGTTGTTTCAGCAACTTACCCAAGGCATAGGTACTTTGCCAGTTAGAAAAAGAAGTGCGGAAAATATTAGGTGCGCATAAGGGACCAGTGATTTCATCCGCCCCGGCGTTCGGGTCTATCCACAGCACACCCGTTTCTCGCGCCACTTTAGCGATACCGAGTGCCACGCCAGAATGCACGCTACCGATGAGTACATCGACTTTATCGCGCTGAATCAGCTTATTGACGTTTTCTGGTGCTTTAGCGGGATTGGACTCATCATCCACCACAAAATATTCCACCTCACGCCCGCCCAGCTTGCCACCCCGCTCTGCCACCGCAAGTTTAAAACCATTGGTAATCGCCACCGCTAAGGGCGTGTAGGTTCCGGTGTAAGGCAGCATCAGGCCGACGCGCAGCTTGGTTGCTGGGGCTTGCGCGTACGCGAAGCCGCTACCCAGCGTACCCAAAGCCGCCGCACCCGCAAGCG
>Ga0209181_10006894_pt1 | contig 15762 bp, 13 predicted proteins | sample MAT05_FD_187208 | JGI IMG/M metagenome (GOLD analysis project Ga0209181, IMG submission 187208) | Freshwater microbial communities from Lake Fryxell liftoff mats and glacier meltwater in Antarctica - MAT-05 (SPAdes) (version 2) | ecosystem: Environmental > Aquatic > Freshwater > Ice > Liftoff... | reverse complement strand
CTGACCTGGCGTGCGGTGCGTCCATGGGCTGAATCTGGCAGGCGCGCTGTATCGGCCACAGCGGTTAGCAAGGCAATGCAGCGCAGAAGTTGCTGATTTCCAGCCCCGCCTTCGACAAGGCTACCGCCTTGCGGGCAGGCTGTGCGTGTGCATCACGCAGCGGGCGTTTTCAGAGCATCGTCGGACCGGGCGGCTCGGGCCCGGCCGATGTTGCCAAAAATCGTGCGGGTACCGGGTGCTGCCGCCGTGCGGTTGCCTACCGCGTGGGCTGTGTGACGACCGCGGCGACGGGCTTGGCCGGCTTTGGCCGGTTGGGCAGCGTCACCTCCCGGGTGGTCAGCTCCCGGTAGATGCCACCCCCCGCTGCAGTGCCGGTGCTGGTGCCCTGGCCCTGCATGCGGGCCATGCAATCGAGGCGGTCGTCCTCCGGCAGGCGATCACAACGTTGACGCGCATTGTTGGCATACGGCGCGCTGCTGTCGCCCAAGCCGCCGCGCTGGGCTTCGGCATACGAGGCACCCGCCTCGCGCAGGCAGGTGGCGCGGTCCTGGTTGGACTGGCCGCTGGTGCACACCGCACGCTCTTGCTGGTAGCGCGCCAGGCGGTCGGCGGCCTCCGTCGTGCCGGCGGCGTGGGCGGCCAGCGCGGGCAGCAGCGCGGCCAGCGCCAGGGTCAGGCAACCCCGCCACGGCATGCGTTTGGCAGGGATGTGAAACGAACGGGTGACGGGGTGGTGAAGCGGGGACATGGTGGCTCCTTGGGCAGTGGCGCGGGTGGCCCGTCAATGGGCCAGGAAGCCACCAATCTACGGCCGTGGGCACAGCGCCGATGTCGGAGAACAGGCCGGCCGGGCGGGCGGCTGTCCGATAGCGGTGTAGGCGTTGTCCCGCAGGCGGCTGCCGCCTGCCGCCTGCCGTCAGCAGTCAGCAGTCAGCAGTCAGCAGTCAGCAGTCAGCAGTCAGCAGTCAGCCGCCGGCCTTCGGCATGGCTGCTCAGCGGCCGCCTTCGGCCTCGGCCGCGGCCTCGGTTTCGGCGGGTGTGCGGGCCGGGCGGCTCGGGTTGCGGGATTCACGCCGGGCCAGCCAGATCGTGGCCGCGCTGATCAGCGTGCCGCCGATCAGCGTGCTCTGGCTGGGCACGTCGGCAAACAGCAGCCAGCCCATCAGCGCCGACCACACCAGATCGAGGAACTTGGCCGACTGGGTGGCCGAGATGTCGGCCGCGGCAAACGAGCGTGTCAGGCAGTAGTGCCCGGCGCTGCCCAGGACGCCGCACACCAGGAAGCCACCCCACTGCCAGAGCGCCATCCACTGCCACTGCCACAGCGCCAGCGGCAGGCTGATCACCGACACGGTGATCGACTGCCACACCAGGATCACGCCCGGGGATTCATAGCGCGTCATCGCCTTGGTCAGCAAGAAGGACGCGGCAAACAGCGGCGCCGAGGCCAGCATCACCAGGTGAAACAGCCCACCCTCGCCCGACAGCGCCGGCCCCACCACCACCAGCACGCCGCCAAATCCCACCACGGTGGCCAGCCAGCGCTCCCAGCGCATCGGCTCGCGGAAGAACACATAGGCGCCGATCATGATGAAGATCGGGCCGGTAAAGCCGATGGCCGTCATGTCGGCCAGCGGAATGCGCGGCAGGGCTGAAAACCACAGGCACAGCCCCAGCGTGTGCGCCAGGCCGCGGGTGAACTGCGCGCCCACATCCTTCGGCCGGTAGCGGGCCCAGCCCTGCCAGGCCACCAGCGGCAGCAATATCAGCAGGCCGAAAAAATACCGCAGGAACTGGGCCTGGAACGGGTCGACTTGCAGCGTGAGCTTGCGCATCAGCGCGTTGAGCATGCTGAAGGTCAGGCCGGCCGCGCTGGTCCACAGCAGGCCGCGCGTGGTGGGGCTCCAGTGGCTGGCGCGTTCGCCCAGGCTGGCCCATCGGGAAGCAAACATCATCGTGCCTGATCGATCATCGGGTGGCTGCAGCCGCAGCATGGGCCGGCGGGCCGCTGCCTGCGTGTCATGCCGGTGACACGCTGGCTGCAGCCGCTTGTGGCCCATTTGAACCTTGACACCCGAGTTGAAACCAGAGACCCCGCATGACCGACACGCCCGCATGAGCTTCATCGCCGCCATCACCCCGCCCACCCAGCACACGCCCGAGGCCTGGTGCTTCGCCTTCGTTGGCGGCCAGTTGCTGCTGCCCGAGGACGAATCGCTGCCGCTGCTGCCCACGGCGTTGCCGCCGCTGGCCGCCGGCGCCACCACCCGCCACTACCTGGGCACCCTGGCCGCGCACGACTGCTGGGCGCTGTTGCTGCCAGCGGTGCCGGCGGGCTGGCGCGCGGTGCACCTGCGCACGGCGATGATGCGCTTCGACGCCCCGCTGGGCGCACTGGCCGGCCGCGCCGCGCAGCTGCTGGAATGGGACCGCAGCCACCGCTTCTGCGGCGTGTGCGGCACGCCCACCACGCTGCAGCCCGGCGAGCGTGCGCGCATCTGCCCGGCTTGCCAGCACACCGCCTACCCGCGGCTGAGCCCGGCGATGATGGTGCTGGTGTGGCGGCCGGGGCAGTTGCTGCTGGCGCGCTCACCGCACTATGCCAAGGGCATGTACAGCGCGCTGGCCGGGTTTGTAGAGGCCGGTGAATCGCTGGAAGACTGCGTGCACCGCGAGGTGGCCGAAGAGGTGGGCGTGCAGGTGCAGGGCCTGCGTTACTACGGCAGCCAGAGCTGGCCCTTTCCGCACAGCCTGATGGTGGCCTACACGGCACAGTGGGTGGCCGGAGACATCGTGCCGCAGGCAGGCGAGATCGAGGATGCACAGTGGTTTGCGCTGGATGCACTGCCCAGCATCCCGCCGCGTTTCTCGATCGCCGGGCATCTGATCCGCGACACGCTGGTGCGGATGCAGGGCGCTTGACGCCCGGTGGGTCAGCGCGGCAGCAGCGCGCCGATCACTGTGCGCTCCATCCGCCTGCCAAACCGGCAGACGATCCGGTGATGCCCCGATAGCCGGCGGGCACGCCAGCCGCTACGGTCAAACAAACCCGAACCCGCATCAGGAGACTTGCATGCAAAACCACCCCGCGCTGCGCCGTCAGACCCTGTCCGACCTGCTGCACCGCACTGCCGCCCGCCTGCCCCACAAGCCCGCCATCCTGTGCGGCGACACCGCCTGGACCTGGCGTGAGTTTGATGCCGTCGTCACCCGCCTGGCCGCCGGCCTGCATGCGCAGGGTGTGGCCAAGGGTGAGCATGTGGGTGTGCTGGCGCGCAACTCGCACGGCTTTGCGGCGCTGCGCTTTGCGCTGGCCCGGCTGGGCGCGGTGCTGGTGCCGGTCAACTTCATGCTCAACGCGGACGAGGCGGCCTACATCCTGCGCCACGCCGGCGTGAAGTTGCTGGCCGTGGACAGCGGGCTGATGGCGCTGGGCCGGGCCGCGGCGGCCAAGGACACCACGATCAGGCGATTCTTGTGGCTGCCCAGCGAGGAGCCGGCCGACTTTCCCGCAGGATCGGCTGGCGGGCCGCCCACCGACCTGCTCAACTTCCACACCCTGGCCGCCACCGACCTGGCTGCCCACGCCTGCCCCGAGCCCGACTTCAACAGCCACCACCTGCTGCAGATCGTCTACACCAGCGGCACCGAGAGCCTGCCCAAGGGCGCGATGCTGACGCACGGCGCGGTGATCGACCAGTACGTCAGCTGCATCGTCGAGGGCGAGATGGCCGAGGGCGACACCGTGCTGCATGCGCTGCCGCTGTACCACTGCGCGCAGTTGGATGTGTTTCTCGGCCCCAGCGTCTACCTGGGCAGCACCAGCATCATCACCGCCAAGCCCACGCCCGAGAACCTGCTGCCGCTGATTGCCAAGCACCGCATCAGCCAGTTCTTCCTGCCGCCCACGGTGTGGATCGGCCTGCTGCGCTCACCGCTGTTCGAGCAGCACGACCTGTCGAGTCTTCGCAAGGGCTACTACGGCGCGTCGATCATGCCGGTGGCGGTGATGCAGGAGTTGATTGCGCGCATCCCGCAGATGCGGCTGTGGAATTTTTACGGCCAGACCGAGATCGCGCCGCTCGCCACGGTGTTGAAACCCGAAGACCAGTTGCGCAAGCCCGGCTCGGCGGGGCGTCCGGCGATCAATGTCGAAACCCGGGTGGTGGACGACTTGATGCAGGACGTGGCAGTGGGCGAGGTGGGCGAGATCGTGCACCGCTCACCGCAGCTGCTGCTGGGCTACTTTCATGACCTGGAGCGCACGGCGGCGGCGTTCGAGGGCGGCTGGTTCCACTCGGGCGATCTGGGTGTGCTGGATGCGGAGGGCTACCTCAGCGTGGTCGACCGCAAGAAGGACATGATCAAGACCGGCGGTGAAAACGTCGCCAGCCGCGAGGTTGAAGAAGCGCTCTACCGCATGGCCGGCATCAGCGAGGTAGCGGTGATCGGCCTGCCGCACGCACGCTGGATCGAGGCGGTGACGGCGGTGGTGGTGTGCAAACCCGGCGCTGAGTTGACCGAAGCCCAGGTCATCGCCCACTGCGCGGCGCAGCTGGCGCACTTCAAGACGCCCAAGGGCGTGGTGTTTGTGGATGCGCTGCCCAAGAACCCCAGCGGCAAGCTGCTCAAACGCGATTTGCGGCTGAGCTTGAAATCCCGCTATGACGCGGCCTGATTGAGGTGACCGGCGCTGTGCCCGCGCTCAGTCAGTTGGTGATCTGGGTCCAGCCGCTGAGATAGTCGTTCAGGTTCAGCGTACCCGCCTTGCCTTCGGCGCTCGTGACACACATGCCGATCTCCCAGTTGCCGGCGCCGGGCACAAAGCTGAACACCGGCGTCAACTGGGTACGCACATTGGTCGGCAGGTTGATGATCTGGAAGAACCCTGTTTTGCTCACCGGATCGCCGGTGGTGCCGGCCGGGCGGAGGCACACGTCGATGCCCACAGAAACCGCCGTGCCGCTGACCCCGATCGAACCTGAGACCATCGCCGTCAGCCGCTGCAACGACGTGGTGACCATGGTCGTCGTCGGCCCGACGAAGACAAATTTGTTGAAGGTCAAGGTGTAGGCAACAGCGTTGGCGATGGGGCCGCCCCAGTTCTTGCTGGCGACCACACCGGTGCCGCCGGTGGCACCGGTTGGGCCCACCGCACCGGTGGCGCCCGTTGCGCCCGTGGCACCTGTGGCACCTGTGGCGCCTGTGGCGCCAGTCGCACCTGATGCGCCCGTTGCGCCGGTCAAACCCTTGGCGCCGGCAGGGCCGGTCGCCCCTGTTGCGCCCGTCGCGCCCGTCACACCTTGCGGCCCCGCCGGCCCTTGGTCGGCCAGTGTCATGTCCAGACGCGCCACATGGCCGGTGGCGGTGTTCTCCTTGCTGTCGAAAAACGCCACCGTGCCGGGCGCCGAAATAGCCGCGGCCAGCGCAAAGCCGTTGTTGCTGGCCGGGTTGGTGATCCAGCCCTTGACCTGGTTGGTGACGTCGATGCTGAGGTACTGACCCGCCGCCGGCACGGCTATCGCCGGTACGCTGCCGGCACCCGAGGTGACCGGCGCCGTGCCTTGCGTCACCCCGGTCTCGGTCCAGCTGCTGTTGACGGTCTGGGCCTCGATCGCGCCGGGCGTGCCGACGCGGTTGACAAAGAGCACCAGCGTGGCCTTGACCAGCTTGGCGGCGGTGGTGGCTGCCGGCAGCGTGGACAAGTCGAAGCGCAGCAGGCCGGTGGACCCGCCGCCGACGTTGACGGTAGGCAGGCTGCCGAAGTTGCTGGCGGGCAGGCTGGCGCTGATGTGGCTGTCTGCAGCCAGCGGCGCGTCCAGCGCCAATGCGGCGGTGCTGGCAAACAGCGCGCTCAGGGCGGCTGAGGCGGCCAGGGCGAGGGCGGTGCGGCGAGGGGCAAGGCAGCGTTTCATACAGTCTTTCACACAGGTGGCGCAGGGCGGCGACCGCCAGCGTCCGAGGGCTTGGCAGTCGCTTACTTGCAGTTGAAGCTGACGTAGGCGCGGGCGTTGTTGAAGTCGTTGACGTTGGCGACTTGGAAGATCGTCGTCAGTGTCAGCGGGGTAGTGAGCACCGACGACTGGGCGCTGGTGCAAGACACGGCATTGCCGGTGGACGCTGTGACAACGCAGGTAGCGGCAGCGGCAGCGTTGTTCGCGATCAATTGCGCTGGGGTCGATGTGGCCAAGTACACCGTCGCCGACGACGTGCCGGTGGCACCCACCACCAAGACAGAGAAGTTCGACACCGTGCAGCTTTGCGGCAACGGCAGGGCCGGGTCGCGAAACGAATTGACGCCTGTCCCCACACCGCTGGCCACGCCAATCAGCTGCGTAAGGCCGGTGGTCTTGGTCGGCAACAGGGTGTTGGACGACCAGACCTGGCCGCCCGCTGCGCCGGTGGCGCCGGCCGGACCTGCCGCGCCGGTGGCGCCGGTGGCGCCATTGCTGCCGTTCGTGCCATTCGCGCCAGTAGGGCCGGTCGCCCCCGTGGCCCCCTTGGCGCCAGTCGCACCTGCCGGGCCCTGCGCACCGGTGGCGCCCGTCGCACCTGTCAGGCCCTGCTGACCGTTGGCGCCGGTCGGCCCTGTGGCGCCTGTGGCGCCGACACTGCCGGGCAGGCCGGCCGGACCTTGCGCGCCTTGAAGGCCCAGGAAGCCCTGCGGCCCTTGCGGCCCCGTGGCGCCGGTTGCACCTGTGGCGCCGGTCGCGCCTGTCGCGCCCGTCGCGCCCGTGGCGCCCGTGGCGCCTGTCGCGCCTGCCGCGCCTGTCGCGCCCTGCGGCCCGGCCGGCCCCTGGTCGGCCAAGGTCAGGTCCAGCCGCGCCGCATGGCCGGTGGCGGTGTTTTCCTTGCTGTCGAAAAACACCGTGGTGGCAGGCGTCGAGACGGCCGCCGCCAGCGCAAAGCCGTTGTTGCTGGCCGGGTTGCTGATCCAGCCCTTGACCTGCGCGGTGACGTCGATGCTCAGGTACTGGCCAGCTGCCGGCACGGGCATCGCCGGCACGCTGCCGGCACCCGAAGTGGCCGGCGCCGTGCCTTGCGTCACTCCGGCTTCGGTCCAGCTGCTGTTGACCGTCTGGGCCTCGATCGCGCCGGCTACGCCGACCCGGTTGACGTAGAGCACCAGCGTGGCCTTGACCAGTTTGGCGGCGGTGGTGGCGGCCGGCAGCGTGCCCAGATCGAAGCGCAGCAGGCCGGTGGACCCGCCGCCGACGTTGAGCGTGGGCACGGTGCCGAAGTTGCTGGCCGGCAGGCTGGTGCTGATGTGGCTGTCGGCGGCCAAGGGTGCGTCCAGCGCCAGTGCGGGGCCGGCGGCAAGCGCGGCGGCCAGGGCGACGGGGGCAAGTTTCAGAGCGCGTGCAATGGTCATGGTGGGCCTCGGCTTGAACATATTTGATGGGTGTCTGCCAACCCCCCGTCGGCGGCTAGGCAGGGGCGCTGCGGTGGGCTGGTGGCCAGTTGGGCTTGCTGTGCCGCCTGTCGGTCAGCGGCTGCCCCGGCGGCGCAGCAGACCCAGGCCGGCCAGGCCCAGCGCCAACAGCAGTGCGCCGACAGGCTCTGGCACCGGCGAGGTCAACGTGCTGATGCCCAGCGCGTAGGCGCCCGTGCGCGCCTGGCCGGTGACCTCGATGAACCGCGATCCCGGCACGCCGTTGTAGATGCTGGTGTAGTCGGGCATGCCGGCCATCAGGTAACCGTCCGCCAGGGTGGAGCCCAGCGGCGAATTGCCATCTTGGGACAGCACCACGGTGTAGTGGCCGGCGAGCAGATCCAGGGCGCTGAAGTGGGCGTCCCAGCAAAAGCCCGAGGTCGGGTCCTGGGCGCCACTGCCAGCACCGCCGCAGGTGTTGGCGCTGCCAGTGGCCACTTGCAGCAGGTTGCTGGCACCGTCAAACAAGGCCAGCACCGGTGCAAAGCCGCCGGCCGCAATGCCGCCGCCCGATGCCGCCAGCCCGCCGTAGGAAAAGGTCGTGACGGTCAGGGTGTCGGTAGCGGTCAAGTCCAGACCGATGGCCAGCAACTGGTCGTCCTGGGTGAAAGTGCCCCGCCAGAATCCGGTACCGGCCTGCGCGGCGCTGGCGCCCAGCAGCCCGGCAACAACCCACGCGGCCAGCGCACTGGCCCGGTACTTTTGTGACTTCATGCACGCTCCGGTGTCCGGCTGGTGCCGGTCTGTTGGCGCAGTGTCAGCGGGGTATTCGTCTTTCGTCAACGAAACAACGCGGCAATACCCCCTGATCGCGGGGGAGGGCGGGTGATCAGGTCGGCTGGTCCGGATCGGCGGGGTGGGAGGGTGCAGCGGCCGGCGCGCCGGGCGCCGGGCCGCCATGCGAGGGCAGGCCCAAATGCAGCGCCGCCTGGGCCAGCAGGTTGGCCGACACCGGCGCCGTGATGAACAAAAAGCCCGTGATCAGCAGCGCCGGCAGCCCGACCTCACCTTGGGCCCAGCCCAGCACCACGCTGGCCAGCAGCACCCCGCCCACGCCCAGCGTGGAGGCCTTGGTGGGGGCGTGCAGGCGCATGAAAAAGTCCGGAAAGCGCAGCAGGCCGATCGCGCCGATCAGCGTGAACAACCCGCCGATCACCAGCAGCGAGGCCGCCAGCACTTGCAGCCACAGCGGAAGGGTGTCCATATTCAGTGCACCTCCCTCTGCGCTTGTCCGGTGAGTCCACGGGTCGGGGTCATGCTGCCGGCCTCATTCGATGACATCGCCGCGCACCACAAACCGGGCCAGCGCCACGGTGGTCACGAAACCCAGCAGCGCGATCACCAGGCCGGCCTCGAACAGCAGGGTCGTGCGCCAGCGCAGGCCCAGCAAAAAGACCAGCGCCACCGCGTTGATGGACAGGGTGTCGAGCGCCAGGATGCGGTCGGGCAGCGACGGCCCGCGCAGCAGACGCCAGCCACACAGCGCCAGCGCCAGCGCCACGGCGGCGGTGGCAAAGTCCAGCGCCCAGCTGACCATCATCGGAAGATCTCCTGGATCGGTTGCTCGTAGCGTTGCTTGATCTGGGCCACCAGCGCGGCCGGGTCGTCGAGGTCCAGCACATGCACGACGATCTGGCGCGCGGTCTCGTCGACCAGGCAGGACACCGTGCCCGGCGTGTTGGTGATCACCAGCGCCAGCAGCAGGATGGCGTCGGGGTGGGTCAGGTCCAGTGGCACGCTCACCCAGCCCGGCTTGGGCCGGGCGCCGGGCAGCATCACCAGCCGCGCCACGGCGAGGTTGCTGGTCACGATGTCGTGCAGCACTACGGCGGTCAGCTGCGCCACGGTACCGAGCAGACGCAGAGCCGACCGCTGGCGCTGGCGCAGGCCCAGGCGTGGCCCGGCCGCTTCGGCTGGCGCGGTGGCTGACCCGGGCGCATCGGCCAGAAACCCCCGCAGCAGTCGCGGCACGGCCCAACCCAGCAGTGCCGCGAAGATCAGCTGCGGCACGGCCAGGCTGTGCTGCAGCAGCAACCAGACCCCGGCCAGCAGCACGGACAGGCCGGGGTGGGGCAGCCAGCGTGCCGCCGAGCGGGCCGACCGCTGCGGTGGTGGTGCGAGGGGTCGTTTCACCGCGCCGCCCCGGTCGTGCCGGGCCGGCCGGTGTAAGGCTGTGTGCTGCGCGCCGCCGCGCCGCCCAGCTCGGGCAGCACGGCGTTGGCGTAGGCGGCGCGGTCGCCCAGTTGGTTGGCGGCGGCAGCGGTGTAGCGCAGCAGCGGTGCGGCCCACACGCTGAGCGCCACGCTGGCACCCAGCAGCATCAGCGTGGCAGCCAGCAGGCGGCCGCTGGCGCCGGCCGGCACAGTGCCGGACGCACCGCCGGCCGGCGCGTGCTGCACCTGCCAGAACAGCAGGCTGCCGGCACGCGCCAGGCTGATCAGGGTCAAAAACCCCACCCCCAGCACCACCGCCCACAGCGCCGGCCCGCCGGGATGGCTGGCCGAGGCCTGCAGCAGCAAGATCTTGCCGATAAATCCCGGCAGCGGCGGCAGCCCGGCGCAAGACGCCGCCGCCAGCAACAGCAAGGTGCCCAGCAGCGCTGGCTGGGCCACCGGGGATGCAGGCACCAGCCGGCCGCCGGCGTCGCCGCGCTGCGCGCCCAGCAGCTCGGCCAGCAGGAACAGGCCGGCCACGATCAGCGTGCTGTGCGCCATGTAGTACAGCCCGGCCGCCCAGCCGGCTGGCGTGAACAGGCCCACCGCCGCCAGCACCGTGCCCACCGATGCCACCGTCAGCCAGGCCACCAGACGCGCCAGCGTGCCCGCCGCCAGCGCGCCCAGCACACCGATCACGCAGGTGGCCAGCGCCAGTGGCAGCAGCAGCGGCTGCGCCGCGCCCGCGGCACTGTCGCTGGCGGTGGCTGTGGCAGCGGTGGCGGTCAGACCAAACACCACCCCATGCACCCGCAGGATGGCGTAGACGCCCACCTTGGTCATGATGGCAAACAGCGCGGCCACCGGGGCACTGGCCGCGGCGTAGGTGGCGGGCAGCCACAGCGACAGCGGTGCCAGCGCGGCCTTGAAGCCAAACACCACCAACAGCAACAGTGCCGCAGCCCGCAGCAGCACCGCATCCGGTCCCAGCACCTGCGGCACGCGCAGCGCCAGGTCGGCCAGGTTGAGCGTGCCGGTGGTGGCGTAGACCAGCGCCGCCCCCACCAGGAACAGCGCTGACGCCACCAGGTTGAGCACCACATAGGGCAGGCCGGCGCGCAGCCGGTCGGCGCCGCCGCCGTGCAGCATCAGTGCGTAGCTGGCGACCAGCAGCACCTCGAAGAATACAAACAGGTTGAACAGGTCGCCGGTGAGAAAGGCGCCGTTCAGCCCCATCAACTGGCACTGCAGCAGTGCCTGGAAGTAGCGGCCGTGGGCGTCCCAGCCGCCACTGGCGTACAGCAGCACCGGCAGCGCCACGGCGGCGGTCAGCGCCAGCATCAGCGCCGACAGCCGGTCCAACACCAGCACGATGCCAAACGGCGCCGGCCAGTCGCCCAGCCGGTAGACCGCAATCCTGCCGGTGTCGGCCTGGGCCATCAGCGCCAGCGCCAGCGCCCCGCCCAGCAGCACCGAGACCAGCGCGATGCGCCGCGCCAGCTGCGGCCTGCGGCCGTGCGCGCTGCCACCGCCGTCGCCCAGCAACAGCAGCAGGATGGCGGTGGCGGCGGGCAGCAGCACCGGCAGCACCGGGCCGTGGCTTTGCAACAGGTTCACGCGGGCGGCTCCGGGTTGTGCGCTGCGGCCTGTGCATCGGCCTGTGCGGCGGTCGACGCAGCGCCAGGCTCGCGGCCGTCGACGTGGTCGCTGCCGTTGTCATGGCTGCTGCGCAGCGCCAACTCGATCAGGAAACCGGTGGTGGCAAAGCCGATCACGATGGCGGTCAGCACCAGTGCCTGCGGCAGCGGGTCGGCCAGCAGCGGGCCCTGGCCCAGGATGGCCGGCGCATTGCGCCACAGCCGGCCCATCACAAAGATGAAGACGTTGACCGCGTAGCCCAGCACCGCCAGACCCAGCACCACGGAAAAGCTGCGCCCGCGCAGCAGCAGCCAGAGGCCGCAGCTGGTGACCGCGCCGATGCCGCTGGCCAGCAGAAACTCCATCGACGGCATCACGGCTTGAAACCCGGCGGATACGGCAGGCAGTGCGGCAGCCATCAAACCGCCCGTCCGGCCGGTGTTGCCGCGGCCGTGGCGACCGTGCCCTTGCCGGCCGCGCCCAGCACCGACAGCATCAGCAGCGTGGCACCGACCACCGTGACATAAACACCCAGGTCGAACACCGCGGCGCTGGCCAGCGACAGCTCACCCAGCAGCGGCAGCACCGGATGGCCAAAAGCGCTGGTGAAAAACGGCCGGCCCAGGGCCATCGCCGCAGCGCCGGTCAGCAGGGCCAGACCCAGGCCGACGCCGATCCAGCGCACGAAGCGGCCGCCACCGGCGGCGTGCAGCAGCGCGTCGGCCCGTGACTGGCCCAGCGCCAGGTACTGCAGCACCAGCGCCACAGCCGTGACCAGCCCGGCGATGAAGCCGCCGCCCGGCAGGTTGTGGCCGCGCCAGAACAAATGCACGCTGAGCACCAGCGCCAGCGGCAGCACCAGCCGCGCTACCCGGCGCAGCATCAGCGGCGGCTGGGCGAAGGTCCAGGCGCGGCCGGCGGCGTCCGCGCCGGGCCGGCGCACCCGCCAGCCGTCCAGCAGCGCCAGCACGCCCAGCGCGGCGATGGCCAGCACGGTGATCTCGCCAAAGGTGTCGTAGCCGCGAAAGTCCACCAGGATCACGTTGACCACGTTGCTGCCGCCGCCCTGGGTCAGGGCGTGGTCCAGGAAGTAGCCGGAGATCGAGTGGTGCTCGCGGGTCATCACCAGCCAGCTCAGGCCCGCCATGCCGACGCCACCGGCCGCCGCCAGCAACCCGTCGCGGCCGGTGCGCCAGCGGCTGGACGCTTTGGGGCTGGCGCTGGCGCTGGCTTTTGGGCTGGTCTCGGGGCCGGTTCTGGGGCTGGTTTTGGGGCTGAAGGGCGGCAGCAGCGCCAGGCCCATCAGCAGCAGCACCGCAGACACCAGCTCGACCGACAGCTGGGTCAGCGCCAGGTCGGGCGCCGACAGCGCCACAAAGGTCAGCGCGGTGACCAGGCCGATCACCCCCACCAGCACCACGGCTTGCAGCCGCTGGCGGTGGCCGCGCAGCAGCGCTGCGCAGGTGGCCAGCAGCAGCGCCCAGGTCAACAGCGACAGCCCGTCCGCCGGCAAACGCGGCCGGCTGCCGGCGGCCGGCAGGCCCGCACCGGCCAGCACGGCGGCGGCAAACGGCCAGGCCGCTGCCGCCAATGCCGCGCCCAGCAGCACGGCCACATGGCGCTGCAGCGAGCCGTTCTCCAGCCGGGTGATCAGCCAGCTTGCCCCCGACATCAGCCCGGCCATCGCCCGGTTGAACAACAAGCGCCCCGTCAGCCCGCGCGGGTGGTGCAGGTGCAGGTCAAAGCGGCGCTGCAGGGCGATGTAGAAGGCCACGCCACCGACCAGCGCCAGCGCGCTCATCAGCAGCGGCAGGTTGACGCCGTGCCACAGCGCCAGGTGGTAGGGCGGCGGCGCGGTGCCCAGCATGGCGGTGGCGGCCAGCTGCACGATGGGCCCGACGGTCAGCGCCGGCAGCACACCCACGGCCAGGCACCACAGCACCAGCAGCGCCACCGGCAACTTCATGAACAGCGGCGGCTCATGCGGGTGCGGCTTGGGCAGATCTTTGGGCGGGCCGTTGAAAAACACGTCGTGGATGAAGCGCAGCGAATAAGCCACCGCGAAGATGCCGCCCAGCGTGGCCAGCACCGGCACCGCCAGGCCGAAGGCAAAGCTGTGGCGCGCGCCGACCGCCTCGGCAAAAAACAGCTCCTTCGATAAAAAGCCGTTGGCCAGCGGCACACCGGCCATCGCCGCGGCGGCCACCATCGCCAGTGTGGCCGTCCAGGGCATCAGCTTGAACAGGCCGCCGAGCTGGCGCATGTCGCGGCTGCCGGTCTCGTGGTCGATGATGCCGGCGGTCATGAACAGCGCAGCCTTGAAGGTGGCGTGGTTCAGGATGTGGAATACCGCCGCCACCGCCGACAGAGGCGAGTCCAGCCCGATCAGGAACACGATCAGGCCCAGGTGGCTGATGGTGGAGTAGGCCAGCAGGCCTTTCAGGTCGTGCCGGAACACCGCCACATAGGCGCCGTAGACCATCGTCGCCAGGCCCACCGGCGCGACGACCGCCTGGAACAGCTCGGTGCCGCCCAGCACCGGGTACAGGCGCGCCAGCAAAAAGATGCCGGCCTTGACCATGGTGGCCGAGTGCAGGTAGGCCGACGCCGGGGTTGGCGCGGCCATCGCCTCGGGCAGCCAGAAGTGGAACGGCCACTGCGCGCTCTTGGTAAAGCAGCCCAGCAGGATCAAGCCCAGCGCCAACGGGTACAGCGCATGGGCGCGCACCAGATCGCCGCGGGTCAAGAGCACGCTCAGCTCAAAGCTGCCAGCGATCTGCCCCAGCACCACCACGCCGGCCAGCAGCGCCAGCCCGCCGCCGCTGGTGACCGCCAGCGCCATGCGGGCACCGGCACGGGCCGCGCCGCCGCCCTGCGGGTCGGCGGCCCAGTAGCCCACCAGCAGAAAGGACGAGACGCTGGTCAGCTCCCAGAACACCACCAGCAGCAGCAGGTTGTCACACAGCACGATGCCCAGCATCGCGGCCATGAACAGCATCAGCAGGCTGTAAAACTGGCCCGCCGGATCGGCCGGGCCCATGTAATAGGCGGCGTACAGGATGATCAGCAGCCCGACGCCGGTGATCATCAAGGCGAACATCAGCGCCAGGCCGTCCAGCCGCCAGCCGATGTTCAGGCCGATGGTGGGCAGCCAGTCGGTGTGCGCCAGCAGCGTGCCTCCGGCCATGACCTGTGGCGCCTGTGCCAGCAGCAGCGCCAGTGCGGCGGCAGTGACAGCCGCCGCCACCCATGCCGTGAGCCGGCGCCGTGCGGGCGTGTTGTCCTGACCGGCCCAGGCGCAACCCAACGTGCCCAGCAAAAGCGGCAGCAGCACGATGATGGCAAGCGGGCTGAGAGGGGGCATCGGACGGCGCGACGGTGCGGGTGAGGTGTGTGGGGTCTGGGGTCTGAGGTGTGGGCAGGCGCGAGCGATTCTAGGGACCGGTTTTTTCAGCCTGTGCGGCGTCAGCCTGACACACGGGTGCCCTGGCTACACTTCTGTCAACGTTTTCGCCACCACCCGCCCAGCGCGCCCCCGCCATGACCACCACCATCCGCCAGGCCGACCTGATCGAGAGCGTCGCCGCCGCGCTGCAGTACATCAGCTACTACCACCCGGCCGATTTCATCGCCCACCTGGCCCGGGCTTACGAAAAAGAGCAAGGCCCGGCCGCCAAGGACGCGATCGCCCAGATTTTGACCAACTCCAGGATGTGCGCCGAGGGCCACCGCCCGATCTGCCAGGACACCGGCATCATCAACGTCTTCCTGAAGATCGGCATGGACGTGCGCTGGGACGGCTTTTCGGGCTCGATTGCGGATGCGGTGAACGCCGGTGTGCGCCAGGGCTACCTCAACCCCGACAACCTGCTGCGCGCCAGCGTGCTGGCCGACCCGATCTTCGAGCGCAAGAACACCAAAGACAACACCCCGGCGGTGATCCACATGGAGCTGGTGCCCGGCGACCGGCTGGACGTGACGGTGGCGGCCAAGGGGGGTGGCAGCGAGAACAAGTCGAAGATGCAGATGCTCAACCCGAGTGACTCGATCGTCGACTGGGTGCTCAAGACCGTGCCGACGATGGGCGCCGGCTGGTGCCCGCCGGGCATGCTGGGCATCGGCGTGGGTGGCACGGCCGAAAAAGCCGTGCTGATGGCCAAGGAGGTGTTGATGGACGACATCGACATGTACGAGCTGCTGGCCCGCGGCCCGGCCAACAAGCTCGAAGCACTGCGTATCGAGCTGTACGAGAAGGTCAACGCGCTGGGCATCGGTGCGCAGGGCCTGGGCGGGCTGACGACGGTGCTGGACGTCAAGATCAAGACCTTCCCGACCCACGCCGCCAGCCTGCCGGTGGCGATGATCCCCAACTGCGCCGCCACCCGCCATGCGCACTTCGTGCTGGACGGCTCGGGGCCGGCCTACCTGACGCCGCCCAGCCTGGATTTGTGGCCCGACGTGACCTGGGCGCCCGACTACAACAAGAGCAAACGGGTCGACCTGAACACCCTGACCCCCGCCGAGGTGGCCAGCTGGAAG
>Ga0209181_10006893_pt1 | contig 15763 bp, 12 predicted proteins | sample MAT05_FD_187208 | JGI IMG/M metagenome (GOLD analysis project Ga0209181, IMG submission 187208) | Freshwater microbial communities from Lake Fryxell liftoff mats and glacier meltwater in Antarctica - MAT-05 (SPAdes) (version 2) | ecosystem: Environmental > Aquatic > Freshwater > Ice > Liftoff... | reverse complement strand
CGATTGCGCAGCTCGCGCAGCCAGTGCGCGGTCATGAGGCCGCGGATGCCGCCACCGTCGAGCGAGAGGACGCGATACGTCGGTGCCGGGGCGGCGGCGGCCATGTCATCCCCGGCCTCATTCACTCTCGCGATCGGTTGTGACTGCAACGCGCGCGCATCGGCGACGCTCGCAGGTGGCGATGCGGCGGCGCGGGTGGCGCTTGCTGGCTTTGCGGGCTTCTTACGCGAAGCGCGCGCGCCGGGCTTGCGGGCCTTTGCTGGCTGAGACCGTTTCATGATTGGGCTCCGTGGAACTGACAAATGGTTGGCATGCCGATGCTGAACTCGGGCATCCTGCACAGGACGGGGCGGGCGTCAGGATTCGGCGCGCGAACCGGAGCGGACGCGTTCCGCGGCATACTCCGTCAGGGCCTTCTCAAAGGTCGCGACGGCGGCGCTGGGCTTGCGGTCGCGACGGCGAACCATCGCCAGCCCACGGCTCAGACGCCCGTCCTTGCAGGCGATGCCCTGCTCGTGAGCCAGTGCAAAGCGGCTGACGAAGCCGATGCCGACACCGGCGGACACCATCCGCTTGATGCTCTCGATCGAGCGCAGTTCCATCACGACATCGAGGCTCACGCCGGCGCCCGCGGCGGCGCGATCGATCAGCGAACGCACGGCGGTGCCCGCCTCAAACGCGACGACGCCCTCGCCCCGAAGCTCCTTCCACCGGAAGGTCGGGCGGTCCGCCAGGGCGTGCCCGGGCGGCACGATGAGGCGAAGCTCGTCCGTGGCCAGGTGCGTGCGCTGCAGGGCGTCGGCCTCGGGATGAATGACCGGGAGCGTGACGATGCCCAGGTCCAGCTCAGCGCGCAGCACGCTGTCGGCGATCGTGCTGCTACCACCTTCGCGCACATAGAACTTCAGGCCCGGGTGAGCGCGGCGCACGCGCGAGACGACCGGGGGCAGGAGGAATGTCGTCGCGGTTGCGCCGCCGCCAACGCGGATTGAGCCGTGTTCGAGGCCGACGAGCTCGCGCACGGCAGCGGCGCCGGCCTCGGCGCGACGGATGGTGTCCTGCGCGTGCGAGAGGAAGACGCGACCGGCCTCGGTGAGTTCAACGCCTCGACCCGTGCGGTGGACGAGCTCTGCGCCGAGCTCGGCTTCGAGCTTGCGGAGTGTCGCAGAGAGGGCGGGCTGAGTGAGCCCGAGCACGCCAGCGGCGCGGGTGACGTGCCCGGCCTGGGCGATGGCGATGAACTGCCTGAGTGAGCTGAGTTCCATCGGTGATCAGGCGATGCGCGGGTCGATCCAGCGATAGAGCACGTCGACGACGAGGTTGAGCGAGATCAGGATCGTCGAGTACGTCATGACGACGCCGATGATGAGAAAGAGGTCTTTGTTGGCGACGGCGCTGACGAAGTGCTGCCCCATGCCGGCGATATTGAAGACGCGCTCGACGACGAACGAGCCGGTCATCGCGGCCGCGGTGGCGGGGCCGATGTAGCTGACCACGGGGAGCGCGGCGTTTTTGAGGGCGTGTCGCAGCATGACTCGGCGCTCGGAGACGCCCTTGGCCCGGGCGGTGCGGATGAAGTCGGCGCCCATGACGTCGATCATGCCCAGGCGTGTGAGGCGGGCGATGTATGCGCCGATGGGCAGGCTGAGCGTGAAGGCGCCGAGCAGCGCGAGGCGCGGGTTGTAGAACCCGACGGGCACGATCGGGATTGCGACCGCGAAGACCATGAGCAGGGCGGTGCCGATCACGAAGGATGGGAGCGAGATGCCGATGAGCGCGAGCATCAGCGTGCTGAGGTCAAGGAATGAGTTGGGGCGGATCGCGCCGATGACGCCGATGGGGATGCCGATGGCCAGGGCCATGATGATCGAGGCGATCCCCAGCGCCATGGAAACCGGGAGCGAGGCGCCGATGATCTCGTTGACGCGCCAATCGCCATCGGTCAGCGACGGGCCGAGATCAAAGACGCGCCGCACGGGCGCGGGGCGGCCGGCGCCTTGGGCGGCCTCAGCCTGCGCGGCGGCGCTGCCATCGAGCGACTCGCGCGCGAACTTGACGCCGGTAGCGCTGTCCAGATACGACCAGTAAAAGCTCCAAAAGCTATCGAGCTTGTACTGGCGCAGCATCGCCTCCCGCACCTCCGGCGGGGGCTGACGGCCCTCGCCCTTGTCCAGCGGCGAGCCGGGGACTTTCCACGCCAGGAACAGCGTGATCGTGTAGATCGCCAGCAGGATGAGCGGGAGCTGGATGAGCCTGCGCAAGATCAGCGTCAGCATGCGCGCCCCCGTGTCGCTCGCGCGGGGCGATGCCGGCGCGAGCGGGAATGAGATGCCGTCGGGGCACTTCGGTTCGTAGTTGCGGGCGCGGGCATAGGCGGGGGCAAGGCCGGGGGCGTTTCGCTCGGCACAAGCGCCGGTTTCATCTGGAGCGGCACCTCGCGCCCCTTCTTGTCTCCCAGGATGTCGATCAGGTAGAGCTGCTGCTTTTGGCGCACGTGCGGCGTGATGCCCGAGAGCTTGTGCGGGTTGAAGAGATAGATCTGCACGTAGTGAAAGACGGGCGCGATCGGGCAATCTTCTTCGACGATCAGACGCTCGGCCTCACTCAGGATCGCGAAACGTTTCGTTGGGTCGCGCTCATTCGCGGCCTGGTCCAGCAGCGCGTCGAAGCGCGGGCTGCTGTATTTGCGATCGTTGTTGCCGTCGCCGGTGCGGTGCAGGTCGAGGAACGTGAGCGGGTCGGTGTAGTCGCCGAACCAGCCCGCACGTGAGATCATGTAGTTGGCGGTTTTGAGTTCGTTGCGGAAGGTCTTGAGGTCGCGCTGGTCCAGGCGAACGCTGACGCCCAGGTTCTGCTCCCAGTCGCGCTTGATCGCCTGCGCGATCACGTCGTGCCCGCCTTCTTTGTTAAACAGGAACTCGACGCTGATGAAGCCCTTGCCATCTGGGTAGCCGGCCTCGGCCATGAGACGGCGCGCCGTGGCGATCGCGCCGGGGTCTGGTGCGCTGCTGGGGCCAGCGGGGCCGGTGTAGCCCGGAATAGATCGCGGCGGGATGAGCGTGGGGGCCGCAGGCTCGCCGCCGCGACGGACGTTGCGAGCGATGTTCTCTTTGTCAAAGGAGATGGCAAAGGCGCGGCGGACGCGCGCATCGGCAAACGGGTTGACGCGCCCGTCGGACAGGCGATCGGAGCAGTTGAAGTTGAGGAAATAGGTGCCGAATGTCGGCATGGGCTGAACGCACAGGGCTTCGTCAAACGGCAGGCGACGGTCGATCTCAACACGATCAAGCCCCTCGGCTTTGAGTGAGCGCACGAGGGGCGCGTGCTTGTCGAGATAGGCCTCGCGCCGCTCCAGCAGCTCGCCCTTGAAGGGCATGTTGACGTCGCTCACCCAGTCCGCGGCGCCGGTCTGAAAGGCCAGGACCGCGGCGTTGCCGTCAATGACCGAGGGGAGCGCGATCGAGTCGACGCTGATTGCGCCCTGGTTCCAATAGAAGGGGTTGCGCTCTAGGCGCATCTCGCGCTTGTATCGCCAGGAGACGAGCTGAAACGGGCCGTTGCTGACGATGATCCCCGGCTTGGTCCATCCCGAGTCGTAGCGCACCATGCCGGTGACGGGGTCGATCGACTGATACTGATCGACGAGCTTGGGATAGACCGGCGCCATGATCTCGTAGGCGAGGATCTCCAGGAAGTACGGCGTCGGGCGCTCCAGGCCGATCTGGAGCGTGCGGTCGTCCAGGGCCTTCACCTGCACCAGCTCGTCAAACTTCTTCTGCGTCTGCGCCCACAGTGCCTCGGCATCGACGGGGCGCGAGCGCCCGCCCGAAGCGGTTGCAAAATCGCGCTGCGCGTTCTCGCGCCATTCGTAGAACCCTTTAGCGCCCTTGATGAGCTGGAACATCGCGGTGTAGTCGCCCGCGGCGTCGGGCAGCATGCCGCGACGCCAGGAGTAGACGAAGTCGCTGGCGAGCACGGGTTCGCCGTTACTCCACTTGGCGCTGGCGCGGATCTTGAATGTCCAGGTCAGCTCGTCGGGCGAGAGCTGCCACGACTCGGCCATTCCGCCGACCTTGCGCAGGTCTTCGCTGAAGACGTCGGACCGCACCAGGCACTCGTGGATCATCCCGGCCATGCGGAGGTCATGGCTCCAGGACATCTTGTGCGGGTCGATGGTGTTGATATCGGCGCGTTCGATGTACACAAACTCGGCCCGCGGGAACGGGCGATCGGCCAGCACGGCGCCGATGAGGAGGGCAACCAGCACGCCGACGGGGACCAACAGTTTCCACATCGTGTCGCTCCGCTGCGATGATCAACGGGCGTTCGTGAACCCTTGAAGGTCTGGAGGAATCACTGCGAAATCTTGAAACGATCGGTGCTGAAGTTGAATGGTTCGGTGGTGAGCCGACCGCCGGGGCCGATGAGCGAGCCGACGCCGCGATCAAACGCGGCGGTGTCGTTGGCGGCAAGCTTGTCCGCGAGCTTGAGCTGCTCGACCTTGATATTGAGGCCGTCGGCGGCGAGGAAGAGCAAGCTCTCTGCGGAGCGAAGCAGCGTGGCCATGGATTCAGGATCGCCCAGTGAGCGGGCCTTGAGGCGTGCGGTGAGGGCGATGAGGTCGCCACTGATGCCGACCAGCTCGCGGTACAGCTTCGCGGGCAGGACCTGGCCCACGCGGGTGGTCAGGGCGCTCTGGGCCATGGTCGCGGCGCGAAGCATGCCAGCGGTCATCTCGTCGGGCTTGTCCGACGCGCCGATGAGTTTCGATTGGGCCTGAACAATCGCGGCCAGCGTCTCCATCGAGTCGTCGCGCGCGTTACTGATCGCCGATTCGGGGATGGCGGCCGCGGCGTCGAGCGCGAGGATGATGCCGTCGAGCACGCGCGGGTCGGTGGTCGTGCGGCCGAGGGCCTTGAGATCGCCCAGGAGTTGCGAGACGGTGGCGCCGGTGATGGCGGGGGCGGTCTTGCCAGCGTCAAACATCGCGCGAATGCTGTAAAGCCCCGCGTAGCAGACGCCCGGGCGCGGGTCCTTGAGCGAACCGGAGAGTGTCGGCGCCAGGCTTGCGTGCCCGATCTCGCCCATGATCCGCAGGGCGTTGACCGCGACAAGCTCGCGCTTGTCTTCGGCGAGCGCCGGGAGCGAGCGGGCAAGTTCTTTCTGCATGGCGACACGGAAGCTGACCGAGACGCCGCCCCCGCCTGTGGCCAGGCCGATGCGGAGTGGCAGGAGGATGGCATCGCGAGCCGCTTTGATCTCGCGCGGGTCGTCGGAGCTGAGCTTGGGCACGTGCACGCCAAGCCACTGGCCAAGCTGCGTCGTGTCGGTGGACGAGAGCTCGGATTTCTGCGCGACACCAGCGGGGAGCGTTTGGGCGAGCGTGAACGCGGGAGCCGCGAGGCAGAGCCCCAGGGCCATGAGCGCGGATCGGAGGAGTCGGTGGTTCATGGGTGTGGTATCGGGGTTGATGGGCACGCCTGAATGCCAGACGCCGGGCGCGGGCGGTGAGGCCCGAACGCCCGCTTGTGGTCGCGGGGTTTACTTGTTGGGATCGGGCATGCCCATGCCGCCCATCATCTTCTGCATGATGGGGGCCATCTTGAGTTGGAAAGCCTGCTGGAGTTGCTGGTCGGTCGTGATCTTCCCGGAGTTCACGTCGGCGGCGAGCTCGGAGTAGACGCTGCCGATCCCCTCAATCATGGGAAGCATCATGGCGGTCTGCGGGCCACTCATTTCCGGTGGGAACTCGGTGAGCCACTGTCCGTTGTCTCGCAACCACGTCTGGGCGTCTAGGCCCGGCTTGGGTTCCTTCGGCGTCGCGATGACGCGATCAGGGCCCTGTGCCGCGTAGGTAAACGAGTCCGACGATGCCTCGGAGACCGCGGAGTTGATGGAGTTCAAGCTTGAAATCATGGCACCCTGCGGACCCATGGCCTCAGCGAACGACTTGCCAAGCTTTGCTTGAACCGCGTCGTCCAGCACCTTGAAGTTCTTGGCTGCGTTGCCGACCTTCCGCAGCGCATCGCGCTGCGAGTCATTCGCCTTCACGAATGAGATCACCTTCTCCATGTCCATCGCTTGCGCCGCCGCCCGCAGCTCGTCGATCCGCACCTTGACCTCCGCGATCGCGCTGTCGGCATCGCCGCTGGGCGCGGCGCTGGCGCCAGGTTCGACATTCTTGGGTGCCGCGGCGCGGTCGTCGCTGAGCGCAGTCAGGGCCAGTGCGATCTGCTCGAAGGTCTTCTTCGTAGAGTCCGGCAACGAGCCGCCGGCGCCCTCGAAGGCCTCCCTGACTTCCTTGTATGACTCGCGTGCGGCCTCGACCGCGCTCATCGCGTCGGCGGTGGCCTTGCTGGCGCGGGCCGCGAGGTTGGCCTGATCCGGCAGCGCGGGCGAGGCGTTGGCGGCGCTGGTCAGCAGGCGGGCCAGGCCGAGCTGGCCCTGCGCCCGCGTCATCATCACGCTGGCGAGGTTGAGCTGATACCCGGCGGTGCCGATGCGATCGGTGCCGCCCGCCTTGCGCGATGCGGCCAACGCTTCACTTGCGAACTTCTCCGCGTTCGAGAGGGCGGTGTTCAGTTCGCCATCACGGAACCTGGTCAGCGTGTCGATCGCGCTGGTGATATCGGCCGCGAAGCGCTGCGCATCGGCGCGGGTCTCGGTCGAGCGAGCTTGGGTCTGCTCAGACCGGGCTCGCAGCGAAGTCGTCGAGTCGTCCACGAGTTTGATCGTCCGCTCCAGTGAGCCGATCGTGCGATCCAGATCCGCCACTTCGCTCTCGCGGGCCGACGCGTTGACCGTGATCTCGGCGCTCTTGCGCTCCGCGGCGTCCGCCTTGCGCGAGACTTGGGCCGCCTCCTCCACGATCGTGAGGCCCTGCGTCGCGTTCACGTCCGCCAGGCGGGCCTGCATCTCGGTTGCTTGCTTGCGGAAGGCCTTGGCCTCCTCCATCGCGCGGGCGGCGTCGGAGGTGAGCTTGTCGGCATCCGCTTTGATCTTGGCGCGATTCTGGCGAACGCTCGCGAGTTCCGCCTCGCGGGCGCGCTTCTGGTCCGCCAGCTTGGTGATCTCGCCGCTGAGATCGACCTTGCCGGAGGCATCGCTGGTTGCGGCCTGCTGGGTGTAAAGCTGGATGAAGCGCGACGCGCTGACGGCCTGAGCCGCCGCCTCGCTCTCCAAAGCCGCGGCTTTGCCCAGCTCGATCTCGCTCATCTGCGACGCGACCTCCGCGAGCATCCGGTTCACCGGGCCGATGGTGGCCGGGTCCTTTGTGTCCTTGTACGGCGTCAGCGTCTGGCGGGCGGACTCCAGCGTCTTGAGGCGAGCGGCGGGAAGGACGGATTGGCGTCCGCCACCGGCGGAGAGAGACTGCAGCTTCATGGCCGCTTGCTCGATGGCGACGCGCTCGCTGCTTCGGTTGTCGCAAGCACTGAGCGCACCGCAGAGGAAGATGAGAGCGGCGGCGTTGAGCGTTCGCGCGGGCAGGTTTCGTGAGGCAGATGTTCGCATGAGCATGGAGATCCTCGTGAACGGTCGGGCGGTCTTGGCGTGTGCGAGCGTCGAACGCCGGGGGCAGGAGTTTAGCGGTTCTGGGCTCGGCGTGACGAGTCGAGGGTTGACGGGGGGAGGACAGGGGGAGGACGGAGGCAGTCCATTCACAAACTTGGTCGATTGCCCGCTCATCCGGACTCGCCGCGCGGGCTTGCTCCGATCAGCGAGCCGCGCCCTTCAAGCCTGTTCGGGCGCCGGACGCATCGGTTCCGAGTTCACTTAGTCGGTTCCGCTTTCGGCGCGGATTTGGCTTGGTTGGCTTCGGGAACGAACGGCCGAATCGGGACATACCCAACTGAGTATTGAGCCCGGGGCTGGTAGAGGGAGGCGATCCACGCCGCGATACGGGGGATGCGCGGATCGCTGCGCCCGCGAAGGAAGGGGCGCCACTGGTCGGTGCCGGTTTCGGGGTGCGGGGCCGCGGGGTGCGGGCGGGAGCTCTGGTCTCGCGGGAGGGCCAGTTCGATCAACGCGGAGCGCTCGGGGGATTGGAAGTCCAGCAGCGGCTTTGAGTCATTGGTGCGAAACTCGTTCACGATGAGAAAGTTGGTGAGCGCGGCGGCCTCGCTGGAGCCACGCCGAGTGGCCAAGACGAATCGACCCCCGGCGAATGAGCCGTGACAGCCGCTGGTGGCGCAGCCGCTGAGGAGCAGGCCCTGCTGAATCTCTTCGCGAAAGCGCTGCAGGGGCTCGGGCGTGCTGAGCACGCGGATCTGCGGGTAGTACTCGCGGGCGCGCAGGCGAAACATCAGGTCCACCATGCCCAGCGATCCCTCGCGGATCAACGCCTCGCGACCTTCCTTCGTGGACGGAACCAGCGGGTCCGCGACGTGCTTCTCCAGCATCTCTTCAGCCACCTGACGCGCGACCGACACCGCGGGCTTCTTCTCAAGATCCAGCTCAAAGACCTTCAAGAGGTTCGCCTGCTCAGGGGTCAGCAGCGGCGCGCCGGTGTCGCGATCGGCGGTCGAGGCATCCGGTCGCTTGCCCGCATGATCCCGCGGCTCGGGGTCAGGCCTTTCTTGCTCCGACTCGCGCACGGCTATATGCGTGAGCACACGCTCAAGCTTCAGCTTGGCGGCCTCGTTGTTCGGCTGACGACCAATCAGATCCTCGAGTTCCTTCACGCTCTCGGCGAGCTTGTCGCGCGAGATCAAGAGGTCCACCAGCGAGAGCAACTGTTCGCTGTCGTGATCGTCGATCGTCGCGCGCAAGGCGCGATAGCGCTCAAGCACGGGTTCGAGCAAGCGCACGCGCTCGACGCGCGGCGTGGCAAACGGCGTATCGAGCCCGCCGATGTTCAGGATGACAACCTTGTCGTTCCTCGAAACCAGAATGCCGGTGAAGGATCGCCCGTCGCGCATCACAACGACGGCCTCGCGAGGCTCGTCCGACGCGCTGGCCTCACCGGTCGTCGGCGCGGGCCTGGTGACCTCGGCCGGACGCTCGACGGGCGCAAGCGGATTGGGCGGCGTGTTGGCTGAGGGGAGCGCCGATGGCGCCGGGGCGGGCGGGGCGGCGGGCGGCGACGTGGGCTGGGCCGACGCGCCGGCGATCGTTGTCACGAGCATAAGTGCTTGGGCCAGCGTGACTTGGAGCGTTCGGGTCGGGGGCATGCCAAATCATTGCCCCAGCGCGCGCCTGGTGTTGCAGGCTCCGGAAAAACAAGTACGCCCGGGAGAATCTCCCGAGCGTACGAACAGACGCCAAGTAGTTGAGAGGCCAAGGTGGAAGCTAGCGCAGCAATCGCTCAGGGTTGGCGAAAAGCACGCAGCATGAACGACGCGCTGTCGCGCTCAGCCGGCCCGCTTCGCGAGCGTCTCGGTGATGCGCTGGCCCAGCAGATCGGGCGTGAACGGCTTCACGACATAGTTCTGTACGCCGGCCTTGATCGCCTCGATGACCCGGACTTTTTCGCTCTCGGTGGTCACCATGATCAGGGGCGTCACCTTATTGGTCTTGCGGAACTCCTTGACGAACGAGAGGCCGTCCATGTTGGGCATGTTCCAGTCGACCAGGATGAGCTCGGGCTGGTATGCGCCGACCTTGTTCAGGGCGTCAACGCCGTCGCAGGCTTCTTCAATTTGCGTGTGGCCGAGCTGGCCCAGCACGTTGCGTTGAATGTTCCGCATGGTCTTGGAATCGTCAATCAGGAGGATTCGCATGGATCAACCTCGTAAGGTGGCGTGCGTTCGTTGGGGTGGCAGTGCGTATGTGAATGGGAGAGTTCCCGCTCACGCTTGCGCGGTCGAGACGGCGCTCTGCGTTGCGGCGCTCACATCGCTATTACAATGCGCGATGGCGATCTCGAGCACGAGGTTCCCGCAATCGGTGGTCGCGGGGATCTCGATGCAGGGGATGTCCTTCGGACGGGTGATGATGTGACCGCCACCGATGACGACCGAGGGGCAGGAGATGGTGACGCGCCGCGTGCCAGCGAACATGCCCTTGGCGTTGCCGCTGATCATGTTGGCCAGCTCGCCGATGGCGTCGGAGAAATCGGGGTTGTCGGACTTGACATCCGCGCCGGTGAAGAGCGAGACGATGCGCTCAGCGGTCGCGATCGGGAACGAGATCACGACGTTGCCGGTGATGTCGCCGGACATGCCGATGATGCCCGATACGTCGTACGACGGCGCGGGGTTGGACTTGATCTTCGGGTCGCCGATCTGCACCGGGAGCTGCATCATCGTCGAGAAGACGTGCTGCAACGAGGCGACGAAAGCGGTGACGTATGCAGGATCCAACATGACCTTGCTCCTCACTAAGTGCTAAGAGAACCCTTGGACACACTCGTAAACCACACTGCTCAGGCGCCCGTGCCCGCAGCGATCGTGAACAGACGCTGGACATCGACAATCAACGAAACCCCGCCGTCGTCGCGCACCGTTGCGCCTGACACCGGCCCACCTTTATCGATGAAACGATCCAGCGGCTTGATGACAACTTCCTGCTGGCCGATCAATCGCGTGACCAGCAGCCCAACCTTCTTATCGCCCGAAGTCAGCACGACCGCGAAGTCCTCGTTCTTGACACCCTCGAGCCCGAAAAGGTGCCCGGAAGACAACAGCGGCAGCACGGTGTCGCGCAGACGCATCACCGGGCGCTGGTTGATCGACGAGCGCGTCCCCTCGCCCGGTTTGACGATCTCCGTCACGTTGGCCAGCGGCACGGCGTAGATCTCTTCGCCGACCCCGACCATCATCGCGCTGAGGATCGCGACCGTCAGCGGGATTTTGATCCGCATGGTCGTTCCCTGACCGACGACGCTCTCGATATCGATCGTGCCCTTGAGCTTTTCGATATTAGTCTTCACGACGTCCATGCCGACGCCCCGCCCGCTGACGTCCGAAAGTTTCTCAGCCGTGCTGAAACCCGGGGCAAGGATCAGGGCGATCTTCTCGCGCTCGCTCATGAGCCCGGCCTGCTGCTCGGTGATCACACCCTTCTCGATGCACTTGCGCGCGATGAACTCCGGGTCGATCCCCTTTCCGTCGTCGATGATCAGGATCTGCACGTGCCCGCCAGCGTTGCTGGCCACCAGCCGGATCACGCCCGCCTCGGGCTTGCCAGCCTTGACTCGATCGGCCGGGCTCTCGATGGCATGATCGGCGCTGTTCCGCATGAGATGGATCAGCGGGTCGCCGATCTCTTCGATGACGGACTTGTCCACCTCGGTCTGCGCGCCCTCAATCTCGAGATTGATCTGCTTGTTCAACTTGCGGGCCAGATCGCGGATCAGGCGTGGGTACTTCCCGAAGACCTTCTCCAGCGGCTGCATGCGGGTCTTCATGACCGCGACCTGCAAGTCGCTCGTGACGCGATCCAGCGAGCCGCTGGTCTCGCTGAACTGCTCGCGAATGTCCTGCGCAACTTCAGAGTTGCGGGCCAGGCCACGCACCAGCGCGCCGACTCGGTTCTTTTGAAGCACCAGTTCGCCCACCAGATTGAGCAGCGTCTCCAGTCGCGACACCTCAACTCGGATTGTCTGCTCGCCGGCGCCCGGCGCACCCTGCGCGCTGGACGAAGCGCTGGCGGTCGGGCTCGCGGCCGCGCCTCCGCCGACGTTCTGCGACGCGTCGGCGGGCTCGGGGCGCGCACCGGGCTGATCGCGCTCGGGGGCGTGCGTGTCGGGTTCCTGCGTAGCCTGCCGCTCGATCGCGATTGTGTTCAGACGGGTGAAAGGCTCGCAGATCGTGTCGATCCGTCGAGTGACCATCCGCCCGCCCGCCAAGCCGTCCTTCTGCTCACGCAGCACGTCCAGGACCCGGCGCCCAAGCGCGAGCGCCGCGGGAACCTGCTCCGGCCCGAGCGTCATCACTTGCTGGCCGAGCTTGATGAGGCAACCGGCCAACTCACGCATCAGTCCAAACTCAAAGAACTCTGCGGACTTTGCCAGTTGCTCGCCCAGGTCAGTCAACATGGCCGATGCGGTCTGCCGCTCGGCCTCCAGCGCCAGAGCCTTCAACTGCGCATCGACCTGCTCCAGCGTCTGGTCCACGTCCGCGACCAGAAACTCCAGGAGATCGGTCTTGTTCTTGGGAAGCACCAAAGGCACGCTCGACGCGTCGCCCGTGCCCGCGCGATCGGCCCGCTCAGCGAGATGGCCGGGCACGTCTTGTGTCACCGTCGGCGTGGTGCGCTTGCTCGCGTCAGCAGAGTGTGGCTGCGTCGCCTCTCCGAGGGCGGTCAAGCCATCGACGAGTTTCACCGGCGCAAGCGTGAGCTCGCGCCCGGCGCGAACGTCTGTCATCTGCTTCTTCAGCACGTCCGACGCGCCCAGCAGCAGGTCCATCGCGGCGCGATCAACAACGAACACACGGTTCCGCGCTGCATTGAGCGCCGTCTCCGCGGCGTGCGCGATCGCGACGAGGTTCGTCAGCGCCAGGAAGCTCGCGGAGCCTTTGATCGTGTGGAGCGCGCGAAACACCCGATTCAGCAGCTCTAGATCCGTCGGCGTGCTCTCCAAGAGCACGAGGTCGTGGTCGAGCTGCTCAAGCAGCTCGGAGGACTCGGTCAGGAAGTCCTGAAGCAACTCGGGATCTGACTGCACATCACTCACAAGATGCCCCTGCTTCTGCCGGTTGCGCCGGCGGTGGTGCGTCAATCGACGCCAGAACTACGCCGCGAGTTTCAACGCCTTGCCATTCTTCTTCGTGTAGCAGAAGCCCTGCGGGAGATTCACCTGATCAAACGGCACGTCAAGCGTCCGCAGCGTCTCTGAGTGACCGATGAACAGCACCCCGTCATCAGCGAGCTGGTCGGCAAACATCTCCACCACCTGCTTGCGCATCTGGTCGTCAAAGTAGATCATCACGTTTCTGCAGAAGATCACGTCAAACTTCCCGAATCGCTTCGCCGCGAGTCGGTCCTTGAGATTCAGCATCTCGAAGGTCACCATCGACTTGATCGTCGGGTCGATGTGGTAGTACAGCCCGTTCTGCTTAAAGTACCGCTGCTTCACCAGCGCCGGCGTGGTGCGGATCGCGTAGTCGGTGTACTTGCCGTCGTGCGCCACCTGCAACGCCTTCTCGCTGATGTCCGTGCCCAGGATCTCGATCCGCCAATCCGCCAAGTGCAGCCCGAGCGAGCGATGAAGCTGGATCGCCATCGTGAAAGGTTCTTCCCCGGTCGAGCACGCCGCGGACCAGAGTCGCAGCCGCTTCGCCGGAGCGCGAGCCTCCAGCAGCTTCGGCAGCAGCGTCTTCTCCATCACGTCGAGCTGAGGCTCGTTGCGGAAGAAGCTCGTTTCGTTGATCGTGATCTTGTTGAACATCTCCTGGAACTCGTCGTCCTTGAACGGCCCGATGCTCAGGAACGACGCGTACTGGTCGTAGTCATCGATGTCCAACTCCTGCAAGCGCCGCCCCAGGCGCGACTCAAGCACGTACTGCTTGTTCTTGGGGAAGTGAATTCCCGACCGGTCGTAGATGATCCGGCTCAGACGCTCGAACTGTGCCGGTGTCATCACTGCGTCTTTAGTCGATTCGCTCATCGGTATTTCTTCCTTGTCGACACACCGCCCGCGACCAGTGTCACGGACCCTTGATCGCGAAGCCGCTCACGCTCTGATCAACCCGCATCCGGCTCACGCAGCAACGGCGCTCTGCGCCATCGCGCTCATCTGCGCCGTGCTGAACAGGCGCCCCAGGTCCAGCAGGATCAGCAGGCGATCCTCGAGCTTGCCCACGCCCTCGATGAAGTCCGAGTCCACCGAGCAGACCATCGACGGCGCCGGTTCGACGATCGAGCGGCTGATGCGCAGCACCTCGCTCACACGATCGACAACGAAACCGATGACGCGCCCGTGGACCTCAACGACCACGATGCGGCTCTGCGGGCTGCGCGCGGCGGGGGGAAGCGCGAAGCGACGGCGCAGGTCCACCACCGGGATGATCTTGCCGCGAAGATTGATGACTCCCTCGACCTCGGGCGGGCTGCTGGGCACGCGCGTGAGCGACATCATGCGGTTGATTTCCTGCACCTTCAGGATGTCCACCGCGAACTCTTCTTCGCCCAGGCCGAAGGTCACAAGCTGAAGCTGGGCGGTGGTGTCGTCGTCGCCGCTCTCGCCGGTGGTCCGAAGCTTCGGCGCGCTGTTCGCGCTGGCGGTGCTCGTGCCGCTGTGGTTCGTCTTGGTCGTTGTTGACGTGCTCATCGATGCTCCTTTGCTCTGACACACACTCTGCCATCCCCACACCGAGTGGCTATCGACCCATTCTCACCCATGCTTCACGAAGCGATGGGACCGCGAACAAGGTAGATGCAAACCCACCGAAGAGGGGATTTGTCGCAAAGCCCGTTGTGCTCACGCCGCAGAGCGCGCCGGCTTCGCCGAGATCTGAGACATCACCTTCGCCATCTCCTCCGGGTTCATGCTCGCGGCGGCAAAGCCCCCCTGCGCAACCGCCTTTGGCATTCCATACACCACGCAACTGGGCATGTCCTGCGCAATCACCCGCGCGCCGGCCAACTTCAGGTCTCGCGAGCCGAGCATCCCGTCCTCGCCCATTCCAGTACACACAAAGCCCAGCGTCCGGGCGGCGCTGGCCTTGGCGGCGCTGCTGAAGAGTTCGTTGACCGATGGCTTGTAGAGCGCTGAGGTCGGCTCGATGCCGATCTCCAGACTGAACCGACCGGGAGTGCCGCGGATGCGTGTGTGCAGGCCGCCCGGCGCGATGGTGACCGTGCCGGGCTCAACGCGTTTGCCGTGCTCGCCGTGAAAGACCCGCACGCTCGCCACTCCATTGAGCCGCTCTGCCAGGCTCTTGGTGAACATCACTGGCATGTGCTGCGCGATCACCACCGGCACGTGCAGATCCGCCGGCAAGGCAGTCACAAGCGTCTCCAGCACCGGCGGGCCCCCCGTGCTGGAGCCGATGACCACCAGGTCCAGGTCGCGCGGATCGAGCTTGAACGACGTCGGGTTGGCCAGTCTGGCCAAGGCGGCGGCGGGTGAGCCGCGCAAGCGGCGCGAGAGTGCGATCGCCTTGATCTTGGCCAGCAGATCGTCGCGCATGGCGTCGACGTTGAGCGAGAAGGTGGAGCCCTCCTTGGCGATGACATCCGCCGCGCCGCTTCGCAGCGCGGCCAGCGCCTCGTGGCTCCCGGCCGACGTCAGACTCGAACACATCAGCACCGCCGGCGGCGACGTGATGTCGGCCATGATCTTCTTCAGCGCCGTCAGCCCGTCCAGCACCGGCATCTCGACATCCAACGTCAGCACGTCCGGGTGCAACTGACGGCAAAGATCGATCGCTTCCTGGCCGTTCTTGCCGGTGCCGACGATCTTGAAGGCCGGGTCGATCTCGAGCATCCGGCGCAGCGCGTTGCGCATGAACGCAGAGTCATCCGCGATGATCACGCGGATGGAGCCGGGCGGTACGTTCGGCGTCGGTGCGTTTGTCATTGGCGCAAGGTCCCCTTCGCGCCATCTCATCGGCCCAAGTGGCGGAAACCTTCAGCCGCGTTTTCGGGGCAGCGCGTTCAGAACGGCGCGCGAGAGTTCTCGGACGTGTCCGCGACGCACGCACTTTGTCCACAATGGCCAACGCGCCCGCCAGGTGCCCAGCGCCTCGCCCCCCCACCTCCCCCACTCCAGCGCCGTGCGTCAACCCACGGGATTCATAAACAACCCCGTCGCCAACTTCGGCACAAAGAACGTGCTCTTCTGCGGCATCAACTCGCCCGCCCGGCTCACCTCCCGCAC